>ENA-ORCZ01000019-ORCZ01000019.1-marine-metagenome-genome-assembly--contig:-NODE-19-length-300335-cov-56.527230_pt1 | contig 300335 bp, 284 predicted proteins | sample MGYA00237785_ERZ508519 | MGnify/ENA primary metagenome ERZ508519 (study PRJEB26189, sample SAMN06268790) | marine metagenome | isolation source: Bioluminescent Bay, La Paraguera, Puerto Rico | place... | reverse complement strand
TACCAACCACAAACGAAAAACGGCTGAACCCGCGTTTCCGCGGGTTCAGCCGTTCACAATGTCCTGAGACATCACACAGAGCCGATGACGGGAATCGAACCCGCGCTGTCTGCTTGGGAAGCAGAAGTTCTACCATTGAACTACATCGGCATGCGGCATCCGCTCGGTGAGGGAGGCGCCGCGACCACCATCGTAGCAAGGCGCGGGCACCCCCTCGGTAGGCTGACCCCGTGCTTCTCTCGGATCGCGATATCAGGGCCGAGCTCGACCGCGAGCGCATCCGGCTCGACCCCTACGACCCGGCGATGATCCAGCCGTCGTCGATCGACGTTCGGCTCGACCGCTACTTCCGGCTGTTCGACAACCACAAGTACCCGTTCATCGACCCCGCCGAGGACCAGCCCGAGCTCACCCACCTCATCGACGTGCGGCCCGACGAGGCGTTCGTCCTCCATCCCGGCGAGTTCGTGCTCGCGTCGACGTTCGAGGCGGTCACGCTGCCCGACGACGTCGCAGCGCGCCTCGAGGGCAAGAGCTCGCTCGGCCGACTCGGCCTGCTGACGCACTCGACCGCCGGCTTCATCGACCCGGGCTTCACGGGGCACGTCACCCTCGAGCTGAGCAACGTCGCCACCCTGCCGATCAAGCTCTGGCCGGGCATGAAGATCGGGCAACTCTGCTTCTTCCGCCTGTCGTCGCCGAGCGAGCGCCCCTACGGCTCGCCCGCGTACGCGAGCCGGTACCAGGGCCAGCGCGGCCCGACCGCGTCGCGCTCGTTCCAGAACTTCAGCCGGGCGGATGTCGGCGTCACCGACGCCGGCTCGACCGGGGGCTGACGCCCCATGTCGATCGTCATCGGGTCTCCGGACCTGCGCTCCCGCGACGGGCGCGTCGTCTCCGAGGTCGGCATCTCCGGCCTCGACGGCATCGACCGGCTCTGGTTCTCGGCGCCGGACTCGGCGGAGTCGTTCATCGACGGCAGGGCGGATGCCGCGGTGCTGGCATTGCTCATGCCCGCGATGCGGCTGGGGCGCGATCTCGTGGTCGAGGGGCCGGTGACCGACGAACTGGTCTGGACCCTCCGTCGCGACGTGCCCGCCATCCTCCGAGCCGCCCGTCCGGAGCTCTCGAGCATCGGCATCGACGCCCGTGACACCGTGCCGCCCGCCCAGGAGGGGCACGCGGTGGTGACCGCGTACTCCGCCGGGGTGGACTCGTACGCCACGTTGTCGCGCCACCACTTCGCGTCCGACACGCCCGATGGGCGGCGCGTCACGCACGTCCTCTACAACAACGTCGGTTCGCACGGCCGCGGCGATCGCGGGCGCGCGCTCTATCGACGCCGCCTCGCGCCGATCGTGTCGGGTGCGCAGACGATGGGGCTGCCGCTGTTCGACGTGGATTCGAACGTCGACGACCTGTACTCGGCGCCCGGGCTCGGGTTCCAGCAGACGCACACCATGCGCAACGCGGCCGTCGCCCACCTGCTCTCGAGCGGCGTGCGCCACTTCCTGTATTCGTCGTCCGTGCCCTACCGCGACATCCGGAGCACCGCGGTCTACGACCTCTCGTACACCGACCCGCTGCTGCTGCCGGCGCTCTCGACCTCGCGGCTCGCGCTCCGGCCCTCCGGCACCGACCTGGACCGCGTGCAGAAGGCGGCGCTCGTCGCGCAGGTGCCGCACTCGTACGATCGGCTCGACGTCTGCACCGAGTCGGTCGACGGCACGAACTGCTCGCGGTGCTGGAAGTGCCGGCGCACCATCCTGACGCTCGACCTGCTCGGTGCACTCGACCACTACCGGGGCGTCTTCGCCGTCCCCGACGATCCGCGGTGGCGGGAGGCGATCGTCCGCGAGGCGCTCGATCGCCTGCTCGAGCCGAAGTCGGCGCCGAGCACCCGCGGGCTCGTCGAGCTGTACGACGAGCGCGTCGGTATCCCGCGAGCGTGGCGCGTCGCGGCCCGCGGCCGGGCGACTGTCGCCACCGTGCGTCGCACGGCCGGTTCGGCGGCGCGCGGTGCGGGCCGGGTCGTGCGCTCGAAGAGGCAGCCCGCGTGACCGAGCTGGTGCTCGCCCACGACTACCTCGTGCAGGTCGGCGGCGCCGAGCGCGTCGTCGCCGAGTGGGCGGCGGGCTTCGGCGTCTCGCGGATCACCACGCTCGCCTATCGCCCCGAGACGACGTTCGCCGCGTTCGGCGACCTCGAGGTGCACGCGAGCATCCCGTCGGCGATGTCCGGCCAGGTCGAGCGGATGCTCCCGGCGCTGCCGGCGATCGCCGCCCGCACGACGGTCGCCGGCGGCGACGTTGCCCTCGCCTCGTCGAGCGGCTGGGCCCACCGGTTCCGATACGAGATGCCGGTCGTCGTCTACGTGCACAGTCCGGCTCGGTGGCTCTACGCGGCCGACGACTACCGGCTGCGCCTCAGCGCGCTGCGTCGCGCGGGTCTCGCCGTCAGCACTCCGATCCTCCGTCGCGGCGATGCCGAGGCGATGGCTCGCGCGACGGTGATCGTGGCGAACTCCGAGGTCACGCGAGATCGCATCCGCGCCGCCTACGGCCTCGACTCGACGGTGGTGCATCCTCCGGTCGAGCCGGTGACGACGGATGCCACGCCGCCGGCGCGCGACCTGCCCGACGCGTTCGCCGTGGTGGTCGCGCGCGACCGCGGCTACAAGAACGTGCGTCTCGCCGTCGACGCCGCACGCGAGGCCGGACTGGCCATCGCCGTCGTCGGCTCCGGCTCGGAGGCGCTCGACGAACCCGAAGCGGGCGTGCACGGCCTCGGACGCCTGAGCGACGCCGAGCTGTGCTGGGTCTACCGGCAGGCGGCCGTGGTGCTCGGCGCCGGTCGTGAGGACTTCGGTCTCACCGTGCTCGAGGCCGCCCTCGAGGGAACGCCTGCAGCCACGATCGCGGCCGGCGGCTACCTCGAGACGGTGGCGCCCGGCGTCAGCGGTGCGCACGCGGCATCCGCCACCGTGTCCGACCTCGCGGAGGCGATCCGGGGTGCCCGCGAGGCCGACCCCGACGCCGTCCGCGGATGGGCCCAAGGGTTCCGACGCGACGCGCACGTCGCCCGGCTCTCGGCGCTCATCGACGCCGCGCTCGAGCACAGCTGACCGGCACGGGGGAGCGCAAGCGGCGGGGCCGTCCGGGTTCTCGGCCGCGCAGGGGTCGCAGATAGGATGCGGAGGGCCCGCCCGCCCGAGATCGGGGGCGCGGTGCGGAGGAGACCATGGCACGAATCGCGCGCGAGCGGAGCCTGACGGCGCAGCTGCGCCTGATGCTCGACATGGCCGGAGCCGACCCGAAGCGGTGGGTGTTCGGCACGGTCGGCGCGTCGCTCGTGCTCGCCGCGCTCGACACGCTCGGCGTCGCCGCGATGGTCCCGCTGACGCAGCTCTTCTCCGGCGACACCGACAACTGGTTCACCCAGGCCGTCGCAGACGCGATCGGAACCACGGAGATCTCCGCGCTCATTCCGGTCATCGCGGGGATCATCACCGTGGTCTTCATCGTCAAGAGCATCGGCGCCATCGCCTTCCGGTGGTGGTTGCTCGGCCGCACGACGAAGATCTCGGCGCTCTCCGCGGCCGAGCTCGCGCGACGTTACGCCCTGGCGCCCTACGCCGATCACCGGTCGCGCCGGATCAGCGAGATCTACCGCAACATCAACGATGCGACCGGACAGGCGTCGAGCGTGCTGCTCAACGTCGTCAGCCTCGCCTCAGACATCGTCGTGCTGGCCGGCATCGTGGTCGTGCTCCTGCTGACCTCGGTCGCGGTCACCCTCTTCGCCGTCGTGCTGTTCGGCGTGCTCGTCTTCGGCGTCCAGATGCTCCTCCGGCGGCGCCAGTACCGCCTCGGCGAAGAGGTCGCGGCGGCCGGACTCGAGGCCTGGCAGTTCCTGCTCCCGGGTCTCGACGGCTTCCGCGAGGCCCGCCTCACCTCGAGCGCGAACGCGTTCATCGACGGCTTCCGAGCGGCACGGATGCGGCGTGCGAGGGCGGCGCGGGTCATGGGGATCCTCGCCGACGCGCCCCGGTACCTGCTGGAGATCGGGTTCGTCGTCGCGATCCTCGGCATCTCGGTCATCCTCTTCACCACCGGCACGCCCGCCGAGGCGCTGACGGTGCTCGGCGTGTTCGCCGCGGCTTCCCTTCGCGCGCTTCCCGGCCTCAACCGCATCGGCGCTGGGCTGGCAACGATCCGCACCGGCCGTGCGGGGCTCGACATCATCTCCACGGCCGTCGACGAGCTGGCCGCGGGCGGCGTGCACGACGAGCGTCCGCGCAGCACCGAGCGGTTCTCCGGCGACATCGTGCTGCGCGATCTCGGATTCCACTACCCCGACTCCGACGAACATGTGCTGCAGGGCATCTCGCTTGAGATCCGCGAGAACCGCACGACGGCGTTCGTCGGATCGAGCGGCGCCGGCAAGAGCACGCTCCTCGACGTCGTGCTCGGCCTCCTCCAGCCCACCGAGGGCGAGGTGCTCGTCGGCGGCCGGTCGATCGCTTCGGACCCGGCGAGCTGGTACGCCGAGCTCGGCGTCGTTCCGCAGGACGTGTTCCTCCTGAACGCGACGCTGACCACGAACATCGCGTTCGGGGTGCCCGCCGACGACATCGACCTCGAACGGGTCCACGAGGTGATCCGGATGGCGCAACTCGACGGCCTCGTCGCCGACCTGCCCGACGGGCTCGACACGGTCGTGGGCGAGCGAGGCGTCCGCCTGTCGGGCGGTCAGCGTCAGCGGATCGGGCTCGCGCGCGCCCTCTACCGTCGGCCGCGCGTGCTCGTCCTCGACGAGGCGACCTCGGCGCTCGACAACGTGACCGAGCACGAGATCGCCAGGACGCTCGGAGCGCTGCAGGGTTCGTTGACGATCCTCATCGTGGCCCACCGGCTCTCGACCGTACGGCACGCCGACACCCTCGTCTTCCTGAAGGGCGGCCGGGTCGATGCGGAGGGCACGTTCGAGGAGGTCCGCGCGACGAACGCCGACTTCGCGCGCCTCGTGGAGCTCGGCGAGCTCGACTGATCAGGCGCGCCGGTCGGCGGCGGCGATGCGGCGGTCGAGCGCGTCGAGCAGGTCGGCGCTCGCGACGGGATCGATCTTGCGGCAGAACGCCGACCCCGACGAGACGAGTCGGTCGAGGTCGTCGAGGGTGCAGGTCGTCGGCTGATCGAGTTCGACGTCCCATGTGACATCCGTCACCGGCGGCAGGTCTGCCGGCGGCGAGCGCCATGCCAACGGCGTGACCAGCGCCGACTCGTCCGGGATGATCGTGCGGCGGTAGAAGCGGCGCAGCCGCGAACCGGGCGCGAGGTCCTCGTCGAGGAGCCGATCGAGTTCGGGCCTGCAGAGCGCCAGCCACTGGCTCCCGGAGAAGCACGGGCGATCGGCCGTGAACGGGGTCCGCCGACGGATGCCCCAGTGCACGCCGCGCCCGCGCCGGACGACCCGCACGCCGAGGATCGGCTCGAGGCGCAGGGCGATCGCGCCCCGCACGCGCCGGAGCATCCGCCCGGCCCGCCCGCCGATCCGGATGTCGAAGCGAGCGAGCGGGGTTCGGAACCACCGGAACGTGTACCGAGTCAGCTCGTCGCGGCCCTCGCCGCGCCGTCGCCCCCAGTGCGGCGTGTAGTGCAGCGCCTCGGCGGTCCCGACCCATCCGCCGGTCGCGAGTACCTGCGCCTCCCATTCAGCCAGCGGTCGGATCGGATAGTCCTGCCCGGAGATGAGCACGACCATCGACGGGTCGTCGCGTCGGCGCGCCTCCGCGAGCGCCCGAAGGCTCGCCTCCACGAGCTCCCATGAGCCCCAGTCGGTGTCGAGCCCGTGGACGAACAGCTCGACGCGGGGGTCGCCGGTCTCGGCCGGGAACGGCGTGGTCCGGGCGTCGTGGGCGATGAGGACGAACGCGTCGGGGCTGGACGAGCGGATCGCGCGCGTGAGCCGCCGGACCTGGGCCCAGTCCCGGTGGGTGAGGATGACGTACGCCGCACCTCCGGGTCGGGATCGCCCGTCCGCCTGCTCGCGAGCCATGGCTGAAGCCTACGAGCCGGTCGCCTCGCGTGGATAGAATCGCCCGGTATCGGCGGAGGGCGGGAGACGATGGGCCATGCACCGGTGCTGAGCGTGTGCATCGTCACCTACGAGCGACCCGAGTTCCTCGAGCGGTGCCTTCGTTCGCTCGACGCCGGCCTCTCGGACGGGGCCGAGATCGTCGTGGTGGACGCCTCGGCCGCCGATCGGCGGGACATCGCCGAGCGCGTCGGCAGGCCCGTCGTCTACGTGCACGCACCCGGACTCGCCGGCTGGATGACGAGGTCGCGCAACGAGGCGCTTCGCCACGCGCGCGGCGCCATCGTGAGCTTCCTCGACGACGACGTCGTGCTCCGACCCGGGTGGGAGGTCGCGCTGCTCGCGGCCTTCGCGGATCCGCAGGTGTCCGCCGTGTCCGGCCGCACGTGCAATGGGCATCCCGGCGAGGAGACGTACGGGAAGCCGATCGGACGACTCCTGCCGGACGGCACGCTGACGGACGGGTTCGCCTCTCTGCCGGACGGCCCGGTCCCGGTCGATCACGGCATCGGCGCGAACATGTCGTTCCGCAGGTCGACGCTCGCCGACCTCGGCGGCTTCCGCGACGACTACCCCGGCACCGCGCTCCGCGAGGACACCGACATCTTCCTGAGGGTTCGGGCGGTCGGCGGGCGCGCGATCTTCGCGCCCGACGCCGCGGTCGATCACCTCCCCGCGCCCCATGTGCGCGGCGCCCGGTTCGACACCCGCTACAAGCTCTACGGGAGGAGGAACCACATGGTCCTCCTCGCGCGCGACGGCGGGATCCGATCGCCGCTCCTCCGCCGGTGGGTCGGCGTGCAGTTCCGGGCGGTGGGCCGTGCGGGCGGTGTCGGTGCGAAGCTCCGGCGCTTCGGCATCACGGTCGTCGGCGTCGGCTGGGGTGCGCTGGCGATGCTCCGATCGGCACGATGGTCGCCGCTCCCACCGCGGCGCACGGACGCCCTGGGGCGCGAGCTGCGAGCCACGCTCGGCGAGCGCTCGGAGGGGGTCTCGCCCTGATCGGGCCGGTCGTTCAGCGGTGCGGATGTCTCAGCGGCGACCCGGGCTGACGATCGAGACGACCCTGGAGACCCCGGCGGTCAGCCGACGCGGCATCGCCGCGCGGATGCGGTCGATGCGATGCGGCAGGATGTCGCGTCCGATCGCCAGTGCCTCGCGATACGACCTGAGATCCCTCGCCCGCAGGCACGAGCGAAGCGCCCAGCCGAGCACGTGCCGGTAGTTCGCGCGGTAGGCGTCGAGCGGACGGTGCGGTGGGGTCGGGAGCGTCGTGGGCTGCCAGAACGACCGGATGGCCCGGAGTGCCGTCAGTCCCTTCAGCGGCGAGCCGGTGCGCGTGATCGACTCGGGCAGGTCGCGGAAGAAGGCGAGACGATCGGAGATGAGGCGCCATTCGGTCAGACGTGCGACGTTGACGTACATCACCCAGTCCTGGGCGGTGACGAATCCGTGCGGGAATCCGCCCGCACGCTCGAGCAGGTCGCGGCGCACGGCCGCCGTGCTCATCGACCCGCGCATCCGCTCGAGCAGCAGGTCGAAGCTCCGGCCCTCGATCTCGAGGTACGAGAGGTCGCGCGTCGGCTCGGCGGTCTCGATCGCCGTGAGGCACTCGTCGAGCGTGGTCGCGGCGAACTCGTCGTCGGGGCCCGCCTCTGGGGCGAAGCTCCAGTACGCGGCGTTCACCGCGCCGATGTCCGGCGAGCGCAACACCTCGGCCTCGAGCCGGGCGAGGTACTCGGGGTGGAGGAGATCGTCGTCGTCGAGGAAGCACACCCAGTCGGTGCGCGCGTGCGCGCGCCCGGCGTTGCGGGCAGCGGCCACGCCGGCCTTCTCGATCGCCACCACCTCGACGGGAGCGTCGGCGAGGGCGTCGATCGCGGGGTCGTCGACGCCGTCGGGCACCACGACCACCTGGTCGAACGGGCGCGTCTGGCGCAGCGCGCTGTCGATCGCCTGCCGGACGAGATCGGGCCGCCGGTGCGTGGGGATCACGAGGGCGAACGTCGGCCGCGCGGCATCCGGCTGTCGTTCCTGCACGCGGTCATGCTAGCCGGGCCCGATCGGGGACGTGAGGGCTCCCGGCTGTGCGATCATGCACGCATGACGCCCCCCGCAGATCGCCGCGACGCGGGGCCCATGGTGACGGTCGTGGTCCCGCTGCACGACGGAAAGCGGTTCATCGGGCAGACGCTGCGCTCCGTGCTCGCGCAGACGTTCGAGCGCTTCGAGGTGATCGTCGTCGACGACGGCTCGTCCGATGACGGCCCGGAAGTGGTGCGGTCGCTCGCGGCGGATCCGCGCGTGCGTCTCGTGACCGTGCCGCATCGCGGGGTCGCAGCTGCCCGGAACGAGGGCGCCGCGCGGGCGTCGGACGCGACGGCGCTGCTCGCCTTCCTCGATGCCGACGACATCTGGGGCGCGGACGTGCTGACGACGCTCGTCGGTGCGCTCGAGGCCAGGCCGGATGCCGCGGGCGCGTTCGTGCTCGCCGAGTACATCGACGCGTCGGGCGACGTGCTCCACTCGGGAGACTTCCCGCGGCACATGCGGAGCCGCCAGGATCTTCGAAACGGCGAACTGGTGCCGCGTGACGTGCGCGCCGACATCGGGCCCGAGCATCTCGTCTTCTCGAACCCGGTGTACCCGCCGAGCTGCCTGCTCCTGCGCCGCTCGGCCTTCGACGCGGTGGGCGGGTTCGACGGGCGCTTCCTCGCCGAGGACTGGGAGTTCGCGCTGCGGCTCGCCGGGAACGGGCCGATCGTGCCCGTCGACAGGGTCCTGGTCGGGTACCGGCGCCACACGGCGAACGTCTCGCGCGATCGCGCGCGGAACGTGCTCGGCGCACGCCAGGTCTGGGCATCGGCGTTCCACGCCCCGCACGCGTCACCGGAGACGAGGGAGCACATCCGCGCGGTGTGGCGAGCCCACCAGTCGCGCACCGCGGCGCGAAAGGTCGCCGAGGCGCGGGGAATGCTGGTGCACGGTCGACTCCTGACGGGCATCGGGCGCCTCGTCGACGGCCTGGTCCACGCGATGCTCCGGCAGCCGCCGAGATTCTGGGCTCGCGGCGCCCACCTGCGATACTGAAGCGAATCTCACGAAGGACCGGGGCCATGAGTTCGACGAGCGAGCGCCGGGTCATGCGGCACCTCCGGACCGTCGAATGGTGGTCCGGCGCATGGCGATGGATCCTGTACGCCTTCGCGGCCGCGGCGGCCACCTACTTCCTGCTCGACCGGGGCGCGAGCGGCGGCGCGACGTTCGCCATCGTGATCGCGGCCTTCGTCATCGCGGCATCGTTGACCGCGTCCAAGCCGCTCGCGATCGCCCTGTTCGCGATGCCGGGCCTCATGATCTCGCAGCGGATCGGGATCGGCGGTGCCGAGCTCTCCGTGTCCGACGCGGCCCTCGCCGCCGCCTTCGGCACCGCGCTGCTGCTCGGCCAACGCCCGTACAGCAAGCCGCTCCGACAACTGCTCTGGCTGAACCTGCTCTACCAGTTCGCCACCCTCTTCACGGTCATCGTCAACCCGTACCTCGCCAACACCGTCGAGTGGTTCCACGCGTGGCTGCTGGTCTCCGGTGCCCTGATCATCGGGTGGGCACTCGGCGCGGCCGGCTACGCGCGGACGGCGCTCTCGGTGCTCGTGTTCACCGCCTGCGTGATCGCTGCGGTCACGGTCGTCGAGGCCGTCGCGGGGTATGCGATCGGCGATTTCGGGCCTGCGGCGCCCTCGTGGCCGATCCCGATGCACAAGAACTTCGTCGGGACGGTGTTCGCCTTCGCAGCGGTCGTCGCGTTCCTGAACCCGGACTGGGTCGGGTGGACGAGGGGATGGTCCAGGCTCGCGTTCGTGCTGCTCGTCGCCGGCGTGGTCGTGTCGCAATCTCGTCAGGCCCTGATCGGGCTCATGGCGGCGATCATGATCGCGGTGATCCGTCGCAGCACGTCGCGCCGTTCGAGGATCCTCGTGCTGCTCCTCCTCATCCCGGCCGGCTGGCTCATCGTGTCGATGGTCGCCGAGCAGATCCAATCGCAGAACGAGCACAACTCGGTGTTCCAGCGCCTCGACTGGTTCCGCGAGGTCTACCACTACTGGCGCGAGTCGCCGATCTTCGGTCACGGCCTGCGGTACTGGCGCGAGCCGGGCAGTCTCGGCTACCAGCCGCCGCAGGGTGAACTCGAGGTGCTCGCCAGCGCCGGCGTCGTCGGGCTCGCCGCGTTCATCGTCATGTGGATCGGGATCCTGCTCGTGCTCTGGCACGTCCACCCGCGATTCGGGACCCTGGCGGTCGCCATCGTGCTCACCCGGATCGTCCAAGCGCAGTTCGACCTGTTCTGGGTCGCAGCGCAGGTATCGATCCCGTTCGTGATCGCGGGCATCTGCCTCGGCGCGATGGCGCGCGAGGAGCGCGCCGGCCCCGAGCTCGAGGCCGTCCGAGCGCCCCGAAGTCGGTTGACATACCATTGACGCAATTCGCACCCGGTCCCCGGCGGTGCGTCTGTGAGAGCGGCACGACACGGAGGTGTCCACTTGGAACTGCGCGATTACCTCCGCGGCCTGCGCCGGCACTGGATCGCGATCGTGCTCATGACGGCGGTCGGCATGGGTGCCGGCTACGGCTGGACCCTGCTGCAGACGCCGGTCTACGTCGCTTCCGCGAGCGGGCTCGTCCAGTCCACCGGCCAGGGCACCGACATCGGCAGCATGTCGCTCGGTGACAGCGTCGCACGATCGAGGGTGCCGTCCTACCTCGTGATCGCCGGGTGGACCGACGTCGCCGACGGCGTCATCGACGAACTCGGGCTCGACACGTCACCGGAACTGCTGGTCCAGCGCGTCGAGGTCACCAATCCCGACGGCACGGTCATCCTCAATGCCGCCGCCGAGGCATCGACCCCCGCCGAAGCCAAGGAGCTCGCTGAGGCGTGGCTCCGGTCGCTGGCCACCGTGATCGACGGAGTCGAAGCGGAGAGCAGCGCGACGGGCGAAGCCCCCGTCGAGGTGATCTCGCGGGCGTCCGCTTCGCTTCCGACGCAACCGGCGTTCCCCGATGTGCAGACCGCCCTCATCGTCGGCGGCGTGCTCGGCTTCGGCTTCGGCGTCGCGTTCGCCATGATCCGGACGGCGGCGGACCGCCGCATCCGCAACGCGGAGGACACCGAGGCGAAGACCGGTGTCGCAGTGGTCGGCACCATTCCGTTCGTTCCGAGCATGGACGCCCAGAACCGCCTGGTCGACGCGTCGGCGGCGAACAGCACCGGCAAGAACGGCACCTTCGCGGTCTCCGAGGCGTTGCGCGCGCTCCGCACCAACCTCCAGTTCATGGACGTCGACCACCCGCCGAAGACGATCGTCGTCACGAGCCCGCTCCCCGGCGACGGCAAGTCGACCATCGCCTGCAACCTCGCGCTGACGCTCGCGGCCGCGGGGACGACCGTCGTCCTCGTCGACGGCGACCTCCGGCGATCGATGGTGGCGAAGACCATGGGGCTTCCGGGCGGCGCGGGCCTCAGCGACGTCCTCGCCGGTCGTGCGGCCCTCTCCGAGGTGCTCCAGCGGACGGACAAGTCGAACAACCTGCTGGTGCTCACGGCCGGGAGCGTTCCGCCGAACCCGAGCGAGGTGCTCGGTTCCGAGCGCATGCACACGCTGCTCGCCGACCTCACCAAGCACGCGACGGTGATCATCGACGCTCCTCCGCTGCTCCCCGTGACCGACGGTGCCGTCCTGACCCACCAGGCCGACGGGGCCCTCATCGTCGTGACGCTCGGCAAGACGACGTACGACCTCCTCGAGAAGGCGCTGGACACGTTGCGGAAGGCGCGCGGGCGCGCGCTCGGCATCGTGCTGAACAAGTCGCCGCTCCGGGGGGCGGATGCCGCGACGTACTCGTACGAGTACCGGCACGACTACACGGCCAAGACCGCCGAGGCCTCATCCGCCGACGCCCAGCCGCAGGCCCCGAAGTCCTCGCACAAGGCCCCCGCGTCGAAGGCCTCCCGCAAGGCTCCCGCGACGAAGACCCCGCGGAAGCCTACGTCGCCGGGGGCGGACGCGTCGGACGACTTCGTCACCGAACCCCCGGCCGACCAGCGCGGCTGACGCGTGAGCGCACCGGGATCGCACCGCCGCACCGGGGCGGCGTCACGACGACGCGTCGCGCTCGTGACCTCCTCGTACGCTCCGCACGTCGGCGGTGTCGAGGAGCACGTGCGACAGGTCGCTCGGGAGCTGATCGACCTCGGCTGCGCGGTCGAGGTGTGGAGCGTCGACCGCGGAACCGGACCGGTCGTGCGCGAGGTCGACGGCGTGAGAGTCCGATACCTCCCGACGCCGCTGCCGTCGGCGTCCCCGGGCGGCATCGCGCGGTTCGTGCGCGCGTTCCCGGCAGCCTGGCGACGGTGGCGAGACGCGCATGCCGAATTCCAGCCGGACCTGCTTCACATCCACTGCTTCGGGCCGAACGGCGCCTATGCGCTCGCCCTGCACCGCCGGACTCGTCTCCCGCTCATCGTCACCTCGCACGGCGAGACGATCGCCGACGACCGCGCGGTCTACGATCGCTCGGCCGTGCTGCGGAGCGCACTCCGTCATGCCCTCGCCACGGCGTCGGCCGTCACGGCACCTTCGGGGTTCGTGCTCGACGACCTGCACGCTCGGTTCGGGCTGGTCGGCGGTGAGGTCGTGCCGAACGGCGTCGATCTCGCGGTGGCCGGCGACGCCGGTCGAAGTCCGTTCGGGGGCGACTACCTCCTCGCCGTGGGTCGGCTCGGGCGCACCAAGGGGTTCGACCTGCTCATCGATGCGATGGCGGGGATCCTGTCCGGCGGCGGCGGCATCCGTCTCGTCATCGTCGGAGACGGGCCCGAGCGGGCTCGCCTCCAGGCACTCGTCGACGAACACGGCCTGGGCGGGCACGTCGTTCTCGCCGGCCGCCTCGACCCGGCCGCCGTGGCCGATGCGATGGCCGGTGCGCTCGCCGTCGTCGTGCCGAGCCGCACGGAGGCGTTCGGCATCGTCGCGCTCGAGGCCTGGCGGTCGGGCGCCGCGCTCGTGATGACGAGTCGCGGCGGAGCGCCCGGCTTCGTCGTCGACGGCGTCGACGGCCTGCTCGCCGACCCGCTCGACATCGACGCGTTGCGTGCGACGATCAACCGCATCGTCGCCGATCGCGATCTCCGGGCGCGCATGGTCGAGGAGGGTCGCCGCCGCGTGCGCGAGTTCACCTGGCGACGCGTCGCCGAGGCGTACCTCGCGGACTACGACCGCATCCTCGACGGCGCTGAGGCTCATGGTCGCCGAGCGGCGGAGACGGCATGACCTACTCGACTCCGCGGCGACGCCGCGTACGGCAGGTGCGCCGGCTCGCCACTGCCGCGACGCGTCCCGCGATGTGGCGCGGCGGCGTCGTCGTCCCCGCGACCTGGTGGGACGGCCATCCGAACTTCGGCGACGACCTGACGCCCTGGCTGCTGCCGGACTACGGCATCGCGCCGGTGCACCGGGTCGCATCGAAGGCCCAACTCGCGGGCGTCGGGAGCATCCTCGAATTCCTCCCGGAGAGCTACGACGGCGCGATCTGGGGCAGCGGCCTCATGTACGGCAAGCCGCATCCGCTGCCGAACGCGACGGTCCTCGCCGTGCGCGGCCACCTCACGCGGGAGCTCATCGGAGCGCCCGCGGACGTGGCGCTCGGCGACCCGGGCATCCTCGTGGCGCGCCGCGCGCGGCGGCCGAAGGCGCGGTGGGACGTCGCACTCGTTCCGCACGGGCACCATCGGTCGCACCATCCGTTCATGTCGATGGCGGATGCCGCGGGCCTCCGGGTCCACGTCGTGAACGTGCACCAGCCCGCCGCGCGGGTCGTGCGCGAGATCGCGGCGGCCGAGGCGGTCGTCACGACGTCGCTGCATGGACTCGTGACGGCCGACGCGTACGGCATCCCGGCGACCTGGACCGTGCTCGATCCTCCACTCAGTGGCGGGGCGTTCAAGTTCCACGACTACGAGTCGGTGATCACGCCGGGAGCGAGCCGGTTCACCGAGTTCGACGGGTTGCGAGGGCTCGCAGGCATGCTGGCGGGTGCGTCGCCCGCGCCGCGCGCGGCGGTCGAGCGCGCCTGCGACGAACTCGAGCGCGCGATCGGTCGGCTGCCGGAGGTCCTGCCCGACCTTTCGCGGTTCCCCGGTGGCGCGTTCGGCGTGCTGTCGGGTCGCGGGTGACGCGGTCGCTCAGACCAGGGACGCCCACACCCGGGCGTGCGCCTCGGCGCATCGCTCCCAGGTGAACTCGCCGGCGCGGGCTCGGCCCGCCGCGATCATCGCGTCGAGCCGTGACCCGCCGGTCGCGTCGAGGAGGCCCGCAGCGATGGCGGGCCCCGTGGGTGCGACGAGCATGCCCGCGTCGCCCACGACCTCGGGCAGCGAGCTCGTGGCTGCGGCGACCACGGGCACGTTCGCGGCCATCGCCTCGAGCGCGGGGAGGCCGAAGCCCTCGTAGAGCGACGGCACGACGACGACCTCGGCGCCGGCGACGAGCGACGGCATGACCTCGTCGGGGAGTCGGCCGACCAGGCGGGTTCCGGGCATGCCGTCGAAGAGCGCCGTGCGCGTCGGGTGCGGCGGCCCGGCGAGCACCAACTCGAGCCCGGGTCGTTCCCGGACGACCAGCGGCCACGCCTCGGCGAGCGCCTCGAGGTTCTTGCGTCGCGTCGCGCCGCCCGCGTGCAGCACGTAGCGTTCGGGCAGCCCGTGGTGCCGCCGGGTCGCATCGTCGAGCGGCGCCGCGTCGAAGAACCGCGGGTCGACGCCGTTGTGCACGACGTGGGGGTCGCGGATGCCGAGCAGCTCGACGGCCTCGCGTGCGCTGAACTCGGAGACGCAGATGACCGCCGCCGCTCGTCGCGCCTCCTCGAGCGCCGCCGGAACGGGCGCCGACTCGTCGGGGAACCGCCACGCGACGACGTCGTGGATCGTGATCACGTCGCCATGCGGCGACGGCGGCAACTCGAGGTTCATGCGGTGCGAGACGGCGTCGCCGGCGTAGATCGCCCGGCCGAGCGCACGCCGTTGCCCGGCCGATGCCCGTGCGACACGGCCGAGCGGGAGCCTGCGGTTGCCGCCGAGCTCGGACCGCACCGACCGGAAGACCAGCCTGCGGAACCGCCACTCCCGTTCATCGACGGCGGTGAGAGCGGATGCCGCCCGCCCGGCGACCTGCTCCTGGTATGCCTGCGCACCCATGGGAGCTCCCGTGGCGATCGTCGCGATCGTGAGTCGGGGGCTGGCGGGTGTCATCTCGGGCGGGGTCCCTCCGCTGGGCATCGTCGTCGCCGGATCGGCGGGCGATGTGAACAATCTAGACGCCTCGGCTCGCGTCGCCCCGCGGCGCGGACGCCCGGGCGCATCATCCGCCTCGCTACGCTGATCGGGGAGGACGGAGGAGCGTGGACGAGTCTCGAGTCAGCGTGCCCCTGCAGGTGCGCCTCCAGTTCGGGCACGCCGCCGTGCAGTACGTCGCCGACGAGGTCGGCGCCGACCTCCTCCACATCAAGGGCGTCGCCGTCGACCCGACGCTCCGAGCCGGCTGGTTCGGCACCGACGTCGACGTCATCGTGCGACCCGAGCAGGTTGCCCTCATCGATCGCGCGCTCCGCAGGGCCGGGTGGTCCCTCTACAGCACGTTCGCGAACGGCTCGCCCTTCGGGCATGCCCAGACCTACCTGCACATCGATTGGGGCTACGTCGACGTGCACCGCAGCTTCCCCGGGATCGGGGTGGCGCCGACCGACGCATTCGACATGCTCTGGGCTGACCGGGGTCGCCTCGAGATCGCCGGCGTCGCCTGCGCCGTGCCGAGCGTCACCGCGCAGCGCGTGCTGCTGATGCTGAACTCGGCTCGCTCGTCGAGCGGCGGTCGACGCGACCTGCCGGTCGTGTGGGACGGGGCGGATGCCTCGCAGCGCGCCGCGATGGAGGCCCTGGTCTCGCGGCTGCACGCCGAGGTCGCCTTCGCGGCGGCGACGGGAGAACTGGAGCGGTACCGGGAGGCGCGGGAGTACCTGTTGTGGAAGGTCGTCTCCCAAGGCGGCCCGCGGTCGCTCGAGTGGTGGGCCCGGATTCGAGCGGCACCCGACCTCGGGGCCCGACTGCGGCTCGTCGGCCGAGCGCCGCTCGTCAACGTCGATCACCTCGCTCACCGTCTCGGGCACCGACCATCGAGATGGGAGATCGTGGTCGAGTTCGTGCGCCGCCCGGTCGTCGCCGCGCGCGAGGCGGTGCGCGCCGGGCGGGCGCGACTGCGCCGGCAGGGGGTGGCACGGTGACCTCCGCGTACCGGCCGTCCCCGGCGACCGCGCAGCTGCTTCAGGACGACGTCCGCTACGCGGCCGTCCTGCCCTCCGGGCCGATCGTCGTGCTGGAGGGCATCGCCGAGCTCATCTGGACGGAGGCGTGCGACGGTGCTGCGATGACGATCGTGGACCGGGTCGCTTCTCTCACCGGTGCTCCGCCCGAAGACATCCGGAACGATGTCGAGCGCTTCGTCGCCGAGCTCGTCGCGCTGGGATTGCTCGAGCCCACCGACGGGTCATGACCTCCGCTGCATCAATCCGCGGGCGTGGCCGTCGCGCCGCCGGGTAGGCTCCCAGTCATGCCAACCGCCTTCGACGTGCGCGCGCTCGAGAGCCATGTTCGGATCGAGCTCGACGATTCGCTGAGCAGTGCCGAGCGGGAGTCGATCAGCGCGCAGTGGGCCGACCTCGTGCACGACGGCATCGGCGAGCCCGATCGCGTGCTTCGTGCGGGCGTGCGCGCTGACGCGGAGCCGGTCGACGGGGCGCTCACGGTCAGCGCGAACACGGCGATGGCACTGGCGCAGCGCATCACGTCGCAGGTGACGCTCGCGGCGATCGGCGGCCTGCGCGGGGAGGCGCTCATGCTCCACGCGGCCGCGGTTGCGCTGGACGACGGCAGGGTGATCGGATTCATCGGACCCTCCGGCCGTGGCAAGACCACCGCGGCTCACGAGCTCGGTCGCATCTACGGCTACGTGACCGACGAGACGCTCGCGCTGCGATCGGACGGGTCGGTGATCGCATACCCCAAGCCGCTCTCGATCGGAGCGAAGAGCGAGGTGAAGGCGACCGAGCCGCCCTCGGCGCTCGGACTCCAGGCGATGCCATCGGTGGACCTGCACCTCGCCGCGCTCGTCCTGCTCGATCGGCGACCCGACGTCGTGGAGCCCTTCGTGGAGGCGGTGCCGCTCCTCGAGGCGCTCCCCGAGCTCGTCGCGCAGTCGAGCTACCTCTCGGCGCTCGATCGGCCGCTACGGACGCTGATCTCGCTGATCCGCTCCACCGGCGGGGTCCGCCGCGTCGTCTACTCCGAGGCGGCCACCATTCCGGCGCTGGTCGGCGCCGTACTCGACTCCGTCGCCGAGGCTGAACCGGTGCTGATCGATGTGTCGAACCTCTCGCAGCGCGACTGCGACTGCGGCGGGAAGGTCATCGAGGATACTGTCGGGCGGGCGGCGACCGACCGCCCGGGAGCGTACTGGCGCGGCACCTACGTCGACGCGATGCTCGTCGACGACGCGCTGACCGTGCTGACCTCCGGCCGACTCACCGTCCTCGTCGGTGTCGGCCCCGCACTGTGGCTGGCGGCCGACGGCCTCCTCGTTGACGAGTTGACGGACGCCGCACGGCGGGAACTTCCGCCACCGCCCGACGGCGTGGACGTCGACGGGGTCATCTCGGCAGCGCTGAGCGACCTGGAGACCGCCGGACTCCTCGTCCGAACCTGAGCAATCGTTACGAACGCCCCCCGAATGCGGGTGTTCTGAGACTCGACGGCAGGGCCGCACAACCCTTAGAGTGTGCTGGGAAACCCGATTTTCCGCGATCTTACCCACACAGCATAGGAAGGTCTGACATGAGCGACCTCGAAGAACAGCGTCCCGGCGTCAGTCGGCGCACCGTGGCGAAGGCCGCGGCCTGGTCCGTCCCGGTCGTCGCTCTCGCCGTCTCCACGCCGGCGTACGCCGCATCCCCCGGAATCATCACCCTCACCGGCGGCGGCTGCAAGCTGCCGGGCAACTCGAACGACGCCTTCAAGGGCAACGCGTTCGGGGCGTCCATCGAGAACTCCTTCAACGTTCCGATCACGATCACGATCACCGACATCACGCTCAACGGGCAGGACCTGGGCGACGCGGTCGTCATCGAGCTCACCAGCTGCACCGTGCTGGGCTCGTCGTTCGTCATTCCGGCGAACACCACCTTCAGCAACGTGGCGATCGTGACCCAGAACGCCGCGAACAGCTCGAATGGCACGCTCACCATCAGCTACACGATCACGGGCGGACCCGGCGGGTCCGAGCAGGCGACCGGCTCGGTCGATGCCGTTCCGCCGATCCAGGGCGCATCCTGCACGGAGTTCACGCAGGCCGAGCGCACCTGCATCAACAGCTTCGCAACCTGAGCACCAAGCTCGTCGCTTCGGAACCCGGTAGACCGTCTCGGTCTACCGGGTTCCGTTGCATCCGCGAGGTCGGCGGCACGCCGATCGGGGCCACCGAATGATCGACGTCATCCACGCCATCACGCCAGGCGACCACTTCTCACCCCGCACCGGGTCAGCGATCCCCACCGTCGTGCACGGGCTCGCGGGCGCGGCGAGCCGCGACCCGGACCCCGTGCAGCATGCCGTGGTGATCGATCGCTCGACGATGCGGCCCAGATACGACAGCGCCCGGCTCATCGAGTACGACCGCGCCGCGTGGTTGACCCGAGGCGATCGATCCCTCGATCTCGTCCGGGGACGACTCGGGCTGCCGCGGCGAGGCGTCGAACGGTTCTACGCTCCGCTCGTCGACGCCGTTCGGCGGCAGCCACGGGCCTTCGTGCTCGCGCACAACGCGCCCGTGATCCCCTGGATGCTGCGCGACAGCGAACATCGGGTCGTGCTGTACGCGCACAACGACCTGCTCCGCACCTACTCGCGCGCCGAAGCTCGCCGGATGCTCGCATCGGTGGCCGCCGTCGTGTGCGTCGGGGACGAGCTCGGGGAGCGGACGCGGGCTGCGCTTCCGTCGCGACTTTCCGCACGCGTGCACGTGGTCCGGAACGGCATCGACACCGAGCGATTCCAGCCCGGCGGCGGGCTCGACCTCCGGTCAGCTGCAGACGGCGAGCCGTTCCGGGCGATGTTCGTCGGCCGCGTGATTCCGGAGAAGGGACCCGACGTGCTCGTCCGGGCCGCCGCCCTGCTGCCTCGAGGTTCCGTCGAGGTGGTGATCGTCGGGAGCCAGGGGTTCGCACGCGACGCACCGCTCTCTCCGTACGAGCAGGAGCTCCGACGCCTCGCCGAGCAGTCGGGAGCGACCGTCCGCTTCGAGCCCTTCGTCGATCGGGACCGGCTCCCGGACCTGCTTCGTTCCGCGCACGCGCTCGTGGTCCCGTCGACGTGGCCGGAACCCAGCGGTCTGACGGCGGGTGAGGGAATGGCGACCGGGCTGCCCGTCGTGGCGTCTCGCGTCGGCGGCCTCCCCGACATCGTGGGCGATGCGGGCCTCCTCGTCCCTCCGGGCGATCCGGCGGCGGTCGCCGCGGCACTCCGGACGCTCATCGACGATCCGGCCGAGCGCGCTCGGCGTGCCGAGGCATCCCGCGCGCGTGCGGTCGCTCGCGACTGGAGTTGGGCCTGGGGCAACCTCCGCCGGGTGCTCGAAGGGCTCTGATCGGGGAGTAACCAGGTCAGGCAGTGTCGGACGTCCTCAGTCGCTCGAGCACCTTGCGCATCGCCGCGACGCGCTCGCTCCAGTCGCTCGCAGGGCCGTCCGCCCCGTGCGGGAAGGGCAACGCACCGTCGATCGCCGCAGCGACGGTCGACGGGAACGCGTCGCGATCCGCGACCGAGATTCGCGGATCGTCGACGTCGCGGAACCCCGCCACCGGCGTCGAGACGACCGGCCTGCCCACGGCCTGGTACTCGTAGAGCTTGATCGGGTCGAGGCTGTCGGTGAACGGCGTGACGACGTGCGGTACGACGAGCACGTCGGCGTGCTGCAGGTAGCCGACGACGTCGGCGCTCGGACGCGGGCCGAGGAGCACCGCGCCCGCCGCCCGGAGGCGAGCGGTCGCCGCGTCGCCGAGCAAATTCGGGCCGACGAGCACGAGCGTTCCGCCGACGCCGGTCAGGGCGCGGGCGGTCGTCTCGCAGAGGTCGACATCGATGCGGTCGGGGTGGGCCGTGCCGAGGTAGAGCGCGGTCCGGGCGGCGGGCAGGTCGACGGGGCGGGGGGCAGGGCGCCGGTAGGCGGCCGCGTCGACCCCGTTCGGGATGAGCGTGACGGGGCGCGTCGTGCCCTTGCGGCGCTCGAGTTCGGGCGAGCAGACGACGACCTCGCGCGCGACCTCGAGCAGCCGGGCCTCGGTCGCCGTCGCGCGGGCGCGCTCGCCCTCCGACCGGTCGGCGGCGAGCCAGTCGTCGGTGACGTCGTAGAGCGTCGGCCACCCCGTGCGCTCGGCGAGCTCGACGGCGCCCGGGTCGTTGAGCCAGAGCAGCGGATGCTCCATGCCGAGCGATCGCGCCGCACGCTCGACGCCCGTGGCGAGGCGCTCGTCGGCACGCGCGTCGAGGCGGCGCGGAAGCCACTTCGTCGGGCGGTAGGTCCACAGTCGACCGGGCGCCGGATCGCCGACGGCGGTCACGCCCTGCCCGGTGGCAGGCCGCCGGCGCGACGCGAGGTCGTGCACGGGATCGGCGGCCGGCTCGACGAAGAGCACGCGCAGCTCCGGGTCGGTGCGCAGCAACCCCGCGACGAGGTGCTGGTTGCGCCGCCACACCTGGTCCCAGCGTTCGAGCGACAGCACGACGAGGTCGGTCATCCGATCGCCTCCCGGTAGACGGCTTCCGTTCCATCGGCGTGAGCCCGCAACGAGAACTGCGACAGCTGGCGCTCGCGGGCGGCGGCACCCAGCGCGGCCCGCGCGCCCGGGTCGGCGGCGAGGGAGCGCAGTCGCTCGCCCGCGGCGTCCGCATCGCCGGCCGGGAACCGCGCCCGCGCATCGAGACCGGCGAGCAGCTCGACATGGCCGGCGGCGTCGGCGGCGACCGGCGGCAGCCCCGACGCCATGCCCTCGAGGAGTGTCAGGCCGAGCCCCTCCACCGGACACGGTGCGAGGAGCAGGCCCGCGCGGGCGAGGAGCTCGGGCAGGTCGGTGCGGTACCCGATGAAGCGTACGGATGCCTCGACGCCGAGCTCTGCGACGAGCCGCTCGAGCGGCTCCCGCTCCGGTCCGATCCCGGCGACCTCGAGCGTCCAGCCCTCGTCGGCCAACCCGGATGCCGCGAACGCTCGCACTCCGACGTCGGTGCGCTTCTCCGGCTGCAGGCGCTGGGCCATGAGGACGGTCCGCTCGCGTGCGGCCGGGTCGCCCGCCGGGCGCGGGTCGATGCCCGTGTGGACGACCGTGCTCGGGCCCTCGACGGCCGCGGCAACGGCCGACGAGATCGCGATCTGCGCGCCGATCCGGCCGCGCACGAGTGCCTCGATCGGCACGGGGCCGACGCGGCCGCGGGGTCTCGCGAAATGACACGTCGCCACGACCGCCGGCCGCCGCGAGCGGCGGCGGGTCGCGAGCGCGGCGACGGTCGCGACATCCGCCGCCGTCATGTGGGTGTTCACGACGTCGACCTCGTCGGCGAGACCGCGCACCGCGCGCAGCACCTCGATCGTGCGTGCTGCGGGGATGTGCCCGACTCCCTCCTCGTCGAGGCCCGGCCGCATCCGCGGCGGGTCTCCGCCGATGACGTGCACCTCGTGTCCGTCGGCCGCCTGGGTGCGGGCGAGGCGCAGCACGAACTGCTCGACGCCCGAGAAGCCGTCGGACCGGATGGCGTGCAGGATGCGGAGCGGCTCGGTCACGGGGCGCCCGCCGCGCGGTCCGTCGACCGACCGGCCGCCTTCTGCGCCTCGATCGAGCGGGCCAACTCGAGGTACCGCGCGGCGACCTCGCGCCACGAGTGCTGCTCGGCCGTACGGCGCGCCCGCGCGCGCCACGCGTCGCGGGTCGTCGCATCGAGGGCGCCGAACTCTCCCAAGCGCGCCGCAAGAGGTGCGACCTTCCGCTCCACGAGGAAGCCGTTCTCGCCATCGACGACGATGTCGGGAGCGAACCCGACGCGCGTCGAGACGACCGGCACGCCGCACGCGAGCGCCTCGAGCACGACGAGCGCGTTCGCCTCGTACGCGCTCGGCAGCACGAGCACGTCGGCCGCGCGCAGCAGCGGCACCGGGTCCGGGCGTTCGCCCGCGAACACCACGCGATCGGCGACGCCGGCACGGCGGGCCTGAGCTGCCGCCCGCCTGATCATCTCGGCGGTGCCGCCGACGACGAGCAGCACGACGCCGGGCGCCATCCGGAGGGCGTCGATCGCGAGGTGGAGTCCCTTCCGCTCGAACTCGTGGCCGATGAAGATCGCGACCGTCGCCTCGTCCGCGATCCCGAGCTCGCTCCGCACTGCGGTGCGCCCCGCGGCATCCCCCGGGATGAACCGCTCGATGTCGACGCCGTTCGGGATGACCGTGACGGGCGGCCGCACGCGGCCGTAGACCTCGGTCAGCAGGCGCGCCTCCTGGCCCGTCAGGGCGACGACGGCGCGATGCGTTCGCCCGCGGTAGCGGATGCGGTCGCGCAGGGCGGTGAACAGGTGCACCGGGTTGCGCACCATCCGCCACGCGTAGTTGCCGCGGGCGCGCATGGCCGCCTGGAGGAGGCCGTGGTTGACGTACACGTCGCCGGCCATCACGTCGTTGTGCGTGAACGAGACGGCGTCGGGCCGCTCGGCGAGGAAGCGCTTCGCGCGACGCGTGCCGACCGTGCTAAACCAGATCACGTTTCCGGCGCGCGCGAGGTGCAGGCCGAGCGTGGTGCGATGGGGTCGAGCGAGCGTGCGGCCCGCCTCCGCGGCCGTGAACCGTTCGACCGGCACGCCGGCTGCGCGGAACTCCTCCTCGAGGGCGTACGCGACGCCCGCGACACCGCTGCCCGGCTCGATCGAGGGGGCGATCTGCACGATCCGGGTCATCCGGAGGCCCGGTCGGTGGAGGTCTCGTCGGCGTCGCGCGGGCTCACGGCTGCGCCCGAACCGGCAGCGACGCGGTCGCGCTCGGCCTGCAACGACTCGACGAGCGCGAGGTACCTGCGGGCGACCTCGCGCCATCCGAAGCGCTCGGCCGAGGCGCGTGCACGGCGCCGCAGCGCGGCGAACGTCTCGTCATCGAGTGTCGCGAGCTCCTCCATCCGTTCGCCGACGGCCTTCGGGTCGCGCTCGACGAGGTAGCCGTTCTCGCCGTCGCGCACGATCTCGGGCGCGAAGCCGACCGGGGTCGCGATCACCGGGAGCCCGCTCGCGAGCGCCTCGAGCACGACGAGCGCGTTCGCCTCGTACGCGCTCGGAAAGACGAAGAAGTCGCAGGCCGCGAGGTGGCTCGGCAGGTCCTTCCGCACGCCGAGGAACAGCACGCGGTCGCCGACGCCGTGCTCGATCGCCTCGGCGTGGGCCTCGGCGATGATGTCGTCGTTGCCGCCGATCACCATCAGCAGCGCGCTCGAGCCGTGCGCGAGCCCGCGTATCGCGAAGGAGAGCCCCTTGCGCGAGAACTCGTGCCCGACGAAGACGCCGACGCGCTGGTCGGCGCCGAGTCCGAGCTCCGAGCGCGCCGCGGCGCGCTCGTCCGGGGTCGGCGGACGGAACCGATCGAGGTCGACGCCGTTGGGGATGACCTCGACGCGCGGGCCGATCGGGCCGTACGTCGCACGCAGGTCGGCGGCCTCGCTCTCGGACAGGCAGACGGCGACGCGGTGCGTGCGTCCGCGATACCGGATGAGGTCGCGCAGGTAGATGAAGTCGTGCACCGGATTGCGGTAGATGCCCCAGAACGATCGCCCTCGGGCACGCATCGACGCGAGCAGCAGGCCGTGATTGACGTAGATGTCGCCGGCGACCACGTTGTTGTGGCAGATCGAGATCGCGTCCGGACGCGCGGCGAGGAACTGCTTCGCCCGCCGGGTTCCGACGGTGCTGAACCATATCATGCGCCACCCGCCGCGGATCCGGGCGAGGATCGAGTTGCGCGACGAACGCGGCGTCGATCGCCCACGGCGTGCGGACTGGAAGGTGAACACCTCGACGGTCGCCCCGAGCGCGCGCAGCTCCTGGTCGAGGTGCCAGGCCACCCCGGCGACGCCCGTGCCGGGGCCGATGAACGGGACGATCTGCACGATGCGGGTCATGCCGTGGCCTCCGCGGGGGTGTCGGTGGTGGCGGAGATGTCGACATCCGTGACGGATGCCACGGTGCGTGTGTCGCTCGGCGCGGGCGCGGGCGCGGGCGCGGGCCTCGCGCTCGCAGCATCCGCTCGCCTGAACCGGGCCTCCACCCGCACCGGCCCCAGCCGTGTGATCGCCGCCCGCCGCCGCGCGGCGCGGCCGCGCTCGCCGGGGAGCATGACCGAACGCGCCATCGAGCCGATCCACTGGCCGGCACGGGCCCACTGCCAGCCGACCGCGCCGAAGTGCTTGCGGAAGAACCGCTCCTGCGACGCGTGGAAGTGCGCCTCGCGTCGGCGCGGATCGCCGCCCGTCCCGGCGCCGACGTGCACGGCGCGCGCTGCCGGCACCACTGCGTGCCGCCAGCCGAGCCGGTGCGCGCGGTAGGCCCAGTCGGCTTCCTCGGCGTAGAGGAAGAAGCGCTCGTCGAACCATCCGACCTGCTCGAGGGCCTCGGCGCGGAGCAGCATCACCGAGCCGATCACGTACGACGGGTCGCGGCGGAGCCGCGCGAGTCCGAGGGCCTCGAGCCACGTTCCCGACGGCGACGGCAGCCACCACTCGACGCGCGCCTCGTGCCCGTGCTCGTCGACCTGGGCTGGGCCGACGCTCGCGAGGTCGGGACGCGCGCGCAGCGCGCGGTGCAGCAGGGCGACGTCGTCGGTCGAGATCTCGGCGTCGGGGTTCAGCAGCAGCACGTCGGAGCCGGGCGCGATCCGGTGCTCGAGGCCGTGGTTCACGCCGGCGGCGAAGCCGCCGTTGCGGCCGGGATCGAGGTAGCGCACGCCGAGTTCGTCGCAGACGTCGCGGATCGTCGGCAGCGACGAGTTGTCGACGACGGTCACCGGCAGCCCCGCGACCGGTTCGAGCGCGCGACGCAGCAGCTCGGGCGAGCCGTAGGCGACGACGATGACCTCGAGCGTGGGCGTCGGTTCGGGGGCGACGGATGCCTCGTGCACGATCGACCGGTACAGGTCGAGGTAGTCGCGGCCGACGGCGCCCCAGCTGCACTCCTCGGCGCGGGCGAAGCCGGCTACTCGCAGCTCGGCGGCGCGCGGCCCGGAGGCCGCGACGAGCGCCGCGGCGAGCGCCGCCGCGTCGCCGACCGGCACCACGAGACCTGCATCGCCCACCACGTCGGGCAGCGCCCCCGCATCGCTCGAGACGACCGGCACGCCGCACGCCATCGCCTCGACGGCCACCCGGCCGAACTGCTCGGTCCACGAGGCGGTCGGCAGCGACGGGACCGCGAGCACGTCGAACGTGCGCAGGATCTCCGGGATGTCGGCCGGGTCGACCGTGCCGACGAGCTCCACACGGTCGGCGACGCCGACGGATGCCGCGCGCACGGGCAGCTCGGCGGCGAGCGGGCCGGTTCCGACCACGCGCAGGTGCAACCGCGGCTCGCGCGCGAGCGCGTCGAGCAGGAGGAGCAGGCCCTTCTCGGGCACGAGCCGGCCGACGAAGCCCACGGTGATCGGGGCGGCCGAGTCGTCGTCCGTGGGGCCTGCGGCATCCGTCGCCTGCGCGCCATCGGCCAGCCCCGGAGCATCCGCCGGACTGAAGCGCTCGAGATCGACACCGAGCGGGATGACGCGCGCCCGGCCGACGAAGCCCTTGCCTTCCGCGATGCGCGCGGCCTCGGTGTTGCACGCCGAGATGCCCGACGCGGAGCGGAGCGCCCACCGCTCGAGCCAGCGGAACGGGATCGGGTACCGCTTGCGGAGGTTCTGCGCGGTGTAGAGCACCACGGGCGTGCGACGCGCGCGTCGGCGCAGCGCGCGCAGCAGGAGGATCTCGGCCGTCGCGACCGCGAACGGCTCCTCGTGCACGTCGATCACGTCGACCTCGCGGCCGAGCGCGCGCCACAGCGGCAGCGGGTCGTAGACGAAGAGCGCCGGATGCCGCCCCAGCGTGCGGACGCCGCGCACGCGCTCGTCGGGGCGGGCGTGCAACGTCACCGCGGCGCCGCCCGCATGCCACCGCCGTGCGCAGCACAACTCGACATCGACGCCGAGCGCCGTGAGGGCGCGTTCACGACCACGCCACTCGTCGACGACGGCGCTGTGCGAGACCCTGAGTACGCGCACCGCACCCCCTCTAGAATCCTTTGCAGAAACCTTATCCGGGGCCCCGCTCCCCGGTCGTGGCGAGCCGGGGGTGATCGCGCATGGATTCCGGTGAGTTCCGTGTGCTCGTCGTCTGCACCGGCAACCTGAACCGCTCCGCGCTCGCCGCGGCACTGCTGCGCACCTGGGTCGACTGGTACCTGCCGACGGATGCCGCGGCTCGCATCGTCGTCACCAGCGCCGGTCTCGCGGCACCGGTGGGCCGGCCGATGCGACGCCGCACGCAGGCGATCGCCGCGCGGCTCGGCGCCGACGGCGCGACGCATCGCGCGGTCCAGATCGACGAGCGAGCGATCCGGCGCGCCGACCTGGTGCTCGCTGCGGATGTCGCCCACCGCGACGGCGTCCTCGGCATCGTGCCGTCGAAGCTGCGGTCGACCTTCACCATCCGCGAGGCCGGCGGGATCGCCGCACGGCTCGGGCCGTCACGGGCTCCGGAATCCGTCGACGAACTCCGTGCCAGGATCGCGGCTTTCAGCCGCCGCCGTGAACTCGGTGCGGCCGACGACGGCGACATCACCGACCCGCAGGGGCGCGGCGATGACGCGTACCGCGACATGGCCCGGGAGGAGGTGCCGCCGTTGACGGCGATCGCCGCGGCGCTGTTCGGGATGCCGCAGGCCGAGATCGACGCGGTGCTGGCGACGGTCGCGGATCCGATGGCGTTCCCGTTCGACGGACTGGAGCGTCGCGAGGCACCCGGCGGCGGAGCCTCGGGTGCGCCGTCTGCCGAGCGTCGCCGCCGCCGGTGGTTCGGCAGGCGCGACACGTGAGCGCGCAGGAGCGACGGCTGCGCGTGCTGCACCTCGACCACACCGCAGCGGCCGGCGGCGCCGAGTTCGCGCTCGTGCGGATGCTGCAGGCCCGACCCGACTGGTCGGCCGTGCTGCAGACCCCGCCGATCGGTTCGGGCCCGAACGTCTGGGACGCCCTGCCGCCGCGCGTGCCACGCCGGGTCGCCGGCATCCGGCAGCCCGCGGGCGCGAGCTCCGGGGGCGCCGTCGCCACGGCCGGCTTCGCCGCACGGCTCGCGGTGCAGGCGCTCGCGGTGCGTTCGTCGGCGCCATTCCGATCCGCCGATCTGGTGGACGCGAACACCGCCCGCGCGGCGGCCTACGGCGCGCTCGCCGCGCGGCTCTCCCGCACGCCGTTCGTCGTGCACCTGCGCGACCTCGTCGAGCGCGACGCGCTGGGCGGGGCCGGGCATGCGCTCATGACCCGGTTGGTCCTGCCCCGCGCCGACGGCGTCATCGCGAACTCGCGCGCGACGCTGGCGGCTGCACGGCCGTTCCTGCGGCCCGACGCCGTCGCCGAGGTCGTGCCGAGCGCCTCGGGTCTCGTGATCGGTGCGGCGCTGCCCGTCCGTGCCGACGCGCCGCTCCGCACGGTCGGCATGCTGGCGCGCATCGATCCCTGGAAGGGCCAGGCCGAGCTGCTCGAGGCGTTCGCCCGAGCGTTCGCGGGTCGCGACATCCGGCTGCAGTTCGCCGGCGGAGCCCCGTTCGGGCACGAGGGCTACCTCGCGTCGCTGCAGCGCCGCGCCCACGAGCTCGGGGTCGGCGGGCAGGTCGACATGCTCGGGCACGTGGACGAGGTGCCCACGCTGCTCGACCGGTGGGACGTCGCCGTGCAGTACTCGACCCGCCCCGAACCGCTCGGCCAGAACGTGCTGCAGTACCTCGCGGCCGGCCGCGTGGTCGTCGCTGCAGACGAGGGCGGCCCGGCCGAGTGGGTCGCCGACGGCGCGAACGGGCTGCTCGTGGCGCCGCGTGACGTCGACGCGCTGGCCGCCGCACTCACCCGCCTCGACGGGGATCCCGCGCTGCGGGTCCGCCTCTCCGGCGCGGCCGCCGCGACCCCCGGCCTGCTCGACGACCTCGCGGTCGCGCGGGCGCACCTCGAGGTCTACGAGCGCGTGCTCGCCGCGCGACGCTGAGCCCCGCCTCGCGGTCCCCCGGTGCGCCCCGCCCGGCCGGCACGCGGTACCTCGGTGCGCCCCGGCCCGCCCGGCCGGCACGCGGTACCTCGGTGCGCCCCGGCCCGCCCGGCCGGCACGCGGTACCTCGGTGCGCTCCAGCCTCCGTCGGCCCCTGGGTGCCTTCCGACCTGCCCGCCGCGCCCCGCCCCGCCGCGCTCCGGCGCCCCGGCCGGCAGTCGACCTCGTTCCATGCTTCGTCCGGCACACGTCCTCGCGAGTGCGCGGATTCGTCATCCCCGACGCGGTCTGCACCCTGCATCCGGACACTGTTTCCTCGCCGGACGAGGGAGAAAGGTAGACGGCGGATACCTTTCTCCCTCGAACGCGGAGGAAACCGTCGCTCGGGTGGTGCTGAGCGCGGTGGCTGGCGTGCGTGCCGGCGGGAACAGGGCTCGGTCGTCGAGAACGCGTGCGCTGGCGCGCGGAAGCGCGAAGCCGAGGCCGCGCGCGGAAGCGCGAAGCCGAGGCCGAGCGCGGCAGCCCTAGGCCGACGCGGGCAGGGTCGCGGAGTCCGACGGCGTGGCGGCGAGCCGGATGCGGTCGACGCCGTCCGGACCGCCCGTCGCGAACGCCGTGACGGCGTCGAGCGTGGCATCCGCGCCGAGCGCGCGGTTGTGGCCGGCGCCGTCCGTGAGCACGAGGCGCGAGCGGTCGCCGTGCGCGTCGTGGAGGCGGATGCCCTCGCTCGCGGGGACCTCGCGGTCGGCTCGGTCGTGCACGACGAGCAGGGGCATCCGCTCGGGCAGGGGGTTCGCCGCGCCGTCGAAGCGCGGCCACGGGTCGGCGATGTCGGGCAGGATGCGTCGCGCGAAGCGCGCGGCGAGCGCATCGGCGGTGGTGGTGCCGACGCCGACGCGTCGGGAGAACGAGTCGACCAGGAAGCGTGCGCGCGAGGGACCCGCGATCGCGACGAGCCCGCCGGCCGAGACGCCGTCGGCGATCGCAGCGCGAGCCGCCATCGCGCCGAACGAGTGCCCGATGATCGTGTGGAACCGGCCCTCGCGGGCCTGGAGCGCGTCGATCGCGGCCAGCCAGTCGCGGATGTCGGTGCGCCGACCCGCCGACTCGCCGTTGGCGGGGGCCTCGAACGCGAGCAGGCGGAAACCCTCTGCACGGAGCTCGCGCACGATCGGCGCGAACTGGGAGGCGCGGCCGCGCCATCCGTGCACCAGCAGGATCGTGTCGGGCCCGCTGCCCCACTCGTACGTCGCGAGGTCGCGACCGCGCACCCGGACGGTCGAGCGGCGCGCCGCCTCGTGCACCGCGCGGTCGGCCGGACGGACGGGAAGGCGCCCGCCGACGCGCATGAAGAGGGGCAGGGCGAGGGCAGCGGATGCCTCGGGGGAGACGGACTCGGCGGCGCGGATGGCGGCGACGCGGCTCACGAGCGCGGCGGTGGTCGCCGCCTCGGCGATGGTGGTCACGGTGGCTCCGATCAATGAATACGAACGGTCGTGCTTTGAGTATACGAACGTTCGTGCGTAAAATCGAGAGGGTGAGCCCGGATTCTTCCATCGGAGTCGTCGACGGCCGCCGCGTGAGGGGCGACGCGTCGCGGCGACAGGTGCTCGCCGCCGCGGTCGACCTCGCCTCGGTCGAGGGCCTCGACCAGCTCTCGATCGCGCGCATCGCCGACGCCGCATCGGTCTCGAAGAGCGGCGTCGCCACGCTCTTCGGCAGCAAGGAGCGCCTGCAGCTCGCCACCGTCGAGGCCGCGCGACTGCGCTTCGTCGAGACGGTCGTCACGCCCGCGAGGGAGCTGCCGCGCGGCCTCGGCCGGGTCGTCGCGCTCGTCGACCGCTGGATCGCGTACTCGCGCGACCGGGTGTTCCCCGGTGGATGCTTCTTCGCCGAGGCGGCCGCCGACTTCGACGCCAAGCCCGGACCCGTGCGCGACGCCATCGACCGCGCGCTCGCCGACTGGAGCGGCTACCTCGGGGCATCCCTCGGCCACGCGCGCTCGCTCGGCGAGCTGCCCGCCCTCGACGACCCCGACCAGCTCGCGTTCGAGTTCACCGCCCTGCTCGACCTCGCCAACCGCGACTCGGTCATGCGCGGCACGAATGCCTCCTACGTGCGCGCTCGCGCCGGCATCGCCGCACGCCTGCGCGCCGCCGGCGCCGATCCGGCCACGGTCGACGTCTTCGCCGCCGTCTCCGACGCCTGAGTCGGTACCCGCGTGCTGGGCGGTCTGCCCGACGGCCGGGTCGGCAGCTGCGTGCCGGGCGGTCTGCCCGACGGCCGGGTCGGCAGCTGCGCCGGGCGCCCGCCCCCACGGGGAGTGGCGGCGCGCTCGATGCTTCGTCGTACGAAGGCGGTGGAAAGGTATCCGCGGAATACCTTTCCACCGCGGTTGGACGGCGGAAGCCGTGCGGCTGCGCTGTGGCGCAACGCGAGAGCGTCCGGCGGTGCGCTGCCCGTCGGCGCGCCGCTCAGCCGGCGACGAGCGCGCCGTCGCGCGAGAGGTCGACCTGCTCGTCGCGCGGCACGACCTTCACGCGCTCGCGCGCGACCGGCCCCTCGAACGCCTCGCCGAGCGAGCGCTCGTGCGCGTCGAGCGCGAGCCATCCGCTCCAGGTCGTGAAGCGGATGCCGCGGGCCTCGAGCAGGTCGAGCACCTCGTCGCCATCCGCCGGATCGACCGTCGGCGCGACGCCCGGCTCCGCGAGCACGCCGGCCGCGGCATCCGCCACCAGGTTCGTGATCGTCTCGAGCGCGTCGCCCTTGGTGTGGCCGATGAGTCCGACGGGGCCGCGCTTGATCCAGCCCGTCGCGTAGACGCCGGCGACGGGGGCGCCGGAGGCATCCGTCACGCGCCCACCCTCGTTCGGAATCACGCGGGCCGACTCGTCGAACGGCACGCCCGCGATCGGCGAGCTCGCGTAGCCGACCGCGCGGTACACGGCCTGCACGGGCACGTCGACGAACTCGCCCGTGCCGACGACCGAGCCGTCGCCGACCGGGCGGGTCCGCTCGAAGCGCACGCCCTCGACGGCGTCGGTGCCGAGCACCTCGACCGGCGCGTGGAAGAAGTGCAGGTGCAGGCGACGTGACGCGGTGTAGGGCCGGTCGTCGGCGCGGCGCCAGCCGTTGAGCGTGCGCGTCATGACCTTGACCTGGTTGTTCGTCGCGAGCAGGTGCGCTGCGTGCTCGTCGCCCTCGGCGCGCGCGAAGTCGTCGTCGTAGACCACGATGTCGACGTCGGGCACCTCGCCGAGCTCGCGCAGCTCGATCGGCGTGAACTTCACCTGCGACGGGCCCCGGCGGCCGAACACGTGCACGTCGGTCACGGGCGAGGCGAGCAGTCCCGCGTGCACGTTCGCGGGGATGTCGGTCGAGAGCAGGTCGGCCGGGTGCTTCGCGAGCACGCGCGCGACGTCGAGCGCCACGTTGCCGTTGCCGATGACCGCGATCGACTCCGCCTCGAGCGGCCAGTCGCGCGGCACGTCGGGGTGGCCGTCGTACCAGGCGACGAGATCGGCCGCGCCGTACGAGCCGGGCAGGTCGATGCCCGGGATGTCGAGCGGGGCATCCTTCAGCGCGCCCGTCGCGAAGATGACCGCGTCGTAGCGCTCGCGCAGCTCGTCGACCGTCACGTCGCGGCCCACCTCGACGTTGCCGATGAGGCGGATCGTGCCCTCGTCGAGCATCTCGTGCAGCGAGTTGACGATGCCCTTGATGCGCGGGTGGTCGGGCGCCACGCCGTAGCGGATCAGGCCGTATGGCGCGGGCAGCGACTCGAACAGGTCGATCGCGACCTCGCCGCCGGCCTCGTCGACCTGGCGGCGCAGGATGTTGCCCGCGTAGATGCCGGCGGGACCGGCGCCGACGATCGCGACACGGAGGGAGAGGGTCATGAGGACATGGCCTTTCGAAGGGAGTACGGGGAACGTCTGGACAGGGTGGACGGCGGGTCAGTCGATGGCCGGCGGCGCCGTGAGGGCGGATGCCGCGAGCTCGGCGGGCACGTACGGACTCAGCCGCACCACGTCGCCGACCACCACGACCGCGGGCGAACGCACGCCCCGCGCCGCCGCCTGGTGGGCGATCGTGCCGAGCGTGCCGATCGTCACTCGTTGGCGAGGGCCGTATCCATCCTCCACGATCGCGACCGGGCAGTCGGACCCGCGCTCGCCGCGAGCGAGCGTGATCGCCGAGTTCGCGAGCGTGCCGACGCCCATGAGCAGCACGACCGTGTGGTCGCGGCCGCCGCCCAGGGACTGGATCTGGTCGTGACCGGTGACGACCGTGAACGTCGTCGCGAGCCCGCGATGCGTGAGCGGGATCCCGGCGATCGCGGGCACCGAGACGGCGCTCGTGATGCCCGGAACGACCTCGACGTCGACGCCGCGCTCGCGGCAGTAGGCGAGCTCCTCGCCGCCACGGCCGAAGACGTACGGGTCGCCGCCCTTCAGGCGCACGACGCACTTGCCGTCCTGCGCGAGCGTCACGAGCAGCTCGTTGATCGCGTCCTGCGGCACCGCGTGGTGGCCGGGGAGCTTCCCGACGTCGACGACCTCGGCGGAGAGCTCGACGCCCTCGGCGGCGAGGCCGTCGAGCACCGAACGCGCGCCCAAGCGGTCGGCGACGATCACGTCGGCCGCCTCGAGCTCGCGGAGGCCGCGCAGCGTGAGCAGCCCCGGGTCGCCCGGTCCGGCGCCGACGAGCGCGACGTGACCGCGCTCGCGCGGCCCGCGGCCGCCGGGCAGGCCGCGCCCGCGCACCCCGCGCCCGCCGGGCAGGCCGCGCCCCGGGGCATCCGTCGGCCGGTTCTCGAAGGTGTTCTCGGTCATGGGGTTCCTCCCGTGAGTCCGCGGCGGCGCAGCATCCCGCGCTCGACCGGGGCGAAGACGAGCAACTCGATCACGACGCCGATGGCGAGGATCACGAGGATCGTGCCGAGCACGCTCGCGAGGTCGGCGAGGTCGCGGCCCTGCTGCAGCAGCGAGCCGACGCCGAACCCGATCGATCCGCCGAACGCGATGATCTCGGCCGCCATGAGCGAGCGCCACGAGAACGCCCACCCCTGCTTGAGTCCGGCGAGGTACCCCGGCAGGGCGGCCGGCAGCACGACGGATGCCGCGAGCTGCAGCCGCGACGCGCCGAGCACCGTGCCGACCCGGCGGAGCTGCGGCGGCACCTGGGCGACGCCGGCGACGAGCCCGTTCACGATCGACGGGATCGCGCCCATGAGCACGACGAAGTAGACCGTGGCATCCGACAGCCCGAACCAGAGGATCGCGGCGGGTACCCACGCGACCGACGGCAGCACTTGAAGGCCCGAGATGAGCGGGCCGAGCGCTCGCCGGAGCGGCGCCCACTCGGCGAGCAGCAGGCCGAGCGGCGTGCCGACGGCGACCGCGATGCAGAAGCCGAGGATGCCGCGCTCGAGGCTCGTCGTCACGGCGAGCTGCAGACGGCCGTCCTCCCACGACTGCCCGAGCGCGGCGGCGACGTCGAGCGGACCGGGTGCGAGGTCGGGGCGGGGCTGCGCGACGACGGTGTAGGCCTGCCACGCCGCGACGAGCACCACGAGGAGGAGCACGGGCGGCAGCACGCCGTCGATCGCGCGGCGCCACCACGGGGTGCGGAGCGCGACATCCGTCTGCAGTCGGTCGAGCCCGGCCTCGAGGGTGCGCAGGTCGTCGTCGCCGCCGCTCGCCCGGCTCGAACGCGATGGGGTTGCCACTTCGGCCGGGTTCGCGCGGCTCATTCCCGGCGCAAGTGGCAACTCACGGCCCGAAACGGGCGGCGCGGGCGGCGCAGGGCTGAGGGAGGTGTCATGCGGCATTGCGGCGGATCTCCCTTCGCAGGTGCTCGGTGATCTCGACCGAGAGCTCGGACACGGCGGGCGACTCGATGCGGCGCGGCCCGTCGACGGCGATGCGCCACTCGCTCACGATCCGGCCCGGGCGGCTCGACATGAGCAGCACGCGCTGCCCGAGCCGCGCGGCCTCGCGCACGTTGTGCGTGACGAACACGATCGTGCGTCCGGTCTCGCGCCAGACGCGCTCGAGCTCCTCGTGCAGCAGGTCGCGCGTGATCGCGTCGAGCGCGGCGAACGGCTCGTCCATGAGCAGCACCGAGCGGTCCTGCGCGAGGGCGCGCGCGAGCGCGACCCGCTGCCGCATGCCGCCCGAGAGCTCGTGCGGGCGCTTCTCGGCGGCATCCGCGAGGTGCACGAGGTCGAGCAGGTCGAGCGCCCGGGTGCGGCGCGCGGGGCGGGCGAGGCCGGCGTCGCCGAACCGCAGCGCGAGCTCGACGTTGCGGCGGGCGCTGAGCCACGGCAGCAGCGATGCCTCCTGGAACATCACCGCGGCGCGACCGTCGACCTCGATGGTGCCGGTGCTCGGTTGTTCGAGGCCGGCGATCAGGCTGAGCAGCGTCGACTTGCCGCACCCCGACGCGCCGAGCAGGCATGCGAACTCACCGGGCGCGACTTCGAGGTCGATGCCGTCGAGCACGACCGGGCCGTCGGCCGCGTACTGCTTGCCGACGCCGGTGAGGCGGATGGCGGGTGAGGCGGTCCCGGTCCCGGCGGTTACGGGCGCCGGGACCGCGCTCGAGGCGGTTGCGCGTGCGGCGGTCATCGCGATCCCCCGTCGAGTCCGGCACCATCGATGGGGTCGAGTCCGGCCGCCCCACGCACCGCGTCGAGCGGCCCGAGGTCGAGGATGCCGGAGAGGTCGCCGCCGTTCGCCGTGCCGGCCGCGACGGCGTTGCGCTGCAGCACGGGCAGCGTCGCCGCGAACGGGTCGACCGTCGGCGTCACGCGCGCGAGCGCCCGCGCGAGCACGGCGTCGGGCAGTGGCGCGCCCGCATCGGCCGCGAGGCGTGCGTTCACGAGCGCCGGCACCTCCTCGGGGTGCGCCGAGATCCAGTCGACGGATGCCGCGTGGCCGGCCACGAGCGCCGCGACCGCGTCGGGGTGCGCCTCGAGGTACTCCGTGCGCACGACGAGCAGTGTCGTCGGGAACGCGCCTCCCGGCCAGAGCTCCGCCTCGTCGACCAGCACTCGCGCGCCCGCTTCGAGGACGAGCCGCGACGCCCACGGTTCGGGAAGCCACGCGCCGTCGATCGCGCCCGTCGTGAAGAGCTGGAGCGTGCGCGCGTTGTCGGTCGGCACGATGTCGATGTCGACGTCGCCGCCGGTCGGCGAGGTCTGGAGGTCGTGGCCCGCGAGCCAGGTGCGGAGCGCGACGTCCTGCGTGTTGCCGAGCTGCGGCGTCGCGAGCGTCGCGCCCCGCAGGTCGTCGGCGTCGTCGATGCCGTCGCGCACGACGAGCGCGGCGCCGCCGCCGACGGCACCCGCGACGACGCGCAGCGAGCTGCCGCCGGACTGCACGAAGCTGTTGATCGCGGGGCTCGGGCCGAGGTAGGCGGCGTCGATGGCCCCGGCGCTCAGCGCCTCGACGGCGGCCGGGCCTGCGGCGAACGCCTGCGGCTCGAGTTCGGTCGCGCCGAGCTCGTCGGCGAGCAGGCCGGTCTCGAGGCCGACGAGTGCGGGCAGGTGCGTGACGTTGGCGAAGTAGCCGAGGCGGAGGGTCGAGGAATCCGCCGCCGCGTTCGCCGCCGGCCCATCGGCGGCCGCCCGCCCGACCGAGCCGATCACGACGGGCACGATGACGATCGCCGCGGCGACCGCGACGCCGGCGACGAGTTCGCCGAGCTGTGCACCGAGCCCGCGGCGGGTCACGCCGGCGCCTCCACGACGATGCCCGCGGCGAGCGTCGCGCCGTCCTGCGGGTGGATGACGAGGAACGCACCCGCGCGCCGGTGAGCGGCGTACGGCAGTGCGACGAGGTCGGCGGCGAGCTTCAGGCGAACGAGTCCGATGTCGTTCGTCGCGAGCGACGCGGTCGGCGTCGTCTCGAGCGTGTCGAGGTCGAGGCGGCCGCGGACGTCGGTGACGATCGCCTGCACGGTCGTGGTGCCGTGCTTCACGAGCACGCGGGCACCGGGCGTGAGCGGGCGGCCGTCGAGCTGGAACACGTCGGCGTCGAGCTCGCGGCGTGGCGCTGGCAGGGACCCGGCGGCGGCGATGACCGCGCCGCGCGCGGCGTCGACCGGGTCGGCGAGCTCGAGCGCGACCGAGAGCGGGGCGGATGCCGCGTCGAGAGACTCGGGGCCGCGGCGGATGCCCGTGACGGTCGTCCGCACGCCGGCGGGGAAGACCTCGACCGGGTCGCCGAGCGACACCGTGCCGGACTCGATGCGCCCGGCGAACGCGCGGTGGTCGCGGAACGCGTCGGCCGCGGCATCCGTCAACTCGGGCGAGAGCCCGCCCTGCGGGCGGATCACGAGCTGCACGGGCAGCCGGAGCGCCTCGAGGTCGGTCTCGAGCTCGTCGATCGTGGAGAGCTCCTCGAGGAGGTCGAGCAGGCTCGGCCCGTCGTACCAGGGCGTGTTCTCCGAGCGGGTCACGACGTTGTCGCCCGCGAGCGCCGACACCGGCACCGTGTGCACGTCGGGCAGGCCGAGGTCGCGCGCGAGCGCGGCGACCTCCGCGGCCACGGAGTCGAACGCGGTGCGGTCGTAGCCGACGAGGTCGATCTTGTTCACCGCGACGATCACGTGCGGCACGCGCAGCAGCTGCACGACCGCGAGGTGCCGTCGGGTCTGCTCGAGCACGCCGTTGCGGACGTCGACGAGCACGACGACCGCGTCGGCCGTGGCCGAGCCGGTGACCATGTTGCGCGTGTACTGCACGTGGCCGGGGCAGTCGGCGAGGATGAACGACCGGCGGCCGGTGGTGAAGTAGCGGTAGGCGACGTCGATCGTGATGCCCTGCTCGCGCTCGGCGCGGAGCCCGTCGGTGAGGAGGGCGAAGTCGATCGCGCCGGGCTCGCCGCCGAAGCCGCGCTCGGCCGACGTGCGCGCGACCGACTCCAGCGTGTCGGCGAGGATCGCCTTGGAGTCGTGCAGCAGGCGTCCGACGAGCGTCGACTTGCCGTCGTCGACCGACCCTGCGGTCGCGAAGCGGAACAGCGTGCCGGTGGCGGGCGTGATCGTCGTCATCAGAAGTACCCGTCCTTCTTGCGGTCCTCCATGGCCGCCTCGGAGAGGCGATCGTCGGCGCGCGTCGCGCCGCGCTCGGTCAGGGTGGATGCCGCGACCTCGCGCACGATGTCCGACACCGTCGTGGCCTCCGAGACGACCGCCCCGGTGCAGCTCAGGTCGCCGACGGTGCGGTAGCGGACCGTGCGGCGTTCGACCCTCTCGCCAGCGCGCGGCGCGGAGACGTCGCTCACCGCGAGCCACATGCCGTCGCGCGCATACACGTCGCGATCGTGCGCGAAGTACAGCGGCGGCAGCGCGATGCCCTCGCGCTCGATGTAGCGCCACACGTCGAGCTCGGTCCAGTTCGAGATCGGGAACGCGCGCACGTGCTGGCCGACGCTGTGGCGACCGTTGTAGAGCGTCCAGAGCTCTGGGCGCTGGTTGCGCGGGTCCCATTGGCCGAACTCGTCGCGCAGCGAGATGATGCGCTCCTTGGCCCGCGCCTTGTCCTCGTCGCGGCGGGCGCCGCCGAAGACCGCGTCGTGCCGGCCCGCGGCGATGGCGTCGAGCAGCGGCTGCGTCTGCAGGGGATTGCGCGTGCCGTCTGCACGTTCCTGCAGGCGGCCGTCGTCGAGGTAGTCCTGTACCGAGGCGACCTCGAGGCGGATGCCGAGCCGCGCGACGGTCTCGTCGCGGAATCGCAGCACCTCGGGGAAGTTGTGGCCCGTGTCGACGTGGAGCACCGGGAACGGCACCTTCGCCGGCCAGAACGCCTTCGTCGCCAGGTGCAGCACGACCACGGAGTCCTTGCCGCCCGAGAACAGCAGCACCGGCCGCTCGAACTCGGCGACGACCTCGCGGATCACGTGGATCGCCTCGGCCTCGAGCGCGTCGAGCGCGTCGAGCGCGCCGGTCGTTCCGTCCGGGCCTTCGATGCGGGCGGCGGATGCCGCGGCATCCGCCGTCGTCAGGTTCTCGCTCATAGGTGCAACCCGCATTCCGTCTTGGCGAGGCCGGCCCAGCGGCCGGACCTCGGGTCCTCGCCCGCCGCGACGGGCTTCGTGCACGGCTCGCAGCCGATCGAGGGGTAGCCGTGCGACATCAGGAGGTTCACGGGCACCTGGTGCGCGCCCGCGTAGTCGAGGAGGTCGTCGAAGCTCCACGCCGCGACGGGGTTCACCTTCACGAGCCCATTCCGCTCGTCGTACGTGACGAGCGGGGTGAGCGTGCGCGTCGGCGCCTCGTCGCGGCGGACGCCCGTGAACCAGACCTCGTACCCGCCGAGCGAGCGCTGCAGCGGCTCGACCTTGCGGCGCGCGCAGCACAGGGCCGGGTCGCGGGCGAACAGCTCGGCGCCGAACTCGGCGTCCTGCTCGGGCACGGTCTGCTCGGGGAGCACGTCGACGATCCGCACGTCGAGCTGCCGGGCGACCTCGTCGCGCGTGACGTAGGTCTCGGCGAAGTGGTAGCCCGTGTCGAGGAACAGCACGTCGACGCCGGGCAGGTGCTGCGCGACCAGATGCGGGAGCGCGGCGTCGGCCATCGAGCAGGCGACGGCCGCGGCATCCGTCGCGAAGTTCGCCGCGACCCAGGCGATGACCTCGGCGGGGGATGCCTCGCGGTCGGTCAGGCTGCCGAGCGCGACGTTGCCGGCCTCGGCGAGGGCACGCAGCTGGTCGGCGGAGCGGCGGGCGACCCGTCCTGCGGTCGGGTCGGTGACGGGTGCCTCGCCGGTACTCGGGCCCGCGACGCCGAGGTTGCGCGCGCTCATCGGAGCGCCTCCTCATCGGCCCGGTGCGCCCACTCGGCGAACGTCTCGTCGGCGACCGCGTCGCGCTCCTCGAGGAACCGCGTGACGACGCGCGAGACGTAGTCGGCGATGCCGTCGGCGGTGACCTTGAGGCCGCGCACGGTGCGGCCCAGCCCGGCCTCGTCGCGGTCCCGCGAGGCGAGTCCGCCGCCGAGGTGCACCTGGTAGCCGGGAACCTGCTCGCCGTCGATCGTGACGAGCTGGCCCTTGAGCCCGATGTCGGCGGTCTGGATGCGCGCGCACGAGTTGGGGCATCCGTTCACGTGCAGGCTGATCGGGTGCGGCAGGTCGAAGGCGTCGAGCCGCTCCTCCAGCTCGAGCACCGCCGCGGTCGCGAACGCCTTCGTCTCGACGATCGCGAGCTTGCAGAACTCGATGCCGGTGCACGCGATCGTGCCGCGGCGGATGAGGCTCGGCCGGGCCTGCAGTCCGAGCTCGTCGAGCCCGGCGACGAGCGATTCCACCCGGCCTTCCGGGATGTCGAGGATGACGACCTTCTGGTGCGGGGTAGTGCGCAGGCGCGTCGACCCGTGCGCCTCGACGAGGTCGGCGAGCTTGGTGAGGGTCGGGCCGGAGACGCGGCCGACGATGGGGGTCGCGCCGACGTAGAACCGGCCGTCCTTCTGGCGGTGCACGCCGACGTGGTCGCCGGTGGTCACGGGCGTCGGCGCGGCAGGGCCATCCGGAAGGGCGTACCCGAGGTACTCGGTCTCGAGGACCTCGCGGAACCTCTCGGTGCCCCAGTCGGCGAGCAGGAACTTCAGGCGTGCCTTGTTCCGCAGCCGCCGGTAGCCGTAGTCGCGGAAGATCTGCGCGACCCCGTGCCACGCGTCGGCGACGCGGTCGGGCGACACGAACACGCCGAGCCGCTCCGCGAGCCGCGGCGCCGTCGACAGGCCCCCGCCGACCCACAGGTCGTAGCCGACGCCGAGCGTCGGGTGCTCGACCGCGACGAACGCGACGTCGTTGATCTCGTGCACGACGTCCTGGCTCGGGTGGCCCGTGATCGCCGACTTGAACTTGCGCGGGAGGTTCGCGAGCGACTCGTCGCCGATGAACCGAGAGGTGATCTCCTCGATCTGCGGCGTCGGGTCGATGAGCTCGTCGGCGGCGATGCCGGCAACGGGCGAGCCGAGCACGACGCGCGGCACGTCGCCGCACGCCTCGGTCGTGCCGAGCCCGACGGCCTCGAGCCGACGCCAGATCTCGGGAACGTCCTCGACGCGGATCCAGTGCAGCTGGATGTTCTGCCGGTCGGTGAGGTCGGCGGTGTCGCGGCCGAACTCGGTCGAGATGCCGCCGATGACGCGGAGCTGCTCGGTCGTCAGCTGCCCGCCGTCGATGCGGACGCGGAGCATGAAGTACTCGTCCTCGAGCTCGTGCGGCTCGAGCGTCGCCGTACGGCCGCCGTCGATGCCGGGCTTGCGCTGCGTGTACAGCCCCCACCACCGGAACCGGCCGTGCAGGTCGGTCGGGTCGATCGAGGCGAATCCGCCGTCGGCGTAGATCCGCTCGATGCGCTCGCGCACCGCGAGGCCGCCGTCGGCCTGCTTCCACTCCTCGTTGGCGTTGAGCGGGGCCGTGCCGTCGATTTTCCACTGCCCGTTGGGCTTCGCCGAGGGGCGGGGCGAGCGGATGTCGCGGGCCGGCCGGTCGGCCCGCGCGGGACGCTCGGCGCGGTCGACCCGGTCGGCGCGCGATGCGCGCGTCGCGGCATCCGTCGTCTCGATCGTCACGGTTCCCCTCCTCGCCCGCACCCCGATCGGGGCACGTGCCGACGACCGTACGGGGGTCGCGCGGATGCCGGAACCCGGCCCCGTCACGCACGGTCACCCCGTGTCACGAGGCGTCGCACGGCGAAATATGACGCGGGACGTGCGATCGCGTGCGAGTTCTGGGGTGGAGGACCGGAACAGGCCGTACTCCACCCCGGAAACGGCCCGCGAACGGGTGCCGGGCCGGCCCGCACGCCTGGTCTCACGTCGAGCGGGTGAGCGCCTCCGCGTAGCGGTCGAGCACGACCTCCACGAGTTCGGCGGGGGCGTCGTCGGGGCGCAGCAGCGGCTCGGCGAGCACGTCGGGGGCGGCGCTCGCCGCGAGGTCCTGGAAGTAGCCGGGTGCGAGCAGGTAGCTCGCCGCGGCGACCCGCGCGCCGCGGCCGTCCGCGACGCCCGCGACGCCCGCGACGTGAGCGTCGGCCGCGGCGCGGGCCGAGGTGATCGCGTCGGGCAGTCGAGGCTCGGCCGCCGAGAGGAAGCCGATCGAGACGTCGGCGACGGATGCCTCGGCCAGCGCGTCGCGCACGCGCTCGCAGGCCTCGACGGCGCGGGCATCGCTCGAGCCCGCGACCACCAGTACGACCGGGTCGTCGCTCGCGGCACCGGCCTCGGCGAGGCGTCGCCGGAGCACCGCGATGAGGCGGTCGTCGGGCCCGAGCGCGTCGGCGACGACCGCCTCGCGTCCGGCCTCGCGAGCCTCGGTCGCGGCCTCGGCGAGGTCGACGTGCACGTGGTACCCCGCCGACAGCAGCAGCGGCACGATGACGGCCGGCTCGCCCTCGGCGAGCGTCGCGAGCGCGGCGGGGACGTCGGGCTGCTCGACGTCGACGTGGCAGAGACGCGTCTCGGGCGGGGCATCCGGCCAGCGCTCGGCGACCGCGGCGACCACCGCGTCGTACAGGCCGCGCACTGCGGCACGTCCCTCGGGCGACGAGGTGCCGTGCGAGGCGGCGATGAGCGCGGGCGGGCGGCGGGGCGTCATCCGCCCATGCTCGCATTCCGGCTGCGGTGCCGCGCGCGTGTCACGCGGGATGACGCGCGCGCCGGCGCCGCTACTCGGCGACGAGGGCGAGCGACGTGTCGCCGCACGGCACGACGTCGGCACCGCCCGGCAGGCGCGCCGGCTCGGTCTCGCGCCCCTCGGCCTCGGCCCCGCGGAGCGGGGCGAGGGCCTCGGGCAGTCCGTCGATGCGGAGCAGCGCGCCCGTCGCCCGGTGCGGGTCGGTCGAGGTGACGATGCGACCGGTGGCGTTCACGACCGTGAGGGTGCGATCGGCGTCGCGGAGCACCGGTGCGAGGACCTGCTCGAGCCGGGCGACGTACATGTCGGCGCCGACGAGGCCGACCATCTCGCCGTCGATCGTGACCGGGGTGGTCACGGTCACCGTGTAGTCGTCGGTGCAGAGGTAGTCGACGTACGGCCCGGTCAGGTGCCGGGTGCCGGTGCGCTCGGGCACCCGCCACCACTCGAGCGTCGTGTAGTCGCGGAACGACTCGGCGTCCGGGTCGCTCACCGCGTCGAGGCGACGGATGCCGCGTGCCGGCACGCCGCGGAACGGGTTGCCGTCGCTCAGCCACCACGCGAGGTGCCACGGCGCGTCGGCGAGGTAGCCCGGGGCGGCGACGAAGCCGGCGCCGGTGATGAGCGTGCCGCGGCGGTCGAGCTCCGCGGCGACGGTCGCCGCGACGGCGGGGTCGAGGTCTGCGGCCCGGGGCTCGGGCTCCGCGGTGAGCCGGGCCTCGAGGTCGTGCTGCCAGTCGTCGATGAGGGCGAACACCGGATCGATCACGTCGGCGATGCGACGCGCGATCGCGGCCGCGCCGGTGGCGAGTGCCTGCGTCATGGCGCGCTCCCTTCCTCGTGCGCGATGGGCGGTGCGGGCGCGGCTTCGAGCCGCACCTTCTCGTCGATGAGCCATTCCACCGCCATGCCGATGTGCGTCGTCGTCGCGCGGCGGGCGGATGCGGCATCCGCTACCCGCATCGCGGCGATCACGTCGAGGCGGTGTTCCCTCGTGCGGTCACGGTACTCCTGTTCCCGCAGGCACATCCAGAGCAGGGCGCCCGTCTCGGCCTGCAGGCGCAGTTCCTCGTGGACGAGTCGCGGCGACTGGCTGATCGCGGCGACCTCGAGTTGGAACCGCCCGACGGCCCGGCGGGCACCGCCCGGGGTGGCGAGGTCGGCGCGAGCGTCGATCTCGACGAGGCTCTGGAGGTCGTCGTCGCTCGCGCGGTCGGCGGCCACCTCGGCGGCCATGCCGGCGATCGCGGCGTAGTGGAGGGAGAGGTCGCGCAGCTCGATGCGGCTGAGCGCGCGGACGCGCTCCTCGGTGAGGCGGAACGACACGTCGTCGTCGTAGGTGACGAAGCTGCCGCCGTCGCGGCCGCGCCGGGTGCGCACGAGGCCCTTGTGCCGGAGCGCGACGAGCGCTTCGCGGGCGGTGACCGGCGCGACGCCGAGGGACTTCGCCAGGTCGGCTTCGCTGGGGAGCCGTTCGCCGTCGCGGAGCACGCCCGACGCGATGGCGTCGGTCAGGCGCTGCTCGACGAGCTCCGCCCGGCCCGCACCCTCGAGCGGCGAGAAGACGACGGCGCGGGCGGCGTCGGCGCGCGCGGTGGCGTGCGGCATCCGTCCTCCTCGATCGTGCGCCCGCGGCCCCAGTGACCCCCAGACTGGGGACGGTCGCCGGCGAATCCGTGATGCGACCGTAACACGAACCTCTGGACTATGACATATGGATTCATAGGATTAGGAACCACGCCATCGAAGGAGAGGCCCATGACCGACCCGCAGCCGGCCATCCGGCTCACCGGACTCACCAAGGAGTTCGGCGCCGTCACCGCCGTCGACCACGTCGATCTCGAGATCGCCGCGGGCGAGTTCTTCTCCATGCTGGGCCCCTCCGGCTCCGGCAAGACCACCGTGCTCCGGCTGATCGCCGGATTCGAGCAGCCAACGGGCGGCACGATCGAGCTCTTCGGCGACGACGTGACGAGGCGCGCGCCGTTCGACCGCGACGTGAACACGGTCTTCCAGGACTACGCGCTCTTCCCCCACATGAGCGTGCTCGAGAACGTCGCCTACGGCCTGCGCGTCCGCGGCATCGGACGCCGGGAGCGCATCGAGCGCGCCCGACGCGCCCTCGCCTCGGTGCGTCTCGAGCAGATGGGCGACCGCAAGCCCTCCCAGCTCTCCGGCGGTCAGCGGCAGCGCGTCGCGCTCGCCCGAGCCACCGTCGTCCAGCCCAAGGTGCTGCTCCTCGACGAGCCGCTCGGCGCGCTCGACCTCAAGCTCCGCGAGCAGATGCAGGTGGAGCTCAAGGAGATCCAGCGCGACCTCGGCATCACGTTCATCTTCGTCACGCACGACCAGGAGGAGGCGCTGACGCTCTCCGACCGCGTCGCCGTCTTCAACAACGGCCGCATCGAGCAGCTCGGCACGCCCGCCGAGCTCTACGAGCGCCCGACCTCCCGCTTCGTCGCCGACTTCGTCGGCACGTCGAACCTCTTCGACGACGCCGTCTCGCGCGAACTCCTCGGCCGCGGCGGCGTGCACTCAGTGCGGCCCGAGAAGATGGCCGTCGGGTCGGGCGAGACCGCGCCCGACGTGCGCAACGCCCCCGGCACCGTCGTCGAGACGATCTACCTCGGCAGCGGCATCCGCCTCGTCGTCGACCTCGACGCCGGCGTGCGCGTGAGCGTGCTCGAGCAGAACGACCGCAACCGGGTCCACGACGACGAACGCGGCGATCGCGTCGTCGTCAGCTGGCACGACGACGACGTCGTCGCGCTCGGCGGGGCGGATGCCGCATCCGCACCGGCTGCCTGAAACCTGCACCACACCACCACACAGAGAAACCAGGAGAGAACCATGATGCGCACCCCGCGCACGGCGCGCCGCGGCGCGACCGTCGGCCTGGCGATCGGCTCGATCGCCCTGCTCACCCTGACCGCCTGCGGTACCACCTCGGGCGACTCCGCATCGACCGACGACGCCCTCACCGAGCTCGGCGATGCCGAGGGCCAGGTCTCGATCCTCGCGTGGCCCGGCTACGTCGAGGACGGGTCGAACAGCCCGGACGTCGACTGGGTCACGCCCTTCGAGGAGGAGACGGGCTGCGAGGTCACCTCGAAGACCTACGGCACCTCCGACGAGGCCGTGAACCTCATGAAGACCGGCGAGTACGACGTCGTGGCCGCCTCGGGCGACGCGACGCTCCGCCTCATCGCGGGCGGCGACGTGGCACCGGTCAACACCGACCTCATCCCGAATTACGAGGGCATCTTCGACTTCCTCAAGGAGAAGGAGTGGAACTCGGTCGACGGGCAGAGCTACGGCGTGCCGCACGGCTACGGCGCGAACCTGCTCATGTACAACACGGAGACCTTCGCCGAGGCGCCGACCTCGTGGGACGTCGTGTTCGACAAGGCGAGCGAGAACGCCGGCAAGGTGACCGCCTACGACTCGCCCATCTACATCGCCGACGCCGCCGTCTACCTCATGCACCACCAGCCCGAGCTCGGCATCGAGAACCCCTACGCGCTCGACGAGGAGCAGTTCCAGGCCGCGGTCGACCTGCTGAAGGTCCAGCGCGAGTCGATCGGCGAGTACTGGTCCGACTACCTCAAGGAGATCCAGGCCTTCGAGACCGGCGACTCGGTCGTCGGCACGACCTGGCAGGTCATCCAGAACGTGCTCGCCGGCTCCGGCGCGACGACCGACGTCGTGCTCCCGGAGGAGGGCGCGACCGGCTGGTCGGACACCTGGATGATCGCCTCCGACGCGGCCAACGTGAACTGCGCGTACATGTGGCTCGACTACATCGCGAGCCCCGAGGCGAACGCGACCGCGACCGCCTACTTCGGCGAGGCGCCGTCGAGCCAGGAGGCGTGCGAGTACCGCGACGACTGCGAGGCCTACCACGCCGGTGACGAGGAGTACGCCTCGCAGATCTGGTACTGGACGACCCCGATCGCCGAGTGCGTCGACGGCCGCACCGACGTCGAGTGCGTCGACTACGCGCAGTGGACCGCTGCGTGGCAGGAGATCAAGGGCTGAGCCAGCGGCCCGGGCGGGCCGGGGAGCATGCTCCCCGGCCCGCACACCCCCGTTCCCCCGAGCACCACCCGACAGGAAGCAGCATGACGATGAACGCGACGGCACCGGCATCCGCTCGCAGCGCGGCATCCGACCCGCCCGAGCCCGACGGCGCCGCCACCGCACCCGGCGGCCCGCCGCGCCGCGGCATCCCGAGGCCGAAGGCGACGCCGGCCCGCCGCGCGTCGGTGTTCCTCAGCTCGCACCCGCGCGTGCGGCTCGGGTTCCTGCTCGCGGCGCCGCTGTTCTGGCTGGGCCTCGTCTACGTCGTCGCGCTCGCGGCCCTGCTCGTCACCGCGTTCTGGTCGGTGAACAGCTTCACGGGCGAGATCACGACCGAGTGGACGCTCGACAACGTCATCACGGTCCTCACCGGCTCGCTCTACCAGACCGTGACGTTCCGCACGATCGGCGTGGCACTCCTCGTCACCATCATCGACGTGGCGCTGGCGCTGCCGATCGCGTTCTACATGGCGAAGGTCGCCTCGCCGCGCGCCCGTCGCCTCCTCGTCATCGCCGTCCTCATGCCGCTGTGGGCGAGCTACCTCGTGAAGGCCTACGCCTGGCGCTCGGTGCTCTCGCAGGACGGCATCCTCGAGTGGGTGCTCGCGCCGTTCGGACTGCACACGCCCGGGTACGGCCTGCCGGCTACGGTCATCACGTTGTCGTACCTGTGGCTGCCGTACGTGATCCTGCCGATCTTCGCGGGGCTCGAGCGCGTGCCCGACTCGCTGCTCGAGGCATCCGCCGACCTCGGGGGGAAGACCTGGCCGACGATCCGCCACGTCGTGTTCCCGATGGCGCTGCCCGCGATCATCGCGGGCACGATCTTCAGCTTCTCGCTCTCGCTCGGCGACTACATCACGGTCAACATCGTGGGCGGTGCGAGCCAGATGCTCGGAAACCTCGTCTACACGAACGTCGGCGCGGCGAACAACCTGCCGCTCGCGGCGGCGATCGCGCTCATCCCGATCGCGATCATCTTCGGCTACCTCGCGCTCGTGCGTCGCACGGGCGCCCTCGACAACCTCTAAGGGGCGACGGATGCGACTCTCCCGACTCTCGCGCACGACGCTCGCCGTCGTGGCCGGCCTGATCCTCGTGATCGTCTACGTCCCGCTCTTCGTCGTGCTCGTGAACTCGTTCTCCACGTCGACGTCCCTCAGCTGGCCGCCGCCCGGCTTCACGCTCGAGTGGTGGCAGCGGGCGTTCCAGTCGGCCGGCGCGATGGAGGCCGTCGGCACGAGCGTCTTCGTCGCGATCATCGCGACCGCGATCGCGCTCGTGCTCGGCACGCTCATCTCGTTCGCGCTGCAGCGGTTCGACTTCTTCGGGCGTCACACCGTCAACCTGCTCGTCATCCTCCCGATCGCGCTGCCCGGCATCATCACCGGCATCGCGCTGAACAACTTCTTCCGCACGATCATGGGCGTGCCGCTGTCGATCTGGACCGTGGTCATCGCCCACGCCACGTTCTGCATCGTCACCGTCTTCAACAACGTCATCGCGCGCCTGCGGCGCACCGGCACGAAGCTCGAGGAGGCGTCGGCCGACCTCGGCGCGGGCGTCTGGACGACGTTCCGGCTCGTGACCTTCCCGCAGCTGCGCTCGGCGCTGCTCGCGGGCGGGCTGCTCGCGTTCGCGCTCTCGTTCGACGAGATCATCGTGACGACGTTCACGGCGGGCTCGGGCGTGACGACGCTGCCGATCTTCATCCTGAACAACATGTTCCGGCCGAACCAGGCGCCGATCGTCTCGGTGATCGCGGTCGTGCTCGTGCTCGTGTCGATCATCCCGATCTGGCTCGCGCAGCGACTCTCGGGCGAGGAGCAGCAGCGGCGTTAGGGGGGCGCGCCCGGCTCGGCTGGTGGAGAATGGCGGCATGGATGCCACGCCGACGTCGTCCTTCTCCGCCGCGCTGCCCGAGTGGCTCGTCGCCGAACTGCCACGGCTCGCGGCCGATCCGCTCCCCGACGACGACGCGCGCATGGCGCTCGCGATCGAGCTCGCGGACCGGAACTGGCGGGAGGGCAGCGGCGGGCCGTTCGCGGCGCTGGTCGTCGACGCGGCATCCGGTGAACTGGTCTCGGCCGGGGTGAACCTCGTGCTCTCGAGCGGGCTGAGCTCGCTGCACGCCGAGGTCACCGCGCTCTCGCTCGCGCAGCGGCGGCTCGGCCGGTGGGACCTGGGCGCCGGAGGCGCCGAGCTCGAGCTCGTCGTCAACTGGGCGACGTGCGTCATGTGCTACGGCGCGACGATGTGGTCGGGCGTGCGGCGGCTCGTGATCGCCGGCGACGGCGACGAGTGCGAGCAGCTCACCGGATTCGACGAGGGGCCGATGCCCGCCGACTGGATGGGCGAGTTCGAGCGCCGCGGCATCCGGGTGCACTCGGGGGTCCGTCGCGAGGCGGCGATCGAGGTGTTCCGCGCGTTCGGCGCGTCGGACGCGGTGGTCTACAACGCGCGCGGCGCGACCGAGCGGTAGGCCCGGCCGCGCCGCGGCGGTGCAGTCGGCGGGGGTCAGCCGCCGTGGCGGTCGTGGCCGCCGTGGCCGCGCCGGCCGCGAGCGTGCGCGCGGTCGTGGAGGTGGACGTGGACGTGGACGTCGTCCTGACGACGAGCGTGCCCGGGCCCCTCCCCGTTCCGGTGACCGTGCGGGTGCGCGTGCCCGCGGCAGCGCCGGTGGCCGCGTCCGCGACGCGGTTCGGGCATCGACTCGTCCCAGCCGAGTTCGCGGGCGATCGCCTCGAGCGAGGAGAGCGTCGTGGCGTACTCCTCGTCGGAGACGGCGGAACGCACGCGGTCGCGAACGGCCTGCACGCGCGCGGTGAGCGCGTCGAGTGCTGCCCGCCCGGCCTCGGTGAGCGTCCAGTCGCCCCGCTCGCCGCCGACCCAGCCGCGCTCGACGAGGTCGTCGAGCTTGCGCGGCCGGGCCGCGAGGCGGGCGGCGAGCCGTTCGTCGCGGACGGCGCCCGCGACGAGGTTGAGTCGTCGCCACTCCCGTCGGGTGACGCCCTCGTCGGCGAGCGCGGCGTCGACCTCGGCGGCGATGCGCCGGTCGAGGACCGTCAGCCAGAAGCCGAGCGGGCGGATGCCGGGCGCCCGCGTCGCGGGCGCGTCGTCCACGCCGTCGAAGTCGCCGGGCGCGTCGGGGTGGTCGCGGTGTTCGTGTCGATCATGGGTGTTCATGGGAATCCTCTCGTGGCGCGCGAAGACGCCGTGGTGCGACGCCCGCGCTTCGCGGGCGGGCGGCAGGGGGCCGCTGCTGCGGCACCGGGGCGGGTTCGCTCCGGTACGGGGCTGCCGGCCATCCGGGCGTCGGCAGTCCATGTCGAATGACATGCATATGCACTATGACATGTAATCTCATCGCATGTCAAGTGACATGTATTCTGGACGCATGGTCGAGCAGCGCGAACCGTCCAACGGCGACGCCGTCGATCGCATCGAGCTCGCGCTCTCCTCGCTCCGCCGGGGCGGACGGCCGCCGTGGGGCGCGCCGCACGGCGAGCCCGGCGGGCACCACCGCCACCGCGGGCCGTTCGGCGGATCCCACGACGGACACGCCGGTCGGGGCGGGCGCGGCGGCGCAGCCGGCGCCCGCGGTCCGTTCGAGTTCCGCGTCGGCCCGGTCGCCCGCGCCCGACTGCTCGTCATGCTCGACGCCGCGGACCGACCCATGTCGGTCACCGAACTCGCGGGGGCGGTCGGGGTCGACCAGCCGCGGGCGAGCCGACTCGTCCAGGCGGCGGTCGAGGAGGGGCTCGTCGTGCGGGAGGCCGATCCCGACGACGCGCGGCGCACGCGCATCCGCATCACCGACGCGGGGCGGGCAGCCGTCCATGCCGCGACCTCGAATCGACGACGTGCGATCGAGTCGGCGCTCGACGGCTTCAGCGACGACGACCGCGAGCGCTTCGCAGACCTCCTCGGTCGCTTCGCCGAGGGCCTGCGCCGCGCGCGTCCGCCGCATTCGTGACCCTGCTCATCTGAGCAGGAGCGTTGCCGGAATCTGCACATTCGCGGGCGTTGCGTGAACGTCTCGTGTCAGGGCTTCCCCGATCGACGCGGACCTCCATAGGCTGACGCCGTCCGGGGGTCAGGGTGGCCCCCTGCCGTGTGCCGGAGGTGCCGAGATGCAACGACCCGTCCAACGCCTGACCGTGGGGCTCACCACGGCAGCCCTGATGGGGGTGGGAATCGCGGTACCCGCGACCGCCGCCGCCGCGGCCGATGGGCCGACCGACCTCATCATCAGCGAGTACGTCGAGGGCACGTCCTTCAACAAGGCCGTCGAACTGTACAACCCGACCGAGGCCGACATCCCGCTGGCGGGCTACTCGCTCGAGGTGTACTTCAACGGCAGCGCCACGGCGACGAGCGGAGGGACGTTCGCGCTCTCGGGCACCGTCGCAGCCGGCGACGCATTCGTGTTCGCCGACGAGGACCTCGCCGCCTACGCCGACCAGACCACGGCGAGCAGCCTCTGGAACGGCGACGACGCGATCGTCCTGAAGCACGCGGGTGCCGTCGTCGACTCGCTCGGCCAGGTCGGGTTCGACCCGGGCAGCGAGTGGGGCACGGGCGTCACCTCGACGCAGGACAACACCATCCGCCGCAACGCGAACGTCTGCGTCGGCGACACGATCGTGAACGACGTCTTCGATCCGTCCGTCGAATGGACCGGGTACGCGGTGAACACCTTCGACGGCCTCGGCTCGCACACGGTCGACTGCGGCGACGTCGGCCCGCAGACGCCCGTCATCAACGAGTTCTCGGCATCGACCGCAGGCACCGACACCGAGTACGTCGAGATCCTCGTGGACCCCGGCACCGACGTGAGCGACTACCGCGTGCTCGAGATCGAGGGCGACTCGAACTCCGCCATGGGCGTCATCGACGAGGTGATCTCGTTGGAGCCCGCGGACGCGAGCGGCAGGTCGCTCACGTGGCTGCCCGCGAACGCGCTCGAGAACGGCACGGTCTCGCTGCTGCTCGTCAGCGGGTTCACCGGCGCACTCGGGGACGACCTCGACGCGGATGACGACGGTACCCTCGACGCCGTCGGATTCCAGGTGCTCGACTCCATCGCCGTGAACGACGGCGGGTCGGGCGACCTCGCGTACGGCGACACCGTGCTCACCGTCGCCTACGACGGTCTCCCGTTCGCTCCCGGCGGCGCGTCCCGGATCCCCGACGGCACCGACACCGGCACGACCGCCGACTGGATCCGCAACGACTTCGACCGCGCCGGCATCCCGGGCTTCACGGGGACCCTCATCGACGGCGAAGCGGCCAACACCCCCGGCGCGCAGAACTCGCTCACCGTCGTCGTCGTGCCGCTGCCTCCCGCCGACTGCAACGCCGCGACCGTGTCGATCGGCTCGGTGCAGGGCTCGGGCGACACCTCGCCGGTGGTCGGATCGACCGTCGAGATCGAGGGCGTCGTCGTGGGCGACTTCCAGGACGGCGGATTCGACGGCTACTACGTGCAGGACGCCGGTGACGGCGACCCCGCGACCTCCGACGGCATCTTCGTCTACGCGCAGAACGGCTTGGACGTCGCCGAGGGCGACGTCGTGCACATCGCGGGTGTCGTGAGCGAGTTCTTCGGCATGACCGAGATCACCGCGACCGCCAACTCGGTCTGCGAGTCCGGCGTGGCGCTCCCGCCCGCGGCGGAGCTGACCCTGCCGGCCACGACCGCGGAGAAGGAGGCGCTCGAGGGCATGCGGGTGACGCTCCCGCAGGAGCTCGCGATCCTCGAGTTCTTCGAGTTCGGTCGCTACGGCACGCTGATGCTCGGCACGGAACGGCAGATGCAGCCCACCGCGGTGTACGACGCCGGAAGCCCCGAGGCGATCGCGCTCGCCGAGGAGAACGAGCTCAACCGCATCGGGCTCGACGATGGACGGAGCGAGGAGAACCCCGACCCGGCCGTCCACCCGAACGGCGAGGAGTTCACGCTCGCCAACACGTTCCGCGGCGGCGACCTCGTCTCGGACGCGACCGGCGTGCTCGACTACCGCTTCGACACGTGGTCGATCCAGCCGACGCAGGGCGCGGGCTTCGAGTCGGTCAACCCGCGCACCGATGCTCCCGCCGTCGGCGGCAACTTCACGGTCGCGAGCTTCAACGTCCTGAACTACTTCACGACGCTGGGCTCGCGCGGTGCCGACACCGCCGAGGAGTTCGAGCGCCAGCAGGCGAAGATCGTCAGCGCCATCACGGAGATCGACGCCGACGTCGTCGGGCTCATCGAGATCGAGAACAACGGCACCGCCGTCCAGGCGCTTGCCGATGCCATCAACGCCGAGCTCGGCGAGGAGGTGTATGCCGCGATCGACACCGGTGTCCTCGGCACCGACGTCATCACGACGGCCTTCATCTACAAGCCGGCCGCGGTGGAGCCCGTCGGCGACCACGCGGTGCTCGACAGCTCGGTCGACCCCGACTTCGATGACGGACGCAACCGGCCCGCCCTCGCGCAGACCTTCGCCGACGTCGAGTCGGGCGCCGAGGTCACCGTCGTCGTCAACCACCTCAAGTCGAAGGGTTCCGCCTGCGCAGAGGACCCCGACCAGGGTGACGGCCAGGGCAACTGCAACGGCGTGCGCACCCGCGCGGCCGAGGCCCTCGCGGAGTGGCTGGCCACCGGACCCACCGGCGCCGAGCCCGGGCACGACCTGATCATCGGCGACCTGAACGCCTACGACAAGGAGGACCCGATCCAGGCGCTGACGGCGGCCGGGTACACCGACCTGCTGCTCCAGGAGCAGGGCGAGTTCGCCTACTCGTACGTCTTCGACGGCCAGCTCGGCTACCTCGATCACGCGCTCGCGGGCCCCGGTCTCGTGGCCAAGGTCACCGGCGCGTCGACCTGGTCGGTCAACGCCGATGAGCCCAGCCTCATCGACTACGACATGACGTTCAAGAAGCCGGCGCAGGATGCGCTGTACGCACCCGACGCGTACCGCTCGAGCGACCACGACCCGGTGATCGTCGGCTTCGACTTCATCGCGCCCGAGCTCTCGGTGACGGTCGACCCCGAGCTCGTCTTCCCGCCGAACGCCAAGTGGCAGGACGTCACGTTCGACGTCGACGCGTCGGACGACTCCGGCGAGGTCGAGGTCGAGCTCGTCGAGGCCACGGCCGAGGGGCACAAGGCCGAGGTCGAGGTGGTCTCGACCACCCAGGCCCGCGTGCTCGCCCGGCAGGGTGCGGTCTACACCTTCGTGTTCGAGGCGAGCGACCCCAGCGGCAACACCACGACGCAGGAGGTGACGGTCACGGTCGGACCGTAGTCCGGCCCGCAGCCCGACGGCGCGTCGCCCCCCTCCCCGGGGCGGCGCGCCGTCGTCGTGTTCACGGGGAGGCCGTCACCGCGTGTTGCGACCGCCACTCGGTCGGACGGCTACCGCGTCGTCGGAGCGGACGCGGCATCCGTCGCCCGCTGCGGCACGCGGACGAACAGCATCAGCACCAGCCCGGCGGCGAGCACCAGCACGATGCCGAGCACGCCCCAGTACGTCGCCCCGAAGAGCGCGATGAACGTCGACCACAGCAGCGGCGACAGGAAGCTCGCGGCGCGGCCGGTCGTCGCGTAGAGGCCGAAGATCTCGCTCTCGCGGCCCGCCGGCGTCACGCGCGCGAGGAAGGACCGCGACGCCGCCTGCGCGGGGCCGACGAAGAGCGTGAGCACGAGGCCGAAGATCCAGAACGGCAGCTTGCCGGCGTCGTGCAGGAAGAACACGACGAGCCCGGCGCCGACGAGCCCGCCGAGCGCCGTGAGGATCACGGCCCGCGGCCCGAACCGGTCGTCGAACCGGCCGGCGATGATCGTCGAGACGCCCGCCAGCAGGTTCGCGGCGATGCCGAAGATCATGACCTCGTTCGGGGTGAAGCGGAAGGCGACGGCGGCGATCACCGCGCCGAACGCGAAGACGCCCGCGAGCCCGTCGCGGAACACCGCGCTCGCGAGCAGGAACCAGAACGTGGGTCGCGACTCCCGCCACAGGCGCACGATGTCCTGCACCAGCACGACGTAGCTGCGGAAGAACCCGACACGCTCGCGACCCGGCGCGGGCGGCGCCTCGGGCACGTAGACGAGCACGGGCCACGCGAACACGAGCGTCCAGACGGCGCATCCGACCGCGATCACGCGGTACACGAGGCCGTCGTCGGTCGGCATCCCCCACCAGTCGAACGCGGTGGCGATCACCACGAGCACGAGTGCGACGATGCCGCCGAGGTAGCCGAGGCCCCAGCCGAGGCCCGAGACCTTGCCGACCGTCCTCGGCGTCGACACCTGCACGAGCATCGCGTTGTAGTTCACGCCTGCGATCTCGCTGAACACGGTCCCGGCCGCGATCAGCGAGACGCCGAGCACGAAGTACGACGCCGTTCCCTGCACGAAGAAGAGGCCGAGCATGCACGCGACGAGGGCGGCGGTGGCGCCGCCGAGCCACAGCTTGCGACGGCCCGCGACATCCGCTCGCTGGCCGAGCACGGGAGCCAGCACGGCGATGAGGATGCCGGCGATCGTGATGGCCCAGCCGAGGCCGCTCGCGAGTTCGGCGAGACCGCGCTCGTACGCCGGGTCGCCCTCGCCGAGCGCCGCGACCGCGGGGTCGAGGAACCAGTCGCTCGTGAGGTAGAGCGCCGTGAAGACGAACGTGAGGATGACCGAGTTGAACGGTTGCGTCGCCCAGTCCCACAGCGCCCACGACCACACCTGTCGCTTCGGGATCGTGCGCTCGCCCTGCAGCTCGAGGCCGGTGACGGCGCGCAGCTCGGCCGTCGAGAGCGGAGGCGTGACGACGCCCGGACGGGTGGGGCGCGGGGGCTCGGGCGACTGGGACTGGTCGGTCATGGGGGGAGTCTTCCGACGTGGGGTGAACGGGCGGTGACGGCGCGCCCGGTCCGAGCCGATCCGCGTCGATCCCGTGCAGGCTAGCGCCTCCGGCGCCGCGCGCGATAGCCGTCGGCCGCCCCTGCCGGTTCCCCGGCCCCCTCGGCTCAGGCGGCCGCAGCCGCCGCGCTCTCCCGCTTGATCGCCGACAGTTCGAACTCGAGCGTGATCTTCTCGGAGACGAGCCATCCGCCCGAGTCGAGCGCCATGTTCCACTCGAGGCCGAACTCGCGACGGTCGATCCGGCGCGTGCCCTCGAAACCGGCGCGGAGGGCGCCGAACGCGTCGGTCTCGACGCCGGTGAACTCGATGGGGATCGTGATCGGCTTCGTGACGTCGCGGATCGTCAGGTCGCCCGACACCACGAGCGCGTTGTCGCCGACCTCCTCGATCCGCGTGCTCCGGAAGGTGATCTCCGGGTACGTCTCGGCATCGAAGAAATCGGCGCTCCGCAGGTGCTCGTCGCGCTGCGCGTTGCGGGTGTCGATGCTCGCGACCTGAAGCACGATCTCGGCCTTCGACGCGTCGGGGTCGTCGAAGTCGACGTGCAACGTGCCGGTCAACTCGTTGAAGGCGCCGCGGACGTTCGCCACCATCGCGTGCTTGGCCGAGAATCCGATGCGCGTGTGCGCCGGGTCGAGGTCCCAGTCGCCGCTCAGGTCGGGTCCGGTGTCGGTCATGATCTCCCCAGGGTCGTTCGCTGTAACTCCCACAGTCTCTCATCCCGCGGCTGACCGGACGGCACGAGCCAGGTGGCCGGCGCCGATCGGGCGCGCTGACGGGCCCGTCGATCGGGCGCGCCGACGGCGCGCGATCGACGGGTCCGATCACCGCGTCACGTCGCCGACGAGCTCGGCGAAGAGCTCCTCGGCGTCGCACTCGAGCCGCTGCCGCGTGAACCACTCGCACACGTTCACGCAGTCGCGGTGCAGCAGGTCGAACCCGTTCGGGTTGGCGACGACGTCGACGACCTGCGGCAGGTCGATCGCGACGACGCGGCCCCGGTCGACCAGCAGGTTGTACGGCGAGAGGTCGCCGTGCGCGAGTCCGGCGTGCGCGAGCACGCGCATGAACGCCGCGACCTGCTGGAAGAGATCGCGCAGGCCCTCCGGCGTCGCGCGCACCTGGGCGAGTCGAGGGGCGGCGACCCGGCCCTCGCCGATGAACTGCATGAGCACCTCGGTCTCGCTCACCTGCACGGGGTACGGGACCGCGGCGCCGAGCTCGGTCAGGCGCGACAGGGCGGCGAACTCGGCGTACGCCCACTCGACGCGCGCGACCTCGCGGCCGTACGACGACGAGCGCTGCACGGCCCGCACGTCTCGGGAGCGGCGCGTGCCTCGCCCCTCGGTGTAGATCGCCGAGCGATGGAAGAGCCGGTTCTCTGCGCCGCGGTACCGCTTCGCGGCGAGCAGCGTCGCGTTCCCGGGCACGTCGGCGGGTGCGCCGGGCACCGCGCGTTCGATGAGCCAGAGGTCGGCCTCCTTGCCGGTCTTCACGATGCCGAGCTCGGTGTCGATCGCCGCGGCGGAGGTGACGAGCCAGTCGGGCCGCGGCTGCGGCCCGCGCTCGCTGGGCTGGGTCGCCGGCCAGGTCGACCAGCGTTGGTCCTCGCCGGGCTCGACGTCCGAGAAGGCGAGTGGGGCGGATGCCGCGCCGAACGGCGCAGCGGTCGCCGCGCGCGATCGCGCGGCGGAATCGTCCAGTGACGACAGCATGTTCACGGTGGTGTCTCCGAGATCGTGGAGGCCACCGTTCGCGGATGCTAGCGGGCGGCCTCGCAGGGAAGGGTGTCTGCGATACGCGCGACAAGGACAGTGTTCATCGCTTCACTCCCTCCGGTCTCGGCCCGCTCGGGCGCCTGGTCGGTCGCCCCGGTCGGGCGACGGATGCCGCGTGGCGCGGCCCGCATGAGCATACGCCGCGCCGCGGCATCCGTAAAGGTCGGGTGCTACGCGTCGCCCGGCCGGGTGCCGGCGTCGAGGATCGCCTCGAACACCCGATCGGGCTGTTCGGCGATGCGGTTGAGCACGTAGAGCCACCACTCGGTGCCGAAGATCGCGTACTCGCGCGTCGCGAAGCCGTCGGCGTGCAGGCGGTCCAGGAGGTCGGTGCCGAGGCCGCGCAGCATCTCGAACTCGACGCGCCCCGAGCGAACCGCATCGGCGTGATCGTGCACGACCGCGTCGACGAGCACGGGGTCGTGGGTGGCGATGTTCGCTCGATGCCCGGACCCGATGAGCGTCGCGGCGAGGTCGAGGTAGCGGTGCTCGAGCTCGGCGCCGTCTCGCGGGAGCGCCACGTCGGGCGACTCGAGGAACGCGCCCTTCACCAGGCGCAGCGGACCGGGAAGGGCGAGTGCGCGCTCGAGGTCGTCGGCGGTCCGGTGCAGGCGTGCCTGCAGGGTCAGGCCGATGGGTGCACCCTCCGCGGCGAGCCGCTCCGTCGCCGCGAGCACGAGGTCGGTGCGGTCGGATGCCTCCGCGGAGACCATGAGCGCGGTGCCGAGCGGTGCGATCGCCTCCGCGAGGCGCATCCCGTTGCGGTGGACGTGATCGGCGCCCTGGAGCAGGCCGATGTGACTGAGGTCGAATGAGACCGTGGCCGGCAGGCCGGCCTCGCGGAGGCGGCCGATGAGGGCGAGGAAGACCTCGGTCTCACGATCGGCGATCGCGGCGTCGCGCACGCTCTCGCCCGTGTACTCGAGGCTCACGTGGTGGCCGCGCCGCATGATCAGGCGGGCGGCTGCGAGCGCGTCGTCCACGGTGTCGCCGGCGACGTACCTGGTGGCGATGCTCCGCGCGACCGCCGCCAGTCGCGGGTCGGCCATCGTCCGAGCCTTGAGCGCCTCGTCGAGCGCCCACGCACGGAGGAGATCGGCGGCGGAGGAACGGGGATCCGACATGGCACTCCTTCTCGTCGTGACTGTCACGGTAGCGCGCCGCCCGACGACGAGTCGCCGCTCACGGAAGCCGGCCCGCGGTCGGCGGTCGGCGGCCCGGTGGTCGCGGCCCGCAGTCGGCACCGTGGAGGCCGGGCACGAGGCCCTCAGCGGCACCAGTCGGAGAAGCCGCCGTTCTGGGTCAGCACGACCGCGCCGGTCTCGATGTCGACGACGGTCGTGAGTCGGCCGACGAGCGAGGGTGCGCCGGGATAGTCGTCGGACTCCGCCCTCGCCGGAGCCGTCTCCACGGCGACGAGGCGACCGTTCGGCGAGACGCAGGACGCGAGTCGCCGGCTGTCGGCGGCCGTCGCATGGAGCACGACCGTCTCGGAGCCGTCGACCCGGGTGAGGAGCGCCTCGGTCAGGACCGATCCCTCGTCATCGGGCGAGACGAGCAGCACCTCGAGCAGGTGGGTGCCCTCCGCATCGAGCTGGAGGACGCGCCCGGGGTACGCATCCGGCGGGAGGTCGGCGGCGGGCAGCACGTTGTCCCTCGACTCGCCGGTCGCGAGGTCGAGGAGGCTTCCGCGATCGGGGTCGGCGAGGACGAGGTCGGTGGTCCCGGGGAGGATGCCGCGCAGCTCGGCGTGGGTGCCGAGGGGCTGCGTGGGCGAGAGGCCGAGGGCGTCCACGAGGAGGAACCCGCCATCCACGTCCTGGATCACGATCGACGTCGTCCCGGGCACGAACTCCCAGTCGTTCACGGACACGGGAGCGCCGTCGGCGCCGAGCACGGGCACCGGCTCCGCGGCGGCCCCCGACACGTCCAGCGTGAAGAGGGTGCTCCCAGCGCTCGGATCCACGCCCGCTGGGGCGTCTGCGCCTTCTGCGCCGCCTGCGCCGGACTCGGTGAACGCGAACGCGACGAGCGGCTGCGTGGACGATCCGCCGATCGAGGTCACGGTCCCCGGCTCGGGGAACGCGACGGTCTGCGTCGCGCCGCCCAGGCCGGCGACGCGCAGCGTGTTCGTGCCGTCCGCCTCGATCGCGACGGCCACGACCACGTCGCCCGCGTGCGCGAACGACCTCAGTCGGGGAGCCTCCAGCACGTCCGCCGGAGTCGGGTCGCCGATCATCGATCGGCGGATGACGTCGGATCCGCCCTCCGGGCTGCGCCGGACGAGGGTGTACACGGCTTCATCGGCGGTCGTGAAGCGATGCTCGATCGTCGACGGCGTCGACTGGGCCGAGCCGACCACGCCGTCGACGGCGACGCTGAACTCCTCGTCGTACGGCAGCGGTCGCTCGAACGACACGATCAGGCGGCTCCCGTCGATCTCGAGTTCGGCGGGCTCCGCCGGCGTCACGGTGACGCTGCCGTCGACCCGTTCCACCGGCTGGTTGAGTTCGAGCACGAGCCGCGAGTCGGCGAGCCGGGTCGCGCGCTCGACGTCGATGGCCGCATCGGACAGCTTCGGGCCCTGCACGAGCGACGCCGCTCCGAGCACGGCCGTCGCGCCGGCGAGCACGCCGATCGTGGCAGCCAGGCCCCGCCGGAACCGGCGCGACTCGGCGCGGGATGCCCGTCGCGCGTCGCGACCGGATGCGTCAGTAGACATAGGGCTGCTCCGGCTGGTCCGTCGGCTCGACACCCTCGGGCATGAGCGCGAGCCCCGCCTCGTCCACCGGGTCTTCGGCCAGTACGCCGGTGCCGACCACCCAGTCGTCGACGGCGAAGCGTTCCTTCCATCCGGGGAGGTACACGGGCACGCCGACCGGCCGGGCGTCGATCGCGCAGTGCGTCACCTTGAACCGCGTGATGTAGAAGCCGTCGTCGGGGTCGCCGGGCACGGGGGAGACGAAGCCCGCGAGCTCGAGCTCGAGTCCGGCGAACTCGCCCGGGTCGTCGACCTGGTTCGCGATCGAGGCCCAGTCCGAGATCGTGAACGTCGACGGGTCCGCGCCGGCGAGGCTGGGCGCGTCGCCCGCGAGCTCGGCGGCGGTGACCTCGACGTCGCGGTCGATCGCCGTCCGCGCGGTGAGCGTCGCGGGCGGGAGCACGAGCAGGGCCACCGCTGCCCCGGCGACGATGGCGAGGGCCGATGCGGTGCGCAGGATGCGTCGGCCGCTCGATGCCCGGGGCCCGTCGGCGGCCGCGGCCGGTTCGGCGTCGGCATCCGGGTCCGCGTCGTCGTCGTGCTCGTGCTCGTGCTCGTGCTCGTGATCCTGCGCCGACGGCGCGAGGGCGAGGGCCACGAGCGCGAGCACCCCGCCGATGACCGTCATGACCACGGTGAACCCGAAGTAGTCGGGGTTGATGTAGAGGCCGAGCTGGCCGGTCGCCGCCAACCAGAGCACGGCGACGACGGAGACGAGGGTGAGCGCGACGCCCTTCCACCGCGCGACGAGGCTATGCAGCAAGGTTCACCCCCAGTCCCAGTGCCGCCGCCCCGAGCGCGACGATCGCGGTCAGCTGCACCAGCGTGCGACTCGTGAACGTCGTGCGCATCAGCGCCAGCATCTTGATGTCGATCATCGGCCCGAAGACGAGGAACGCGACGATGGCGCCCGGCATGAAGGTCGATCCGAAGGCGAGCACGAAGAACACGTCGACGTTCGAGCAGAGGGCGACGACGAAGGCGAGGGCCATCAGTGCGAACACGCTCAGCACCGGGTTCTGGCCGAGGGTGATGAGGATCTCGCGCGAGACCGCGACCTGGATGAGCCCGGCGATGGCCGATCCGATGAAGAGGGCGGGCAGCATCGCCGACGTCTCCTCGACGAACATCCGCGCGCCGCGGCGCGGCTTCGGCGCCGCGTCGGTGTGCTCCCGTGCGCAGACGGCCTGGAACGATGGCGTGAGCAGCGACGTGGGGTCCGGGTGCCGGCTGAACACCCAGCCGACGAGGTTCGCGATCACGAATCCTCCGACGATCCGCCAGACCAGGATCCCGTCCTCCCACCCGAAGGCCTGGTATGTCGTGATGATCGTCACCGGGTTGAGGATCGGCGCCGCGAGCAGGAAGGTCATCGACTCGCCGACGGTCAGACCGCGCACGAGGAGCCCGCGGGCGAGCGGAACGTTGCCGCACTCGCAGACGGGCAACAGGATGCCGAGGAGCGAGATGACCATCCGTCGCACGAATCCGTTGGCCGGGAGCCGTCGCACAAGGAAGTCCGGAGGCAACCAGAGCTGCACCGCGATCGAGAGCGCGATGCCGAGGAAGACGAACGGCAGGCTCTCGATCACCACGCTGGCCGACAGGGTCACGAAGTCCTGCACGGCGTCGGAGAGGGCGTCGCCGGTTCCGTCCGTCGTCTGGATCCGGATCGCCGCGAACGCGGCGATCGCCGCGACCCCGATCCCGAGCCCGATCGCGCCGGCGGCTCGCCGGCGCGGCTGCAGGCCCGGCGTGCGGGCGCGTCGCGACGGCGGTGCGATCGGTCGGGTCATGCGTCTGGACGTTCCGGTTGTGCGATTCGGTCGGGGGGCGGTCTGGCGGGTGGCGGGCCTCAGGCGTGCGCCGCGGCCGCCTCGTCGTCCTCGGTCGCGACGAGCTGCCCGCAGGCGCCGTCGATCTCCTTGCCGCGGGTGTCGCGGATGGTGGTCGGGATCCCCGCGTCGGAGAGGCGGCGCACGAACTCGCGTTGCACGTCCACTTCGGAGGCGGTCCAGATCGAACCGGGCGTCGGGTTCAGCGGGATCGGGTTGACGTGCACCCACCCGTGCCCGCGCGCGTTGAGCTTCTCGGCGAGCAGGTCGGCGCGCCATCCGTGGTCGTTCATGTCCTTGATGAGCGCGTACTCGATCGACACGCGGCGACCGGTCTTCTCGAAGTACTCGCGTGCGGCGTCGAGCGCCTCGTCGACCTTCCAGCGCGAGTTGACGGGGATCAGCTCGTCGCGCAGGCCGTCGTCGGGCGCGTGCAGGCTGAGCGCAAAGGTCACCGGCACGTGCTCGTCGGCGAGCTTGCGGATGGCGGGCACGAGCCCCACGGTCGAGACCGTGATGTTCCGCGCCGACATCCCGAGGCCGTTCGGCGCGGGCGCGGCCATGGCGCGCACGGCGCGCATGAGGCGGGCGTAGTTCGCCAGCGGCTCGCCCATGCCCATGAACACGATGTTCGAGACGCGCTCGGGCGTGCCGTCGTCGGCGCGCTTGCCGTGCAGGGCGCCCGAGGCGATGACGCGGTTCGCCTCGACGACCTGCGCGAGGATCTCGGCGGCCGACATGTTCCGCGTGAGGCCGGCCTGGCCGGTCGCGCAGAACGGGCAGTTCATGCCGCATCCGGCCTGGCTCGACACGCACAGCGTGATGCGGCCCGGGTAGCGCATGAGCACCGACTCGACCAGCGCGCCGTCATGCAGCTTCCAGAGGAACTTGATGGTGTCGCCGCGGTCGGTCTCGAGCCGGCGCACCTCCGTGAGGAGCGGGGGCAGCAGGTTCGCGACGAGCTCCTCGCGGCCGTCGGCCGGGAGGTCGGTCATCTCGGCGGGGTCGCTCGTCCAGCGTGTGAACCAGTGGCGTGCGACCTGCTTGAGGCGGAACGCGGGGATGCCGAGCTCGTCGGCCTTCGCCTTCCACTCCTCGGGTGCGAGGTCGGCGAGGTGCGCGGGCGGCTTGCCGCGCTTGGGGGAGGCGAACTGCAGCAGCGGGCGCCCGTCGGGCCCCTTCGCCTGCTTCCAGCCCTCGGTCTTGGGGCGGACCTGGCGGATGCCCGCGGAGCCGGCGGGGGTCTCGGGGGCGTCGGTCGGCATGGTCCAAGGGTACGCGCCGACGCCCGAGCATCGGCTGGATGGAAACCGGTCGCGGTTCGGACGGCTCGTCGGTACGTCGTCGGCAGGTGCTGCGGGTATCGGGGCGCTGGGTCCCGACACGAAGCGGGGCGGATGCCACGAGACATCCGCCCCGCTTCGATCAGTCGCTCACGGCGTCGTCCAGGTGGCCGGCGGCTTCTGCTGGTCGTACAGCCAGGTCTGGAAGAACTCGTCGAGGTCCGTGCCCGAGACCTCCTCGTACACCGCCTGGAAGTCCTCCGAGGTGCCCGCCGAATCGTCGTAGCGCTCGACCCAGAGCCGGGCGGCCTCGAAGAACGCGTCGTCGCCGACCTCGAGGCGGAGCGCGTGCAGGGTCGCGGCGCCGCGGTTGTAGACCTGCGTCGCGAAGAGGCCGAACTCGCCCGGGTCGCCGATCTGGAACTCCCAGTAAGCGGCGGGCCGCGCCGCGTTGTACCAGGTGTCGTATGCGGCCTGCGCCGTGCGGATGCCGCGCTCCTCGTTCCACATCCAGGTCGCGTAGGTCGCCCAGCCCTCGTTGAGCCAGATGTCCTGCCACCGTTCGGGGCTCACCGCATTGCCGAACCACTGATGCGCGGCCTCGTGCGCGACGGTGCCCTCGCTCGCCTGCGAGGAGTACACCGGCCGGGTCTGCGTCTCGAGCGCGTAGCCCACCGAGTCGTTGTCGACGATCGACCCGTAGGCGACGAACGGGTACGGTCCGAACTTCGACTCGAAGAAGTCGATCATGTCGACCTGCCGGCCGAGGCTCGCGTTCGTGGTCGCGAGGCGAGCGGCGGTCAGCTTGGTGTCGACCGCGTCGACGATCGGCACGCCGCTGCCCGAGAAGTAGGTGGGACGCAGGTCGAAGTCGCCGACCGACGCAGTGGTCAGGTAGCTCGCCTGCTGGTCCGGGGCATCCCAGTACCACGTGGTCCACCCGTCGGCGGTCTCCTCCGGCTTCGGCTGGATGCCGTTCGCGACCGCGACCTTGCCCTCGGGCACCGTGATCTCGAACGAGTACGAGGCCTTGTCGGTCTGGTGGTCGCTCACCGGGTACCAGGTCATCGAACCCTCCGGCTCGCTCGCGACCAGCGCGCCGTCGCGCGTGGTCACCCAGCCGTAGAGGGCGCCCTCGACGTCGAGCGGGCGGGTCGTGGTGCCGCCGTACTCGACGACGACCCGCACCTGCTCACCGGCCTTGAGCTTCGGCCGCGGCTGCACCGTGAGCTCCCAGACGCGAGCCGCGTCATCCTGCACGTGCCAGTAGGCGGCACCCTCGACCTCGGCGCCGGCGACGGGCGGGGCGACGGATGCCGCGGGCTTGCCGTTCACGCTCAGCGCGTGCACCTCCATGCCGCGGAGGTCGAGGTTGAACCGGTCGAGGTCCTGCGTCGCGACGAGGTCGATCGTGGCGAGGCCGTCGAACTCGCCCTCGACGGGCGCCGGATCCGGAGCCGGAGGCGTATAGGTGATGTCGAGGTCGTAGTGCTGCACGTCGTAGCCGCCGTTGCCCGCGTACGGGAAGTACGCGTCGCCGACGCCGCTCGCGCCGGCGGTGTAGCGCCCCTCCCCGGGCTTGCCGGGTGCGGCCACGGCGCTCGCGGCCCCCAGCGCGCCCAACGCCAGCGTGGCGACGGCGACGCCGCCGATCAGTCTCGTCCTCGATCTCATCCTGCGCTCCCGATCCGCTCGTGTGTGACCGAACTCTAGGGCGGGACACCGCTGTCCGGTAGCCCTCGTTCGGCCGCTCGACACGACGGCCGAAGCCTCATCGGATTGCCGTTTCCTCCGGGTATCCGGCGCACATTCCCGGCGGAAGTGGCAACGCGGTGGTCAGGGCAATCGCAGGCCGCGCCATCCACGGCTCCGCAGGGCACGTACGAGCTGGTCGAGCGCTCGCGCGACAGGCAGCCGCCGCCCGACGCGGATCACGATCCATCCGTCGGCCGCGAGGTCGTTGAGCCGCTCGACATCGCGGTGGAACTGCACGTCGTCCTCCCGGTGCTGCTCGCCGTCGTACTCGAGCAGCACGCGGTACTGCCGGAAGACCAGGTCGCCGTGCGTGGTCCACCCCGCGCCGAGCCGGATCGGCGCGTTGAGCTCGGGTTCGGGCAGCCCCGCGCGCCCCACCGCCAGGCGCAGCCGCGTCTCCCGTGGCGATGCTGATCCCGGGCGGATGTCGCCGCGCGCCGCGCGCAGTCGCTTCGCACCGTGACGGGACCCGAACCGCTCGATCGCGGCGTCGATCTCGTCGAGCGTGGTGATCGGAGAACGCCAGCCGAGCAGGCGGTCGCCCGCCGACACGAGGTCGTCGTGGCCGAGGCTCGCGGCGAGCTGGCACCATGCGTCGACTGCGGCGACGAGGGGGAGCCCGAGGAGGTGCGTGATGCGGATGCCGTCGCCGAGCCGGTGGCCGACCACCCCGGCGGCGCGGGGCTGGCGGAGCGGTGCCGGCGCGGACACGTGGAGCGGCAGCGGGTCGCGGGTCGGCAGCGGCAGGCGCCAGAGCCCGGCTGCTGACGCATGGCTGAAGACATGGTGTTGCGGCATCCGCTCGGCGTAGGCGCGACAGAGGTCGAGCAGGCCGACGGGGCGCACGGCCGCTCGCACCCCGCGAAACGGCGCCGAGAGGTCGCGTGCCCCGAGGCGACTGCGCGAGACGCCGAGTTCGGCGGCCCGGCGCACGTGGAACGGTCGTGACTCGAGTTCGTGCGGCAGCGGCGCGGGTGGTCTCATGCCGCAACGGTGTTCCGCGGAGGAGGTGCCGTGGGCGACATCCGCTCGCCCCGTTGCGTCGGAACCGCCCCACGTCCCGGTGGAGGACGGCTCGCCGCGGGCATCCGTCGGCCCGCGCCGCATCCTCCTCCTCGCTCGGTGCCGCTTTCGCCGGGAACTGCGGCAGCATTTCCGGCGAAAGTGGCAACCGGGGCGTTGCGGGGTGGTTGAGCGTCGGGCGTGGGTGGGCGGTTGGGGGGGAGTGGGGTGGGCGTTGGAGGTGGCGGGAGGTGAGAGCGGGGATGGGGCGGGCCTGCGGGGAGAGGAGAGCGGGAGGAGGGATGCGCGGGGCCGGGCCGCCTGGAATGCTGAGAGACCGCCGAGAGTTGAGTCAAGTGCGCTCAAGTTCTGCGGTCTCGACTTGACATCGATTTCGGCGATCGCGACACTTGAGTCGGCGAGGCTCAAGTCTCGCCGGTCACAGACTTCGGTCGCGGGCGGGCACCGCCGGGCCGATCGCCGTGGGGCGACATCCGCAAGGCCCTCGGCAGAAGGAGAGACACACATGTCACGTGCAGTCGGAATCGACCTGGGCACCACCAACTCGGTCGTCAGCGTCCTCGAGGGCGGCGAGCCCGTCGTCATCGCGAACGCCGAGGGCTTCCGCACCACCCCGTCGGTGGTCGCATTCACGAAGGACGGCGAGGTGCTCGTCGGCGAGACCGCGAAGCGCCAGGCCGTGACCAACGTCGACCGCACCATCTCGTCGGTCAAGCGCCACATGGGCACCGACTGGAAGTCGTCCGCGATCGACGGCAAGGAGTACACGCCGCAGGAGATCTCGGCGCGCATCCTCCAGAAGCTCAAGCGCGACGCCGAGCAGTACCTCGGCGACACCGTCACCGACGCCGTCATCACCGTTCCGGCGTACTTCAACGACGCCGAGCGCCAGGCCACCAAGGAGGCCGGCGAGATCGCGGGCCTCAACGTGCTCCGCATCATCAACGAGCCCACCGCGGCGGCACTCGCCTACGGCCTCGACAAGGGCAAGGAGGACGAGCTCATCCTCGTCTTCGACCTCGGCGGCGGCACGTTCGACGTCTCGCTCCTCGAGGTGGGCAAGGACGACGACTTCTCGACCATCCAGGTCCGCGCGACCGCCGGCGACAACCGCCTCGGCGGCGACGACTGGGACCAGCGCATCGTCGAGCACCTGATCAAGCGCTTCAAGGACACCACGGGCGTCGACGTCTCCAAGGACAAGATCGCCCTCCAGCGCCTGAAGGAGGCCGCGGAGCAGGCCAAGAAGGAGCTGAGCTCGAGCATGAGCACCAGCATCCAGCTGCCCTACCTCTCGCTCACCGAGTCCGGCCCGGCGAACCTCGACGAGACGCTCACGCGCGCGCAGTTCGAGAACATGACGAGCGACCTGCTCGACCGCACCAAGAAGCCCTTCGAGGACGTCATCCGAGAGGCCGGCATCAAGCTCTCCGACATCGCGCACGTCGTGCTCGTCGGCGGCTCGACCCGCATGCCCGCGGTCTCCGAGCTCGTCAAGAAGGAGACCGGCGGCAAGGAGCCCAACAAGGGCGTGAACCCCGACGAGGTCGTCGCCGTGGGCGCCGCCCTGCAGGCGGGCGTCCTGAAGGGCGAGCGCAAGGATGTGCTGCTCATCGACGTCACCCCCCTGAGCCTCGGCATCGAGACCAAGGGCGGCATCATGACCAAGCTCATCGAGCGCAACACGGCCATCCCGACCAAGCGGAGCGAGACCTTCACGACCGCCGACGACAACCAGCCGTCGGTCGCGATCCAGGTCTTCCAGGGCGAGCGCGAGTTCACGCGCGACAACAAGCCGCTCGGCACGTTCGAGCTGACCGGCATCGCGCCGGCACCTCGCGGCATCCCGCAGATCGAGGTCACCTTCGACATCGACGCGAACGGCATCGTGCACGTGTCCGCGAAGGACAAGGGCACGGGCAAGGAGCAGTCGATGACGATCTCGGGCGGTTCGGCGCTGCCCAAGGAGGACGTCGAGCGCATGGTCCGCGACGCCGAGGAGCACGCGGCCGAGGACAAGAAGCGCCGCGAGTCCGCCGAGACGCGCAACCAGGCCGAGCAGCTCGCCTACTCGGTCGAGAAGCTCATCAAGGAGAACGAGGACAAGCTCCCCGCCGACGTGAAGTCCGAGGTCCAGGGTGATGTCGACGCGCTGAAGTCGGCCCTCGCGGGCGACGACGACGACGCGGTGAAGACGGCGTTCGAGAAGCTCTCGCAGTCGCAGGGCAAGCTCGGCGAGGCCATCTACGCGCAGGGCCAGCAGGCGGATGCCGCGGCGGGCGCCAACCCCGGCGAGGACGCGACCGCGTCGGGCGCCGAGGGTGCCGAGTCCTCCGACGAGGACGTCGTCGACGCCGAGGTCATCGACGACGAGGACGAGAAGAAGTAACCATGACGGACGAGAACCAGAACCAGGACGAGCCGGTCATCCGCGACAAGCGGCGGATCGACCCGGAGACGGGTGAGGTTCGCAAGGCGCCCGAGGCGGGGGCGGATGCCGCGGCATCCGCCTCGCCGGAGGCCGTCGACGCCGACACGGCCGCCGATTCCGACACGGTCAACGACGGCGACGAGGAGACCCTCACCGTCGACGACATCCTCAACGCGGCGCAGGCCGAGGTCGAGGATCCGTCGGCCGAGCACCTCGCCGACCTGAAGCGCGTCACCGCGGAGTACGCCAACTACCGCAAGCGCACCGAGGCGAACCGCGAGGTCGAGCGCGAGCGCGCGATCGGCGCCACGGTCGCGGTGCTGCTGCCCGTGCTCGACGACCTCGACCGGGCCGAGAAGCACGGCGACCTCGAGGGCGACAGCCCGTTCGCGACGATCGCGGCGAAGCTGCGCGCGTCGGTCGAGAAGCTGGGCCTCGCGAAGTTCGGCGAGGTCGGCGAGCCGTTCGACCCGCAGCGGCACGAGGCGATCTTCCAGCAGCACTCCGACGAGGTCGAGGTCGACACGGTCGCCGACGTCGTCGAGACCGGGTACCTGCTCGGCGGCTCGCTGCTCCGTGCGGCGAAGGTCGTCGTCAAGACGCCGGCGTAACGCTCGGGGGCCGGCTCGCGGCATCCGTGCTCACCAGCGGATGCCGCGGGCCGGCCCTCCACGGTTCCCAGTAGATTCAGCAGGAAGGAGGCGCCGATGGCCAGCCAGGATTGGTTCGACAAGGACTTCTACGCCACGCTCGGCGTCTCGAAGGATGCGAGCGACGCCGACATCAAGAAGGCGTACCGCAAGCTCGCACGCAAGTACCACCCCGACCAGAACCCGGGGGATGCCGCGGCCGAGGCGAAGTTCAAGGAGATCAGCGAGGCGAACTCGGTCCTCTCCGACCCGGAGGAGCGCAAGGAGTACGACGCGGTCCGCGCCATGGGCGGCGGCGCGCGCTTCACGGCCCCGGGTGGCGCCGGTGCGGGCGGCTTCGAGGACGTCTTCGGCGGCATGTTCGGCCAGCAGGGCGGCGGTGCCCGCTACACCTTCCGCCAGGGCGGCGGGCCCGGCGGCGACTACGAGGACCTGCTCGGCGGCCTCTTCGGCGGTGGCCGATTCGGCCAGCCGACCGGCGGCTACCGGGGGTACGGCGGCCCGACGAAGGGCCGCGACGTGACCGCGTCGACCACGCTCGACTTCATCACCGCGACCAAGGGCGACCGCATCACGCTGCAGACCGCCGAGGGGCGCGAGATCAGCGTGAACGTGCCGGCGGGCGTCGCCGACGGCCAGAAGATCCGGCTGCGCGGCAAGGGCCACCCCTCGCCCGACGGCGGCGAGGCCGGTGACATCGTCCTCACCGTGAAGGTGCGCAAGCACCCCGTATTCGAGCGCGACGGGCTGAACCTGCGCGTGAACGTGCCCGTCACGTTCGCCGAGGCCGCGCTCGGCGCGACCATCCAGGTGCCGACGCTCGGCGGCGACCCGGTCAGGCTGCGCGTCGCACCCGGCACCCCGAGCGGGCGCGTGCTGCGGGTCAAGGGCCGCGGCGTCGAGACGAAGAAGGGCACGGGCGACCTGCTCGCGGTCGTCCAGGTCGCCGTGCCGGCGCACCTGTCGAAGGACGCCGAGGAGAAGCTCCGCGAGTTCGCGCAGCAGCTGCCCGACGAGGACCCCCGCGAGGACCTCCTCGCCAAGGCCCGGAGCGCCTGATGCAGGTCGACGGCGAGAGCCCGCTGTTCGTCATCTCGGTCGCGGCCGAGCTGGCGGGCATGCACCCCCAGACGCTCCGCCAGTACGACCGGATGGGCCTCGTGTCGCCGAAGCGGACCGCGGGCAAGTCGCGCCGCTACTCGATGCGGGATGTCGCGCAGCTCCGCGAGATCCAGCAGCTCTCGAGCGAGGGCGTGAGCCTCGAGGGCATCCGCCGGGTGCTCGGCCTCGAGAACGAGGTGAACGAGCTGCGCGGTCGCGTGCGCGAGCTCGAGCGGGCGCTCGCCGACGAGATGCTGAACCGCCCCGGGCGCCGCGTGTTCGCGGCCGGCTCGGAGGGCGAGGTCGTCACGCTCCGCACGGGGACGCGTGTCCGCCGGGAGAACGCGGTCGTCGTGTGGCGCCCGCTCGAGCGCGGCTGACGTCCGTGCAGCGGATGAGGGCGGCGATTATACCGACCTGCGCCCTCCTGCGGTGCGGTTTGACTGCGTTCGTGCATCGTGGGCAGAATGCTCGGATCCGGATCCGGGAGCTGCGGGGGGAAGGTGCGACGTGCGATCCGACCAGTGGGTGGTCCGCGAACTGCCGAGCGCGGCGGCGCGTGGCGACATCGCCGCCGTCTTCCAATCGCAGGTCGATACGACGACGGGGGACACCGCTGCGCTCGAGGCGCTGAGCCGCTGGAACCACCCGGAGCGCGGCGTCATCCCGCCTCAGGACTTCATCCCCGCCGTCGAGGAGACCAGGTCGATGGATGCACTCGGTGATGCGATGCTCCGAGCGGCCTGCCGGTACGGTACCGCCTTGCTCGCAGCCGGTCGGCGTATCGAGATCGCGGTGAACGTCGCGGCGATCCAACTGGCGCACTCCGGGTTCGCCGAACGAGTGCGCGGCCGGATGCAGGAATTCGGACTCCCCCCTGAGCTCCTCACGCTCGAGCTCACCGAGGCTCGGCCGTCGCCGGCATCCGCGGCGGGTGAACTCGAGCGATTGCGTTCGCTCGGCGTCGGAACCTCGCTGGACGACGTGCGGGGGGTCGACGAGGCCGAGTTCCGTGCGCGGGGCCTGCCGATCAGCGAGATCAAGGTCGACAAGTCGATCATCGAGCGGCTGCCCGATGACGACCGGATCGCCGCCGACCTGGTCGCGTACGCCCGACACCGGGGCGTGCGCTCGGTCGCCGAGGGCGTCGAGACGGAACGGCAATGGGATGCCGTCCGCCGCCTCGGCTTCGATCGCGCGCAGGGTTTCCTGTTCGGGCGACCGATGCCGTCGGAGCGGATGACCGAGCGACTCGACGCCGAGGCTTCCGGTCCGGCTCAGAGCGAGCTGTAGGGATCCGAGAAGGACTCATCGGCGTCGCCGCCCGAGCCGCTCGAACTCGAACCCGAACCCGGTCCCTCGCCCTCTCCGATGTCGAGCTGGGTCCAGGTCACGGGCATCCCCGGCGAGAAGAGGATGTCGACGCCGGGGCCGCCGCGCAGCGGCGGGATGTTGACGTATCCGCCCCCGGCCTTCACCGCCGCCAGGACCTTCGCGCGCAGCTCGTCGATGGGGTCGGGGAGGAAGTAGTCCTTGCCGTCAACGGTCAGGCGATGGATCAACATGACGAGTCTCCGTTCTCTGGGAGGTGTTCGGGGAAGCGAGCGATGTCGGTCAGCTCGGGGCGCCCTCAGGGGGCTCCGGCACCCAGTGCAGGCCGGCGCGGCTGTTCGCACTGTCCATGAGCGCCTCGAGCCAGAGGCGATTGAGCTTCGGTGCGCGATTGCCGCTGAAGCGGAAGTGCACCTGCGCGGAAGGGCTGATCCAGATCGCGCTGCGCCCGCTGCCTCGTTCGACGCCGTGGCTCCAGGTGAACATGAATTGCTCGTTGCGCTGCAGCTTCGCCGCGATGACGAACTGCAGGTGAGCGAGCGTGCGGTCCTCGATCTCGAACTCCGAGATGCGCGGGCCGTAGATCAGGGTGCCCATGCCATTCCTCTCGATGTCATCAGGTGCGGGGTGGTGGACGCCGGGGTCACGCGTTCGCCGTCGGCTCGGGGAGCAGTCGCAACCCGCCCGCCGAGTTCGCCGCCTTCGTCAGGAGCTCCAGCCACTGCGGGTTGAGCTCGGGCACGTCGGCGTCGTCGAACTGGAACGTCATCGGGATCGTCGGACTGCACCAGACGGACGTCCGTGGCGGCGCGCCCGTCTCGGCGACCCAAGTGAACGCGAAATGCTCGCCGCGACGGAGCTTCGACCAGATCACCACCTGCAGGTGGGCGAGTGTCCGGTCGTCGAACTCCGCCGAGAGCTTGGAGTTGTACTCCAGTGTTCCCATGCCGACTCCTTTGGGCTTCGTGTGCGGGTCTGGCTCGACCGCTCTTCGGCGGCCCGCGGCGCGGGTCGGCCGACGACGCGACGTCTTCGATGCTAAGCCGAGATGGTCGTCACGCGATTGCGGCCCGCACGCTTGGAGGCGTACATCGCCTCGTCCGCACGGCGCAGCAGATCGTCGGGCTCGACCGGATCGGGCCGGAGCCTGGGGTCCCACGTCACGACGCCGATGCTCGCGGCGACGGCGAAGGTCGGGGGGATGTTCCGCAGCGGTCGCTCCACCTCGACTCTGAACCGTTCCGCGATCACGGCGGCGGAGGCGGCATCCGCATTCCGGCACACGACCACGAACTCGTCCCCGCCGTAGCGCGCGACCTGGTCGGACGCCCGCGCTGCGCGCCGCAGACGCTCGGCGACCTCGACGAGCACATCGTCGCCGATCCGGTGGCCGAGCTCGTCGTTGACGGGCTTGAACCCATCGAGGTCGATGAACACGACCGAGAGCGGGCGACCGTCGCGCTCCGCCCCTGTCAGGTCCGCCACGAGCCGCTCCTCCAGGAGCTTCCGGTTGGCGAGTCCGGTGAGCTGGTCGTGCAGTGCCCGGTGCGCGAGCTCCTCCTGCAGCCGGACCCGGCGAAGGACCTGCGCGGCATGGCGCGCGAGCGCGGCGTGGACGTTCCGTGTGTCGTCGTCGAAGTCCTGGTCGCGATCGTAGAAGCACAGCAGGACGCCCTTCGTCTCCGTGCCACGCAGCGGAGCGACGCTGAGCGCGGAGAGGTGCTGTTCCCGCATGGCGGATGCCAGGTCGGGGGCGATCGCCTCCATCTGCTCGAGACGCTCGATGGTGAGGATCTCCTGGGCCTCGATCGCCTGCGACACGAGACTGACGATGGCGGTCGAGAGCAGGGGGTCGATCTGCACGCCGTCCGCGATGACATCGTTCACCTGCCTGTCCCTGATCAGCAGCACGGCCGCACCCACGGCGAGGAGGCCGGTGCGAGCGGCCGAGATGAGGGCCTCCGCGAGCTGCTGCTCGTTCATCGCGAGACCGAAGGCGACCGAGGCGTCCTGGAGGAGGCGGACGCGGGTCTCGGATGCCTCCGCCTGGCGACGCGCCAGGAGGAGCTGCCGTTCGTAGTCCTGCCGCTCGGTGGCGTCGAACACCGCCGTCCGGACCTCATCCTCGAGCCCGTCGTGCGCGGGCACGCGGATGGCGTTGACGAGCACGGGAAGGTCGCGTCCGTCGGCGCTCCGCATCGACAGGGCGACTTCGCGGACCTCGCCGTCGATGCTGAGCGCCGCGGCGTAGCGGGTCTCGTAGAACAGCTGGCCGGCCGTCGCGAGCAGGTCGATGAATCGCGATCCGACGAGTTCCTCGGCGGGTCGTCCGGTCCAGGTCTCGAGCGTGCGGTTCACGCGGGTGATCACGCCGTCCGGTGTCGTGGTGAGGTACCCGCACGGAGCGATGTGGAAGAGGTCGGCGTACGTGGTGTCCGATTCGCGCGCGCTGCGGCCGAGCGCGGGATCGGTCTCGGAAATCGTCATCGAGGAGCTCCGGTCGTCGCCCCGCTGGGATCGGCGACGCTCGCAGACAGCATCTCGACGCGGCATGCGGCGGTGCTGTGGCTCATGCGGCTCCATGGATCGGGTCGACGGCGACGCCGACGGGACTGCGGTCGGTCGCGATGGAGGTTCCGCGCGCCGGATCCTGTGACTCTATCCCGCAGGGCGCAGTCGACCTATTCTCGTCGATCGCGTCAACAGGGGTTGACTTGCCGGACGCGTTGTATGTATGCGAGTTGCGAAGACGCATCCGAGACCGGCGACCCGGGGTGTGCTGCGGGTGCAACGCGGCGCACCTCGATCGTGCGTCGCGCGACTGGATCACGGACCGCTTCGCCGGCGTGGAGACGTCGGCGGCAGCCCGCCATCGCTGGCCGTGCGCGCGACCGGTGTGAAAGGCTGTGCCCACGCGCTGCCGGGGCGGTGCGTGTGCGCGACCGGGGGGGGCGACGATGACGGATGGCACGGACGACGTCGAGATGCCGGCACCCACGCCGGCCCAGCTCCTGGTGCTCCTCGTGCCGGCGATCGTCATCGGCGTCCTGTGCGCACTGGTGCTGCGCGCGCTCGACCTCGCGGCGGGCGGGTTGCAGCAGGTGCTGTGGACGGCGTTGCCCGACGCGCTGGGCGTCGACCCGGGCGGCTGGTGGATCGTCGTCGTCCTCACGGCGACCGGCTTCGCGGTGGGCCTCGGCCTGCAGTTCCTGCCGGGCCACGGCGGACCGGACTCCGCGACGACCGAGCTCGTCGCGGAACCGCTGAAGCTCCGCACCCTGCCGGGGCTGCTGATCGTCACGGGCCTCGCGCTCGCCGGTGGCGTGAGCCTCGGCCCGGAGAACCCGATCATCGCGGTGAACGTGGCACTCACCGTCGCGCTGCTCGGCCGGCTGATGCCGCGCGTCGGCGCGAAGCTCGGCATGCTCATGGCCGCGGCCGGGACGATCGGGGCGCTGTTCGGCTCGCCCGTCGCCGCGGCCCTGCTCTTCACGGGCACGCTCGCGGCGGTCCGCGGCGGCGGGGCGCTGTGGGACAAGCTCTTCCTCCCGCTCGCATCCGCAGCCGCCGCAGCCGGGACCATGCACGTGCTCGGTGCGCCGCCCCTGCAGTTCACGCTGCCCACGGCGCCCACGACGCCCATGCTGCTCCTCGCCGGCATCGTCATCGCCATCGCGGGCGTCGCGATCGGCCTCGTCGGCGCGTTCGCCTTCCCGTTCGTCCACCGGGCGTTCCATGCGCTGCGACAGCCGCTCCTCATCGCGACCGCCGGCGGTCTCGTGCTGGGCCTGCTCGGGCTCATCGGCGGTCCGATCACGCTGTTCAAGGGCCTCGACCAGATGGGCGAGCTGTTCGAGGACCCCGACGCCTACGACGCCGGCCAGCTCGTCGTCATCGTGCTCGTCAAGCTCGTCGCGCTGCTCGTGGCGGCGAGCGCCGCGTTCCGCGGCGGTCGGATCTTCCCCGCCGCGTTCATCGGCGCGGCGCTCGGAATGCTCGCACACGCGCTGATCCCGTCGCTGCCGATCGCCTTGTGCGTCGCCAGCGCGCTCATCGGCATCCTGCTCGTGATGGCGAAGGACGGATGGCTCGCGCTCTTCGTCGCGGCCGCCGTCGCGGGCGATCTCGCACTCCTGCCGTGGCTGTGCGTCATCATCCTGCCCGCGTGGCTGCTGGTCTCCAAGGCGCCGGAGTTCCGGATCGTGCCGAAGCCCGCCGCGTCGGTCGCAGCACCGACGGCCGCGCCCGAGCCCGGCTCCGAGCGGCCGCCGTCGGCCTGACGCTCAGTCCCGCGAGGCGGGCACCGGCGCGATCTCGCCGAGCAGCTCCTCGACGTGGGCGCGGATCTCGTCGCGCACCCTGCGCACGCCGTCGAGGTCGAGCTCGGCGGGATCGTCGAGGCGCCAGTCGAGGTAGCGCTTGCCGGGGTAGACCGGGCAGGCGTCGCCGCAGCCCATGGTGATCACGGCGTCGGCCGCGCGCACGACATCGTCGGTGAGCGGCTTCGGGAACTCCTCGCCGAGGTCGATGCCCTGCTCGGCCATGACCTCGATGACCGAGGGGAGGATGCCGCCGCCCGGTTCGGACCCGGCCGAGCGCACGTGCACGCGCCCCGCGCCGAGTTCGCGCGTGAGCGCGGCTGCCATCTGCGAGCGGCCGGAGTTCTGCACGCACACGTAGAGCACCTCGGGCATGGTCTTCGCGATGGCGCCCCTGGACTGGGCGAGCGCGGTGAGCCGCTCGTTCGCGAACCGGTGGGCCAGGCTCGGCAGGTGCACGGAGATCTTCGCCGTGCGTGCGAGGGCCGTGTACGACTCGAAGACCATGCGCTCCACGGTCTCGGCGTTGACGATGCCGTCGTAGTGGGCGGCGAGCCGTTCCGCGCTGCGGTGCAGGACCGCCTGCGGGTCGTCGAGGGCGAGCTGCCCCTCGCGCGTGCTCATGCGCGGGCCGCTTCGGGGAGGATCTCGCCGAGCAGCTCCTCGATGCGGCGACGGATCTCGTCGCGGATGGGGCGCACGGCGTCGATCCCCTGGCCGGCGGGGTCGTCGAGCTCCCAGTCCTCGTATCGCTTGCCGGGGAAGATCGGGCACGCGTCGCCGCAGCCCATCGTGATCACCACGTCGGATTCGCGGACGGCGTCGGTCGTGAGCACCTTGGGCGTGTTGCCGGCGATGTCGATGCCCTCCTCGGCCATCGCCTGCACGGCGACGGGGTTGATCTCGTCCTTCGGTGCGGAGCCGGCCGAGAGCACCTCGACGCGGTCGCCGCCGAGTTCGCGCAGGTAGCCTGCGGCCATCTGGGAGCGGCCGGCGTTGTGCACGCAGACGAACAGGACGGTGGGCTTGCCGGACATCGGGACCTCGTTTCGCTCGGACTCGATCAAAGCATAGATCGTGCTCTATGCGATGTCGAGTCGGATGCCGCGTCCCGCCGGCCCGGACTCAGCAGCAGCCGCTCGAGCCGTCGAGGCTCGTCGAGCACACGCCGGTCGCGGGAAGCTCGAGCCGCACGTCGGCGGCGCCCGCCGCGTCGCCCGAGAGCCAGGCGGCGATCGATCGCACCTGCTCGTACCCGGTCGCGAGGAGGAACGTCGGCGCGCGGCCGTAGCTCTTCATGCCGGCGAGGAAGAAGCCGTCCTCGGGCTGGCGGAGCTCGGCGAATCCGTGCGGCTCGACCGTGCCGCACGTGTGGACGTTCGGGTCGATGAGCGGCGCCAGGCGCTTCGGCGCCTCGACGACGTCGTCGAGCTCGAGCCGGATCTCGCGGAGCATCCCGAGGTCGGGCCGGAAGCCCGTCGCCCCCACGATGACGTCGGCCTCGTGCTCGACGAGCTCGCCGGCGCGCGAGCCGACGATGCGGACGCCGCCCTCGGCGGCGCGGCCGAGCCGCACGATCTCGAAGCGGTCGAGCACGTCGATGCGCCCGGCCGCGACGAGGTCGTCGACGCGTCGTCCGATCGAGGCGCGGGCGGCGAGCCCGTCGTCCTCCGACGTCGTCACGCGGACCGCGGTGGCGTTGCGGATCGCCCACGTGATCCGGGTCCCGGGCTCCTCGCGCGCGAGCGCTGCGAGCGCGAGGAGGGTGTTCGCGGCGGAGTGGCCCGCGCCCACGACGGTCACGCGGCGGCCGGCGAAGCGGGCGCGGTCGGCGCCGAGCACGTCGGGCAGCGCGTGCGTCACCGAGTCCTCGACCTCGTCGAGCCCGAGCGGGTCGAGTCCGCTCGAGCCGAGCCGGTTCGGCGTGCGCCAGGTGCCCGAGGCGTCGATGACGGCGCGCGCCGCGACATCCTCCACCGCACCGGATGCCTCGCGCACGCGCAGCACGAAGGGCGCGGCCGCGCGCCCGGTCGTGCGGGTCCGGTCCATTCCCTCGCGGGTGACGGCGGTCACGTCGGCGCCGAAGCGGAGGCGCGAGGCGATCGGCTCGAGCGCGGCGAGCGGCTCGAGGTACTGCTCGACCAGGTCGGCGCCGGTGGGCAGCCGGCCCTCGTCGGGGTGCTGCCATCCGGCGGCCTCGAGCAGGCGTCGCGACGCGGGGTCGACGAGCATGCGCCACGGCGAGAACAGGCGCACGTGACCCCACTCGCGAATGGTCGCGCCGACGCGGTCGCCGGCCTCGTACACGACCACGTCGATGCCACGTTCGAGCAGGTTCGCGGCGGCGGCCAGCCCGATCGGGCCAGCGCCGATGATCGCGACGGGCAGGGCGTCGAGGCGTGCCGAACGCGTCGTCGGGCGGGTGAGGTCGAGCAGGGTCATGGCGGGCCTTTCCGGCAATATCGAAGTTCGTCGATGCCCAGTGTCGACCCATCCATCGAAGTTTGTCAATATTCAGCTAGGATCGGATCATGACGACCTTCGAACTCACCCCCGTCGTCGCCGAGCGCGGTCCGGTCGCGGGCGGGGGCACGTGCTGCAGTCCGCTCGTGACCGAGCCGATGGACGGCGCGCGCGCCGAGCAGCTCGCGGCGTCGTTCAAGGCGCTGGCCGATCCGACCCGGCTCCGGCTGCTGTCGATCGTCGCGAAGTCGGAGGGCGAGGAGGCGTGCGTCTGCGACCTCACCGAGCCCGTCGGCCTCAGCCAGCCCACGGTCTCGCACCACCTCAAGATCCTCACCACCGCCGGCTTCCTCGAGCGCAGCAAGCGCGGCACCTGGGCGTACTACCGGCTCGTGCCCGGCGCCCTCGACCGGATGTCGCAGCTCCTCGCCGACGCCTGACCCGCGCTCCGCGCGCGGCTCACCGACCCCAGACCGACGGGGGCGCCGTGACGACGGGGACCGGCGACGTCGACCACCACGCGCCGTTGCCGTAGTGGCTCGAGGCCCACGGCGAGGCCCAGATCGCGCGGGCCGTGGCATCCGCCGACGTGCCGGCCTCGAGCCCCGCGACGATGCCCGCGTAGAACGAGCGCTGCTTCAGGTTGGACGCCGCGTACTCGGCCGCGGTCACGAGCGAGTCGTAGCTGCCGAGTCCGCTGCCGCCGCCCGAGCCGTACCCGTTGTTCAGCGGGTTGTTGCGGTTCCACCAGTCGTCGGGGCCGTTCTCCTCGCGCATCCACTCGACCATGAGCCGCACGTTCTCATCGGTGAGCGGCCAGTCGCCGAACACGAGCACGAGCTTCGCCCAGTCGTAGTTCGTGCCCGAGTCGACGAGCGTTTCGGGCCCGGTCGTCGTCGAATACCCCTCGCGCGACACGCTCGCCGGCGCGACGTCGCCGTCGACCTCGACCTCCTGCGTCGCTCCGGTGAACGGCGACACCGTCGTGACGGACGCGTCGGCGACCGGAAGGCCCGCACGGGGAAGGGGCGCGAGCGCGAGCGTCGCGAGCAGTCCCGCCACGGAGGCGGTCGCGGCGAGGGCGGCGCCGAGACGGCGCCCGGACGGCGCAGACGACGGACGCCGCGTGGACGATCCCCTCGCCGCGCGGCGCTCCCCCGGTGCCCCCGCCGTGACTCGCATTCGGGGGCCGAGGCTAGCAAACCCGCCTCCCGGCCGCCATGGACGGGACGTCGGCCCGCCTCGCGCGCGCCTCGCGCGCCGGAATCAGCCGGTGAAGTCGAGGAGGGTGCGCAGGGTCGGCGGCCCGCCGTCCTCGACATCCGTCTCCGACCCGCGCAACTGGCGGTCGATGCCGCGCTCCAGGCTCCCGATGCTGTACCCGCTGAGCGCCCAGCCGAGCGGCGGCACGACCGCCGGCTCGGTCGACGGGGCGACCGTCACGGCGAGCCCGGGAATCACCTCGCGGAGCGCGGCGATCGCGTCGCCGGCGGGCTCGTCCGGCTCGCCGATCGTGCGGAACGCGGCGGAGACACGCTGCCGGAGCACCTGTTCGGTGCCGCTCTTCGAGAGCGCAGCGGCGCCGACCACCGGCACGAGCGGCTCCGCAGCGACCCCCTCCAGGTCCTGCCGGAGGTCGTAGCCGCTGGAGTTCTTCAGGTAGACGAGGATCGGCACGACCGGCGGGGCGTCTGCGCCCTCGCCCGCGTTCCAGACCGAGATCCGGTCGGCAACCACCGGAGCGAGGTCGGCAGCGGTGCCGAGGCCGGACCCCTCCGCGTAGCCGCCGTCGACGAGCTGCATGCCCTGGCCGCCGCACCCGCCGCCCGGCTCGATCCGCGCTGCCGGCGTGATCACCGGGAACCGTGCGGACAGCATGGCCGCCGTCGCCCAGTCCATCCCGGCGAAGCAGGCCGCGGACACCGGCAGGCTCGCCGCCGGTGCGGTCGCCGCGGTGTCGCACCCGGCCGCGGTCGCTCCGGCGGACACGGACGGGTCCGTCGCGACGCCGTTCGAGACGAGGACCTTGCACTTCGAGCGCACGTCGGTCGAGTTCAGCACCGGGATCCCGATGCGCGGCGACGCGCCGAGCACCACCTGCTTCCTCAGCCCGGCGACATCGTCGACCCAGATGTCCTCGATGAGCGCGGCGCGATCCCGCCATTCCGCCGTCCCGTCGAGCAGCGAGGGGAACCGCAGCCCGGTCGTCGACGCGACGAGGTCGCCGACCACGAGGGCCGCGGTCCCGGTGGAGACCGCGTCCGGACCGGCCAGGTCGACGAGTTCGTCGCTGCCCTCCCGGTCGATCGCGGTGACCGCGAGGCCGACCGATCCGCCGCTCACGCCGCTCGAGAGCAGGACGGAGCCGCCGAGGCACTCGCCCTCGGAGCCGAGCTCCTCGAGGGCGCGAGCGGTCCAGTACGCCGCCCGGATCCCGCCGCCCTCGGCGACGACGATGAGCGCGGGCGTGAAGGTCGTGCCGCCGACGGTCGCCGTGCAGTCGCTGTCGGCGATGGCGCGGATGCGGTCGTCGACCTGCGCCTCGAACGCGTCGGCGTCTGCATCCGCCGCGTCGGCGTCCGCCTCCGTCGCGGAGGCCGACCCGGTCCGCGTGGCGTGGAGCTCCGGGTCGTCGAGCTGGGCCGCCGCCGCGACGATCGCCCACACCAGCGGGAGGACGATGGCCAGCGTGAGCACCGGATCGGCCCGCAGTCGCAGGAACCGGAAGATCGGCGCCGGCGGGTGCTCCTGCACGGCGACCGTGAACGAGCCGAGCACCGCACCCCAGGTCGTGAGGAGCAGCACCGCGAGCGCGGGCGCTCCGGCGAACGACGCGAACTGCACGGGCCAGATCCCGGTCACGGCGAGGACGAGCAGGCCGGCCAGGAAGAAGCCGAGGACGAGTCGGCGGTGCCGGAGCCGGAGGCCCTGGTCGGGCGCGTCCTCGTCCACCCTGACCTGCGGATCGAGGAGGAGGTCGACGGTCGGGTTGCCGCGCAGCAGCCGCGGCGCGACCACCGCCATCGCCGCTCCGGCTCCGAGGAGCACGATCGACTGGGGGTACGCCCACGGGTCCAGCCCGGGCAGGTCCCCGCCGGCGAACGCCGGCGCCGTGAACGAGCGCACGAGCCCGAGGCCGGCGATCGACGCGATCGACACCGCGATCGCGTCGCCCGTGAGCCACGCCCATCGCGCCCGCTCGAGCCGGTCGGGCCGACGCCGCACCGGCCATGCTGCGTTCGGCCGGATCAGGTAGCTGAGGGCGACGATCGCCGGGACGACGAGGAACGCGGCGGCCGACCATCCGGGCTGCCAGACGCCCGTCGCCGCACCCGTCGCGACCCAGAGCAGGAGCCAGACGGCGATCGGGGCGCACCACCAGAGCGCATGCGACCGCTTCGACGCGACGGTGCGGACGTCGAAGCCCATGACCGCGGAGGCGAGCGCGCGGGTCCGGGCGCGGCCGAGGACGTAGGCGCAGACGACGGCGACTCCGACCGAGAGGAGCGCCGCGACCATGTGCCTCGCCGTGTCGAGGTCGATCGGCACCCATTGGCGCTGCAGGTCGGGCAGCTGGTCGAGCACTCCGTCCGTCGGAATGCAGGTGAGCACGAAGAGCGCGACGACGAGGACGGCGGAGAGCCGATGCAGCCACACCGCCTGGCCCAGGCGTCGGATCCACACCCCGATGGAGCGCCGGGCCGACGCGTCGCGAAGGACGAACACGACGAGCACGACGGCCGTGCCCCACTTGACGGTCGCGGCGACGGCGACGACCCAGCCGACCACGCCGCCGCCGGCCAGCAGGAACGCCGCCCCCTGGGGACCGAACGGCCACCCGCTGAGCGCGGCCGCGCCGACGAGGAGCGCGGCGCCCTCGATCCCCTCGGCGACCAGGAGCACCAGCAGGGCGATCCCGGCCAGCCGCCGCGGGCGGGCCAGGCCCATGCGGCGGAGGACGTGCGCGACGAACCAGGCGTAGCCGGCGATGAAGATCGCGTCGATGAACACGGACGCCGCGACCCATCCGCCGATCGAGGGCGGGATGGTCGTCGACGCCCAGTCGGGCCACGCGTCCCGTCCGGCCAGCGCCAGCGGACCGATGACGCCGGCGAGCGGGGAGCTGCGCCCGTCGACCGTCAGGGCGCCCGCGATGAGGCGGTCGATCTCGGAGAGCGCGATCAGGGCGCCGAGCACGACGACCACGGCGGTGAGCACGTGCGAGGCCCGGGTGCGGTGCTCGGTCACCCACTCGGCGAGGCCGACGCCGGTCTGCGTCGGTGCCGGCTCGACGACGACGGCCATGGGTCCCCCTCCCGGCTCAGGCGCGACGATAGTCCTGCGGCGGATGCCGCGGTGCGCCCCGTTCGGGGGAGATTCCCGCGGCGCCGCGGGTAGGGTGCCGGAGTGGACTTCGATGCGCTCCGCCGGCATCCCGACCTCGAGGCGCCCGGGCTGCAGGCAGCGGATGCCGCGGACCGGCTGATCCTCGACGAGTCGGCGTCGGCGCTCGCCGAGGTCGCCGACCGCGCCGGCACCGTCGTCGTGATCGACGACGCCTACGGGGCGCTCGCGCTCGGCGCGACCGAGGCCGGCGCGGCCGGCGTCCGCGCGCACCAGGACCCCGTGACGGGCGAGCGGGCGCTCGCCGGGAACGCGGCACGCCTCGGACTGCCGGCCGACGCGCGCCCGGCGAGCCTGCCCCTCGGTCCGGCGCTCCTCACCGACGCCCGCGTCGTGCTGATGCGCCTGCCCCGCTCCCTCGACCGCCTCGACGAGGTCGCGGAGCTCATCGCGCGGCACGCGGCACCCGATGTGCGGGTGTTCGCCGGCGGGCGCGTCAAGCACATGTCGCTCGCGATGAACGACGTGCTCGCCCGGTGGTTCTCTCGCGTCGACGTGACCCACGCCCGGCAGAGGTCCCGCGTGCTGGTCGCGTCCGGTCCGCGGGCCGACGCGACCGCGGCGGCATCCCGCTGGCCGCGCGCGGCGCGCGACGAGGAGCTCGGCCTCGAGGTCGTCGCGCACGGCGGCGTCTTCGCCGGGACGACCGTGGACATCGGCACCCGCTTCCTGCTCTCCGTGCTCGGCGGCGCGGTGACGGATGCCCCGACCGCCGTGGACCTCGCATGCGGATCGGGCGTCGTCGCCGCGTGGCTCGCGCGCGAGCGCCCGGGCCTCGTCGTGCGCGCCTCCGACCGGAGCGCCGCGGCCGCGGCATCCGCCCTGCTGACCGCCGACGCGAACGGCGTCGCCGACCGCGTCGAGGTCACCCGGGCCGACGGCCTCGAGCACCTGCCCGACGGGAGCGAGCGCCTCGTCGTGCTGAACCCGCCGTTCCACTCCGATGCCGCCGTGCACACGGGCATCGCGGCCCACCTGTTCGCCGAAGGGGCCCGGGTGCTCGAGCCCGGCGGCGAGCTCTGGTGCGTGTGGAACTCGCACCTCCGCTACCGAGCGCTCCTCGAGCGGATCGTGGGGCCGACGCGCCAGGTCGCGCGGAACCCGAAGTTCACGGTCACCGCGTCCGTGCGCCGTGGGGCGGCCCACCCCGCCTGAGCACCCGCCGTCTGCTCGCCTGCCGTGAACTGGGGCATGCGCTCGAGGCACGGACGTGCCACTCTCGAAGGGTGACCACCACGGCTGCGACGAGCCGTCGTCGTCTCCCGACGGGGACGGTCACCTTCCTGTTCACCGACGTCGAGGGATCGACCCGGCTGGTCGAGGCGGCCGGTGAGCAGTGGCCGGCGCTGCTCGCGGAGCACGACCGGCTGCTGCGCGAGGCCATCACGGGCAACGGCGGCACCGTCGTCAAGACCGAGGGCGACGGGTTCTTCGCCGCGTTCGCGTCGGCGATCGACGCCGTCACGGCGGCCGCGGCCGCACAGCGCGGCCTCGCGGAGCACGACTGGCCCGAGGGCTTCGCGCCGAAGGTCCGCATGGGACTGCACACCGGGCTGGGCCTGCTCGGCGGCGACGACTACATCGGACTCGACGTCCACCGTGCCGCTCGCATCATGGCCGCGGCCCACGGCGGGCAGATCGTGGTCTCCGCGTCGACCGCGGCCCTCGTCGAGCACGAGCTCCCCGCGGGCATCGTGCTCCGCGACCTCGGCCGCCACCACCTGAGGGACCTCTCGCAGGCCGAGGCGATCTTCCAGCTCGACATCGCCGGACTCGACGCCCGATTCCCCGCACTGCGGGCGCACGAGGCCGTGCCGAACAACCTCCCGGCGCAGGTCACGCACTTCGTCGGGCGGCGCCGGGAACGAGCCCGGGTCCGCGAGCTCCTCGAGTCCTCGCACGTCGTGACCGTCACCGGCACCGGCGGGACGGGCAAGACCCGGCTCGCGCTCCAGGTCGGGGCCGAGATCGGCGGGGGGTTCCGCGACGGCGTGTTCTTCGTCGACCTCGCACCGGTCGACGATCCCGACGTCGTGCCGTCCCAGATCCTCCGCGCGCTCGGCGAGGACTCGTCGCCGGGCAACCGTCCCCCGCATGACGCGCTCCTGGAGCGCATGGCCGACCTCGAGGTCCTGCTCATCCTCGACAACTTCGAGCAGCTCATCGCCGCCGCGCCGATCGTCGCCGAGCTCGTCTCGGTGGCGCCGGACTCCAGGTTCCTGGTCACGTCCCGCGGGCCGCTCCGCATCGCCGCCGAGCAGGAGATGCCGCTCGAGCCCATGGACCTTCCGGACCGGCGCGACGTGAGCCTCGTGACCGAGGCCGACGCCGTCGCGTTGTTCGTGGACCGCGCCATGGCGGTCCGCCCGGACTTCGCCGTGACCGCCGAGAACGCCGCGGCGGTCTCCGAACTGGTCCGGGGTCTCGACGGCCTCCCGCTCGCGATCGAGCTCGTCGCCTCGCGGGTCCGGCTGCTGCCCGTCCCCGAGATCCTCGCCCGGCTCGATCCCGCCCGCCCGGGTACCGGGACGATCGACCTGCCGGAGCGGCAGCGCACCATCGAGGGCGCCATCGCGTGGAGCCACGACCTCCTCGATCCGCCGGTTCAGGTCCTGTTCGCGCGACTCGGGGTGTTCGCCGGCAGCGCCGACCTCGCGCAGATCGAGGCGGTGTGCGACGACGTGCCCGTCGACCTGCTCGCCGGGCTGGCGGAGCTCGTCGACCAAGGGCTCCTGCGGCAGGTCTCCGCGCCCGGGGGTCGCGCGCGATTCCGCACGCTGCACGTCATCCGCGAGGTCGCGCTGCTGAAGCTCGAGGCATCCGGAACCGGGGACGCGGTGCACCGGCGCCACCTGGAGGCGTACGCCGCATGGGCGGAGGACGTCGCCGAGCACCTCATGGGCGAGGATCGCTCGGAGTGGCTCGACCGGTTCGACGCCGACCACGACAACGTCCGCACCGCGCTCGACTGGGCGGCCGTCCACGGCGAGACCGACCTCGCCCTGCGGCTCGCCGCCGCGTCGTGGCGGTTCTGGCAGTCGCGCGGCCACCTCCACGAGGGCCGGAGCAGGCTCGAGACGGTGGTCTCCCTGCCCGGTGGCGAGCCGCTCGATCGGGCCCGTGCCCTCGAGGCGCTCGGCGGCGTGTACTGGTGGCAGGGGGAGATCGAGCGGTGCGTCCCGCCGTATCGCGAAGCCCTCGCGATCCAGCGCGAGCACGGAGACCCGGCCGCGATCGCGAACGCGATCTACAACGCGGCGATCGGCCAGGCCGTGGCCGCCGTCACGACGGGCGTCACGGACGAGGTGCGAGCCGAGGTCTACGGGCTCTACGACGAGGGCGAGGCGATCTTCCGCGGGCTCGGCGACGAGAACGGGCTCGGGAACATCACGTGGGGCCGTGGCCTCGCCGTCGCGGACCTCGACGACGACCTGACGGGCGCCCTCGAGCTCTTCCATCGCAGCATCGACCACTATCGGAGCGCGGGCAACGAGTTCGGCATGGGGTGGGGGATGTTCGAGGTCGCCATCTTCTCGGCGAGGGTCGGCGACATCGAGACGGCATGGGACTACCTCGAGGAGGGCCTGGAGCTCTTCGCCGCCCACCGCGACGTGTCGGCCGTGGTGCTCTTCCTGTCGCTGGCCGCCGCGCTCGCGCAGGCGGCGGACGACGAGGAACGGGCGGCGCGCCTCGCGGGCGCCGTGCGCGGGCTCCGGAACGCATCGGGGGCCAAGATCGTCGACCACGAGATCACCCGGATCCGCGGCCTCTCGATCGAGGAACTGGACCCGAGCCGCGAGGACCTCGAGCCGCTGTACCGGGCCGGCATGGCGATGGACCTGCCCCAGGCCGTCGCGTACGCGCTCGGACGGCCCGTGCCGACCGACGGCGAGTGACGGCGGCGGCGGCGCGGCGACGGCGGACCGGTGCGAAAGGGGCGTGCGAGCGAGCGACGAGCGTGTCAGTCTGGGATCGTGACGTCCACCATCGAGCAGCTCGACGCCGACCTCGTCACCGACGAGGCCGTGCGACCCGACCTGCCGTGGCAGACGATCGTCTGGGACGACCCCGTGAACCTCATGACCTACGTCACCTACGTCTTCCGCAGCTACTTCGGCTACCCGCGCGAGGAGGCCGAGCGGCTCATGCTGCAGGTGCATCACGAGGGGCGCGCGGTCGTGGCATCCGGCAACCGCGAGGCGATGGAACGGCACGTGCACGCCATGCACGGCTACGGACTGCAGGCGACCGTGTCGAAGGCCGAGCCGTGATCGTCGCCGGACGCGAGGGCGGCGCCGACGGCGTGCGGATCGTGCTGGAGACCGAGGAGGCTATGCTGCTCTCCGAGCTCGCCGACCAGGTCGACTCCGTCCTGCTCCTCGGTGGAGACGACGACCCCGCGCTCGGCCGGCTGTTCCCCTCCGCGTACCCGGAGGACCGGGAGGCCGCGCACGACTTCACTCGGTACACGCGCGACAGCCTCGTCGACGGCAAGCGGCAGGCCGCGCAGTCGGTGCGCGACGCGACGGCCACCGAGCGCGACGCGGGCCTCGTCGAGATCGAGCTCGACCAGGCGCAGGCCTGGGGCTGGCTGACCTTCCTCACCGACCTGCGGCTGATCCTCGCCGAGCGCGTCGGCGTGACCGACCCCGACGAGGCCGAGCCCGCCGACGACGAGCGCGACGACTACCTTCGCGCCGCCTACGAGTGGGCCGGGATCGTCCAGGGTTCCATGCTCGAGGTGCTCGACCCGATCGGACGGTGACGGGCCGAAGGTCCCGAAGCCGCGGCCCGGAATCGTAGGACGATGCGCGGGAGCGCGTCCATCAGGGGACGCGCCGGGACGGAGGCGCGCCATGTCAGACACGAACGTCACCGGCTGGGTCGGCTGGGGCTGGTTCGCCGGGGTGATGATCATCATCTCCGGCGCGATCGGCGCCATCTACGGGTTCATCGCGATCCTGCTGCCGAACAACACCTACTTCATCACGCCATCCGACGGCGAGCTGCTGGTCCTCAATGCCACGGGCTGGGGGTGGCTGCACCTGTTCCTCGGCGCCTTCCTCGTGCTCGTCGGCATCGCGCTGCTCGCGGGCGCCTCCTGGGCACGGGTCGTCGCGATCATCCTCGCGGCCTTCAGCGTCCTGGCCAACCTCATGGTGCTGCCGCTGCAGCCCTGGTGGTCGGCGATCGTGATCGCCGTCGACGTCTTCGTGATCTACGCGCTGACGGTGCACGGCAAGGAGCTCGCCGCGCGTCGCTGACGCTCGGCCGGGTCGGCGGCGGTCCGCGGGGCCGGACTCGTGCTGGCGATCACGCCCGCACGGCTGGCAGTCTGGTGCCGCGGGCCCGGCGCCTGCGCCGGAGAACGGCGCGACGGGCACCGCTGAGCGGAGGAGCGATGTCCCAGCCGACCTCGATCGTCGGGATCCTGCGGGAGCCCACGCGCACGACCGAGTCGACCGAGTCGTCGGCGCTGATCGTCGGCGCGATCGTCTTCGTCGTCGCGACGCCGATCGGCCTGCTCGCGTTCTGGGGTCGCGATCTCGCGATCTCGGGGCGCGACTCCCTGGGCATGTACATCGCGCTCGGCGCCGCGATCGCGGCCGCCGCCGCGTTCGTGCTCGGGCGAGTCGTGCTGCGCCGGCGCTTCGGGCCGGCGCCCGACGACCCGTCGGTGGAGGATGCCGCGGCGACGCGCAGCGCGACCGGGCCCCGCGGCGCCGAGGCGCCGCGCCTGCGGTGGTTCGACGTCGTCGCCCTGGCGGCGGCGCACGCCGTGATCGCGATGCTCGGCTGGGTCGCCCTCGCCGACGTCCTCGAGCAGAGCTTCATCGGCGCCCCGGTCTTCCCGCTGCCCGCAGCGGTGCTGTTCGGCGTCGCGCTCACGCTCACGGCGTACGTCTGCTTCCTCTCGTCGGTGCGGATGACGCCGATGCTGCTGTCGATCGTGCTCGCCGTGTTCCTCGTGGTCGGCGTGATCACCGCGATGCTCAGCTCGAGCGACCCCCTGTGGTGGCAGATGAACCTCAGCGCGCTCGGCATGACCGACGACCTCTCGGCGCTCGCGTTCAACCTGACGCTGATCATCGCGGGTGCGATCGTCACCATCGTCGCCCGGTACGCGACCGCCGGCCTGCCCGCGACGAGCGATCGCGACAGGCGGGGCCGCGACCTCGTGCGCTACGGGCTGATCCTCATCGGGATCCTGCTGGCGTGCGTCGGCATCTTCCCCGTGGACGAGTTCTTCGCCCTGCACAACACGGTCGCGTCGGGGATGGCCGTCGTCTACGCGGTCATCGTGATCGGGCTGCCGCGCTTCCTGCCCTCGATGCCGCACGTCTTCGTGATCCTCGGCTGGGTGTACGTCGGCGTGATCGTGGTGCTCGGCGTCTTCTTCGCGACCGGCTACTACACCCTCACGGCGGTCGAACTCGTGGCGGGCCTGCTGATCTTCAGCTGGATCATCCTGTTCCTGCGGAACACCGGCTCGGTCGGAGCCCGTCGGGTGGTGGCGGTCACGGCCTGATCGGGTCGCAGTGCGGCGGGGCGTCCCGCACCGGCACGCGATGACGCCGACGCGCCGATGGGCCGGTCACCCACGGTGACCGGCCCATCGGCGTGAGGAATCAGGAGCCTGCGAGGGCCTTCGCCTTCAGGGCCTCGTACTCCTGGTCGTTGATGGTGCCGGCCTCGTGGAGCGCCTTGGCCTTGGCGATCTCGTCCGACGGGCTCGCCGCGCCGGCGGTCTGCCGGATGTAGGCGTCGGTCGCGGCCTGGGCGTCGGCGGCCGCCGACGCGGACCGCTTCGCCATGCCCTCACCCCGTGCGATGAGGTAGATCAGGGCCGTGAGGAACGGGACGAAGATCAGGAAGATGATCCAGACGGCCTTCCACCAGCCGTTGAGCTGGTGGTCGCGGAAGAGGTCGCCGATGATCGCGAAGAGGGCGAACAGGTAGGCGATGAAGGCGAAGCTCCAGAAGAAGATCCAGATGAAGCTCCAGAAGTTGCTCGCGAAGTCCACGGGGGTGAGCCTTTCCAGTCGTTGACGGGGACGCCGGATGCCGCCCCCGAGCGTCACACTAGCGCTGCAGGCGCTCGGAGCGGGAGGACCTTGGGCATGTCGGCGCGCCGCGGCGTGCATTGGAATCGGGACTGGCGGTGCCGAGCGGCACGCGCATAGTCTGCTCCCGGAGGGGGAATCGATGGCTGAATTCGAATACGGTCCGGTCGACATCTACGTGGTGAGCTTCGAGGGCGATCGCCTCGACGAGGCGACGGCGAGCGCGCTGGGCGAACTCATGGTCGGCGACGAGATCCGGCTGCTCGACCTGCTGATCGTCTCGCGCGACGACGACGGCGGGGTCACGGTGAGGGAGTACGAGGAGTTCCGCGACGAGGCGGGCTTCACCGTCGTCGAGCTCGAGGCGTCCGGCGTCATCGGCGACGAGGACATCGACGAGCTCGCCGACACGATCCCGCCGGGCACGTCCGGCGCGATCATGGCGGTCGAGCTGCTGTGGGCGAAGAAGATCGCCTCGGCGTTCGCCGCATCGGGCGGGGAGGTGCTCCAGGTCGAGCGCATCCCGGCCACGGTCGTCAACGAGGTGCTCGCTGCGGCGAGCGATGAGGAGTAGGGGGATCACCATGCCGATTCGAAGGATGGGACGGCCGGGCCTGGTCGGAATGGCCGCGCGCACCGCGGTCGTGGCCGGTACCGCGACCGCCGTGAGCGGCCGCGTCGCGCACCGGCAGCAGTCCAGGTACGCCGACCAGCAGGCCGAGGAGCAGGCGGCCGCGCAGCAGCAGTGGGAGGCCGAGCAGTACCAGGCCCAGCAGGCCGCCGCGCAGCAGGCCGCCGCGGCACCGCCGCCGCCTCCGCCCCCCGCTCCCGCAGCGGGTGTCGACGTCGTCGCCGAACTGCAGAAGCTCGCGGCGCTGAAGGAGCAGGGCATCCTGAGCGACGACGAGTTCGCGGCGGCGAAGGCGAAGCTGCTCGGCTGACGGCGGGTCGATGACGGAGCACGAGGGGCGCGACGGATGGAAGCGCGCCACGGAGATCGTCGGCGTCTTCCTGCTCTCGATCACGGCCGTGCTCACCGCGTGGTGCGGCTTCGAGGCCTCGAAATGGGGCGGCGAGATGTCGATCGCGTTCAGCCAGGCGTCGAGTGCGCGCATCCAGGCGGCCTCGGCCGAGGGTGAAGCGCGGTCGGCGCAGAGCTTCGATCTCACCATCTACGCCGCCTACGTCGAGGCCAGGGGCCGCGGCGAGGAGGAGCTCGCGGAGTACATCCGCGCGCGGTTCACGCCGGAGTTCGAGGTCGCGTACATCGCCTGGGTCGCGGACGGGCAGGTCGAGCGGGCGCCCTTCGCGCGCGAGGAGTACGTGCCCGAGGGCACGAAGGAGGCGGAGGAGCTGAAAGCGCGCGCCGACGCCAAGTTCGCCGAGGCGCTCGAGAACAACCAGCGCGGCGACAACTACTCGCTGCTGACGGTGCTGTTCGCGCTCGTGCTCTTCCTCACGGCGATGTCGCAGCGCGAGATCGCGCCGTGGGTGGCCCGCACGCTGCTCGGCCTCGCCGTGGTCGTCGCGATCGTCGGCGTCGTCATCCTCTCGACCTTCCCGATCAAGATCTGAGCGTCACCGAAGACCGAAGGAGGCCACGTTGGGCGCAGTGATCGGCGACATCCTGCCGCTCGCGGTGGGCATCGCGATCAGCCCGGTCCCGATCATCGCCGCGATCCTGATGCTGCTCTCGCCGAAGGCGCGGGCGACGAGCATCGGGTTCCTCGGCGGCTGGGTCCTCGGCATCGCCGCCGCGGCGACGGTGTTCACGCTGCTCTCGGCGGTGCTGCCGCAGGGCGATGCGGATGACCCGAAGCCGATCACGGCGGTCATGCAGCTCGTGCTCGGGGCCGGCCTGCTCCTCCTGGCGCTGCGCCAGTGGCGGAGCCGGCCGGCCCCGGGCGCCGAGCCGCCCCTGCCGAAGTGGATGGCGGGGATCGACTCGATGACGGCGGGTCGCGCGTTCGGACTGGGCTTCCTGCTCGCCGCGGTGAATCCGAAGAACCTCCTGCTCGGGGCCGGCGCGGGCCTGGCGATCGGGTCGGCCGGGCTCGGGGCGGGGCCGAGCGCGCTCGTGCTGCTCGTCTTCACGGTCATCGCCGCGGCATCCGTCGCCGTGCCGGTGATCGCCTACCTCGCCGCCTCCGATCGGATGGCGGCACCGCTCGAGCGCCTGCGCGGCTGGCTCGTGCACAACAACGCGACCGTCATGGCCGTGCTCCTGCTCGTGATCGGCGTCGTGTTGATCGGCAAGGGCATCGGCAACTTCTGACTCCGGCGTCGCGGTTGGGCGCCGAACGGACCACGTGGGGAATGGAGAAGGACGCAATGCACCAGAACGAGGCGACCGAGGCGATCCGGGCGCAGCAGGCGGCGCTCGCCGCGTCACTCCCGTTCGGCGACCGGCGCGACTTCGAGGCGGCGGACCGCGGGTTCATCGCGGCGCTCGAGCCGGGCGAGATCCGCGACGACGACGGGAAGCTCGTGTGGGACGCCAACGAGTTCGCCTTCGTCACCGGCGACGCTCCCGACACGGTCAACCCGAGCCTCTGGCGGCAGTCGACGCTCGTGTCGAAGCAGGGGCTGTTCGAGGTCGCCGACGGCATCTACCAGGTGCGCGGGCTCGACCTCTCGAACATCAGCTTCGTCGAGGGGGACACGGGCGTCATCGTCGTCGACCCGCTCATCTCGAAGGAGACCGCGGCGGCGGCGCTCGCGCTCTATCGCGAGCACCGCGGCGACCGCCCGGTGACCGCGGTGATCTTCACGCACAGCCACATCGACCACTTCGGCGGCGTGCTCGGCATCGTCGACCCCGAGCAGGTCCGTCCCGGCGGCGTGCAGGTGATCGCGCCGCTGGGCACGGTCGCCGAGGCCGTCGCCGAGAACGTGTACGCCGGAACGGCGATGTCGCGACGCGCCGGGTACATGTACGGCGCCGCGCTCGATCGCGGCCCGCGAGGCGCGGTCGGCGCGGGACTCGGCCAGTCGACGTCGAAGGGCCGCCCCGGCATCCTCGTCCCGACCCTCGAGATCCGGAACACGGGCGAGACGCACGTCGTCGACGGCGTCGAGATCGAGTTCCAGATGGCGCCCGGAACCGAGGCGCCCGCCGAGATGCACTTCCTCTTCCCGGGCAGGCGCGCGTTGTGCATGGCCGAGAACGCGACGCACACCCTGCACAACCTGCTGACGCTGCGCGGCGCGCTCGTGCGCGATCCGCACGTCTGGGCGCGATACCTCACCGAGGCGATCGAGCGATTCGCCGACCGCGTCGATGTCGTGTTCGCCTCGCACCACTGGCCGACCTGGGGCGCGGACGAGATCCGCGAGTTCCTCGGCCTGCAGCGCGACCTGTACGCCTACCTGCACGACCAGACCCTGCGGATGCTGAACCGGGGCATGACCGGCGCCGAGATCGCCGAGGAGATCCAGCTGCCGCCGGCGCTCGAGAACGCCTGGCACGCGCGGGGCTACTACGGGTCGGTGAGCCACAACGTCAAGGCGATCACGCAGCGCTACCTGGGCTGGTTCGACGGCAACCCGGCCCGGCTCTGGCCGCACCCGCCGAAGCCGCTGGCCGAGCGCTACGTCGCGGCGATCGGCGGGATCGACCGCGTCGTCGAGGTCGCGCAACGGGCGTTCGACGACGGCGACTTCCGGTGGGCCGCGACCCTGCTCGACCACGCCGTGTTCGCCGACGCCGACCACGGGGCGGCCCGCGCACTCTACGCGGACACCCTCGAACAGCTCGCGTACGGGGCCGAGAACGGCACGTGGCGCAACTTCTTCCTCTCGGGGGCGACCGAGCTGCGCGGCGAGAACTTCGGCACGCCGACCGCGACGGCGGCGCCCGAGATCCTCGCCCAGCTCACCCCGGAGCAGCTGCTCGACGCCATCGCGATCAGCGTCGACGGACCGCGGGCGTGGGACCTCGATCTCGCGCTCGACCTCACGTTCACCGACGTCGACCGCAACTTCCGCGTCACCCTCCGCAACGGTGTGCTCGTGTACGTCGAGAAGGCGGCCGACGAGGCGAGCGCGCAGGCGACGGTCGCCCTCACGAAGCCGCGCATGCTCGCGCTCGTCGGCGGCGACCGCGAGAGTCCGGGCATCGAGCGCGGCGGCGACACCGACGTGCTCGACCGGCTCATGTCCGTGCTGCAGCCCGGCGATCCGTCCTTCGACATCGTCCTGCCGTGACCACGGGAGGGCCGGCGCCCGTCGCCGTCGGGTCCGCGAACCATCCGGCCCCCTCCGATGCGGGCGACGCAGGCGTGCGCGGCGCGGTGACCGTCATCGCCGCGCTGCTCGTGCTCGTCGCCCTGTGGTTCGCCCGCGAGCTCGTCGCGCCGCTCGCGCTCGCCCTGGTCCTCGTCGTCATTGTGCACCCGATCCGGCATCCGCTCGAGCGGCGCGGATGGCCGCGATGGGCGGCGACGACCGTCGTGATCGCGGTCGCCTACCTGATCCTCGCGGTGCTCGCCGCGCTCCTGGTGTTCGCCGGCGTCGAGTTCGCCGACCTCGTGGTCGACGTCCTCGACGAGTTGGAGGCGGCCGTGGCATCCGTCACCACGTGGCTCGCGTCGGTCGGCCTCGGAGACCAGCTGGCGGATGCCACGGCGTCGGCGCTCGACCCGTCTGCGCTGATCGGCGTCGTCCAGGGCATCGGCGGGTGGCTCCTCGGCTTCCTCACCGCCGCGTTCTTCGTGCTCGCCTACCTGATCTTCATGGCCGCCGACGGCGCGCGCTACGGTCGTGCCGAGCGCGCCTTCGGCCCCGGCATCCGGCCCCGTCTCGAGCGCATCCGGGCGCTCAACTCCTCGATCCGGCGGTACTACGTCGTGAACGCGTCGTTCGGCGCGATCGTCGCGGTCATCGACGGGCTCGCGCTGTGGGCGCTGGGCATCCCGGTGCCCGCCGTCTGGGCGATCCTCGCGTTCGTGACGAACTTCATCCCGAACATCGGGTTCGTGCTCGGGCTGATCCCGCCCGCGGTGCTCGCCTTCGTCGTCGGCGGGGTGCCGCTGCTGCTCGTCGTGATCGCCGTCTACTCCGTCGTGAACGTCGTGCTGCAGGTGCTCGTGCAGCCGAAGTTCGTGAGCGACGCCGTCGACCTGTCGCTCACGCTGAGCTTCTTCTCGGTCGTGTTCTGGACGTTCGTGATCGGGCCGCTCGGGGCCATCCTGTCGATCCCGCTCACGCTCGCCGCGCGGGAGGCGCTACTCGGCGACCGCGACCGGTGGCTGCGCTGGCTGTCGGGGAACGCGGCCATCCAGGCGCCACCGGGAGCGCCCGTCGACGCCGCTCCGCCTGAGTCCGGACCGGTGCCTGCCGGGTCGGTCCCTGCCTCCGAGGCGGACGCCGCGCCCGCGGATCCCGCTGCGCCCGAGCACCCGGCGGATCCCGCCTCCGATGACCGAGCCTGACGCTCCGCCCGAGCCGGACCGCGAGCCCCGCTGGGCGCGCCTCCCCGGTGCGCGCCGCGCGCGCCGCCTCTTCCGGCGCGAGACGCTCGGCAAGGACGCCATGGCGGGCGTCGTGCTGGGCGTGGAGAGCGTGCCCGACGGCCTCGCGAGCGGGGTGCTCGCCGGCGTCAACCCGCTGGCGGGCCTGTACGCGTACCTCTTCGGCATGGCGGGAGCCGCGTTCTTCACGAGCAGCTCGTTCATGGCCGTGCAGGCCACGGGGGCGATGGCGCTCGTCGTCGCCGACACCGATCTCGCCTCGCGGGCCGACCCCGATCGGGCGCTCTTCACGCTCGCGATGCTGACCGGGGTCGTCATGCTGATCGCCGGACTGCTCCGCGGCGGACGCCTCCTCCGGTTCGTGCCGACCGCGGTGATGACCGGGTTCGTCACCGCGGTGGGCGTCAACATCGTGCTCGGCCAGCTCGCGAACCTGACCGGATACGAGAGCGACGCCGCCAACCGCGTGCTGCGCGCCGTCGACCTCGTCGCGCACCTCATCGAGGTCGACGTGCCGACGACCGTCGTCGGCATCCTCTCCCTCGTGCTCATCGTCGTGCTCACGCGTACGCCGCTGAAGTCGTTCGGGCTCGTGGTGGCGGTCGCGGCGGGCTCGCTGCTCGCGTTCGCGTTCACCCTCTGGCTCGACTGGGACGTCGCGACCGTCGCCGACATCGCCGAGGTGCCGGGCGGGCTCCCCGCGCCGGTGCTGCCCGCGCTGGAGGACGTGGCGTACCTCCTGCTGCCGGCGATCTCGCTCGCATTCGTGGGCCTCGTCCAGGGCGCTGCCGTCTCCGCCGGCGTGCCGAACCTCGACGGTCGTCCGGCGGATGCCTCCCGCGACTTCGTCGGGCAGGGCGCCGGCAACCTCGTCGCGGGCGTCTTCCAGGGCATGCCCGTCGGCGGCTCGATGTCGGCGTCCGCGCTCATCGCCGCGGCGGGCGCGCGCACCCGGCTCGCGCTGCTATTCGCGAGCGCGGTGATGGCCGCAGTCATCCTCTTCGCCTCGGGCGTCGTGGCGTACGTCGCGATGCCCTCGCTGGCCGCGCTGCTCATCGTCGTCGGCATCGGGTCGATCAAGCCCGCGAAGGTCGTGTCGGTGGCACGCACCGGTGCGGTCCAGATCGCCGTGATGTCGGTCACCTTCGCCCTCACCCTGCTGATCCCACTGCAGTACGCGGTGCTCGTCGGCGTCGGGCTCGGCATCGTGATGTTCGTCGTCCAGCAGTCCAACCGCATCCGCGTCCGCCAGGTGGAGTTCCGAAGCGACGGGCGGATCAGGGAGGCGGAGCCCGTCGAGGTCGTCCCCGCGCACGAGGTCGTCGTCGTCCAGCCGTACGGAAGCCTGTTCTTCGCGAGCGCGCCCGTGTTCGAGTCGCGCCTGCCGAGGATCGCGCCGACGTCGACCGGATCGGTCGTCATCCTGCGCCTCCGGGGCGTCGACCAGCTGGGGCTCTCGCTCGTCGAGGTGCTGCGCCGGTACGCCGTCGACCTGCGCGACCGGGGTTCGACGCTGCGGCTGGTCGTCACCACCGAGGAGGTCGTCTCGCAGCTGCGGCACGGCGGGGTGACCGAGGTCGTCGGCGAGGACGGCGTGTACCGCGGCACCGAGTGGCTGGGCGAGACGGTCCGCACGGCGCACCGCGACGCGCTCGCGTGGGTGGCGGAGCGTTCCGCCTGAGCGGGAGCCGTGGATGCGCCCGCGATGCTGGATCGGCGGCGGCCCGCGCGGCTAGTCTGCAAGCGGGAGAGGGGGCACCCATGCCGCAGCGACGAACCGACCCGAGGACGACGGCATGAGCGCGGGGGTGCACCTGAGGGGGCTGTCGACCGCGGTGCCCGCGACCGTGCTTCCGCAGCCCGCCGTGCGCGACGTGTTCGCCGCGCAGCCCGGGCTCAATCGGCTCGCGCAGCGCATCATCACGACATCGTTCGACGTCTCGGGGATCGACCGTCGGTACAGCGTGCTCGACGAGCTGACCTTCGACGAGCGCGACGACGAACCCGTGTTCTTCGACCGCGCGACGGGCGACCTGCTGCTGCCGGGCACGAAGGCGCGCAACGAGATCTACGCGGTCGAGGCGACGAAGATGTACCTCGAGGCGGGTCGCCGCGCCATCGCCGCGACGCCCGGCATCGAGGCATCCGACATCACGCACGTGGTGACGGTCTCGTGCACCGGGTTCTACGCGCCCGGACCCGACTACATGCTCGTGCGCGACCTCGGGCTGGGGCCCGCGGTGCAGCGCTACCACCTCGGCTTCATGGGCTGCTACGCGTCGATGCCCGCGCTGCGGACCGCGGCCCAGTTCTGCGTCGCCGACCCCGAGGCGGTCGTGCTCGTCGTGAGCGTCGAGCTCTGCACCCTGCACCTGCGGTCGTCGAACGACCCCGACACGATCGTCGCCTCCTCGCTCTTCGCCGACGGCGCAGGTGCAGGGATCGTCACTGCCCGACCGCTCGAGGAGGGCGAGCGCGCGCTCGAACTCGACCGGTTCGAGACCCGCATCACGCCCGTCGGCGAGGGCGACATGGCCTGGAAGATCGGCGACCACGGCTTCGAGATGGTGCTCTCGAACGCGGTGCCGGCCATCATCGACGACCACATCACCGGGGCCCTGGAGCCGCTGTTCGCACCGGACGACGAGTTGGCCGACAGCCTGGGGGCGGATGCCGCGGGCGAGCGCGTCGCGCACTGGGCCATCCATCCGGGCGGTCGGAGCATCCTCGACAAGGTCGAATCCCGCTTGAAGCTCACCGAGCCGCAGCTCGAGCCGGCGCGCGAGACGCTTCGCGACTTCGGCAACATGTCGAGCGCGACCGTGCTGTTCGTGCTCCGCAACATCCTCGACCGCGCGTCGTCGGAGGACGGGGACCGCGTGGCGGCGATGGCGTTCGGGCCGGGGCTGACGGTCGAATCCGCCCTGATGACGGTGAAGGGGTGACGGATGCCGCGACCCGCCGGCCGCGAACCGGGGCTGCTGCACGCACTCGCCACGCTCGACCATCGGGACGTGGTGGCGCGCGAGCTGATGGACGATCCGGACGCCGACCCCGCGGCGCTCGAACGGACCTTCCACCGCTTCGGACTCGTGAACCGGCTCGTGTCGCGGCCCGCCGCCGTCTACGAGGAATGGGTGCGCCCGCGGCTCGCGACGACCCACGGGGCACGCCTGCTCGACGTCGGCGTGGGCGGCGGCGACCTGCCGTACCGCATCCTCCAGCTCGCGGAACGCGACGGGCTGCGGCTCGAAGTGGTCGCCATCGACCCTGATGAACGCGCCGTGGCTGCGGCATCGCGCTTCGCGACGCGAGGATTCCGGACCCGGGTGGCGACGACCGCCGACCTCGTCGCCGAGGGCGAGACGTTCGACGTGGTCTGGTCGAATCACGTGCTGCACCACCTCGGCGCCGTCGAGCTCGGCGCGCTGCTCGCCGACACCGAGCGGCTCGTCGCCCCGGGCGGCATCGGCGTGCACGGCGACATCGAGCGCAGCCGCGGGGCCTACGTCGGGTTCTGGGCTGCGACGCTCCCGTTCGCCTGGAACGTGTTCGCGGGGTCGTTCATCCGCCCGGACGGGCTCACGTCGATCCGGCGCAGCCACACCGTGCCCGAGCTCGCGCGCGCGCTGCCCGGCGGCTGGCGCGTGAAGCGCAGCTTCCCGTCGAGGCTCGAACTGGTGTGGGGCAGCGAGATCGCCGATGGGTGAGGCGGGGTCGGGTGCACGCCCGATGCACGACGTGGTCGTGGTCGGCGGGGGCGCCGTGGGCCTGCTGCTCGCGTGCCTCCTCGCACGCCGCGGCCTCGACGCGGTGGTCCTCGAACGCCGTCCCCGGCCCGATCCCGCCGCCACGCCCTCGCGTGCGATCGGCATCCACCCGCCCGGGCTCCGTGCCCTCGCCGCCGCCGGCGTCGGCGACGAGGTTCGGCGGCGGGCCGTCGTCATCCGCGACGGCCGCGTCACGTGCGACGGGCGCACGCTCGGGCGACTGCGGTTCCCACGCTCGGGGCTGGTGCACTCGCTGCCGCAGCTCGAGGTCGAGGCCCTCCTCGAGGAGCGGATCGAGGGTGCGCCGACCGTCTCGATCCGCCGCGGCGTCGAGGTCACGGGCGTCGCCGATCGCGGCACGCACCTCGTCGTGCGCGCGGTCGACGGCGACGCGGAACTCGAGGTCCCCGCGCGCTACGTCGTCGGCGCGGACGGCGTTCGCAGCGGCATCCGCTCGCTCATCGGCGCCGACTGGAAGCCGCGCAGCGGCCGCGCCTCGTACGTCATGTGCGACACGCGCGACGACACGGGCGCACCCGAGACCGCGCTGCTGCATTTCGAGCCGGCCGGCGTCGTCGAGTCGTTCCCGATGCCGGGCGGGCGGCGCCGATGGGTCGCGCGCGTGCGGCGCGAGCCGACCGAGCTCGACGCCGTGGCGATCGCGACCGTCGTCGAGTCGCGCACGGGGTCGTCGTTCGACACGGATGCCGCGACGGCTCCGACCGCGTTCGTGGCGGCGCAGCACGTCGCGCATCCGATGTCGTCGGGTCGGGTCGCGCTCGTCGGCGACGCGGCGCACGAGATCAGCCCGATCGGCGGGCAGGGCATGAACCTCGGATGGAGCGACGCCGTGCACCTCGACCGGGAGCTCGCCGGCGCGCTCGCCGCGGCCGCCCCGATCGACGTGTTCGCGGCCTACGACCGGTCCCGGCGCGCGGCCGCCCTCCGGGCGACGCGGCAGGCCGCGTTCAACATGCGCATGGGGGCGCCGGCCACCGGCCTGCGACTCCGCACGCGCAACGCGGCCGTGCGGGTGCTCGGCCTGCCGGGTCTGCGAGGGGTGCTCGGCCGGGCGTTCACCATGCAGTGGCTCTGACCCGGGGCATCCGTCTGGCTCTGACCCGCGGCATCCGTCGTCGTCGAACGATGACGCAGGGGACGGTTCGAGCCCGGCGTCGGGTCAGGCGGCGGCGCCGTCGCCCTCGGTCTCGGACTCGCCCTCGCCCTCGGCGTCGGCCGACGCCGCCTCGGGCTCGAACGGGGTGAGCACGAAGATCGGGATCTGGCGGTCGGTCTTCGCCTGGTAGCCGTCGTAGTCGGGCCAGACCTCGGTCGCGCGGCCCCACCACAGTTCCTTCTCCGCGCCCGTGACCTCGCGTGCCAGGTAGTCGCGCTTGACCGCGCGGTCCTGCAGCTCGACGTGCGGCTGCTGCTTCATGTTGAAGTACCACGCCGGGTGCTCGGGGTCGCCGCCCTGCGACGCCACGACGGCGTACTCGCCCTCGTGCTCGACGCGCATCAACGCGGTCTTGCGCAGCTTCCCGCTCTTCGCCCCGACCGTGGTCAGCACGATGACGGGACGGCCGCGGAGCGAGTTCGCCTCGCGGCCTTCGGTGGTCTCGTAGGTCTCGGCCTGGTCGCGCGCCCACTTGGACGTGCTCGGCGCGTAGTCGCCCTGCAGCGGCATCCGTTCCTCCTCGTTCGGGTTCCGCTCCACGGTAACGCGGGCGATGCGCTCGCGATTCCCGGCTGCCGATGATCCGGTCGGGATCGGCGGCGGCGTGTCGCGTTCCCGAGCGCGCTCGCGCCGCGAGCGCAACCCCCGCGCGGCGGAGCCCGTAGGCGCCTACGCTGACCGGACCCACCGACGGGCAGGAGGACCGACCATGGGCGTGATGGATGACGCGGAGCGGCGTTCCGGTGCGGACGTCGAGGCGATGCGCGTGGGCCAGGCCGCGGCCTTCGGCGACGGCATCGTGGACGGCGCGGACGGACGCGGCGGGCGCGACGAGTCGTCGCGGGACGAGGCCGACGAGGAGCGCTTCGTCGAGGGCGGCCCGATCGACGTCGGCGAGGACGCGGGCGGCGCCCGAGCGGGAGTCGGCGAGGTCGCGGCCGATCGGGCGCGGGCCCGCGGGGCACACGCCGCCCAGGAGGAGGAGGGCCTCGCGCCCGGCGAGTCCGACTGAGCGCGAGAGCGCTTCACGGGTGACGCACGATTCGGGCGTCCCCGTGGAATACGAGTCGCCTCGGCGAAGTTGAGCGTAGTACACTCAAGTTTGTCGAAAGGAGCCCCGTGGCCAACATGCAGGGCGCGCCGAGCTCTCAGGAGGAGCAGAAGTCGGCGCTCGAACAGTACGGCGTCAACCTCACCGAGATCGCCCGGCAGGGCAAGCTCGACCCCGTGATCGGGCGCGACGCCGAGATCCGGCGCGTCAGCCAGGTGCTCACGCGCCGCACGAAGAACAACCCGGTGCTCATCGGCGAGCCCGGCGTCGGCAAGACCGCCGTCGTCGAGGGGCTCGCGCAGCGCATCGTGGCCGGCGATGTCGCCGACTCGCTGAAGGACAAGCAGCTCGTCGCACTCGACATCTCCGCGCTCGTCGCGGGCGCCATGTACCGCGGCCAGTTCGAGGAGCGCCTGAAGGCCGTGCTCAAGGAGATCAACGACGCCGAAGGGCGCATCATCACCTTCGTCGACGAGCTGCACCTGCTCATGGGCGCCGGCGGCGGCGAGGGGTCGGTCGCGGCCTCCAACATGCTGAAGCCCATGCTCGCTCGCGGCGAACTGCGACTCATCGGCGCGACCACGCTCGACGAGTACCGCGAGTACATCGAGAAGGATGCGGCGCTCGAGCGACGATTCCAGCAGGTCTTCGTCGGCGAGCCGAGCGTCGAGGACACGGTGGCGATCCTCCGCGGCCTCAAGGGCCGCTACGAGGCCCACCACGGCGTGACCATCACCGACGCGGCGCTCGTGGCCGCCGCCGCGCTCTCGAACCGGTACATCTCGGCCCGCCAGCTGCCCGACAAGGCGATCGACCTCGTCGACGAGGCGATGTCGCGACTGAAGATGGAGATCGACTCGAGCCCCGTCGAGATCGACCAGCTCAAGCGCCAGGTCGACCGGATGCGGCTCGAGGAGCTCGCCCTGAAGAAGGAGAAGGACGACGCGTCGAAGGAGCGGCTCGAGCGCCTGCACGAGACCCTGCTCGAGAAGGAGCGCGAGCTCGCGGGCCTCGAGGAGCGCTGGTCGCGCGAGCGGATGTCGCTCAACCGCGTCGGCGAGCTCAAGCGGCAGCTCGACGAGGCCGTGACCGAGCGCGACCGCGCGATGCGCGAGGCCGACTACGCGAGGGCGTCGAAGCTCGAGTACGAGACCATCGCACAGCTGCAGCGCGACCTCGCGGCGGCTGAGCAGGCGGAGCAGGCGCCCGACGAGCCGCGCATGGTCAACGAGCAGGTCACCGAGGAGGACATCGCCGCGGTCATCGCGCAGTGGACCGGGATCCCCGTCGGACGGCTCATGCAGGGCGAGACCGAGAAGCTGCTCCACCTCGAGCAGGAGCTCGGCCGCCGCGTCATCGGCCAGCGCCGCGCGGTCGAGGCGGTCGCCGACGCGGTCCGCCGCGCGCGGGCCGGCGTCTCCGACCCCGACCGGCCCACCGGTTCGTTCCTGTTCCTCGGGCCGACGGGCGTGGGCAAGACCGAGCTCGCGAAGGCGCTCGCCTCGGTGCTCTTCGACGACGAGCACGCCATGGTGCGCATCGACATGTCGGAGTACGGCGAGAAGCACTCGGTGTCGCGTCTCGTCGGCGCCCCTCCCGGCTACATCGGCTACGAGCAGGGCGGTCAGCTCACCGAGGCGGTGCGCCGTCGTCCGTACTCGGTGATCCTCCTCGACGAGGTCGAGAAGGCGCACCCCGAGGTGTTCGACGTGCTCCTGCAGGTCCTCGACGACGGGCGGTTGACGGATGGCCAGGGCCGCACGGTCGACTTCCGGAACGTGATCCTCGTGCTCACCTCCAACCTCGGCTCCCAGTTCCTCATCGACCCGACCCTGTCGTGGGACGAGAAGGAGGCCGCCGTGATGGCGGCCGTGCGCCAGGCGTTCAAGCCCGAGTTCGTCAACCGGCTCGACGACCTGGTCGTGTTCTCGACGCTCACGCAGGAGGAGCTCGGCGAGATCGTGAACCTCTCGATCGACCGGCTCACGGCCCGCCTGCACGAGCGACGGCTCGAGCTCGGGGTCACGCCCGACGCGCGCACCTGGCTCTCCGAGCGCGGCTACGACCCGCTGTTCGGGGCGCGCCCGCTGCGAAGGCTCATCCAGACCGAGGTCGCCGACCGGCTCGCGCGGGCGCTGCTCGCGGGCGAGATCCGCGACGGCGACACGGTCGTGGTCGGCCTCGCCGACGACGGCGATCACCTCTCGGTGACGCGTGCGCCCGCGCCCGGCGACGTGCCGACGGGCGGCGACCACGACGTGATCGATGCGGAGGTCATCGAGGAGTAGGCGGGTCCGTCACGTCGGCTGCGGCTCCGGTGCCCGTGGCGGGCGCCGGGGCCGCGATCGGCGACGTATCGGTGACGCCGTTCGCCGTCGCCGAGACGCGCCGCTCGAGTGCGATCGCGAGCCCGGCGATCGCAGCGCAGCCCGCGACCATCGTCGCGATGTATCCCGCGTTCCAGCCCTGGTCGAGGAGCAGGCCGGCGGCGATCGGACCGGCGATCGCGCCGCCCTGGAACGCCGCGGCGTTGACGGCGTTCACGCGGCCGCGGTTCCGGTCGGTCGCGAGGTCGTTGTACATCGCCGGCACGGTCGGCTGCAGCATCGTCTCGCCGAAGGCGAAGACGCCCATGTAGGCGAGCACCCCGATCGCGGCGACGAGGGTGCCGGGAAGCAGGCCGGTCGCGCCGAGGATCAGCCACGACACGGCCCACACGAGGGCCATGACCTGCATCACGCGCGTGCGTCGGTGGCCCGCGATGAGCTTCAGCACGGCGAACTGCAGCAGCACGATCACGGCCGTGTTGATCGCGAACGAGAAGCCGACGACCTGCGTGGAGACGCCCGAGACCTGCCGCGCGAACGCCGGGAATCCGGCCTCCATCTGGCCGTAGCCGATGAACATGGCGATGAAGGTGAGCAGGGTCAGCCAGAGGATCGCCGGGCGGCGGAGGATGGCCCGGTAGCTCACGGCGTCTCCGTCGCCGTCGGACGGGCCCTCGGCACTGCCCTGCGTCCGGACGTGACGCAGCGGACCGAGCAGCAGCGCCATCGGGATGAGCTGACTCGCCGCGTCGGCCAGGAAGATCGTCGTGAACGTCGCCGGCTCGGCGACGTCCACGTAGAGGCCCCCGACGATGCCGCCGACGCCGATGCCCAGGTTGACGAGCGCGAAGTTGATGCCGAAGTACTGCTGCCGGATCTCGCCGTCGACGACCGAGGCGATGAGCGCGTTGAAGCCCGGCCAGGACACGCCGAAGTTCACGCCCATGAGCACGAGCGCGACGGCGGCGACGGCCGGGTGGGTCGCGTACGCGAGCAGTGCGCAGCCCGCGATCATCGCCGCGAGTCCGACGAGGAGCACGGGTCGTGCGCCGTAGCGGTCGATGAGCGTGCCGCCCGGGCCCGTCACGGCGAGGGCGGTGACCGCGATGATGCTCATGAGCGCGCCCGAGAGCGCGAGGTCGAACCCGCGCACCTCGTGGAGGTAGATGATCGTGAACGGGAGGGTGAGGCCGCGACCGAGCGTCTGGATCGCGACCGTCGACAGCAGCCAGCGACCCTCGGTCGGGAGCGCGTTCCAGAAGCCCGTCATGCCGGTCACGAGTGCAGTCTGCACCCGCCCGCCGACACGCGCCGAGCGCCGCCCACGGCATCCGTCACCGCCCGTTCACCCCGGCGGTTGACCGGGGTACGGTGGGCCGGTATTATTACCCAGTCGATAGGACTGCCAACGCGGTTCCGTTCAGCTGGTGAGACTGCCAACGCGGTGCTCACGATTGCTGAGTCGAAGAGTAACGAGGTCTGGTGCAAACCGGACCTCGTTCCGTTTTGTGCAGTCGTAAGGGGGCGCGGTGTACCTGCTGTTCGTCGACGAATCAGGAACGCACCCAGGCCCGCACCCGTTCATCCTCGGCGGGGTGGCGATACACGAAGACGACGCGCTGCCGCTTCAGAAAGCGCTTGACAGCGTCGTGATCAGTCATCTCGGCCGAATCCCCACGAACCTCGACGAGTACGAACTCCATGCATCAGAAATGCGCAACGCAAGAAGGCCTAGGTCTGATGTAGCACGCCAGAGCATTTGGGTGAACGTCCCGCGTGCAACCCGGAACGCAATAATCGCCGATGCGTATCGCGCGATCACAGCATTCGTGCCATCACGGGATGAAACGCCGCTGGTCACGTTTGCAGTTGCGGTCGAGCGAGACTTTCACAGCAGCTGGAGTCCCGTTGAGAGAGAGCGGTGGGCATACGAGGTTCTGCTCGGCAAGTTCGACGCCATGCTGAAGAAGCTGAAGCGCAGGAACGAGCCGAATCGTGGTCTAGTGATCCACGACCGTCGTGTGGTCGCGGAAAGGGACATTCAGACCTGGACCGCGGCTTGGCGGAAGACCGCTGAAAGGATCGGTCAGCTCAAGAACCTCGCTGACGTCCCCCTCTTCGGCGACTCTCGCGCGACTCGTCTCCTCCAGGCTGCCGACTTGGTGTCGTACGCCGTATTCCGCAGGTACAACCGGCAGGGCCCGGATTCGTCGTACTTCGACCAGTTGTGGCCGACCTTCCATGCGGAGGGCGCCACAGTCCACGGCGCCGTGCACTACACGCCTCGCTACGGTCAGGGTGATTGCGACTGTGAACCGTGCGGTCAGCGACTTCGCGCCGAGGCCATCAGGATGGCGATTCCTGCGCCCTGACATCCGTCACCGCCCGTTCACCCCGGCGTCGTAGGTTCGTGCGCATGCGGGTGGGAGCGCGCGGCGACGTTCCGGTGGTCGAGACGGATGCCGGTGCGATCGCCGGCAGGCTGCGGCGGGGCACCAGGCAGTGGCGCGGCATCCCGTACGCCGCCGCGCCGGCCGGCGACCTGCGGTTCCGGGCCCCGGTGCGGCCCGCGCCGTGGGACGGAGTCCTCGACGCCGCCGCCTTCGGGCCGGTCGCGCCCCAGCACCGGCGGGGGCAGTTCCTCGGCGCGGCGGAGCACCTCGTGCGCAGCGAGGACTGCCTGCGCCTGAACGTGACCGCGCCCGATGTCGACGACGGCGTCGCCTCGCGCCCGGTCATGGTGTTCGTCCACGGCGGGGCGTACAGCGTGGGCTCCGCCGCCGAGTATCCCCGACAGGGCGAGCGGATGGCGCGAGAGCACGGCGTCGTCTACGTCGGGATCGACTACCGGCTCGGCGCGCTCGGCTGGCTCGACTTCCGGGCGTACTCGCGGCCGGGGCATCCGCTCGAGGTGAACCTGGGACTGCGCGACCAGGTCGCCGCGCTCGAGTGGGTGCGGCGGAACATCCGGGCCTTCGGCGGCGACCCCGACCGCGTCACGCTCTTCGGGGAGTCGTCGGGCGGCAACTCGGTGACGACCCTGCTCACGGTGCCCGCTGCCGAGGGGCTCTTCGCACGGGCGATCGCGCAGAGCTCGCCCGCCAACGCGGTCTACCCGCCGGAGGTCGCGCAGCGCTGGGCGGCGGAGTACGTGCGGATCCTCGCGAGGCTGGTCGACGACGACGACCTCGACAGCGAGGCGCCCGAGGATGCCGCGGCGATGCTGCGCGCGACCGACGCGATGCGCCTGGCCGACGCGACGACCGAGCTCACCGTCCGCACCCCGGACGAGAACCCGGGCACGATCGCGTTGGCGCCCGTGATCGACGGCGAGTTCCTGCCGCACCGCCCGCTCGACGCGTTCCGCGACGGGCTCGCGCACGCGTGCCGCTCATCATCGGCACCAACGACCGGGAGGGGTCGCTGTTCGAGGGTCGCATCGACATCCTGCCGACGACCAAGCCGCGGATCCGGGCGATCTTCGCCAACACCGCGAAGCGCTCGCGGAAGGCGATCAAGGCGCGCTACCCGGGCCTGCCCGAGCGCCGCGCCGCCGCCGACTTCGCGGGCGACTTCACGTTCTGGTTCCCGACCCTGAAGGTCGCCGAGCGGCACGCGAGGTATGCACCGACCTGGTGCTACCGGTTCGACGCCGCGCCGCGCGCGGCGCGCTGGCTCGGCCTCGACGCCACCCACGGGCTCGAGCTCTTCGCCCTGTTCGAGAAGTTCGACACCCCGGTCGGCGCCGGGCTCACCCTGCTCGGCGGGAGGCGGATGTTCCGCGCGGTGGGGCGACGGATGCAGGCGCACTGGACGTGCTTCGCGGCATCCGGATCGCCCGGCCCCGACTGGCCGCGCTACGACCGGGCGCATCGTCGAACCCTCGTGTTCGACGCCGTCGACCGCGTCGTCGACGACCCGCGCCGCAAGAAGCGCCGCGCGTGGCAGGAGTTCGTGCCGCACGTGTGACCCGGCGCGATGCGCGCTCGCTGGTGGCCCGGCCCGGGCGTGCGGGCGTGGGTCGGTCCGGCGTCAGCCGGCGTCGTGTCGCGCGCGACGGCGCAGCACCCACGCGCGCATCAGGAGGAAGGCCCCGATGCCGACGAGGATCGCCGACACCACGATGAGGCTGCCCTGGAAGGCGTAGTCGGCCTGCGCGTTCCCCTCCCCGGGCGTGTCGCGCGGCATGAACGCGTACACGGCGACCCCGACGAGGCCGAGGGCCGCGACGACGGCGCCCCAGACGACCAGCGCCGTGGTCTTCGCCGGCGATGCCGTCAGGTCGCCGGCACCCTGCCCGACGTCGCGCACTCCGGGCTCGCGGTCGCGGATCCACTCCCCGTCCCGATCGTCGCGGGCGGCCGCGTCGCCGTCCACGGTGCGTTCCGCCCGGTCGGCACGGTCGTCGTCCCGGCCGCGGCCGGGCACTGGGCTCTGGCGTGCGTGCTCATCCATCCACCGACGCTAGGCCGAGGTGCCGTCGCGACGGCAGGGGGTTGACGGATGCCGCGGCCGAAGCCGCGCGTAGGCTCGGAGTCATGCTCGCCACCGTGATCCACGCCGCCCGGGACATCCGCGTCGAAGAGGTGCCCGACCCCGAACTCTCGACCGGCGGGGACGCCGTCGTGCGCGTCGTCGCCGCGTGCGTCTGCGGGTCCGACCTTTGGCCGTACCGCGGCGTCACCCCCACGCACGCCCCGCACCGCATCGGGCACGAGTTCGTCGGCGTGGTCGAGGCCGTCGGGCCCGAGGTGTCGCGCGTGACGGCGGGCGACTTCGTGATCGCGCCGTTCTACGTGTGCGACGGCACCTGCGCGAACTGCCGCAACGGCGTGAGCACCTCGTGCCTCGCCGGCAGCTGGTGGGGCGGCGACGACAAGGTGGGCGGCGTCGCCGACGGCGGCCAGGGCGAGCGCGTGCGCGTGCCGCTCGCCGACGGAACGCTGGTCGTCGTGCCCGGACCGGTGGCCGACGACGAGATCCCCGGACTGCTCACGCTCTCCGACGTGATGGGCACCGGGCACCACGCCGCGGTCTCGGCGGGCGTCGGAGCGGGCGACTCGGTCGCGGTCGTGGGCGACGGCGCCGTCGGACTCTGCGCGATCATCGCGGCGAAGCGGCTCGGTGCGACGACGATCATCGCGATGTCGCGCCACGCCGACCGGCAGGCGCTCGCACGCGAGTTCGGCGCCACGCACGTCGTCGAGGAGCGGGGTGACGAGGGCGTCGCGCGCGTGAAGGAGCTCACCGGAGGCATCGGCGCCGACCGGGTGCTCGAGTGCGTCGGCACCAAGGAATCGATGGACCAGGCCCTCCGCTCCACGCGACCGGGCGGCATGGTCGGCTACGTCGGCGCGCCGAACGGCGGGCCCGAGCTGCCCGTGCGCCCGATGTTCAACCGCAACGTGGGCGTGAACGGCGGGGTCGCGCCGGTGCGCGGCTACATCGAGGAGCTGCTGCCCGACGTGCGCTCGGGCGCCATCCGGCCCGGCCTGGTCTTCGACCTCGAGCTGCCGCTGGCGGAGGCCGCCGAGGCGTACGCGGCGATGGACGAGCGGCGCGCGATCAAGGTGCTGCTGCGGCCGTAGCGTGAACCGAGAGGGGGCGGATGGCGCGAGCCCGCGACATCCGCCCCGCCTCGGAGCAGGGCTCGATCAGGCTGCGGCGATGACGATCTCGTCGAGCGGCTTGCGGCGGCGCGGCGCGATCTCGCGCTCGCGGAGCGGCTCGGGCAGGGCCGAGGCGTCGCCGACCTTGCCGATCGCCGTGATCGAGACGATCTCGAGGCCGTCGCGGAGGCCGAACGCCTCGGCGAGGCGCGCGCCGTCGAAGCCGCCCATCTGGTGCGTGTGCAGGCCGTCGTGCTGCGCCTGCACCGTCATGTGCGCGACCGCCTGGCCGAGGTCGTACTTCGCCCACGGCCGAGGCGCGCCGGCCTCGTCGACGGTCTCGGCGACGTTCACGATCAGGGCCGCGGCCGAGTCGGCCCAGGCCTGGTTGAAGCCCATGAGCGCGTCGTGGATGGCGGCGAACGCGGCGCTGCCGCGCCGGGCGACGATGAAGCGCCACGGCTGCAGGTTCATGGCCGACGGCGCCCAGCGGGCGGCCTCGAGCAGGGTCCGGACGTCGGCGTCGGTGAGCTCGGCCGTACGGTCGTAGGCGCGGGGGCTCCACCGCTCGACGAGCGGCGTGATGAGGGGTGCGTCGGTGTCGGCGCGACGGGTGGTGGTGTCGATGAGGGTCATGGCGTCGCCTTCTCGGATGGTGCGGATGATGCGGATCGGACGGGACGCCCTCGGCCCAGTCCATTACAACGCATGGACCGTCCGGATATTCCGGGACCGGTCAGGCCGCGGCGCGCGCCAGCTCCTCGCGGATCCCCGCCACGAACGCGTCGATGTCGTCCTCGGTGGTGTCGAACGAGCACATCCAGCGCACCTCGTGCTTCGCGGCATCCCAGTCGTAGAACTTGAAGCCGCGCTCGCGCAGGCGGTCGGCGACGCCCGCGGGCAACACCGCGAAGACCCCGTTCGACTGCGTCTCCTGCGTGAACGACAGGCCGGGCAGCTCGCCCGCGGCGATGCCGGCGTCGAGCGCGTCGCGCAGGCGGCGGGCCATCGCGTTCGAGTGCGACGCGTTGCGCAGGTAGAGGTCGTCGTCGAGCAGTGCGATGAGCTGCGCCGACACGAAGCGCATCTTCGACGAGAGCTGCATGTTGAGCTTGCGCAGGTACTTCAGGCCCTCGGATGCCGCGGGGTTGAGCACCACGATCGCCTCGCCGAGCAGCGCGCCGTTCTTGGTGCCGCCGAAGCTCAGCACGTCGACGCCCGCGTCGCGCGTGAAGGCGCGCAGCGGGAGGCCCAGGGATGCCGCTGCGTTCGAGATGCGCGCACCGTCCATGTGCAGTGTCATCCCGCGCTCGTGCGCGTGGTCGGCGAGGGCCCGGATCTCGTCGACCGAGTACGCGGTGCCGAGTTCGGTCGTCTGCGTGATCGACACGACGAGCGGCTGCGCGCGGTGCTCGTCGCCCCACCCCCACGCCTCGCGGTCGACGAGCTCGGGCGTGAGCTTGCCGTCATCCGTCGGCACCGTGAGGAGCTTGATGCCGCCCACGCGCTCGGGGGCGCCGCCCTCGTCGACGTTGATGTGGGCGGTGGATGCCGCGATCACCGCGCCCCACCGGGGGAGCATCGACTGCAGCGCCGTGACGTTGGCTCCGGTGCCGTTGAACACCGGGTACACCTCGACCGGGTCGCCGAAGCGGCGCGCGAACACCTCGTGCAGGTGCCCGGTGTAGTCGTCGTCGCCGTAGGCGACCTGGTGCCCGCCGTTCGCGCCCGCGATCGCGGCGAGCACCTCGGGGTGCACGCCGGAGTAGTTGTCGGAGGCGAAGCCGCGGAAGGCGGTGTCGTGCAGGGGCTGGAACTCAGGGGTCACCGGACGATTCTCCCAGACGCGCGGGGGAGGAGCCGGCGAGCCCCGCACGGAGACGCAGGGGGATTCCGGATGTCGGCGGTGCGGCCTACGCTCACCCTCATGTCCGAAGAGGTCGAACCGGCCGAGCGCGCCTCGGCGGGCTCCAGCACGTCGAGCGGGGTGGTGCCGCCCGAGAACGGGATGCGCACGTTCCTCCAGGTGCTCGTGAACACGGCGCTCGCGAACGTTACGACGAGCTTCCTGTGGTTCGCCCTGACGTTCTGGGTCTACCTCGAGACCCGGTCGGTGCTCGCGACGGGCATCATCGGCGGCACCTACATGCTCCTCATCGCGTTCTTCGCGATGCTGTTCGGTACGATCGTCGACCGGCATCGCAAGCTCCAGGTGATGCGGTTCTCGAGCCTCGTCACGCTCGGCTCGTTCGTGGTGGCCGGCGGGATCTACCTGCTCCAGCCCGAGTCCGCACTCGTGGACCTCGGCGGACCGTGGTTCTGGCTGTTCGCGGGCATCATCCTGTTCGGTTCGGTCGTCGAGCACATGCGCAACATCGCGCTCTCGACGACGGTGACGCTGCTCGTGCCCGTCGAACGCCATGCGAACGCGAACGGTCTCGTCGGCACGGTGCAGGGCGTCGCCTTCATCGTGACGAGCGTCTTCAGCGGTCTCGCGATCGGCTTCCTCGGTATGGGTTGGACCCTCGTGATCGCGATCGTCCTGACGACGGCGGCGCTGGTCCACCTGCTGTTCCTGCGCGTGCCCGAGGAGGCGCCCGCCAGCGACGGCGAGCGGCAGCCGGTGATCGACGTGCGCGGCAGCATCGCCGCGATCAAGGTCGTACCCGGATTGTTCGCGCTCATCATCTTCGCGACCTTCAACAACCTCATCGGCGGGGTCTACATGGCGCTGATGGACCCGTACGGACTCACGATCTTCCGCGTCGAGGTGTGGGGTGTCGTGCTCGGCGTCACCGCGACCGGCTTCATCATCGGCGGGCTGGTGATCGCGAAGTTCGGACTCGGCCGGAACCCGATCCGCACGATGCTCCTCGTGGTCGTCGCGATGGGCGTGCTCGGCGCGGCGTTCACGATCCGCGAGCAGTGGTGGCTCTACGCGGCGGGCATCTGGCTGTACATGTGCCTCATCCCCGTCGTCGAGGCGGCCGAGCAGACGGTGATCCAGAAGGTCGTGCCCTTCCGTCGTCAGGGACGCGTCTTCGGGTTCGCCGCCGCGGTCGAGTCGGCGGCGGCGCCGATCACGGCCTTCCTCATCGCGCCGATCGCGGAGTTCTGGATCATCCCCTACATGGAGGGCTCGTCCGGGCAGGCGACGTGGGGCTGGCTGCTCGGCGAGGGCGACGCGCGGGGCATCGCCCTGGTGTTCCTCTTCGGCGGGCTCGCCACGATGGCGCTCGCGCTGCTCGCCTTCACCACCCGCTCCTACCGGGTGCTGTCGGCTGCGTACGCGGGCACGGAGTCGTCCGTGCCCGCGGAACCCGTGCCCGACCTCGAGCGCGCCGGGACCGAGCCGCCGGCCTGACCCGCTACCGCAGGACGTAGTGCAGGCTCACGTGCCCCGACGGGTGCGTGTACGCGTGGTCGAGTGCCAACGGGCGCTCGCCGAGGCCGCGCGGCGTGAACGAACGCCCGGAGCCGATCAACACGGGCACGACCCGCAGGCGCACCTCGTCGACGAGTCCTGCCGCGAACAGCGCATCGGCGAGCTCGAGGCTGCCCCAGAGCACGATCGCGTCGTACCGCTCCTTCAGGCGTGCGACGGAAGTCGCGGCATCCCCCCGAAGCACGTCGATCTCGCCGTCGCCCCATGGCGCCCGGCCGAGGGAGTTCGAGACGACGTGCTTGGGCAGCCGGGCGATCGGCTCGGCGACCGCCTCGACGGCGGCGTCGGAGGTCGGCCAGTAGGCGACGAACATCCGATACGTGTTCGCGCCGAGGAGGATCGCGTCGACGCCTTCGAGGAAGGCGAGCTGGTCGTGGTCAGTCGTCTCGAGGCCGGGGACCGCCTCGAAGAAGTCGATGCCGCCGTCCTCGTCGGCGGCGTAGCCGTCGGCCGACACGATCTGTTCGACGATGAGCCGTCCCATCACGCGATCCTCGCCGCGAGCTGCTCGCCGAGCAGGTCGAACGCCGAATCCCAGCCGTCGTACACGTCCTCGTCGCCCGGCTCACCGGCGAACCCGCGCAGGTGGAACAGCATCTCCGTGCGGTCCCCGTGGAGCTCCCTGAGGTTCACCGTGATGACGGGTGCGGTCTCGTCCGGGTCGCCGGGCGAGGCCCACGTGAAGACGAGTCGCCGTGGCGGGTCCACCTCGCGGTAGACACCGACGGTCGGGTACTCGCTCCCGTCGGCGGGGTTCACCATCGTGTAGGCGTAGCGGCCGCCCGGGCGGGCGTCGACCGAGACGCTGCCCTCCTTGATGACGATGCCGCGCGGGTGCCACCACTCCGCCGCGTCGGCGGACTCGGTCCAGGCGCGCCAGACCAGGTCGCGGGGCGCGTCGAAGATGCGGGTGATGGTGAACTGCGCTTCGGTGTGCGCGGTCATGGGGTTCCCCCTCTCATCCTGCGGAGCTGCTCGTCGAGCAGGTCGAACCGCTCGTTCCACTCGCCGCGATGCCGTTCGACCCAGTCGGACGCCTCGTCGAGCGGTTCCGTCCGCAGCGTGCAGGTGCGCCACTGCGCGGTGACGGTCCGCTCGATCAGGCCGGCGCGCTCGAGCACGGCGAGGTGCTGCGAGATCGCGGGCCGGCTCATCGCGAACGGTTCGGCGAGCTCGCCGACGGTCGCCGGGCCGCGGTGCAGGCGCGAGAGCATCGCGCGCCGGGTCGGGTCGGCGAGGGCGCGGAAGACCAAGCTCAGCTCGTCCGTGCCATCCGGCATGTAAGCAGCTCCTTAATTAACGATGTGCTTAACCATAGGCACGCACTCGGCGCACGTCAAGTGATTCGCCTGTGCATGAGGATCCGGCCGATGCCCGCCTGAGCGGGTGCATGTGCAGGATTCTCATGCAACGGGGGGCGGCGCGGGTGCCGGCGCGGGCCGCCGTGCGGGGTCCCGGCGCGGTCGCGCGCGCCCGTGACGCTCTGGGTCGAGCCAGAACGCAGGTGAGGCTAAGCTAAGTTCGCCCGCACTCGACGGGCCCTCACCTTCTCGCCGATCGTTGGAGCACCACGCCCATGCGCGCACGACGCGGAATCCTCCTCGCCGGAACCGGCCTCGCGGCCGCGACCCTCGCCCTGACCGGCTGCACGGCCCCGGCCGACGACGCCGAGACGCTCACCGTCTACGTCGGCCGCGACGAGGGCCTCGTCGGGCCGCTCATCGAGCAGTTCGAGGAGGAGACCGGCATCACCGTCGAAGCGCGCTACGCCGCGACTCCGGAACTCACCGCACTGCTCCTCGAAGAGGGCGACCGCACGCCCGCCGAGGTGTTCCTGTCGCAGGACGCCGGCGCGCTCGGCGCGCTCGCCGACGCCGACCTCGTCGCCGAGATCCCGTCCGAGATCGCCGACCTGATCCCCGACGGCTTCACGTCGCAGGACGACTCGTGGGTCGGCGTCACCGGCCGCGCCAGGGTCATCGCGTACGACGGCGAGCAGCTCAGTGAAGACGAGGTGCCCGACACGGTCGACGACCTCACCGGCGAGGAGTGGTCGGGCGAGGTCGCCTTCGCACCCGGCAACGCGAGCTTCCAGTCCTTCATCACCGCGCTCCGCGTGCTCGAGGGCGAGGACGCCGCGGCCGCCTGGGTCGAGGGCATGGCCGCGAACGACCCCGAGCTCACCGAGAACAACCTCGCCTCGCTCGACCTCGTCAACACCGGCCAGGCCGAGCTCGGCCTCATCAACCACTACTACTGGTTCCGCCAGGCCGCCGAGGTCGGCGCCGAGAACATGCGCGCACAGCTGAAGTTCCTGCCGGGCGACCCGGGCGGCATCGTCAACGTGACGGGCGCCGCCATCCTCGACGGCGCGGCCGACGACGAGGCCGCACGCGCGTTCGTCGAGTTCCTCGTCTCCGAGCAGGCGCAGCGGTACTTCGTCGAGGAGACGTTCGAGTACCCGCTGCTGCCCGGCGTCGACGCGCCCGAGGGCCTGCCCGCCATCGACACGCTGGTGAATCCCGGCCTCGACCTGAGCGACCTCGACTCGGTCGGCGAATCGCAGCAGCTCCTCGCCGACAACGGCCTCATCTGACCGGCGGGGCGAGCGGATGCCGCGGCCGGCGATCCGGCAGGAACCCGCTCCGCCCCGCCTACGCTGGACCTGACATGACCGATCGAGTCGCGACACCGAGCCCCCGCCGTCCGTGGGGGCTCATCGCGGCATCCCTCGTCGCGGTCGCGCTGGCCGCGATCCCCGTCGTCCACCTCGTCGTGCGGGTGCTCTCGGCCGACCCGGCCGAACTCGCCGCGGTCTTCGACCGGCCCCGCATCCCCCTGCTCGTCGGCAACTCGGTGCTGCTCGCGGCATCCGTCACCGTCACCGCGGTCGCGCTCGGCGTGCCGAGCGCGTTCCTGCTCGCCCGCGCCCGGCTGCGGTGGCGCGGCGCGTGGGCCGTGCTGGCCGCACTCCCGCTCGCAATGCCCTCCTACCTCGCGGCCTACGGATGGCTCGCCTGGCAGCCGTCGATGAAGGGCTTCTGGGCCGCGTGGCTCGTGCTCAGCTTCGTCTCGGTGCCGTACGTGACGCTGCCGGTCGCGGCGGCGCTGCGCATCGGCAGCACCGGCCTCGACGACGTCGCCCGCACGCTCGGGCGCGGGCCGTTCGGCTCCTTCATGCTCGGAACGTGGCCGCAGATCCGCCCGGCGGTGCTGGCGGGCGCGCTGCTCGTGTGCCTGTACACGTTGAGCGATTTCGGCGGGGTCGCACTCTTCCGCTTCCCGGTGCTGACGACCGCGATCCAGCAGGCCTACTCGGCGAGCTTCAGCCGCGACGAGGCGGCGGTGCTGGCGGTGCTCCTCGTCGGCCTCGCCCTGCTCGTGGTGATCGGGGAGCAGGTCGCGCGCGGGCGCGCGGCGCGGCGCATCCAGGCCGCGCCGACGGCGGGGCGACGACGGATGACCCGCCTCGGGCCGTGGACCGCTCCCGGGTTGCTCCTCCTCGCGCTCGTCCCCGCCGTGGCGGTCGTCGTCCCGGTCGCCGTGCTGCTCAGCCGTGTGCTCACCGCCGAGACGCTGCAGGCGTTCGACGGGGCGAACCTCGCGCAGGCGATCGGCAACACCGTGCTGCTCTCCGCGGGCGGTGCGGTGGTGGCCGTCGCGCTCGCTCTCCCGATCGGCGTGCTCGCTGCGCGGCACCGCGGCCGGATGGTGCGGGGCATCGAGTCCTCCGGCTACCTCGCGCTCGGCCTGCCCGGCATCGTCGTCGGCCTGTCGCTCGTGTTCTTCTCGCTGAGCGTCGTCCCGGCGCTGTACCAGACGGCCCTCGTGCTCGCGTTCGGCTACGGCATCCTGTTCATGCCCAAGGCCATCGGATCGATCCGCTCGGCCACCGGCCAGGTGCCGACGTCGCTCGAGGACGTCTCGCGCACGCTCGGCAACTCGCGCGCCCGCACGTGGTGGTCGGTCACGGCGCGCCTCGCGCGCCCCGGCATCTTCGCGGCCGCGCTGCTCGCCGCGGTCTCGGCGATGAAGGAACTGCCGGCGACGCTCATGCTGCGCCCGACCGGCACCGACACGCTTGCTGTCGAACTCTGGCAGCGTACCGACATCTCCGCCTACGGCGCAGCGGCACCCTACGCGGTCGCACTGCTGCTGGTCGCCGCGGTGCCCGCGTTCCTGCTCTCCGACGCGCGCGCTGGGCGCGAGGCGACCCGAGAGGTCATCGCGCCCGAGACGCGCGCCGGACGTGAGGCGACCCGGGAGGCGATCGCATGAGCCGGTTGGAGGTGCGCGACCTCACGGTCGGCTACGAGGGCGCCCCGGTGCTGCATGCCGTCGACGTCGAGGTGCCGCACGGCGAGCTGCTCGCGATCGTCGGCCCGAGCGGATGCGGCAAGACGACGCTGCTGCGCACGATCGCCGGCCTGCTCCGCGCGCGGTCGGGCGAGATCCGCATCGGGCAGCGGATGGTGACTACGCACGGCATCCACCTCGCCCCCGAGAAGCGGCGGATCGGTTGGGTTCCGCAGGACGCGGCGCTCTTCCCCCACCTCACGGTCGCCGAGAACGTCGCGTTCGGCATGCTCGCGGGGCGCGGCTCGGCGCGGGCCGCCCGTCGCGCGGCGAAGTCCGACGAGGTGCGGCGCCTGCTCGACCTCGTCGACCTCGCGCCGCTCGCGCACCGCGCGCCCGGCCAGCTCTCGGGCGGGCAGGCGCAGCGCGTCGCGCTCGCCCGTGCGCTCGCCTCCGGCCCCGAGCTCGTGCTGCTCGACGAGCCGTTCGGCGCGCTCGACCCGATGCTGCGCGCCGACCTCCGCGCAGCGGTGCGCGAGCTGCTGCGCGCCGAGGGCGTCACGGGCATCCTCGTCACGCACGACCAGGCCGAGGCGCTCTCCGTCGCCGATCGCGTGGCGGTGATGCGCGGCGGCGAGGTGCTGCAGCTCGGGACGCCGGAGGAGGTCTACCGCACGCCCGCGACGCCGTGGGTCGCCGGGTTCGTCGGCGACGCCGTCTTCCTGCCCGGCGTGCTGCACGGCGACGAGGTCGGCACCGCGATCGGCCGGTTGCGCGCGGTGCCGGTGGCGGATGCGGCGGGGCTCGCCCCCGAGGACGGCGCCGACGTGACCGTGCTGGTGCGGCCCGAGGAGTTGCGCGTCGTGCGCGCGGACGCGGCATCCGTCGCCGGAGGTATGGCCGCCCGCCCGGCCGGCACGGCCGGCCTCCGTGGCACGGATCCCGGCGACGAGGGTCCCGGCGACGAGGGCCTCGACGGGATCGTGACCGATGTCGAGTACACCGGGCACGACGCGATGCTCGCCCTCGCGCTCGCCGACGGCGTGAGCCTGCGGGCGCGGGTTACCGCGTCGGAGTTCGTGCCGCGCGGGACCGAGGTCCGCGTGTCGATCGCCGGTGCGGTGCTCGCCTACCGCCCCGAGACCTGACCGCGAGCGTCGAGCCCGACCCGCGACCCCGGCCGATCTCAGGCGTTCGCGCGGCGCTCCTGGACGCGTCCCTTCAGCCACCAGAGCCCGAGCAGCCAGGTGCCGAGCGCGGTGATGATCCACATGATCAGGGTCGCGAGGACCCACGTCACGATGCCGTCGACGCGGATGCCGTTCGGGAACAGCGAGGCGATGAGGAGCGCGACGAAGGTCGAGACCAGGCCGATGCCGCCGAGGATCGCCGACGCGTACTGCCGGGCCAGGTTGAAGATGAACGGCGCGAGGATGGCCTGTGCGATCGTGAAGACGAGGACGGCCACGATGAACCCGGCCGCGTCGATGTGGAAGTCCGGGAGGATCCAGGACGTGACCAGCAGGCCGACGGCCGCGGTGATGAGCGAGATCGCGATGTTGATCAGGAAGCGGATCATGGGCGAAGGCTAGCGCCCGGGCGCGTGGCCGGGCCAGAGCCGAACGGTCGGCGCCGGGCACGGGAACGGGCCGTGCCCTCGTGAGGACACGGCCCGATCCGTTCTTGGTGCGGCCGGCGGATCCCGCCAAGGTCGTTGTCCGACCGCACCGGCCTGGTTCGCGGCGGCGGGGACGAACCCCGCCGCCGCGAGCGTGCTACTCGAGTTCGGCGATCACCGCCTCGACCGCACGGATGATGAGCGCCGCGGCGTCCGCGTCGGTGCGCACCCGCTGGGGCGCCTTCTCCGCGATGAACTGCAGTCGCTCGATCGCGAGTGCGGTGTCACCGGCCTCGAGGGCCGCGTCGACCTCGGCGAGCACGTCGCCGAACGAGGCCTCGACACCGCGGGTGATCCGGCCGTCGTCCTCGAGCGCTCCGAGCAGGGCCCGGATGTCGGAGACCGACGTCGTGAACACGAACTGGTCGAGGAGCACCCCGCCCGTCGAGGTCACGACCACGCGCCCGGTGCCTTCGGGCACCGTCACGAGCGGCACCGAGACATCCGCCCAGCCCTCGGAGTCGACCGCGAAGGTCGCGAAGGCGTCGGCGTCGGCGTCACCCCAGTGCAGCGACACCTCGCCCTCGCCGGCGGCACGGACGGTGGCACCGGTGATGCCGCCGAACTCGACGGGCTGGTAGGCGATCCACTCGCCGGCGTCGAGGCCGGCCAGGTGGCGGAAGCCCTCGGCCGACTCGTCGTCGACGACCGTCAGCTCGCCGCTGCGGGCGTCGTTGTGCTCGGCCTGCAGTGCACGCGGGTTGAGCAGCACGACGTCGTCGCCCGTCAGCGCGGGGGCGGTGTCGGTGCCGGCGTCGGTGTACGACGCGCCGATCTGGGCGTAGATGTTCTCGGTCTCGCCGTGACCGGCCTCGAGCGCCATCTCGATCGTCGCGGTGCAGCCGTTGCCCGTGAACAGCGGGTGCGTGTGCGTGTTGTCGTGGCCGAGGCCGTAGCTCCACAGCACGCGCTCGCAGTCGATCTCCTCGTCGGGGTCGGTCACCTTCACCTCGAACTCGATCTCGTCGCCCCAGTCGGCGAACGAGCCGTTCACCGGCGTGACGATCTCGACGACGGGCGCCGTGTTGCCGACGGTGATGGTGACGGACGCGAGGCTGACCCGGCCGCCCGCGTCGGTGACCCGCACCCGGGCTTGGTACTGGCCGTCCTCGGTGTAGGTGTGCGACGCGACGGCGTCACCCTCCTCGAACGTGCCGGTGCCCTCGAAGTCCCACGCGAAGCTCAGCGCGAGGCCGTCCGGGTGCGTCGACTCCGACGCGTCGAACTCGACCGCGAGCGGCCCCTCGCCCGAAGTGACCGAAGCGCCGAGGATGACGCGCGGGCCCTTGGTGCCCTCGACGTAGTCGACGCGGTAGAGGCCCGCGTCGGGGTTCGGGCGGAAGAAGCCGTCGCCGTAGTCGAGGACGTAGAGCGAACCGTCCGGGCCGAACTCGAAGTCGATCACGTTGTCCCACGGCGGCATGCCGGCCGCGTTCAGCGACGCGTTGGGCAGGAAGTCCTCGATCTTCGTGACCGGACCGTCGGGGTCGTCCTGCGAGAAGACGAAGACGCGGTCGCGCGAGAACTCGGCCATGAAGGCCTTGCCGTCCCAGTACTCCGGGAACTTCGTCTCCGACGGGTTCTCCTCGTCGTACCGGTAGGTCGGGCCGCCCATGGGCGCCTGGCCGCCGGACCCGAACTCGGGCCACGGCTGGTGCTCGGGGCGGTCGCCGTACCAGAGCTGCGGTGCCGTCGCCGTCGGGAGCTGGTCGAGGCCGGTGTTGTACGCGCTCGTGTTGATGAGCGTGCCCTCGCAGTCGAACCACTCGCCCTGCGTCGCGGTCTCGAAGTCCCAGTCGTTGTAGTTCGCGTTCGGGCCGTGGCAGTAGGGCCATCCGCCGTTCATCGCGACCGTGGTCGACTGCCACTCGACGTAGCCCATCGGCCCGCGCAGGTCGTTCGCCGTACCGGCATCGGGGCCGTACTCGCCCCAGGTGACGGCACCGGTCACGGCGTCGTATTCCATGCGGAACGGGTTCCGGAGGCCCATCACGAAGATCTCGGGGCGGGTCTCGGCCGTGCCCGGCGCGAAGAGGTTGCCCTCGGGAATCGTGTAGCTGCCGTCCTCCTGCACCGTGATCCGGAGGATCGCGCCGCGCAGGTCGTTGGTGTTGCCGGCCCCGCGACGAGCGTCGAACCCGGGGTTGTAGCCGGGCCGGTCGTTGTTGGGCGCGTATCCGCTCGCACCCGGCGTGCTGGCCGGCGTGTTGTCACCCGTCGACAGCAGCAGGTTGCCGTCCTTGTCGAACGCGACGTCTCCCGCGACGTGGCAGCACTGCCCGCGCTGGACCTCGACCTTGATGATGTCCTGCTGGGTCGACATGTCGAGTGAGGACGACTCGGCGTCCCACTTGAAGCGGCTCAGCTGGTTGTAGCCCTTCCACTGGTCCCAGTAGGAGGCGTCCTGTCCGGCCGGCAGCGTGTTCGGTGCGGAGCCGGTCGGGGTGGTCTCGGGGTACGGCGCCTCCATGACCCGGGGCGCGTAGTACAGGTAGACCCAGCCGTTCTCCTCGAAGTCCGGGTCGAGGGTGACGGTCTGCAGGCCGTCCTCCGAGTTCGAGTAGACGTCGATGGTGTTGACCACGGTGGTCGTGCCCTGCGCCGGATCGGTGAGGCGGACCTGGCCGTTGCGCGTCGTGTGCAGGACGCGGAGGTCGGGGAGGACGGCGAGGTCGATCGGCTCTCCGACGCCCTGGGTGCCGGCGAGCCTGACGCGCTCGTAGTTGGCCCAGGTCGTGGCCGAGACCTCGTCGCCGTGGTCGTGCCCGTCATGGGCGGCAGCGGGCCCCGCGACCAGGACGGATGCCGCGACGGCGGCTCCGACCACGAGCGCCGCGAGGCGTGAACGTGTGAGATGCATGGATTGCTCCAGTCAACGAGTGGAAGGAGGTTCGGCGGGATCCATGTGGTGTCCGGGCCGCGCGGGGAGTTGGGTCACCCGCGCGGCCCGGGGTCGTGCACCGGACGCGGAGTGCGGCCGGGTGATGCGTCAGCCGCGGAGCGCGGCCAGGTTCTGGTACGACGAGGCGGCGTTCTCGAGCGACATGGTCGGCGACGACATGGGCACCGACGAGGCGTTGTCCTGCTCGTACATGGCGTTGTGGTAGCCCTTCGCGCCGATCCGCTGGAAGAACGTCGTGTAGTCGATGTCTCCCGCCCCGAACGGCACGATCGAGTAGCCCGCCGCGCTGTCGTTCTTCGCGCCGTCCTTGGCGTGGAACAGCGGGAAGCGCGTGGTCTGCTCGGCGACGAGCCCGGCCGGGTCGAACAGGTCGGGCACCACGGTGCCATCCGGTGCCGTGTAGCTCTGGTACCGGTGCTGCGCCACGTGGGCCCAGTAGACGTCCATCTCCAGGTAGACGTAGTTCGGGTCGGTGTTCTGCAGGAACCACTCGAGGCGGCGCAGGCCGCTCGAGCGGGTCGGGCGGCCCAGGCCGTCGAGCGGGCCGCTGTCGAGCAGGAAGCTGTACGCCGCGTCGTGGTTGTGCGTGTACAGCTTCAGGCCGTGCGTGGCCGCGCGCTCGCCGAGGATGTTCCAGCGGTCGGCGGCCGCCTGCCAGTCGGCCAGGTAGGACGAGTTGGTCGGGTCGCTGCCCGTGCCGATGTGGCCGAATCCGAGGATGTTGGCGATCTCGCAGGCCGCGTCGAACGAGGCGAGCGACGCGTCGGTGATCGAACCCGGGATCGAGCCGTGGTTGCCCTCGGCTTCGAGCCCGTTGTCGTCGAGCCACGTGCGCAGCAGGTGGGCGCCCTCGACGTTGTTGAGGTTGCCGCCCTCGGAGTTCGAGTTCTGGTTGTACCCGGCGAACTCGATCTGCTTGTAGCCCTGACGCGCGAGCTCCTCCAGCACCTGCTTGAAGCCCGAGGGGAGGCCCGGGTTCGTCAGCGGATTGCGGCTGATCGCGTCGCGGACCGTGTACAGGATGATGCCCCGCTTGCCGGGCGGGACGAGCACCCCGTTGCCGCCGGAGCCGCCGGGGGCGGCGTGGGCGTGCGTGTGGCCGCCGGCCAGGCCGACCGCGGTGGCGGCGGCCATGCCCGTCGTGGCGGCGAGCAGCTGCCGGCGCGTGAGACCCAGCCGGGTCCCGAGGAGGCGCGCGTCGTGCTCGGCCTGTTCCGTCAGTTCATCCATGATGCTCCCTTGCACTGAACCGTTTTCCTGAGATCGGGCTGGATGCCCGTGACGCGGTGGGACCGCGCCGGATGCGGAGGTCGACCATTGCCACTCTTCGCACCATTGCTCGTGAGTCGGCGTCCACGAACTTTTTCGGACACTACGGCATTTGTCTTCTTGCGGTCAAGCAAAAGAATCCGGCATTCGTGCGGCTTTTCACATCCCACGGCAAAAGCACCGCGAACGGGGGGTGCCCGACAGGTGGACGGTGGACGCTGGCGTGGGCGGTCCGCGCCGGGCATGATGGACCGGGTGGGGAGTCCGAGGCGTTCGGCCGAGGCCGCCGCCGACCCGGGCGACGACGGCGGCCGCGCCGCGCGCCGGGTGCAGGGCACCTACTACACGCTGACGCTCGGCAACACCCTCGCGGCGTCGTTCATCTGGGGCATCAACACGCTCTTCCTGCTGGACGCCGGTCTCTCGAACCTCGAGGCATTCGCGGCGAACGCGTTCTTCAGCGTCGGCATGTTCGTCTTCGAGATCCCGACCGGCGTCGTCGCCGACACGGTCGGGCGCCGTGCCTCCTACCTGCTCGGCACCCTGACCCTCGCGGCGACGACCGCGATGTACTGGATGCTCTGGGTGTGGCAGTCGCCGTTCTGGGCTTGGGCGATCGTCTCGATCCTGCTCGGACTCGGGTTCACGTTCTTCTCGGGAGCCGTCGACGCCTGGCTCGTCGACGCGCTCCAGGCGACCGGCTACCGGGGCAGCCTCGAGGCCGTGTTCGGGCGGGCGATCGTCGTCGGCAACGTCGCGATGCTCGGCGGCTCGGTCCTCGGCGGCGTGATCGCGCAACTGTCGAACCTCGGCGTGCCGTTCCTCATCCGGGCCGGCATCCTCATCGTCATGTTCGCGGTCGCCGCGATCCTCATGCACGACCTCGGATTCACGCCGGAACGCGGTGCCGGCCCGATCAAGGCGACGGGCCAGGTCTTCCGAGCGTCGGTGAAGTACGGGCTGGGTCGCCGTCCGGTCCGGTGGCTCATGTTCACGACGCCGTTCACGACGGGGGTCGGCTTCTACGCGTTCTACGCCCTCCAGCCCTACCTGCTGGAGCTCTGGGGCGACGAGGGCGCGTATTCGATCGCCGGCCTCGCGGCCGCGCTGCTCTCCGGAGCCGGGATCGTCGGCGGGCTCCTCGCGCCCGTCGTCCGCCGACGCTTCCGCAAGCGCACGTCGGTGATCCTGCTCGCGACCGTGCTGAGCAGCATCGTGCTGCTCGCGCTCGGGCTGGTCGCGAACTTCTGGCTCGCGGTGGCGCTCATCGCGGTCTGGGGCGTCTCGTCCTCGATCGACGATCCGGTGCACCGCGCCTACCTCAACGACATGATCCCGTCGAAGCAGCGTGCGACGGTGCTGTCGTTCGACTCGCTGCTCGGCAGCGCGGGGGGTGCCGTCGTCCAGCCGGCGCTCGGACGCGCGGCCGACATCGGCGGCTACGGCTTCTCGCTGCTGTGCAGCGGCGTGGTCCAGGTGCTCGCCGCGCCGTTCGTGCTCCTCAGCCGCGCCGAGCACGATCCCGCCGACACGGCACGCCAGGTCGCCGACGGCTCGGGCGATGGCACGAGCCCGGCCGACGACGCCGGCGAGGCGGGCGAAGGCGACGGTCCGGCGACGGATGCCACGCTGCCGCCGCCGGCCTCCTGAATCCGACCCGCCGCCCGCCGACCCGCCGCCCGCCGACCCGCCGCCCGCTGACCCGAGGAGCCCTGCTCGATGCCCGATCCGATCGCATCTCCGGCCGACATCGTCGCCCGGCTCCGACGCAGCATTGCGACCGACCGGGTGCTCACCGCTCCGTCGGACCTCGCGCACTACGCGCACGACGACGCCGAATGGGCCGACTTCGCCGAGCCGCACGCGGTCGTGCTCGCGGAATCCGTCGACGACGTCGTCGCCGCCGTGCGCGCGGCCGCGGCATCCGGCCTGCACGTCGTCGCGCGGGGTGCGGGCACGGGACTCTCCGGCGGCGCGAACGCGATGGCGGGTTCCATCGTGGTGTCACTCGAACGGATGTCCCGCATCCTCGAGATCGACGCCGACGAGCGCCTCGTGGTCGCCGAGGCCGGCGTGCTCAACGACGACCTGCGTCAGGCGGTCGCCGCGCACGGGCTGTGGTACCCGCCCGACCCGGCGAGCCATCGCATCTCGACGATCGGCGGCAACGCCGCCACGAACGCCGGCGGCATCTGCTGCGTGAAGTACGGCGTCACCCGCGACTACGTGCTCGGCATGACCGTCGTGCTCGCCGACGGCGAGATCGTGCGGCTCGGCCGCCGGACGGCGAAGGGCGTCACGGGGTACGACCTGACCGCGCTCATGGTCGGCTCGGAGGGCACGCTCGGCATCATCGTGGAGCTCACGCTGAAGCTGCTGCCCCTCGGGGGTCGCGAGGATCGCGCGGTCGTCGGCTCGTTCGACGCGCTCGAGGCGGCGGGCGACGCGGTCGCGGCGATCTCCGCGGCCGGGATCGTGCCGTCCGCCCTCGAGCTCATCGACCGCACGTGCATCGAGGCGGTCGACGCCTGGCAGTCCCTCGGCCTGCCCCACGGCGTCGAGGCGATGCTGCTCGCGCGCGTCGACGAGGTCGGCGCGGCCGGCGAGGCGCTTGCGGGTGCGGTCGCCGAGCGGATGGCGCGCGCCGGCGCCCTGTCGGTCGAGCGGGGCGCCACGACCGAGGAGGTCGACCGGCTCTTCCTCGCCCGCCGGCTCGCCTACCCGTCGCTCGAACGGCTCGGCCCCGTGCTCACCGAGGACATCTGCGTGCCGCGCGGACGAGTGCCCGAGATGCTCCGGCGCATCGAGGCGAGCGCGCGCGATCACGACGTGGTCATCGCCAACATCGCCCACGCCGGTGACGGCAACCTGCACCCGCTGATCATCGCGCCCGATGGCGACGAGGCGGCGAAGGCGCGGGCGAAGCTCGCGTTCGACCGCATCGTCGACGACTGCCGCGCGCTCGGGGGCACGGTCACGGGCGAGCACGGCGTCGGGCTGCTGAAGCTCCCGGGCGCCGCGCAGGAGCTGAGCCCCCGGGTGGTGGAGCTCCACCGCGCGATCAAGGCGGCACTCGATCCGCAGGGGGTGCTGAACCCCGGCAAGGCGTTCCCGACGTGAGGCCCGTCGTCGTGCCCGCGGTGCTCCGCGGCGCGCTCCGCCGTCAGCCCACGGCGGTGCCCGCCAGCCGATTCACGACCGAGTCGGTTCGTGTGGATGCACCGTACCGGGGTCCGTCGACGGCGGCCGGAACGTCACCCCTGGAGCGTCGTCACCCGCCCGTTGAGGTCGGCTGACGGGGCATCCGTCGCCCACAGCGCGACGACCTCGTCGGCCAGCCGCTGCTCGAGGCCGGCGAGGGCCTTCACCCGGAAGGTGACGGCCGCGCCCGGCGAGTCGGCCTTCGCGAAACCGTCCGCCAGCGAGCGCACCCAGGATTCGCTCGCCGCCTTGATCGCGGTGTAGTTCGCGCCGCCCGCGGTCGGCTTCTCGACCGTCGTCGACGAGACGATGGCGACACGGCCCGCCGTGGATGCCACCAGGTCGTCCCAGAAGACTCGGCTGACGTGGCGCAGCGCGGTGAGCGAGCGCTCGAGGAGGCGGTAATCCTCCTCGGTCTGGCCCGGGATGCCGCCTCCGCCGCGCCATCCGCCGACGAGGTGGACCACGCCGTCGATGTCGCCGAGCTTCGCATGCACGCGCATCGCGAGCTCGAGCACGTCGTCGCCGTCGGTGAGGTCGGCGCGCTCGCCGACGACGCCGGGGATCTCGACCTCGAGTTCGTCGAGGCGGCCCTGGTGCGTGCCGACGACGACGACCTTCGCGCCGTGGTCGACCAGGGAGCGCGCGACGGCGCGCCCGGATGCGCTCGTCGCGCCGGCGATGACGACGACCTTGTCCTGCAGGGTGTTCACGGTAGGGGATCCTCTCATGCGCGAGTCACCCCGGACGACTCGGCTGCTGCCTCGGGTTCCGTCCGGGGTGACTCGCGGGGGTGCCTCAGGGGGCGAGGCGGTCCGGCGTCATGCGTCGGCGGCGGTGATGCCCACCGTCGACTCGATCACCGGCTTCATCTTCTTGTCGAGCGCCTCGAAGAACATCGAGAGCGGGAACTCGTCGTCCATCACGAGGTCGGTGTAGCCCTTGGGCGGGCCGGCGAGCACCTCGCGGGGGAGGCCCTCGGCCCACACCGACGCCGGGTTCGGCGTGAGGACGCCGCGGACGAGCTCGTACGCGGCGAGCCAGTGCGCGGTCTTCGGACGGTCGATCGACTTCCAGTAGAGCTCGTCGATGGCGTCGCCGAGTTCCACGACCGCGTCGGGCACCGCATCCCAGTCGAACGTGAGCTTCACGTCCGTCCAGTCGAGCACGTGCTTCTGGTGCAGCCACGCGAAGAGCAGCTGGCCGCCGAGCCCGTCGTAGTTCCGCACGCGCGAACCGGTGATCGCGAACCGGAAGATCCGATCGAAGATGACGGCGTACTGCACGAGCTTCGCGTGCTCGAGCAGCTGCGCGTCGACCGCGCCGAGCTCCTCGCCCTGCTCGACCCGTGCGCGCAGGCCGCGCTCGATCTTCACCGACTCGCGGAACGCGGTGAGGTCGCACCGCAGTTCCTCCAACGAGTACAGGAAGAACGGCATCCGCTGCTTGATCATGAACGGATCGAACGGCAGGTCGCCGCGCATGTGCGTGCGGTCGTGGATGATGTCCCACATCACGAACGTGCGCTCGGCGAGGTCCTGGTCCTCGAGGAGGCTCGCCGCGTCATCCGGCAGTTCGAGCTTCGTGATCTCGGATGCCGCACGCACGACCCGGCGGTACCGGGCGGCCTCGCGGTCCTGGAAGATCGCACCCCACGTGAACGTCGGGATCTCGCGCATCGCGACCGTCTCGGGGAACAGCACGGCCGAGTTCGTGTCGTACCCGGGCGTGAAGTCGACGAGGCGCAGGCTCACGAACAGCGTGTTGCCGTAGTCGCCGGCCTCGAGGTGCGCGATGAACTCCGGCCAGATCGTCTCGACGACCAGAGCCTCGACGTGCCGGTCGGAGGAGCCGTTCTGCGTGTACATCGGGAACACGACGAGGTGGCGGATGCCGTCGACGCGGTGCAGCTGCGGCTGGAACTCGACGAGCGAGTCGAGGAAGTCGGGCACGCCGAGGCCGCCGGCCTGCCACTTCCGGAAGTCCGCCTGCAGCGCCTCGAGGTACGCCCGCTCGTGCGGGAAGCGGGGCGCGAGGGCCGCGACCGATTCGACGATGGCGTCGACGAGGGCGGATGCCTCGGGGTGGTCGGACTCCTCGGCGATCGAGCCGTCCTTGACCTGGAGCGACTGCAGGCGCGTGGCCGACTCCTTGAGCCGGATCCACGCGGCGTCGGACTCGACGCCGTCGGCCAGCGCGATGACCTCGGGGGTGATCTCGATGCGCGCCTCGTCCTCGAGGACCTCGGGTTCGCCAACGATCGTCTCAATGGTGCTCTGTGACATCGGAAACCTCCGTTCCTCATCGGTCGGGCCGCGGGTCGGCGGCGTCTGACGGCGCGGCGAATCCGCGCGCAGTCCAAGGCTACGTTCGCGGGCTCCGCGATTGATTGCGGTCGGGCGCGGGAATGTTGCGTGCAGGTCGAGTCCGGCGCGCACATCCTGCGGAGGGACCGGACGCCCGTCGAACGGCTCGCCACCGCTCCGGTCGCCTGGGTCGCGCGTACCCTGTGTGCATGAGGGCGGCGACGGGGCGACGCCGACGGACGCGGACCGCGTCCGCGATCGCCGCCGCGATCGCCCTCGGCCTCGGCCTCAGCGCGTGCGACCCGGCGGTGACGGGGCTGTTCGCGGGTGATCCGGCCGCGACGCCCGCCGAGTCGACGGATCCGCCTCCCGCCGAGACGGCGCCGCCCGAGGCGGAGCCGGGACCTCGCGTCGTCCCGGGCCCCGCCACCCTCGGTGGCGACCGGATCGCGGCGCTCGTCCCGCGCCTCGCGGCGATGCGGACCGAGGGATTCGTCGCGAGCGCCCGATGGGCCGTGCCGCCGGGGGCGACCGCGTTCGGCGACGCACTGACCTCGCGCGTCGCGGACGCGCTCCGCGGATTCGCCGAGTCGCACGGGAGCGGGTGGACGCCCGGCGTCGATCTCGTGGCCGGCGGAGCGAGCGCGCCGTGCGCCGGGGGCAGCGCCTTCGTCGTGAGCTCCACTCGCCTCTCCGTCGACTGCGCCGTCGTCGTGGCATCCGGCGCGGTCGTCGGCGAGCGGTTGACGATCGTCAGGTCGGAGGCCGGCGGCCCGACCGAGGCGGCTCGCGAGGTCTGGTACGCGGATGGCCCGGCCGGCGCGCCGCACGACGGCGCAGCGCTCTACGCCGACAGGGCCTTCGCCCGGGTGCTCGCGCTCGTGTCGGAAGCGCTCCGCGCGGCGCATCGGGTCGCCCCGGGTGAGGATCCGTTCGCGGGGGCGACGGCCGAGGAATCGAGGGCGCTCCTCATGGATTCGGCGGCGGGAGCGACCGGCGTCGTCATCACGCTCGCGGTTCCGGGCCTCGATCGCTCGAGCCCGACCTCGGTGCACGTGCCGTGGCGCCTGCTCGACCCGTTCCTCTCCGAGTCGGGCGCGGTGGTCCGATCGGCCGCCGTCTCCGGCGACCCGTACGAGCCGGCGTCGGCGCCGAGCGGCGGCGACCCGGTCGACTGCACCCTGCTCGCATGCGCGTCGCTGACGTTCGACGACGGACCGAGCTCGCTGACCCCGGCGCTGCTCGACGTCCTCGACGGGCGACGCGCAGCGGCCACGTTCTACGTCCAGGGCTCGGCCGTGGCCCGGAATCCGGGGATCGCGGCGCGCACGGTGGCAGCCGGCCACGAGATCGCGAACCACACCTGGGCGCACCCCGACCTGACGAAGCTGACCGACGCGCAGGTGCGCGACGAGGTGCGCCGCGCGCAGGACGCGATCGCGAACGCCACGGGCGTCCGGGCGTCGAGCATCCGACCGCCCTACGGCGCCTCGGATCAGCGCGTCCGGGCGCTCGTCGCGCTCCCCTTCGTCGTCTGGGACCTCGACACGCGCGACTGGCAGCGCCCGGGCGTCGACGTCGTGATCGACCGGGCGGCCGGCGGTGCCGTGCCCGGCAGCATCGTGCTGATGCACGACACCCATGAGGACACGATCGAGGCCGTGCCGTCGATCATCGACCGGCTGCGATCGAGGGGCTTCGCGCTCGCGAGCGTCGAGGACCAGTTCGGCGGTGCGCTGCCCGGTCCGGGCGCCCTCGTGAGCCACGGTCCGCGCTGACCTCGACCCGGTGGCCCGGCGCGGCTCGATGTCGCCGACCTTCCCGACCTTCCCGACCGTGCCGACACGGGGTGACCTTCGGTCCGGTGCCGATCGGCCGCGCGCGTCAGGATACGGGCATGGAGGTTCAGCGCCCGAGACCCGACCGCACGCTCGTCATCATCCTCGTCGTGCTGGGGGTGCTCGTCGTCATCGCGCTCGTCGTCGTGTTCACGCGCGGGGAACCCGAGCAGCTCGACGAGGCCAGCCCGGAGGGCGTGGTCCAGCGGTACTCCGCCGCGGTCGTCGACGGTGATGAGGCGGCCGCGATCGAGTACCTCGTCCCCGAGCTCGCCGAGGACTGCGTCAGGATGCCGTCCGGCGAACCCGCGGGCATCCGCGTCACCCTGGTCGACACGACCGAGCGGGACGACACGGCCGACGTGGAGGTGCGCATCGTCACGACCTACGGCGAGGGGCCCTTCGGCTCGTCGGAGTACGAGGAACGCGGCGTGTTCGACCTCGTTCGCGTCGACGGCGACTGGCGCATCGAGTCGGCGCCCTGGCCGCTCACGATCTGCGATCCGACGGTGGTCCGCGAATGAGCGCGATGCCGACCGGTTCGGCGCAGGGCGCGGTGCGCCGGCTCATCGTCTTCATCCTGCTGTTCGTACTGGTGACCATCGCCGCGGTGGGCGTCAGCGGCCTGCTCGATCGCGCGTTCGACGTCGACCGCACGCTCGCGGGCAGCGGCGCCGACGAGCTCGCGCTCCAGCTCGCGTTCACGCTCATCGCGGGTCCGCTGGCGGCCCTCCTCTGGTGGGGCGCCTGGCGACGTCTCGGCGAACCGGACGAGCGCGGCTCCATCGCGTGGCCGCTCTACCTCGCGGCGATGACGACGGTGTCGCTGGTGGTCGCGACGACGTCGATCGCAAGCGGCATCGCGACCCTCGTCGACGGCCGTCGGGCGCCCGGCCTGCTCGCGACCGGCCTCGCGTGGGCGCTGGTCTGGCTGTGGCATCGATGGATGCTGGGCCACCCGGGGAAGGGGCCGACGCGCCTGTCGACCGTTCCGCTCGTGATCGGCGCGGCCTACGGTCTCGTGGTCGGTGCGACCGGAGCGGTCTCCGCCCTCGCCGCGGTGTTCGACGCCGCGATCCTCGGCGCCTCCGAGGCGGTCATCGTCGGGCGCGACTCGTGGGCGCAGGCCGCCGTCGACGCACTCGTCTGGGCGGCGGTCGGGTTCGCGGCGTGGTGGTGGCACTGGGTCCGCGACGGCGTCCGGCGCATCCCGACCGGATTCGCCGCGGTCGCGCTCGTCGTCGTCGGCGTCCTCGGCGGAGGCGCGGCGATGCTCGGCGGCATCGGCACGGCCGTCTTCGTCGCCCTGCGGCTCGCCTTCGACCGGAGCGAGCCCGCGAGCGCCATCCTCATCCCGCTCGGCACCGCGATCGCCGCGGCCGGAGTGGGTGCCCTCGTGTGGCTCCTGCATGCGCGGATCGCCGCCGCGCACTCCGACGGCACCCGCCGCGCCGCGGTGCTCGTGATGTCGGGACTCGGGCTCATCGCGGCGGCATCCGGCATCGGCGTGGTCGTGAACGCGCTCCTCGCCGAGCTCTCCTCTCCGCTCGCCTCGTCGGGCAACCGTGCGCTGCTGCTCGGCGGGCTCAGCGCGATGCTGGTCGGCGGGCCGACCTGGTGGCTGAACTGGCGTCCGACACGCCGACCAGACCCGGCCGAGGCCGACGACGTCGGGCGGCGGGTCTACCTGGTCGCCGTCTTCGGCGCGAGCGCGGTGGTCGCGATCATCACGCTGCTCGTGGTCGGCTACCGCGTCTTCGAGTTCGTGCTCGATCCCGGTACCGGCTTCGCCCTGATCGACCGGATCCGCGCGCCGCTCGGCCTGCTCGTGGCGACGGCGCTCGTGTTCGCGTACCACTTCGCCGTCTGGCGCCGGGACCGAGCGATGATCTCGGAGTCCGGCAGCTCGCCCGTGCGCCGCATCGGACGGGTCGTGCTCGTCGCCTGGGGCGACGCGGATGCCGCGGAGCGCGCGATCTCGGCGGCGACGGGCGCCCGCGTGGTCGTGTGGCGTCGCGACGAGGGCGGCATCGACGTCGGGGTCGAAGCGGGCGAGGTCCGCGCGAGCGCCGGGAGCGCGGCCGCGCCGGCCGGCGGAACGGCGGAGCCGACCGGCGTGACGGCGGGGCCGGATGCCGCGGTCGTGGTCGCCGCGCTGGAGCACGTCACCGCCGAGCGGGTGCTCGTGCTCGTCGGGCCCGGCGATCGGGTCGAGGTGATCCCGCTCGCCGACTGAACGCGGGTGCGACCCGGCGTGCCGGGCTCAGGCCCAGCGACGCACCGCCCACCGCTCGAGGAGCCCCACGAGCGCGTCGCTCAGCTTGCCGAGCACGGCGAGCAGGATGATCGCCAGGAAGATCCGGTCGATGCGGCCGGTGTTGCCCGAATCGCTGAGGAGGAACCCGAGGCCCATCGACGAGGCGATGAGTTCCGCGGCGACGAGGAAGAGCCAGGCCTGGGCGAGCGCGAGCCGGAGCGCCGCGATCACCGAGGGCACCACGGCCGGCAACTGCACGGTCGCGAAGAGGGTCGCGCCGCGCAGGCCGAACGCGCGGCCGGCCTCGAGGAGGCGCCGGTCGACGTGGCGGAGGGATGCGGCCACGATCGTGTAGACGGGGAAGAACGCGCCGATCGAGATGAGGATCACCTTCGAGTCCTCGCCGATGCCGAACCACAGGATCAGCAGCGGCACCCAGGCGAGCGACGGCACCGCGCGCACCGCGCCGAGCGTCGGCGAGAACAGCACGTCGCCGAGCCGCGAGAGGCCGACGACCGCCCCGGCGAGCAGGCCGAACAGCGCTCCGAACGCGAAGCCGATGAACACGCGCTGGGTCGAGATCGCGACGTAGAGGCCGAGCAGGCCGCGCTCGGCGAGGTCGACGGCGGCGAGCCACACCATCTCGGGGCTCGGCAGCTGCGACACGGGGACCGCGCCCGAGGTCGAGACGACCTGCCACGCGGCGAGCAGCGCGAGCGGGATGAGCGCCCCGCCGAGGATCCGGAACCAGCGGCGGGAGGTGAGCGGTCGCCGGTCGCCCCGGCCCGAACGACCGGGGCGCGCGGGGCGGCCGGCGACGGATGCGGCGTCGCGCCGCTCCTCGCCCCGGGCGGGTCGGGCGTCGATGCCGACCGGGCCCGTGGCATCCGCCGCGGCCGCCGGGCGCCCGCCGACCGCGACGGGTGCCGCGAAGGCCGACCCGACCGAGCCGTCGGGCAGGCCCGAGCGTTCCGTGTCCGTCGTCTTCGCGGCATCCGTCGTCATGGTCTGCTCCCGGGCTACTTCGCGAACCGCTCGGGGGCCGCCTGCGTGACGTACGAGTCGTCGATGAGGGTCGCGAGCGCGTCGTCGACCTGGTCCTGCGTGGCGACGTCGCCGAGCTCGACGAACACCGGGCCGATCTTCTCGAGGAGCGCGACCTGCGCGTCCCCGGGGACCGGGTCGACGTCGAGGTTCGAGCGCTCGAGGATCACCTTGGAGGCGATCGACTCGTCGAGGCCCGCGACCTCGGCGAGGATCGCCGCGGTCTCCTCCGGGTTCTCGGCGGCCCAGGCGCGGGCCCGCTCGTACGCGTCGATCACGAGCTGCGCGAGCGCGGGCTTCTCCTCGAGGAACGACTCCGTCGCGTTGAGGAATCCGTAGCTGTTGAAGTCGACGTTGCGGTAGATGAGCGTGGCACCCGCCTCCTCGGCGCCGGCCATGATCGGGTCGAGCCCCGCCCAGGCGTCGACGGCGCCGTTCTGCAGCGCGGCCCAGCCGTCGGCGTGCTGGAGGTTCTCGACCGTGATGTCGTCGGGCTCGAGGCCCTCGGCCTCCAGCGTCTGCAGGAGGAAGAAGTACGGGTCGGTGCCCTTGGTGGCGGCGACCGTCTTGCCCTCGAGGTCGGCGACGTCGTCGATGTCGCTGCCGGGTCCGGCCACGATCGCCGACCACTCGGGCTGCGAGTAGATGTCGATGGTCTTGATCGGTGAGCCGTTGGCGCGGGCGAGGAGCGCGGCCGAGCCGGCCGTCGAGCCGACGTCGATCGCGCCGGCGCGGAGCGCCTCGTTGGCCTTGTTCGAGCCGGCCGACTGGACCCAGGTGACCTCGAGCCCCTCGTCCTCGAGCCAGCCCTGGTCCTTGATGATGAGGCTCAGCGGGTTGTAGGTGGCGAAGTCGATGTTCAGTGCCTGGCCCTCGAGCGAGTCGCCCTCGGCGACGGACTCGGCGGCCTGGCCTTCGCCGGCCACGCAGCCGGAGAGCAGCAGCGCGGTGGCGGCGGCGCCCGCGACGAGCGCGGTGCGGAAGACGGTGGTGCGGGACACGGGTGGCTCCTTCTCGGTGGGTTGGGGTGCGACGCCGACGGCGGTGCTGTGGTCGGGCCGTCGTCGCCGGTCAGTACGGGTAGTGCGGGATGGTCGTGGTGGCCTGGATGCCGCGTGCGGCCCCGTGCCGATCGATGCCGAGGCCGTCGAGCAGGCGCCCGCGGAGTTCGGCGAGCTCGGCCGAACCGCGGTCGCGCGGGCGGTGGCCGGGCACGACGACGGTCTGGCGGATGCCGGCTCCCGGCTCGTCGCCGTCGGTGCCGAGCAGCACGATCCGGTCGGCCAGCTGGAGCGCCTCGTCGACGTCGTGCGTGACGAGCAGCACGGTGGTCGGCTCGGCGGCGTGGACGTCGAGCAGGAGGTCCTGCATCTTCAGCCGCGTGAGCGCGTCGAGCGCGCCGAACGGCTCGTCGAGCAGCAGCACCTCGGGGTTGCGCGCGAGCGCGCGGGCGAGGGAGGCGCGTTGCGCCATGCCGCCGGACACCTCGTGCGGGCGGTGTCCGGCGAACTCGGCGAGGCCGACGAGCTCGAGCAGGCGCGCCACCTGCGCGCGGCCCTCGCGACGCCCGGTCGTGCGCGGGAGGCCGAGGGCCACGTTCTTCTCGATGCTCCGCCATGGCAGCAGCCGCGGCTCCTGGAAGCCGACCGCGCAGCGGACGTCGTACGGCCGGACCGGCGCGTCGTCGATCGCGACCGCGCCCGACGTGGGGTGGTCGAGGCCCGCGACGATCCGGAGCAGCGTCGACTTGCCGCATCCGCTCGGACCCAGGATCGCGACGATCTCGCCCGCCGCGACGTCGAGGTCGACGCCGCGCAGCACGTCGCGCGTGCCGCCGTCGGGAGCGGTGAACGCGCGGCCCACGTCGCGCAGCGCGACGGGCGCCGCGGGGGCGGCGGTCGCGGCTCCGGCGGACGCGGGTCCGGCGGGGGCGGCGGCTGCGGTGGTCATTCGTGCTCCTGGTCGAGTCGGGCGGATGCTCGACGCTAACCGGAACGCGCTCTCCGCCGTCGGGCCCGTGAAGCACGGCGTAACACCGGACGACACGAGGCGTCACACGGCGCCGCGGTTCCCGCGCCGTGCGGTGCCGGCTCGGTGCGGCTCAGAGCGGCTTCGACATGTGCAGCGACGCGACCTCGTAGCCGAGGTCCCCGTAGAGCGCGATCGCAGCGTCGTTGTTGCCGAACACGTTCAGCATGAGCCGCGAGGCCCCGTGCTCCCGGGCGATCTCCTCGCCCGCGAGCATGGCCCGGCGGGCGACGCCCCGACGCCGGAACTTCGGATGCACCTCGAGGTCCCACACCCACCACACCTCGCCGTGTTCGTCCCATGGGCCGAGCCAGAGCCATCCGGCCTCCTCGTCGCCGAGCCGGATCGAGTGCAGGAGCTGTCCCTCGATCGGCCTGCCGTCGGGGAAGAACCGCTGCTCCGACGCGCGCCGGCCGGCGGCAGCCTGCTCGGGCGAGTCGCCGGCGTCGAGGCGCGCCTGCTCGTACAGCGCCATCGCGGTGGGCAGCCAGTCGGCGACCTCGGCATCGGACATCGGCTGCAGGCGCACCTCGGGTTCTTCCATGGCTGCAGTCTGCCCGCTCGCCGCGTCCCCGCGGAACCCCGCTCTCACGGGCGTCGGCCGGGACTGCGATCATGTCGCCATGACCGATCGGACGGATGCCACGGCCGCCGACGTCCGTGCCGCGCTCCGCGACCTCGCCGACCCGGCGCGCGCAGCGTCATCCGCCCGCTTCTTCAAGACCGGACCGGGCGAGTACGGCGAGGGCGATGCCTTCCTCGGCGTGACGGTGCCGCAACTGCGTACGGTGGCGAAGCGGTTCCCCGACCTGCCGCTCGCGGAGGTTCGCACCCTGCTCGACAGTGCGGTGCACGAGGTTCGGCTCTGCGGGCTCGTGATCCTCGTCGGGCGCTTCGATCGGGCGTCCCGCGTCCGGAGCCGGGACGACGACGACCGGGCGCGGATCGCCGCGTTCTACCTCGATCGCGTGCGCGCCGGTCGCGTCGACAACTGGGACCTCGTCGACGCGTCCGCCGACCGGATCCTCGGGGCCTGGCTGCTCGACCCGGGAGCGGGTGAGGCGGAGCACCGGGCGGAACCGGCGGCCCCCGCGCTCGGACCCGACGTGCTCGACGACCTCGTCGTGAGCCCCGACCTCTGGCAGCGCCGCGTCGGCATCATGGCGACCTTCGCGTTCCTCAAGGCCGGCGACGGCGGGCCGACGCTCCGGCTCGCCCCGCGACTGCTCGACGACCCGCACGACCTCATCCACAAGGCGACGGGATGGATGCTCCGGGAGCTCGGTGCGCGCGTCGACCGCGGCGAGCTCGAGCGCTTCCTCGACGCCCACGCCGCGCGGATGCCGCGGACGATGCTGTCGTACGCGACCGAGCACCTCGAGCCCGCCGAGCGGGCGCGGTACCGCGCGATGCGATGAACGGGCACCGCTTGCGAGAATGTCCCCCATGTCGAGAACCGTCCGTGGCGCGAACCTCCTGATCACCGGCGCGGCAGGCGGCATGGGCCGCATGTACGCCGAGCGTGCCGTGGCGGAGGGTGCGGCATCCGTCGTGCTCTGGGACCGCGCCGCGTCGGCGCTCGCGCGGACGGCCGACGAACTCGGGCGACAGGCCCGGGGTCGCACGCGCGTGCGGTCGTACGTGGTCGACGTCGCCGAGCCGGGCGCGATCGCGAAGGCGGCGCACAAGGTGCGACGCGACCTCGGCACGCCCGACGTGCTCGTGAACAACGCCGGCATCGTGCGGGGCAACGCCTACTTCTGGGAGACCGACAGCGGCGAGGACGTGCGGCCGACGATGCTCGTCAACGCCCTCGCGCCGATGTACGTCACCCGCGAGTTCCTGCCCGCGATGATCGCGCGTGGTCGACCGGCGCGCATCGTCAACGTCGGTAGCGCCGCCGGCACGCTCGCCAATCCGCGCATGGCCGTCTACGCGGCGTCGAAGGCCGCGCTGAACGGCTGGAGCGACTCGCTTCGGCTCGAACTCGAGCAGGCGGGCCATCGACACGTGACCGTGACCACCGTCACGCCCTCGTACATCGCGACGGGCATGTTCGCGGGCGCGCGCGGCCCGATCCTCGCGCCCGTCCTCGAGCCGGAGTTCGTCGTCGATCGCGTCTGGCGCGCGATGCTCGCCGGTCGCCCGCTCGTCGAGCTGCCCGCGAGCGTGCGCCTCTCGCGCGCGTTGCGCGCCCTGCTTCCCACCCGAGTGTTCGACCGCGTGGTCGGGGACGGCTTCGGGGTCTACCGATCGATGGAACGGTTCACCGGGCGCGGCTGACGCTCGCGGCGCATTCCAGCGGCCGGTCGGTCAGTCGTCGCCGTTGCCCTTGTCGCGGCCCTTGCCCTTGCCGGGCTTGTCGTCGGAGTTGCCCGAGCCGCTGTTGTCGCCCTGGTCCTCGTCCGCGTCGTCACCGCCGTCGTCGCCGTCGTCGTCCGAGGTCTCCGTCGGCGTCGGCGACGGCGTCGGAGTGGGAGTGGCCGCGGCGATCGCGGCCTCGAGGTCGCTGCGCACGAGCGCGATCGCCTCCGCGATCGCGGCCGCCCGCTCCGCGTCGAGGCTGCCGTCGGCCGCGGCCGCGTCGACCTCGGCCTGCAGGGCGTCGAGGCGCGCGAGCGCGTCGGCGAAGTCGCCGGCCGAGGACGACTCCGCGATCGAGACCACCTGTGCGCGCAACCCTGACGCGTCGGTCGAGGGGTCGCTCCCCGTCGCGCACCCGGCCAGGCCGAGGGCCAGGGCGACGGTGACGGATGCCGCGGCCATCGCGCGGCGCGTGCGGACGGTCATGGCGACACCGCCTCCTCGAGCTGGTCGAGGTGGACGCCGAGGTCCCCCTCGACGCTCGGCATCGGCGCCTCGGACGGCGTGGGCGCGGTCGCGGCTCCACCGCCCGTCAGGGCCCCGACGGCGACCGGGACGGCGATGACCGCGCCGATGAGCACGAGGGCTGCGGCGATCCCGATGACGGCGCGCCGCGGGAGTCGTCGACCCTCGGGGCGACGCTCGCCGGCCACCGCGGCGGTCGGCGTCGCAGGGGCGACACCGGTGAGGATGCGGGTCGCGGCGATCGCGTCGTCGTCGGGGGTCGGCGTGGGCGAGGGCGTCGCCGCGTCCGCGGACGCTGATGGGGCGACGCGAGTGGCCGGCAGGATCCGCGTGTCGTCCTTCTCGGCGGGCGGACGCGTCATGGCCACGGTCGGGTCGTCGGCCGAGTCCCGCGTGTCGCCGCCATCGGTCGTGAGCGTCTCCGTGGCGAGTGCCACATCGAGCGCAGGGGGCCGCCGGCCGGGATCGCGCGCGGTCATCGAGGCCAGGAGTTCCCGCCAGTCGGAAGGCAGCTCGGTCGGGATGGCGGGATCCCGCACGAGGCGGGCGCTCGCCGACTCGAGCGCCGGCCCGGGGAAGGGCTGGGCGCCGGTCAGTGCCTCGAGGACGAGGAGTCCGAGCGCGTACACGTCGGCGCTGCTGCCGACCGGCTCCCCGCGCACCTGCTCGGGGCTGAGGTAGCCGGGCGTGCCGATGATCCGTCCGGTCGCGGTGAGTCGCGACTCGTCGAGCAGGCGGGCGATGCCGAAGTCCGCGAGCTTCGCGTTCCAGCGTCGCGTCGGCAGGTGCGCGGGGGCGAGCAGCACGTTCGCCGGCTTCACGTCTCGATGCACGATGCCCCGGGAGTGGATCACGTGGAGCCCCTCGGCGAGGTCCGCGAGCATCCGGGCGGCGTCGCGGCGGGAGATCGGACCTCGCTCGAGCACCTTCCTGAGGTCCTCGCCCTCCACGAGCTCCATGACGAGGAACTCGCGCCGGCTGGCCGGGTCCTTCGCGGCATCGTAGAGCGTGACGAGGGCGGGGTGGGTGAGGCTCGCGAGGAGGGCCGTCTCGGAGCGGCGGCGATCGGCGTCGTCGATGCCCTCGGTCGAGGCCGTGAACACCTTCACGGCGACGCGGCGGCCCAGCGCGAGGTCGTCGGCGCGGTAGACGGCGGCCATGCCGCCGCGACCGATCAGGCCGTCGACGCGGTACCGGTCGGCGAGGGTCGAGCCGAGGACCGGGTCGGTCGCCGTGTTCGCGACCTCTTCCGTGGGGGAGTCCATCTGACGAAGGGTAACCCCTCGCGCTGGATGTCCGGTCGGGGTTGCGGACCGCCGGCCGAGCAGTCCCGCCGCGACTCAGCCGAAGATCATGGGGAGGTCGTCGTCATCGGACGAGTCCTCGCGCGCGAGCTCGACGAGCACCGGCACGTGGTCGCTCGGCGCGTCGCCCTTGCGCTCGTTGCGGTGGATCGAGGCATCCGTCACCCGGTCGGCGAACGCCGACGACCCGAGCACGAAGTCGATCCTGAGGCCCTCGTTGCGCGGGAAGCGCAGCTGCTTGTAGTCCCAGTACGTGAAGCCGGTCGGCACGATCGGGCGGACGACGTCGGTCATGCCGGCCTCCTCGAGTGCGCGGAAGGCCGCTCGCTCGGGCGGCGAGACGTGGGTCGTGACCCCCTCGATGACGGTCGGGTCGCCGTTGTCCTCGTCGAGCGGCGCGATGTTGAAGTCGCCCATGAGCGCGAACGGGCGATCGGGGTGCGCGGTCGTCTCGGTGCGGGCGAGGTCGGCGAGCGCGGCCAGCCAGTCGAGCTTGTACGCGTAGTGCGGATCGCCCAGTGAACGCCCGTTCGGCACGTAGAGACTCCAGAGGCGGATGCCGTCGACCGTCGCGCCGATCGCGCGGGCCTCCTTCGGCAGGTCGGGGCCCTCGTGGCCCTTGAGGAACCCGGGCATCCCGGGGAACTCCGTCTCGACGTCGGAGATCGGGATGCGGCTCGCGATCGCGACGCCGTTCCACTGGTTCAGGCCGTTCAGGGCGAGGTCGTAGCCCGCCTCCTCGAACGCCTCGTGAGGGAACTGCTCGGGCTTGCACTTGATCTCCTGCATCGCGAGCACGTCGACGTCCTCGCGCACCATCCAGTCGACCACGCGGCCGTATCGGGTGCGGATCGAGTTGACGTTCCAGGTGGCGATGCGCATGGATGCAAGCCTAGGGTCGCCCGCCGACCCGGCCCGACGGTGCTCCCCGCGCAGCGACGCCGTCAGCGCCGGCGTCGCTCGTGTTCGCCGAGGCGCGGCACGACGGTCCAGAAGACCAGCAGGAGGAGCAGCGCCACGCCGCCCGCGATGTACCCGGCCTGGCGATTCACGGTGACGTCGAAGATGAGCATCGCGACGCCCGCCGCGACGAGCGAGACGACGACGAGCAGGACGAGCAGGAGCGTGTTCGCGATCTGCACGACGCGGTCCTTCTGCTTCTTGCCGCTGAGCTGGCGGTGCAGGATCACGGGGGCGAGCCCGAGCATGGTCGCGGTCGTCGCGAGGACCACGAGCACGAGGTACAGCAGGACCTCCTGCGCTTCGAGCTCGGCGAACTTCGGCTGGAACGCGACGGCGAGGAGGAACCCGGTGATGAGCTGCGTGCCGGTCATGACGACGCGCAGCTCCTGCAGGATGTCGTTGAACTTGCGGTCCTGGCGTTCGGCCTCGGTCTCGTGGCGTTCCTCGGCCGCTCCGGAGCGTTCGGCTCGCTCGGCGTCCACCGCGTCAGATGTCATGCCCGGATGCTACGCCCGGCGGGCCGACGGGTGAAGGCGCTGGCGCGACCGGATCCCATCCGGTAGGGCGACGCCGACACCGGTCATGGCATCGGCTGCGCGCCCGACGCCGTGATCACGGCACCGAGCGCGAACGCGCCGACCATGAGCACCATCCCGACGAGCGGGATCCAGAACGCGATGCGCTTGAGGATCAGCAGGACGACCGCGGCGACGAGCGCGATGGCGGCGACCACGATCGGCAGGATCATCGCCAGCAGCATGCCCGTGCCCATGCGGTCGTAGTCGCACGTGGACGACGCGCCGCACGAGTCGCCCGCGAACGCGAGGAAGAACGAGAAGAAGAGCAGCAGGAACGCCAGGCCTGCCATGACGACGAGCAGCACGATGGTGAGCACCAGGTCCCACACGATGACCGGCCGCTTCGCGGGCGCGGTGACGACCTCGGACATCCGACCCTCCCCCCGGCGCGCCCGAGCGCGCCCAGCGGAAGTCTGACAGCGCGGGCGGCTGCTGCCAAGATGTGAGGGGGCGAACGGAGGGCGGCGCGTGAGGTACAGCATCGAGGGCGTCGAGGGCCTGCCGGAGATCGGCGTCGGCGTCGACCTGGCGGCGCTCATCGTCGGCGCGATCGACGAGCCGCTCGGCGACGGCGACATCCTCGTCGTGACGTCGAAGATCGTGTCGAAGGCCGAGGGTCGCATCGTGCACGCCGACGATCGCGAGCAGGCCATCACCGACGAGACCGTCCGCGTCGTCGCGACGCGGCAGACGGGGGAGTCGACGACCCGGATCGTCGAGAACCGGCTCGGCATCATCGGCGCCGCCGCGGGCGTCGACGCGTCCAACGCGCCCGAGGGCACGGTGCTCCTCCTGCCCGTCGATCCCGACGCCTCCGCGCGGGCGCTCGCCACCGGCATCCGCTCGCTCACCGGCGCTCGCGTCGGCGTGCTGCTCTCCGACACGCTCGGCCGGCCGTGGCGGGAGGGGCAGACCGACATCGCGATCGGCGCGGCGGGCGTGCACGTCTTCGACGACCTCAGGGGTCGGGCGGATGCCTCGGGCAAGCCGCTCGCGGTGACGATGCCGTGCGTGGCCGACGAGCTCGCCGGCGCGGCGGAGCTGGTGAAGGGCAAGTCCGCCGGCGTCCCGGTGGCCGTCGTCCGCGGGCTCGGCCACCTGGTCGGCGACCTCGACCTGCCGGGTGCGCGCTCGATCGTCCGCCCGGCGGACCGGGACATGTTCCGGCAGGGCGCCGAGGAGGCCTACGACGAGGGGTACCGCGCGGGCTTCGACGAGGCGCAGGCGGAGGGGCCGCTGCGCACGGAGTGACCGGCCGCGGCGCGGTGGGGTCGAGGCGCGGCGCGATTTCTGGATCCAAGATGCAGACTTCGCCGTGATCTTTCCGATACATTCGGGATCCATGACGGCAGGCGACAGCAACGGCGTGGGCGGGTCCTCGGAGGCCGAGGCGGCGCGCGATCCCGAAACCGAGCTCGCGCGACTCGCCGGCCGCCACGCCGTCGGATACCGGTCCGTGGGCGTGATGGCCTACGACATCATCCGCGAGGCGATCCTCGACGGGACGCTCCCGCCGGGGCACAAGCTGCGCCAGGAGACGCTCGCCGAGTCGATCGGCGTCTCGCGGCTGCCGGTCCGTTCGGCCCTCATCCAGCTCGAGTCGGACGGCCTGGTCGAGTTCCACGAGCGGCGGGGAGCCGTCGTCAAGTCGCTCTCGATCGATCAGGCGCGCGAGGTCTACCAGCTGCGCATCCTGCTCGAGACCGAGGCGCTGCGCCGGTCGATGGCCGACATGACCGACCAGCGGCTCGCCCGACTGCGCGAGCTCGGCCGGGCCGCCGACGCGAAGCAGGAGGGCGGCGACTTCGTCGACGCCCGCACCGCCTTCTACGCCGAGCTCTACGACGCCGCCCGTCGGCCGATCCAGTGGGAGCTCATCGAGCAGCTCCGGTTGAAGGTCGGTCGCTACATGCTCGGATGGCGGCTGGTGGGCGATGACACCCACCACCACTCGCACGACGAGTTGACGGACGCGGTCGCGGCGGGCGAGGTCGAGCCTGCGGTCGAGTTGCTGCAGCATCACCTCGAGGGCGTGCGCGACGGCGTGCTGGAGATGCTCGAGGCGGAGTCGCTCGCGCAGGCGACCCCGACGCGTCGTCGACGTTCGCGAGGCTGACACCGGTGCCGCAGGGATCGGCCGTCGGTGTGCTTGCATTTTGGATCCAGTATCCGAGATAATGATCGAGCGGGAGGTGGACCCGCCGTTCGGGCCGACCGGCCCCGAATGACACCACTGCGACGACGCGTCAGGATGGAGGGGTGTCAGTGCACATCGGCTACGCCGCGATGCTCGAGCAGTTCCCTCCATCCGATGCGGTCGCGTATGCGGAACTGGCGGAACGGCACGGGTTCTCCGGGACCATGGCGACCGATCACTTCCAGCCGTGGCTCCCGCAGCAGGGGCAGTCGGCGCACGTCTGGAGCGTCCTCGGTGCGATCGGCGCGAGGACGCGCGGGGACTTCGGACCGGGCGTCACGACGCCGACCTTCCGCACCCACCCGGCAGTGGTCGCCCAGGCCAGTGCGACGCTGGCCTCGATGTACCCGGGCCGGCACTGGCTGGGGATCGGCTCGGGCGAGGCGCTCAACGAGCACGTCGTCGGCGAGTACTGGCCCGAGGCGCACGAGCGCATCTCGCGCATGTTCGAGGCCGTGGAGGTCATCCGCAAGCTCTTCGCCGCGTCGATCGCCGGTCGCGAGGTGCGTCACCACGGCTCGCACTTCCGCATGGAGACGACGCGGCTCTGGACCATGCCGCCCGTCGCGCCCCAGGTGCTCGTCGCGACGAACGGTCCGGTCACCGCACGTCGGGCCGGCAAGGTCGCCGACGGGCTGATCACGACGGGCGGGCCGTACGAGCGCCTCGCCGCGCTCGTCGCGCGGTTCGCCGAGGGCGCCCGCGAGTCGGGTCGCGACGCGAGCGCGATGCCGCGAGTGCTCCAGCTCCACGTGTCCTGGGCCGAGACCGACGCCGAGGCGATGCGGAACGCCCTGACCGAGTGGCCGATCGGCGGCATGCGGTTCTCGCGCAGCGACATCCGCTCGCCCTTCGAGTTCGAGCAGCTGGCGCGCACCGTGCGACCCGAGGACTTCGAGGGCCGGATGCTCGTGTCGTCCGACCCCGACGTGCACCGCGCGCACCTCCAGCGCCACCTCGACCTCGGCTTCGATCGGATCTACCTCCACAACGTCGGCCGGAACCAGCAGCGTTTCCTCGAGGTGTTCGGCCGCGACGTCCTCCCCGGGCTGCGCGCATGAGCCCCGCAGCGTTCTCGGTCCGCGCGCTCGAAGGGATCGGCGAGATCCGCCCGGGTGACGACCTCGTCGAGGTCGTCCTCGCGTCGGCACGCGGCACGCTCGTCGACGGCGACATCCTCGTCGTCACCTCGAAGGTCGTCTCGAAGGCCGAGGGGCGCATCGTGCGCGCGGCGGACCGCGAACAGGCGATCACCGACGAGACGGTTCGGATCGTCGCGACCCGCGCGCACGACGGCGGGGTCACCCGGATCGTGGAGAACCGGCTCGGGATCGTGGCCGCGGCCGCCGGCGTCGACGCGAGCAACACCGACGAGGGCACCGTGCTCCTGCTCCCCGTCGACCCGGACGCGTCCGCTCGCGCGATCGCCGGCGGCGTCAGGTCCCGCACGGGCCGCCTCGTCGGCGTCGTCCTCAGCGACACCCTCGGCCGCCCGTGGCGCGACGGGCAGACGGACGTCGCGATCGGCGCCGCCGGGGTGCACGTGTTCGCAGACCTCCGCGGCACCGTGGATGCCCTCGGCAAGCCGCTCTCCGTGACCATGCCGTGCGTCGCCGACGAGCTCGCCGCGGCCGGCGACCTGGTCAAGGGCAAGGCGAGCGGATGCCCCGTGGCCGTCGTCTCCGGCCTCGCCCACCTCGTCGGACCGCTCGACCTTCCGGGCGCGCGGTCGATCGTCCGCCCGGCCGAGCGCGACCTCTTCCGCCTCGGGGCCGACGAGGCGATGGCGCAGGGCATGACGGCGGGCCGCACCGCCGGCTACGCCTCCGGACGCTCGATCGGCTTCGCCGAGGGGTTCGCCGCGGCACTCGCCGCCGCCGATCGCGAGCGGGTGCCGCGATGAGCCGGCGGGCGGATGCCCCGGGCTGGACGCTCGTCATCCCGGTCAAGTCCCTCACCGGCGCCAAGACCCGCCTCGCACCCGAGCTCGGCCCCACGGAGCGGGCCGCGCTCGCGCGCGCGTTCGCGCTCGACACGATCGACGCCGCACGTGCGGCGCAGGGCGTGCGGCGGGTCGTCGTCGTGTCCGACGAAGCCGTCATCGAGGCCGAGCTGCGCGGCATGCCCGGCGCCGACGTGGTGCCCGAGTTCGGTCCGCGCGGGCTCGCCGCCGCCATCGCGCACGGCATCGCCGTCGCACGCGAGGACTCCGGCGCGCCCGCCCAGCCCGGCCCCCGACCCGCTCTCCACGCGCCGGCCGACAGCGCCGTCGACGAGACGCGGGCACGCACGACGCGCGTCGCGCCCCGGGGCACTGCCGTGCTGCTGGGCGACCTGCCGGCCGTCCGGCCCGGCGACCTCGATGCCGCGCTGGACGCCGCTGCGCGGCATCCGCTCGCCTTCGTGGCCGACGCCGAGGGGACCGGCACCACGCTCGCCACCGCGCTCGCCGGCGTGCCGTTCGACGCGCACTTCGGGCCCGACTCGGCCGCCCGCCACCGCTCGGCGGGCTTCGCCGACCTCGTCGCGCTCGACGCTCCGGCGATCGCGGCGGGGCTCCGCCGCGACGTCGACACCGCGACCGAGCTGCGGGAGGCGATCGGGCTCGGCGTCCGCGCACGTACGGCCGAGGTGGTCCGTGGCCTCGCCGATCGGCTCGACCTCGTCGAGGGGCGCGCGTCGCGGCATCCGCTCGACCCATCGACCGCGCCTCAGGGCGCCGCAACCGCGCCGCACGGCGCAGACAGGAAGGCAGCATCGTGACCCTGACCCTCGGATACAAGGCCAGCGCCGAGCAGTTCGACCCGCGCGAGCTCGTCGAGATCGCCGTCGCCGCGGAGGCGCACGGCATGGAGTCCGTGTGGACGAGCGACCACTTCCAGCCGTGGCGGCACACCGGCGGGCACGCGCCGTTCTCCCTGACCTGGATGGCCGCGGTCGGCGAGCGCACGTCGACGGTGAAGATCGGCACCAGCGTGATGACGCCGACGTTCCGGTACAACCCGGCGGTGCTCGCGCAGGCGTTCGCCTCGCTCGGCGTGCTCTACCCCGACCGCGTCGTCGCGGGCTTCGGCACCGGCGAGGCGCTCAACGAGATCGCCACCGGGTTCCGCGGCGCTGGCGAGCAGGACTGGCCCGAGTTCCGCGAGCGCTACGCGCGCCTGCGGGAGGCCGTGCGGCTCATGCGCGCGCTGTGGACCGGCGAGGACCAGGTGAGCTTCGAGGGCGAGTACTACTCGACCCACGACGCGTCGATCTACGACCGGCCCGAGGGCGGCGTGCCCATCTACATCGCCGCCGGCGGGCCGCAGGTCGCCAAGTACGCGGGGCGCGCGGGCGACGGCTTCATCTGCACGTCGGGCAAGGGTGCCGAGCTCTACGTCGACCAGCTCATGCCGGCGGTGAAGGAGGGGCTCGAGGCCCGGAACGACGGTCGCACGTTCGACGCGTACGACCGCATGATCGAGATCAAGCTCTCGTACGAGGAGACCGAGGAGGCGGCGCTCGACAACACCAGGTTCTGGTCGCCGCTCTCGCTCTCGAAGGAGCAGAAGCACGACATCACCGACCCCGTCGAGATGGAGCGCGCGGCCGACGCGCTCCCGATCGAGACGATCGCGAAGCGGTGGATCGTCGGCACCGACCCGGACGCCGTCGTGACCCAGATCGGGCAGTACGTCGACTGGGGCTTCAACCACCTCGTCTTCCACGCGCCCGGGCACGACCAGCGCCGGTTCCTGCAGTTGTTCGAGCGCGACCTCGCGCCGCGACTGCGAGCGCTCCCCGGCGCCTGAGCGGCGGGCGCCCCGTCGGCTCGGTTCGGGAGGAGTTCTCGCCTCGGTCGCGGCGTGTCGCGCTGCGACACGCCGCCCGGCGGTCGGGATCTCCTCCCGAACGCCGGGCCGCATCCTGTCAGTTCGCTCCGCAGCGGCCGGAGCGGTGCGACGCGGGCGTAGCCTGATGGCATGAGCCCACGCCGCACCGGGCCGTCCCGAGTCCGAGCCCGCACCGTCCTCCCCGCCGTCGGGGTGCCGGTCGCGATCGCGGTCGCGGTCCTGGTGCCGATGCAGGCGAACGCCACCGTCGACCTGCCCGACCTGACGCCGGAAGAGCTGGTCGCCTTCGCGGAGGCGAGCGACGTCGACGCGCTGTCGGGCACGATCGAGCAGCGCTCCGAGCTCGGCCTGCCCGACCTCGGCGCCCTGACAGGCGGTGCGGGCGGTTCAGACGACTCGGGGGGCGGTGCCGAGACGGATGCCGAGGCATCCGGCACCCTCGCCGACCTCGTCTCGCTCGCGACCGGCAGCTTCGACGCGAAGGTGTACCTCGACGGCGACCACGCCCGGCTGCAGGTGCTCGACCGGATGGCCGAGCGCAACGTCTACGTGAGCCCCGGCGAAGCGTGGTTCGTCGACTCCGAGACCCAGACCGCGACGCGGCTGAGCGTCGCGGACGACGCCGACGTCGACGGGCTGGAGGCCGAGCTCGAGCGCCTCGCCGACGAGGCGAAGGCCGAGGCCGAGGCCGGACTCCCGGACGGCGAGCAGGTGCCGACCCCCCAGCAGTTGCTCGACCGCGCGCTCGATCGGCTCGACGAGACCACCGCGGTCTCCGTCGGGACCGACGGGCGCGTCGCCGGTCGCGACGCGTACGAGCTCGTGCTCGAGCCGCTCACCGACGAGACGCTCGTCGGCGAGATCCGCGTGGCGATCGACGGCGAGAACGGGGCGGCGCTGGCGGCGTCCGTCACCGCACGGGGCGCCGATGCGCCCGCGTTCGAGACCGGGTTCACCGATGTGTCGTTCGCGGCTCCCGACGCCTCGGTGTTCGCGTTCGAGCCCGGCGACGCCTTCACGGTCGAGGAGGAGACGCTGCCGCTGCCGACCGTCGACGAGCTGCAGCAGTGGGTCGCCGAGGCGAAGGCCCGCGACGGGTCGGGGGCGGATGCCGCGGCCGACCTCCAGCACCCCGTCGTGCACGGCGAGGGATGGGCGACGGTCGTCGAGATCGATGCCGCGACGGCCGCGGCGATGATGGCCGAGCACCGCGCCGGCGCCGGCAGCGCCACCGACGGTGGAGACGAGGTCGCACCGGCCACCGAGCCGCCCTTCACCGAGGGCGAGGCCCTCGACCTGCTCGACACGCTGACGACCCCGGTCGACGGCGGCCGGGCGCTCCAGACGTCGCTGCTGTCGGTGCTCTTCACCGACGACGGTCGCGTGCTCGCCGGCTCGGTCCCGGTCGACGTGCTCGTCGCATACGCCGCGTCGGGCCGCTGACGGGGCGCCGGTGAGCGACCTCGCGATCCAGGCCGACGGCCTCACGAAGCGGTTCCGCGCGCAGACGGCGGTCGACGGCATCGACCTCGCCGTGCCGCGCGGCTCGGTGTTCGGGTTCCTCGGGCCGAACGGCTCGGGCAAGACGACCACCATCCGGATGCTGCTCGGACTCGTCGGAGCAACCTCCGGCACCGCGCGCGTGCTCGACACGGACATGCCCCGCGGACTCGATGCCGTGCTCCCCCGGGTCGGCGCGCTCGTCGAGGGGCCGGCGTTCGCGCCGTTCCTCTCGGGCGCGGCGAACCTCGCCCGGTTCGATGCCGCCGATCGTCACGCCTCGCCGTCGACGCGTGCGCGACGCGTGGCCGACGCGCTCGACCGGGTCGGCCTGTCCCACGCCGCTCGCAAGAAGGCGGGCGCCTACTCGCTCGGCATGAAGCAGCGACTCGGGCTCGCGAACGCGCTCCTCATGCCGCGCGACCTGCTCGTGCTCGACGAGCCGACGAACGGCCTCGACCCGCAGGGTACGCGCGAGGTGCGCTCGCTGATCCGCTCGTTCTCGGCCGACGGCACGACCGTGTTCGTCTCGAGCCACCTGCTCGCCGAGGTGGAGCAGCTCTGCACGCACGTCGGCGTGATGAGTGCGGGGCGGCTCGTCGCCCAGGGCACGCTCGACGAGTTCCGCCGCTCGGGTGCGTCGCGCGTCGAGGTCGTGACGCCGGATCCGGCGGCGGCCCGCGCGGTGCTGGCTCGGCTCGGCCTCGCGACGGATGCCGCGGCTGTGGAATCCGGCGACGCGGTCGTGACCGCCGAGCTCGGGGAGCATCCGCCGGACCCCGAGGCCGTCGTCGCCGCGCTCGTGCGCGACGGCGTGCGGGTGCGCGGCTTCGCGATACGGCGCACCAGCCTCGAGCAGCGCTTCGTCGAGCTCACGGGGGAGGGGTTCGATGTCGTCGCCTGAGACGCCCGCGGCCGTCGGCGCGCCGCGTGCCGACGCCGACGCAGGCGGTGCCGCCCCCACCCCGGCGCCCGTCGGCTCACCCGGCTCGCGGCAGCGGCGAGGCGGCCTGGGGTCGCTCTTCGCGTCCGAGACGATGACGCTCTTCCGACGCTGGCGGACGTGGGCGATGCTCGCGGCGCTCGCGCTCATCCCGATCCTGATCGCGATCGCGATCCGCATCGCGGGCCCGTCCGGCCCGGGCCGCGGTCCGGCCTTCCTCGACCAGGTCGCCGGCAACGGCCTCTTCGTCGGCATGACCGCGTTGGTGGTCGCCACGCCGCTGTTCCTCCCGCTCACGATCGCCGTCGTGTCGGGCGACGCCATCGCCGGCGAGGCGAGCCACGGAACGCTGCGCTACCTGCTCATCGCCCCGGCGGGCCGGCTGCGACTGCTCTCGGTCAAGTACGCGGTCGCCGCCGTCTTCTGCCTCGCCGCCGCGCTCACGGTGATCGTGGTCGGCACGCTCATCGGGTGGGCGCTGTTCCCGATCGGCCCCGTGACCCTGCTCTCCGGTGGCGAGGTCCCGGTCGGCGAGGGGCTGCTGCGCCTCCTCGCGATCGGCGCGTACGTCGCGGTCTCGATGCTCGGCCTCTCGGCGATCGGGTTGTTCGCGTCGACGCTCACGGTCGTGCCGGTCGGCGCGATGGCGGCCACGGCGATCCTCGCGGTCGTCGCGCAGATCGTCGGCGCGATCCCCCAGCTCGAGTGGGTGCATCCGTTCCTGTTCACCGACCGTTGGTTCGACTTCGCCGACCTGCTGCGCTCACCGCCGTCGTGGGAGTCGTTCGGCGACAACGCACTGCTGCAGGCCGTGTGGATCGTCGTGTTCGGCGGCCTCGCGGCCTGGCGGTTCGCGACGCGCGACATCCTCTCGTAGCCGGGGCGGAGCCGGGGCGCGCCTACCCGTACATCCGCTCGGCGTACGAGGGCCCGTAGTACTCGTCGAGTTCGGCGACCTCCGCTTCGGGTCGTTCGAGCGTCTTGGCGATGAGCGCGCGACGCCGCACGGCGTCCGGCGTCCACGACTCCGGCTCCCACGTCTGCGACCGGAGGAACGCCTTCGAGCAGTGGAAGAACACCTCGTCGATGTCGACGACGACCGCGAGCGCCGGTCGGTGGCCCCTCACGACCATGCGATCGAAGAAGGGCGCGTCCCGCACGATCGTCGCGCGCCCGTTGATGCGAAGCGTGTCGCCGCGTCCCGGCACGATGAAGATCAGTCCGACGTGCGGATTCCGCAGCACGTTGTGGAAGCCGTCGCCGCGTCGGTTGCCGGGCCGCTCCGGGATCGCGATCGTCGTGTCGTCGAGCACGTGCGCGAACCCCGCCGGATCGCCCTTCGGCGAGACGTCGAGGTCGCCGTGCTCGTCGCTCGTCGCGACGAACGCGAGGGATGCCGCGGCGAGCCACTCCCGGTCGATCTCGCTGAGCCGGTCGCGCCCCTTCTCGGCCGCCGCCCTCGTCGGGGCGCCGAGGATCTCCTCGAGCTCGTCGGCGGTGGTCACCGGGATGCCGCGTTCGCTCATGGGTCCCATCCTGCACCCGGGAGTCCGTGCACCCGGGCACCCGACCCTGCGCTCAGCCGGCGGCGGCGCGGCGCTCGCCGACGCTGGGCGGGAGCTTGCAGAGGTCGTAGAAGTAGCGGGTGGGCGCCGACTCGTCGGTGAGGTCGATGATGACGTTCGTCGACGCGTGCGGCAGCTCGTCGCCCGCGAGCGTCCACACCGTGAAGTGCCAGATGCCGCGGACGGCGTCGTTCAGCAGCCGCCGCCCGTCGACGACGAGCACGCTGTCGTCGCCCTCGGCGCCGGGGAGCGTTCCGGCGCGGAACGGCTCGACGGTCTCCTCGCGAAGCTCGGCCTCGGAGACGTCGCCGAGCGAGATGCGGACCGCGTTCTGCCCGCGGCCTGCGAGCGTCGCGGCGAGGCCGTCGGCGAATCGTGCGGCGGATGCCTCGGAGGCGCCCTCGACGGCGACGAGGCGCCGCCCGCGCCACGAGTTGTGCAGGAACTCCTCTGCGACCGACTCGAGCAGCGCCCGGCGGTCCTCGGTCACCTGTGCCATGGCGGCCACGCTACGCCGATGTCGGGGTCGCGGCATCCGTTCTCGAATGGGAGGAACGTCCGGCACGATGCCGGCGCCCGGAACGGCCGCGCCGTCAGGCCGGTTCGGGCTCGTGAGCGGCCGCCTCGGCCGCCCCAGCCGCTTCATCCGCACCGGCGGGCGCGAACGCGAGCAGCGGCCGCCCCGTCGACGGATGCCGCAGCACGCTCGCCTCGACGCCCCAGACCGCGCGGATGAGCGGTGGCGTCAGCACGTCGCCGGGTTCCCCGGCCGCGACGACGACGCCGTTCGCCAGCACGACGACGTGGTCGGCGTAGGAGGCGGCGAGCGAGAGGTCGTGCAGGGCGGCGAGCACGCTGAGTCCGTCGTCGGCGAGACGGCGGAGCAGCCCGAGGGTGGCGAGCTGGGCGCGGATGTCGAGGTGGTTGGTGGGCTCGTCGAGGAGCAGCAGCTCGGGCTCCTGCGCGAGCGCGCGCGCGAGGTTCACGCGCTGGCGCTCTCCGCCCGAGAGTTCGTCGTAGCGTCGGCCCGCGAACGCCGACGCGTCGGCGGCAGCGAGCGCTCGGGCCACGATCTCGCGGTCGCGCGCCGAGTCGCCGCCCCACGCCGACTGGTGCGGGATGCGCCCCAGCCCGACGACGTGCTCGACGCCGAGCCCGTCGGGCGCCTGCGCGTCCTGTTCGACGAGCGCCATGCGCCGGGCGCGCTCGCGTCGACGCAGCGAGACGAGGTCGTCGCCGTCGAGCGTGAGCGCCGCGACCTCGGGTCGCTCGACGCCGGCGATGAGGTGCAGGAGGGTCGACTTGCCGGCGCCGTTCGGCCCGAGGAGCGCGCCCATCGCGCCGCGCGGAACGGTGATGTCGACCCCGTCGACGACGAGCCGCGACCCGCGCGCGAACGAGACCCGCGAGCCCTCGAGCCCGGTGCGGGTTCGCCTCGGGTCCGCGTGGTCGCCCACGCCGGGCCGCACGCCGTTCACGATGCCCTCCGGGCGCGCAGGAGCAGGGCCGCGAACACCGGGCCGCCCACGAGCGCGGTGAGGATGCCGACCGGCAGCTCCCGCGGGTCGAACAGCGTGCGCGCGCCGGTGTCGACCCAGACCAGGAAGACCGCCCCGGCGAGCGCCGAGAGCGGCAGCAGCGCCCGATGCCGCGCGCCGACGACGAGTCGCACGGCGTGCGGCAGGATCAGCCCGACGAACCCGATCGCCCCGCTCACGGCGACGAGCGCACCGGTGAGCAGCGCGGTCGCGACGAGCAGCAGCGCGCGCGTGCGCGCCACGTGCACGCCGAGGGCGGATGCCGCGGTGTCGCCGAACGCGAAGGCGTCGAGCGTGCGCCCGGTCGCGAGCAGCGGCAGGCCGACGATCGCGATCGCGGCCCCCGCGAGTGCCGCGGCGGGCCAGCCGGCGCCGGCGAGCGAGCCGAGCAGCCAGTTGAGGATCTCGCGGTAGCTGTCGGTGGTCGCGCTCCAGAAGATGACGAGGCTCGTCACGGCGCCGAACACGGCGGAGACGGCGAGTCCGGCGAGCACGGTCGTGGTCGGGCTGAGCCCGCCGGCCGCCCGCGCGAGTCCGAGCGTGGCCGCGAGGGCCGCGAGCGCACCCGCGAACGCCGCGACCGGCAGGGCGACGGCCATGCCGAGCACGAGCACGACCACCGCGCCGACCGAGGCGCCCGACGAGAGCCCGAGCAGGTACGGGTCGGCGAGCGGGTTGCGCGTGAGCGCCTGCATGACGACGCCGCAGATCGCGAGCCCGGCGCCCACGGCGGCGGCCGTCAGCACGCGCGGCATGCGCAGCTCCCAGACGATCGCGTCGCGGAGCGGCGAGAGCGTGGGCTCGCCGAGTCCGAGGTGCGCCGCGATCGAGGCGAGCACGTCGGCGGGCGCGAGCCCGGCCGGCCCGATGGTCACGGCGAGCACGACGGATGTCGCGAGCAGCGCGACGAGCGCACCGCCGACGCCGATCGCGGTCGCCGCGCCGACCCGCCGGGGCGCCGAGGGGCGACCCGCCGTCTCCTCCGGACGGCGGGCGGGGTCGACGGACGGCCGCCCCGCGGCATCCGTCGCCCTGCCCACCTGCATGGCCATCAACGCGCTCCGAGCTGCTCCACGATGGCGGCGACCGCGTCGACGTTGCGGACGCCGGCCTCGGTCGACGGGAAGTCGACGACCACGTAGCTGCCTTGCTGCACCGCGGGCATCGCGGCCGTCGCGGGGTTGGCCTCGAGCCGCTCGATCTTCGCCTCGGCGGTGTTCCACGCCGCATCGACGAGCACGATCACGTCGGGGTTCGCGTCGACGACCGCCTCCCACGAGAGCGAGGTCCAGGTGTCGTGGACGTCGGCGACGACGTTCTCGAGGCCGGCGGCCTCCATGATCATCTGCGGTGCGCCGATTCCGGCGCCGACGAACGGCTGGTCGTCGCCGGAGGAGTACCAGAGCGCGGTGAGGCCCTCGTCGCTCGGCTCGATCGACTCGAGCGCGGCGCGCTGCTCGGCGACGAGGTCGGCTGCGGCATCCGTCGCGCCGAAGATCTCGCCGGCTTCCTCGAAGCCGGCGAAGACGCCGTCGAAGGTGAGCGGGTCGGGCATGTAGCCCTCCGCCTTGCACGCGGCGGGCGCCACGTAGGTGTGCACGCCGAGCTGTTCGAGCGTGTCGCGGGCGCCCGCGCCCTCGGCGGTGAGGTTCGACTCCCACCCGGCGAAGACGAGGTCGGGCTCGGCGGCGAGGGTCGCCTCCTGCGACGGCACCTTGTCGGAGAGGATCTCGATGTCCGCTGCCGCGTCGGCGTACTCGTCGGGCACGGGCCCGTCGGTGAACGCGGCGCCGACGACGCGGTCCTCGAGGCCGAGCGCGAGGAGGAGCTCGAGCGTCGACGACTTGATGGTGACGACCCGCTCGGGGGCGGACTCGAAGGTCACTTCGGTTCCGCAGTTGTCGATCGTGACGGGGAAGCCGGACGCGGCGTCGTCCTGGCCGGAGCTCGCGTCGTCGGCGCCGGCGTTCGCCGTCGAGGCGCACGCGGCGAGCAGGGCGACGGATGCCGCGGCGGCGAGCGGCGCGATGACGCGAGCGGCTCGGGACTGGGGGTTCGTGAACGTGGGCATGGGGCCTCCGGGACGGTGTGTGCGTGATCCGACGAACGTCGGCGACTCGCGGCCCAATCCCGGGCCGGCCCGACCGGTCAATCCGAACCGGCGGTCACTCGTCATCATTCCACGCGGTGGAAACTGAATCAATACTGGATTCTGGATCCAAAATGGGGCATGATCCAGAACACGGGTGCAGGAATCCACCCGAACCACGCGTCGCAGCGTTCAACGGAAGGACGTCGCATCCATGCAGACGACACCGGTCGAGTTCTACAGCGAGGGAGACCGCCTCGCGGGACTCTGGCGCACCCCCGATGAGCCGGGCCCCTATCGGGCCATCGTCCAGGGCCCCGGATGGCTCGGGCTCAAGGACGCCAAGCTCTACGTCCGGTACCACGAGGCGCTCGTCGCCGCGGGCTTCGCCGTGCTCGTCTTCGACTACCGCGGGTTCGGCGACTCGGGCGGCGACCGCGGCATCCTCTCGCCGGCCAGGCAGCTCCAGGACCTCGTCAACGCCGTCACCTACCTGACCACGCGCGACGACGTCGTGCCCGACGCGATCGGTGTCTTCGGCACGGGCGGCACGGGCGGCGGGAACGCCGTCCTGCTCGCCGACGCCGACCCACGCGTCAAGGCGGCCGTCAGCCAGGTGCCCGTCGCGGACGGCACCGACTGGCTGCACCGCATGCGACAGGAGCACGAGTGGCTCGCCTTCCTCGACGGGCTCGAGGCCGACCGGCGGCAGCGCGTCACGACCGGCGAGGGCCGGCTCGTGCACCCGCGCGAGGAGATCATGGTGCCGACGCCCGAGCGGCGCGCGACCACGATCAAGGCCGACGTCGACGACCGCATCCCGAACGCCATCCCGCTCTCGTGCGCCGAGGAGATCCTCGCGTACAAGCCCATCGACGCCGCGGCGCGCCTCACCACGCCCCTCCTCGTCATCGGCGTCGAGGGCGACGCGACCACCCCCACCGACCACGCGGAGCGGTTGTACGCCGCGGCCCGCGGCCCCAAGCAGCTCGTCATGCAGCGGCACACCACCCACTACGCCGCCTACGACCGCTACTGGGAGCAGACGACCCCGCTGATCGTCGACTGGCTCGACCGCTACGTGCGTCCGAGCCACGTCGACGTCCGCACCACCCGCTCGCCCGGCGAGGGCGAGTCGATCGACCGCATGGAGGCACCCCAGTGACCATCGACCTGAGAATCGCCGGCGGCGTCGTCGTGACGCCGTCCGGTCCGACCACCGCGGACCTGCTCGTCGACGACGGCCGGATCGCCGGCCTCGTCGCGCCCGGTGTCGCCGTCGACGCCGCCCGCACGATCGACGCGACCGGGCGGCTCGTGCTGCCCGGCATGGTCGACGTCCACGTGCACACCCGGGAGCCCGGCTACGAGCACAAGGACGACATCCTCTCGACCACGCGGCAGGCCGCCGCCGGCGGCGTGACGACCATCTTCGGCATGCCGAACCTGAACCCGCCGACCGTCGACGTCGAGACGCTCACCGACGTGTTCGAGCGGTACGCGGCGACCTCGATCGTCGACTGGAACCACAACCCGGCGCCGACGAAGTTCGACGACATCGTGCCCATGGCCGAGATGGGCATCAACGCCTACAAGATCTACATGGTCGTCGACACCGGCCGCACCTACCCGCACCCCGCGGGCACCGGCATCCACGACCACGGCCACCTGCTGCAGATCATGGACCGCATCGCCGGCACCGGCAAGCGGTTCATCGTGCACCCGCACGACCAGGCGCTCATGGACTACATCGAGGGCGAGGTCCTCGCCCGCGGGGAGAACACGCCGCAGGGCTACGCCTCCGCGTACGCCGCCCGCGAGGGCGTCATCTGGGACACGGCGATCGACGTAATCCTGCGTCTCGCCGAGGCATCCGGATGCCCCGTGCACATCGCGCACATCCAGACGCGCCGCTCCATCGAGGCCGTGCGACGTGCGAAGGCCGCCGGCATCGACGTGACGTGCGAGGTCAACCACTGGGCGCCGTTCCTGTCGACCTGGAACGACGTCGAGACGCTCGGGCCGTACGCGCTGTCGTACTGGGTGCCCGACGACAACCGCTCCGCCATCTGGGAGGGCATGCGCGACGGCACCATCGACATCGCGAGCTCCGACCACGCACCGCACACGCGCGAGGAGAAGGAGATCGGCTGGACCGAGATGTGGAGCGCCCACACGGGCACCCCCGGCATCCAGTACTACTACGAGCTCATGCTCGACGCCGTGAACCGCGGCGAGCTCACGCTCGAGCGCGCGGTCGACATGGTCGCCCGGATCCCCGCCGACAAGTTCGGGCTCGCCGGGGTGAAGGGCACGCTCGAGGTCGGCGCCGACGCCGACATCGTGATCGCCGACATGCAGCACGAGTGGACGATCACGAACGACGACGTGCTCTCGAAGATCGGCTGGACGCCCTACGACGGCCGCACCATCAGCACCCGGATCGAGCGCACCCTCGTGCGCGGCCGGGACGTCTACGCCGACGGCGCCGTCGTCGGCGAGCCCGGGTACGGGAAGCTCGCGGCCGCTCCGGCCGACATCTCGGCCGAGCCGGCCGGAACGGAAGGGAACTGACATGGCGATGAAATTCGGACTGCTGCTGCCGCACTTCGGCGAGGAGGCGAGCCGCGAGAAGCTGCTGGAGGGCTCGCAGCTCGCGGAGAAGATGGGCTTCGACTCGGTGTGGGTGCGCGACCACCTCGTCTTCGAGCCGCACGGCGAGATGGAGAAGCCGAACCGCACGTTCTACGACGCGCTCACGACGCTCACCGCGATCGGCGCCGTCACCGAGAAGCTCGAGCTCGGCACCGGGTCGCTCATCCCGTTCCGCCACCCGCTCGTCACCGCGCTGATGGCCGGAACCATCACCCAGCTCGTCGGCCCGCGCCTCATCCTCGGCTTCGGCGCCGGCACGTTCGACCACGAGTTCGAGGCCATCGGTTGGGGCGACCTCGACCGCGTCGAGGCGGTCCGCTCCAACGCCGAGATCCTGAAGCGCGTCTTCACCGAGAACGACGTGACGTACGACGACGGCATCTTCTCGTTCGAGAACGTCACCATCGAGCCGAAGCCCGTCGGTGGGCGCGTGCCGTTCTGGTACTGCGGCGCCACGCCGCGTTCGGCGCGCCTCGCGGCCGAGTACGCCGACGGCTGGATGCCCGGCCGCATCTCGCTGGCGACCATGGAGAAGCGCATCGCGACGATGCGCGAGATGACGGATGCCTCGGGCCGCCCGATGCCGACCGTGTCGGTGATCCCGCCCACCTCCATCGAGGAGACCCGCGAGGAGGCGCTGAAGCACGTCAACATCCCGGGCCTGCTCGCCTGGGCGAACAAGGCGAAGTTCGCCGTCAAGCCGCCCTCGGGTACGTTCGAGACCGTCGAGGACCTCGAGGGCCAGCTCATCGTCGGCGACCCCGGCGAGGCGGTCGAGGAGCTCAGGAAGTTCGAGGCGATCGGCACCGAGCACCTGGTGTTCGACTTCCGGTTCAAGTTCGACCGCTTCTTCGAGCAGATCGAGCTGCTCGGCACCGAGGTGCTGCCGAAGATGCGCGAACGTGCCGCCGAGCCGGCGCTGACCTGATCGGGTGCCCCGTGGACATGGGAGAGGGGACTGCGATGACGACCACCATCGAGCCGGCCGAGGACGAGGCATCCGTCTCGTCGCTGATCTCGGTGCGCGACCTGGGCGTGAGCTACGACGTCGCACGGACCGGGAAGAAGCTCGTCGCGATCGAGGGCGTCGACCTCGACGTCCGCGAGGGCGAGTTCGTGACCGTGCTCGGCCCGTCGGGCTGCGGCAAGACGACCTTCATGAACGTGATCGCGGGGCTCGTGAAGCCCAGTGCGGGGCAGGTGCTCGTGGCCGGGGAACCGGTCACGGGCCCCGGCCCCGACCGGGCGGTCGTATTCCAGGACTACGCGCTGCTGCCGTGGCGCACCGTCTTCGACAACGTGAAGTTCGGGCTCGAGATGCAGAAGGCGCTGAAGGGCGGCGGATGGCGCGACCGCGTGCAGGAGGCGATCGAGCTCGTCGGGCTCAGCGGCTTCGAGCACTCGTACCCCCGCGAGCTGTCGGGCGGCATGCAGCAGCGCGTGGGCCTCGCCCGCGCGATCGTCGCCGAGCCGCGGATCCTGCTGATGGACGAGCCGCTCGGCGCGGTGGACGCACTCACGCGCGAGGTCATGCGCGCCGAGATCGAGAAGCTGATCGCCGCGACCGGCAAGACGGTGCTCTTCATCACGCACTCCATCGAGGAGGCGATCCTGCTCGGCGACCGGATCGTGGTGTTCAAGAGCCATCCGGGCGCCATCAAGGAGGTCATCGAGACCGGCCTCGCGCGCCCGCGCTCCGAGCGCAGCATCCAGAGCGACCCTCGCTTCCTCGAGCTCCGCGACCACCTGTGGGACGCGCTCCAGGGTGAGGCGACCGCAGCGGCGGTGTCGAAGTGAGCACCTTCCTCGCCTCGGGGCCGAACCTCGGTCGCGGCGGCATCGGCGCGTGGCTCGCGGGGCTGAGCACGCGGGGCAAGGCGCTCGTGCTCGCCGCCGAGGTCGTCGTGATGCTCGTGCTCTGGCAGCTCGTCGTCGGCGTGCTCGGCTGGATCAACCCGGTCTTCTTCCCGCCGCCGTCGGCGATCTGGCAGGGCTTCCTCGAGCTGTGGTCGAGCGGGGTGCTCGCGACGAACGCGCTCGTGTCGTTGCAGGCGTGGCTCACGGGCTTCGCGATCGCGGTCGCGATCGGGATCCCGCTGGGCCTGCTGATGGGCACGTCGCTCCCGGTCGACCGGGTGGTCGGGCCGATCGCGTGGACGGTCTACGCGACGCCGACGATCGCCTACCAGCCGCTCGCGAAGGCGTGGTTCGGGTTCGGCATCGGCCCCGTGATCTTCCTCGTGGCGATCAGCGCGGTCTTCCCGATCCTGCTGAACGTCGCGGCGGGCATGCGCACGACGAACCCGTCGATCGTGCGCGCTGGCGCGGTGTTCGGCGCGAGCCGCTTCCAGCTGTACCGGTCGGTGTACCTGCCGTCGACCGTGCCGTTCCTCTTCGCCGGGCTCCGGCAGGCGGTCGTGCTCGCGACGATCGGCATGGTCGTCGCCGAGCTCACGGGTTCGGCGCAGGGCATGGGCGCGGTCATCATCCGCGCCGCCAACACGTACCAGACCGACCAGGCGTTCGCGGCGATCGCGCTCGTGGTGGTCTGGAGCGTCGGCATGACGCAGGTGGTGACCCTCGTGGAGCGCTGGGTCGCACCGTGGACGAGGAAGGGCAGCCGATGAGCGTCACCTCAGCGACCGGGACGAACCGCATCGTCCGTCCGCGCCGGGTCATCCGCTCGGGCGAGGGCAAGTGGGCGTGGTTGCTCGTCGGCGTCGTCGCCGCCATCCTGCTGGTGTGGGAGGCCGCCGTGAGCTGGCTGCAGCTCGTGCCCGCAGCCTTCCTGCCGCCGCCCACCGAGATCATCGCGGCGTTCGTGCGCCTCCTCGGCGAACCGGAGTTCTGGCAGGCGTTCGCGTACAGCATGGGGAACCTGCTGATCGGCCTCGCGCTCGCGATCGTCGTCGGCGTGGTCGTCGGCCTCGCGGTCGGCTGGTCGCCGGTGCTGCGGTTCACCGTGGCGCCGTTCCTGTGGCTGCTGTACTCGACGCCGAAGGTGGCGCTCGCGCCGCTCTTCATCCTGATCCTGGGGCTCGGCAACGAGTCGAAGATCGCGCTGGTGTTCCTGCTCGCGGTGTTCCCGATCATCCTGAACACGATGGAGGGCGCCGTCACCGTGAGCCCGTCGCTCGTGAGCGCGGGCCGCGTGTTCGGCGTCAACGGCGTGTACCTCGGCTGGAAGGTGATCTTCCCGGCGACGCTGCCCTACAGCCTGTCGGGCATCCAGCGCGGTGCCGCCCTCGGGTTCACGGGCGAGGTGCTCGGCGAGTTCCTCGGCGGCACCGGTGGTCTCGGCCACCTGCTCGAGTTCGCGGCGTACCAGTTCATGATGGCCGAGGCGATCGCCCTGGTCATCGTCATGGTGATCATCGCGAACCTCACGCTGTGGCTCATCTCGACGCTGCGCCGCCGGCTCGCGCCCTGGTACGACGACCGCAAGATCGTCGGGGCGTCGTAGGGGTTCGCGCATGCAGAAGCAGATCGTCCGGCCCGTCGGGGTCTACCCGCCGACGGCGGACTTCAGCCAGGCCATCCGCGTCTCGGGCGGCGACCTGGTGTTCGTCAGCGGCATCATCGGCATGCGAGCGGATGGCACGATGCCGCCCGACACCCGCGAGCAGGTCGAGCTCGCCTTCGCCAACCTCGCGGCGGTGCTGGATGCCGCGGGCGCGACCCCCGCCGACGTCGTCAAGGTCAACGTCTTCGTCCGCGACGACTTCCGGCTCGTGCGCGACGACGTGCGTGAGATCCGCGCGCGCTACTTCACGCACGACTTCCCCGTGTCGACGCTCGTGCAGGTCGCCGGCTTCGCCGGCCCCGAGTACCGCTTCGAGATCGAGGCGATCGCGGCGGTGCCGTCGCGGGCGGATGGCGCCGCTGGGACGTCTATCGCCGCGCCGGGCGGCGCGCCGGGCGGCTGACGCAGCACCCGCCCGCCCACAGACCGCCGGCCCCCGTTTCATGCGCGATGACGGGGGCCGGCTGCTCTTCGCGCGCGCCGGGCCGGCCCGGGCGGCGACGCTTGACGGGGCTCCTCATTGCGACGGGCACCGGGCGGGTTATCCGGGACGGCCGCCGCGCGCCGCGCTCGTCAATTGATGATGTCGTTACCATCGGCGGGTGCGAGGCCCGTTGCGCCCGCCAGCTGACGACAACCGCCACCCCCGATCCATGTTCCCGGTCGGTCCACCCGATCCCCGCTGCCGCATGGCGATATCCCAGCCGAGGAGGTCTCGGTGAAGGACGGGCTACCGGGCTCGGGCACGTCCCCGTGCATGACGATCCGGTCGATGCCGCGCATGCGACCCAATCATCCGAAATCTCATTCACTGGTCGACCGGCTGGGAGACGACATCCCCAGGCTCGATCGAGGGGGAAAGGTATCCCGCGGATACCTTTCCCCCTCGATCGGAGGGCATGGTGCGGCAACCGACGGGCTACCGGGCTCGGGCACGTCCCCGTGCATGACGATCCGGTCGATGCCGCGCATGCGACCCAATCATCCGAACTCTCATTCACTGGTCGACCGGCTACCGGACGCGACTGCGTTTCCGCGCTAGCGTGAACGCCATGCTGTCGGTGGCTGGTCAAGTGGATGAGATCCTGAGGGCCATCGCCCAGCTCCGTTCCGCAGCCACCATCGAAGGCGATGCGGCTCGGAGTCGGTCGGCCGAGACACTCGCCGTGAGATTCGACGGCATCACGACCCAAGCGGAGCTTCGTGACGCCGCCCGAGACGGCCTCCGTCTCTATCGCGGTGGGGTGGGTTCGTTTCAGGACGTAGGCGGCTCGACGATGGCCGAGGGGGTCGCGATGCTGGGCAAGTCCCTGCGACAGGTGATCTGAAGGGGACTGCATAGCGACATAGGCGGGGACTTGCCTACGAGCGAGGCGATTCTCCCCACGGTGCATGAAACTCCACCGTGCCTGCGCCGATCGCGGAGATCCGCGACTTTTCCCCGCTGTCCCCATAGGGAGTCCAGTTCCAAGTTCCGTCGGCGACCGGCACTCGTAGGGTTCGCCCCTCGACGACTACTCGGTCCGACGTGCGGATTCGAAGGATCTGAGAAGTGTCGAGGGTGATGACGAGCGTCGGGCCGTCGAACTCGACGTCCGACAGTTGGTGCCAGTTGTCGTAGGGGCGGCCGAACCAACCTTCTGGAAGCTTCAGGCTCGCGACTTCGCGCTGCTCGAAGAACTCACGGATCGTTGCCAAGTCCTCCCGGTGGGCGGTGCGCGAGTTCATGACAGTAGTCTCACGTCCTCATGTCACGTCCTACAAGCGGCGGATCCAGCTCGTCCTCACTCGAGTCTTCGATTGCCAGGCGCCGCGTCTCGAACAGGGGTCGATCACCGATCTGAAACCAACTCGCCTCAGCAGGCCGACTTCGTCGTCGCTCGCATGTCCGTCGAATCCTGGTCGTCGACCTTGCGGAACTCGCCGAAGTACTCCGGCGCATCGGGGTCGCCCGCGACGAACTGCAGATACTTCGTGCCGGTCGGGCTCTCGACCGCCTGCCAGAGCAGGCGGAGGGCCCGTCCGTCCGCACAGCTGAGCTCGACGTAGCCGGACGGCTCGCCCTCCCACGTTCCGTGACCGTCGAGCACGGCCGGAAGGTCGGGGATCTCATCCATCCAGTCGACGTTCCACGCAGCATTCGACGGAACACCTTCGACGACGGCGGACCCGTCCCGCCTCAGTTCGATCGTGGCCCTGCCGTCCGACGATTCACTCGACCAGCGACCGGTCAACTGCTGTGGGGAGGCGGATATCGTCGACCGCCAATTCACCAGGTACCACGCGGTGCCGGCGAGTCCGGTAAGCAGGCCGGCAGCAGCCCAGATCGCGATCGTCGTGATGATCGCCGAACGCCCATCCTGACGCGCTCGCTTGATCGACCACACGATCAGGACGATCAGCACCCCGGCCGCGAAGGGAAAGGTCAGCACGAGGAACACGCCGAAGAGCACTCACGAAGGGTACAAGCCCGGCGCCGCCGTCGTTGATCGGCCGAGCACACAGGGATTCCCGCCCGACCGCGGCTTCGCTGGATCCGATGCCGCGCTCGCGATCCGTTCGAGGAGGGGAGATCATGCGGGCACCGCCGGCGGGCACGCGACGGGCCCCCGCCGTCATGCGCTGCGGCGAGGGCCCGTCGATCGTGCGGGGATCGGGTCAGGGGTAGGGGAGCTCCTCCGGGCCGGCGTTGTCGAGGCCGAGGAGTTCCTGCGCCTTCTCAAGGTAGACCAGTTGCGACTCGTCGAACTCGATCGGCTCGAGCGACTGCGTCTCGACGGTGGTGTCCCAGGCCTCGGTGTCGAAGTAGAGGTTCTGGCACGCGAGGTGGCCGTCGAGCACCCACGGGCTGTCGGAGCCGCGGAGCGCCTCGACGTCGAAGTCGTTCGCCTCGTAGATGTCGAGCACCTCGCTGACGTTCTCGGGGAACTCGCCGGGCGCCGGAGCCGTCATGAACTCGACCGCCTTCAGCGTCGCCCGCAGGAACCGCACGAGCGTGTTCGGGTTCTCCTCGACGTAACCGGAGCCGGCGACCATGACGTCGTTCGCCCAGTTGCGGAGCGCCTCGACGGGGAACTTCGCATCGGCCTCCTCGAGCGCGGGGCGGTCGTCGCCGTAGAACGGCTGCAGCGTGATGCGGTCGTTCACGAAGAACTCCGTCCACGACTCCGAGCCGGGGCCGGGGTAGACGACCTCGACGTTCACGCCCTCGAGGTCCCAGCCCTCCTCGGCGAGCACGCGGGCCCGCTGGAACTCGGCCGGGTCGCCGGGCGTGCCGGCGAGGACGATCGAGGTGCCTTCGAGGTCCTCGACCGAGTCGATGTCGGGCTGCACCGCGAAGTCGAAGTTCTGCCGGCAGTAGTGGCCGGAGATGAGGTCGACCTCGACGCCGCCGCGGATCGCCTCGATGACGGTTCCGGTCGATTCCACGCCGATGTCGGCACTGCCGGATGCCACGGCCGCGGTGACGTTGTCGGCGGTGATGACCTCGACCGTGAGGCCCTCCTCCTCGTAGTAGCCGAGGTCGGTGGCGAGCACGTACATCGAGTACATGGTGATGTCGGGGAAGGGGATGGCCACCGTGATGTCGGTGTCCTCGGGCTCGCCGGGCTCGCCATCGGCGAGTTCGACGGGTTCGTTTTCGCTGCCTCCGGCGGCGTCGCCCGCGGTGGCGCAGCCGGTCAGCAGTGCGAACACTGCCAGGCCGGCGGCCGCGGCGAGGCCGGAGCGGTGGATGGATCTGCGCATGACTCTCCATTCTTGGCGGGTTGACTCGCGGTCGGCGTCCCGCGGAGAGCGGAGCCTCTCGCGAATTGCTGGATACGGTATCCAAAACATGAGCGCCTGTCCACGGTTTCCTGACGAACGTCTTCGGGGGACGATGGGTTCGATCTCGGTCTGGACGAACCGGCGCATTTTTGGATACGGTATCCAAAGCGGCGGGGATGCCGCGACCGACCGGAAACGAGGCGAACCGTGCGTGCAGCCCTCCTCCAGGCCCATGGCCTCGACGGACTCGACGTCGCGCACGTCGACGTTCCCGGGCCGGGTGCGGGCGAGGTGCTCATCCGCGTCGAGTCGGTCGGCGTGAACCAGCTCGACCTCAACGTCATCGCGGGCCACGGGCCCGGCGCGGCCGCCAAGCTCCCACGCGTGCTCGGCATCGATCCCGCCGGCGTGATCGTCGCCGTCGGCGACGGCGTCTCCGAGCGGCGCGTGGGGGAGGCGGTGGTCGTCAAGCCGAACATCCCCTGCGGTCGCTGCGCCGCCTGCGCCGAAGGCCGCGAGTCGACCTGTCCCGCGCAGCGGGTGGTGGGCGTGCACCGCGACGGCGGGGCGGCCGAGTTCGTCGTCGTTCCGGCCGTGGTCGCCTTCGACCGCGAGGGGCTCCCTGCCGAGGTCGCCACGGCGACCGTGCACAGCCTGCCCATCGTCGTCAACGCGTTCGACGCCGCGGCCGTCCGCGCCGGAGATCGACTCCTGGTCACGGGCGCGGGCGGCGTGCTGGGCCGCGCGGCGCTCGAGTACGCCGTGCACCTCGGCGCCGACGTGACCGCGGCCACGCGGCATCCGCTCGACGACGTGCCCGACGGGGTGCGGGTGCTCGTCACCGGACCCGACGCCGACCTGGCCGGAGCGCTCGCTCCCGACGACCGGTTCGATGCGGTCGTCGACGTGAGCGGCAGTGCTGCGCTCCTCGGTGAGGCGATCGCCGCGCTCGGCTGGGCCGGGCGCGCGGCGTTCTGCGCGGCATCCGTCGACACCCGGCTCTCGATCGACGCACGCGAGTTCTACCTCGCGCGCAAGCGGCTCGTCGGCGTCGCGAGCGCCGACCTCGACCAGGTGCGGCGCGCGCTCGACCTCGTGCGCGCGGGCGCCGTCCGGCCCCGCGTCGGCGCGCGCTACCCGCTCGACGACGTGCGCCGCGCGTACCGCGAGTTCCCGACCACGACCCCGGGCAAGGTGATCATCGATGTCCGCTGACCTCATCGACCGACCGCGGCTGCGCGCCTCGTTGCAGCGCATCGCCGATCGGACGCGCGCCGACGCGGCATCCGCCCGCATGCGGCCCTGGGTCGCCGCCCGACTCGAGGGCGACGTCGCGTCGGTCTCCGAGTTCGAGCAGTACGGCACGCACTACGCGTTCCGGTCCGACGAGTCCGCCGAGCGCGGCGGCCACGACTCGGCGCCGAGCCCGATGCGGTACCTGCTCAGCTCGCTCGCGTTCTGCATGCTCGGCTGGGCGGCGAAGACCTGGGCGGCGGCGGATGTCGCGGTCCGCTCGCTCGAGGCCGAGGTGCGCACGTGCCTCGACCTCCGCGGCGAGCACCTCGTCGAGGGTGCGCCGGCGCATCCGCTCTGGTTCGTGATCGAGCTCCGCATCGACGACGACGCGGCGCCCGAGCAGGCGGTGGCGCTGCTGCGCGAGGCCGCGCGGCGGTGCCCGACGACCTCGCTCGTGTCGAAGGCCGTGCCGCTGCACCTCGTGCTCGTGCAGCGCGGCTGGACCGTGCTCGACACCCGCCCCGACGACCTCAGGAACGAGCACCGAGAGGAGCAGACCCGATGAGTCCCGACCAGGGCACGCGCGACCGAGCCGCCGACCAGACCCGCTGCGCCGGCCCGACCCGCGCTGCGGGCCCGCTCGCGGGCATCCGCGTGATCGAGCTCGGCCAGTACATCTCCGGACCGTACGCGGCGAAGCTGCTCGCCGACCTCGGCGCCGACGTCGTGAAGGTCGAGTCGCCCGACGGCGACCCGATGCGGCGCTGGGAGGGCCACGGCGCGATGAGCCCGCAGTTCGCCGCGTACAACCGCGGCAAGCGCGCGGTCGTGCTCGACCTGAAGAGCGACGAGGGGCTCGCGGCGCTGCGCGCGCTCGCCCGCGACGCCGACGTGCTCATCGAGAACTTCCGCCCCGGCGTCGCCGAGCGGCTCGGCTTCGGCCCCGACGCGCTGCACGAGCTGAACCCGCGGCTCGTCACCTGCTCGATCACCGGGTTCGGCCCGAGCGGCCCCTACGCCGCCCGGCCCGCCTACGACACCGTCATCTCGGCGGTCGGCGCGATGTACAGCCAGGTCGTGCCGGCCGACACGCTCCGCCCGCTCGGCCCGGCGTTCTCCGACCTGCTGTCGGGCCTCTCCGCCTCGCAGGCGATCCTCGCGGCGCTGCACGCCCGCGGCGGGCGGCCGAACGGCGAGGGCGAGCACGTCGAGGTGTCGATGGTCGGCTCGCTCATCGACTTCCTCACCGAGGCGGCGGCCACCTACCTCGAGACGGGGCAGGTCGCGGGGCCCGACTCGCGCCCGCGGCGCGCGCAGGCGTACGCGTGCGTCGGCTCCGACGGCAAGGCGTTCGTCGTCCACATGTCGGTGCCCGAGAAGTTCTGGACCGGACTCCTCGACGTGCTCGAGCGCCCCGACCTCGCGAGCGACCCGCGCTTCGCGACCCGTGAGGCGCGCGTCCGCAACTACGACGACCTCGACGCCGAGCTGAAGGCGATCACCGAGCGGATGCCGCGGCAGCACTGGCTCGACCGGCTCGTCGCGCACGACATCCCGCACGGTCCGTTGAACACCGTCGCCGACCTGTTCGACGACCCGCAGGTCGCCTCGATGGGCCTCGTCGAGGAGATCGCGGGGCCGGATGGCGCGCCGCTGCGCGTGCCCGCCCCGAGCACCGTGTTCCACGCCAGCGGGCGACCGGCGCTGCGGGCGGCGCCGCGGCTCGGGGAGGTCGATGCCGACGTGCTCGTCCGCGACGCGGCATCCGTCATCGCATCGCCGAACGACCGGGCCGAGCCCGACGGCGCGGCCGCAGCATCCGTCACCGCACCGGAAGGGACCCGCGCATGACCCGCCCCGACGACCTCGTCGCGATCGACGTGCACACGCACCCGCAGACCGAGGAGTTCCTCGCCGCGATGGGCAAGCGGCACCAGCAGATGGCGAAGCACTTCGGGCGCGAGCGGCCGGTGGTCTCGTTCGCCGAGCAGGCCGACCAGTACCGCGAGCGGCGCATGATGGCCGTGATCGTGAACTCCGACTCCGAGACGACGTCGGGCATCAAGGGCGCGCCCAACGACCTGCTCGGTCGCGCGCAGGCCGACCACCCCGACGTGTTCATCGCCTTCGCGGGCATCGACCCGTGGAAGGGCGAGGCCGCGATCGCCGAGATCCGCCGCATGCACCACGAGTACGGCATCAGGGGCGTCGGCGAGCTCAACCCGTCGCGGCAGAAGTTCCTCGCGAACGACCCGCGGTTCTTCCCGATCTGGGAGACCTGCGCCGAGCTCGGCCTCGTCGTGATGTTCCACTCGGGCTTCCCGGGCGCGGGCGCCGGCACGCCGGGCGGCGGCGGCTACCGGCTCGAGAACGCCAGGCCCGTGCCCTACATCGACGACGTCGCCGCCGAGTTCCCGGAGCTGAAGATCATCAGCGCCCATCCGGCCTGGCCGTGGCACCTCGAGAACCTCGCGATGGTGTGGCACAAGTCGAACGTCTACCTCGACCTGTCGGGGTGGGCGCCGAAGTACCTGCCCCCCGAGGTCGTGCGCTATGCCGACTCGCTCATCACCGACCGCGTGCTCTTCGGCTCCGACTGGCCCGTGATGACCGCCGATCGCTGGATGGACGAGTTCGCCGAGCTGCCGTTCAAGGACGAGTCGCGGCGGAAGATCCTGCTCGAGAACGCCCGCGGGCTGTTCGGGATCTGAGCGGCCCGAGACATCCGCGGAACCGACCCGCGCTGCAACGAAAGGAACCCGATGGCCGAGCTCGTGCTCGCAGCGGTCACGCCGCACAACCCGCTGCTCTGGCGGGCCATGACCGACCCCGTGCCCGACGACCTGCGACCCATCGCCGCGAACTTCGCCCGCATCCGCGAGGCGGTCGCGGCGCACGAGATCGACGTGCTCGTGGTCATCGGCACCGACCATCTCCGGCAGTTCTTCTACGACAACTCCCCCGCCTTCGCGATCGGCAAGGCCGACGCCTACCACGGCACGTGGGAGAACGAGGTCCGCACGTTCGGGATGGAGTACGCCGAGCTGATCGGCCACCGCGAGCTCGCCGACCGGATCGCCGGACGGAGCGTGCTGCCCGACGCGATCGACTTCTCGGTGAGCCTCGAGTGGCGGCTCGACCATGCGTTCGTCATCCCGCTGCAGTACGTGCGGCCCGAACTCGACATCCCGGTCGTGCCGATCCACGCCAACGCGTCGATGCCGCCCGTGCCGTCGGTGCGCCGGTTCGTCGCGCTGGGGGAGCACCTGCGTCGCGCGATCGAGGAGTGGGACTCGGATGCCCGCGTCGGGATCCTCACCTCCGGCCACATGGCGAACGACGTCGGCGGCCCCCGCACGTTCGCCGGATCGCCGGACCCCGAGTTCGACGCGCTGGCTGCCGGATGGATGCGCGACGGCGACCTCGACGGCGCGATCCGGGTGTGCAGCGACATCGATCGACTGACGGAGGCCGGCAGCATGACCTCGCAATTCCTGAACGCGGTCGCAGCGCTCGCGGCGATGGGCGGTCGCGCCGCCGATGTCGTCGACGTGCCCGAGTCGCGCTTCTCCACCAGCCCGTTCTTCCTCTGGAGCACCCGCTGATGAGCGCCTACATGGTCGACAAGTTCATCCGGGCGGTCGAGCTCGGCGACGCGACCGTCGCCGAGTACGTGGCCGACCCGGCCGCGTTCGTCGAGCGCTGGCTCGCGGACGGCGGCACGCCCGCCGGCCCGACCGACGACCGCGTGCTCACCGAGGCCGAGCGCGCCGCGTTCGCCGCGCGCGACTTCGGCGCCCTGTACGCGCTCGGCGCGCACCCGTACCTGCTGTGGCACTTCACCGAGGCCGTGTACGAGCACGAGTACACCGAGGGGTTCGGATGGCGCGAGCTCGTCGAGCGCTACCGTGCCGCCGTCGCCCCGCAGGGGCTCGTCGACTACGTCCCCTGAGGCGCCCGATCGGGCTCGAGCACGAGCGGCGGGTGCACGGTAATCCCCGCGTAAGCGGACGGTAAGCGCACCGTCACCGCTGCCCCGTCGCCGCCGCGACGGCTCCGGCATTGACTGCTGGAGGGCCGTCGGAACCCGACGGTCGAACGGAAGGGGAACCTCATGCACACCACCCGAATCCGCCCGATCCTCGGCGCGGTCGCGACGCTGGCGCTCGCCGCCGGCGGCGTCATGCTCGGCGCACCCGCGGCGAACGCCGCCGGTGTCAGCGGGCCGGCGTTCTGGGTCGACGGCGAGCAGTACCGCACGGTCGGCACGAAGACCGACTTCTCGCACACCGGTGCACCGGCCGGCTCGTTCCAGCCGATCTACGCGTTCCCGGAGGGCACGCAGGCGAACGTCGCCACGGCCGCGCCGGGAGACGCCGGCTACCGTGGCGGCCGCTGGGTCGTCACCGAGGTGCTGCTGCCGAACGGCTACGGCGCCGCGCTCGCCTCGGGCGACCTCGACCACGACGGCGTGCTCGACTCCGACGACGAGCTCTGGGCGGCCGCGGGTGCGGGCGACCTCGTCGTCGGCGACGTGATCCGCTCCTTCGAGTGCCCGGTGATCCCGGTTCCGCGCAACGGCTGACTCGGGATGTCGCGCTCGCGCGGCCGGGCTGCCGACGGTCAGTCCCGGTCGCGCGGCCGTGCGCCGGCGGCCAGGTCGAGCGCGGCCCCGGCGAGCGCGGCCGAGGTGTCGAGGTCGCGCATCCAGAGCGGGACGGATGCCGTGGCGAACCCGTCGCCGAGGAGGCCGGGCACCGCCGCGGCATCCGTCTCGTCGACGAGCCAGCCGTCGAGCACGCCGCCCGCCGAGCGCGATCCGTAGTGGCGCGCGACGGCCGCGGCATCCGTCTCGACCCCGATCGCGGACAGGCACGCGTCGGCCATGCCGCGGACGACCCGCCCGCCGATGATGGGGGAGACACCGACGACCGGCGCCGGTGTCGCGGCGAGCGCCTCGCGGATGCCGGGGATCGCGAGGATCGTGCCGATCGAGACGACCGGGTTGGATGGGGCGAGGAGCACGACGTCGGCATCGGCGATGGCCTCCTCGACGCCGGGTGCAGGGCGGGCGGCGGCGAGGTTGCGCTGGTCGAAGCCGAGTGCGGGGATCGAGGCGCGGTGGCGCGTCCACCACTCCTGGAAGTGCAGCTCGCCACGGCCCTCGGCGCCCGGGTGCGCGGGGTCGATGCGCACGTGCGTGTCGACCTCGGTGTCGGTCGCCGGGACGAGGCGGACGCCGAGCCGCCAGCGCCGCTGCAGCCGTTCGGCGACGTCGGACGGGGTGAGGCCCTCGCGCAGCCACGACGTGCGCGCGAGGTGCGTGCCGAGGTCGAGGTCGCCGAGGGTGAACCACGGCCAGCCGACGCCCCATTCGCGCAGTTCTGCAGCGACCCGCTCGGTCTCGCCCGCACGGCCCCAACCGCGCTCGGTGTCGTTCACGCCCGCGAGGGCGTAGAGGAGCGAGTCGAAGTCGGGCATGAGGCGCACGCCCGAGAGCCAGAGGTCGTCGCCGGTGTTCACCACCACGGTGACGTCGGCCGAGGTCGCCGCCGTGCCGTCCGCGGCGGGTTCGGCGCCGGCCTCGGCGGGCCACCGCCTGACGCACTCCTCACGCACCCCGCGCGCGAACCGCGCGCCCCCGACTCCGCCCGCGAGCACCGTGATCTTCACCGTTCCACGCTACTGCCGCGCGCGCCGTGGGGCCGCGGCCTCCGGGCGAGCCGCGACACCGTACCATCCGGTGTCGCGGGGACCAACGGCCTCGCGCCCGCGGCGACGCGCGCGCATGCTGGAGGCATGTTCCGTGACCGCGTCGACGCGGCCGCCGCCCTGCTGGAGCGGCTGGACGCGTTCCGCGACGAGGACGTCGTCGTCCTCGGGCTCCCGCGCGGCGGGGTGCCGGTCGCGGCGGCCGTCGCCGAGGGGCTCGACGCCGCGCTCGACGTGATCGTCGTCCGCAAACTCGGCATCCCCGGGCAGTCGGAGGTGGCGATGGGCGCCATCGGCGAAGGCGATGTCCGCGTCGTCGACCGCGGGATCGTGCGGCGAGCGAGCGTCTCCGATTCGGCGTTCGACCGGGTCGAGCGGGAGGAGCAGCGCACGCTCGACCGTCGCGTGGCGCAGTTGCGCGGGGACCGGGCGCCCGAACCCCTCGGCGACCGCATCGCGCTCATCGTCGACGACGGGCTCGCGACGGGTGCGACCGCCGAAGCCGCGTGCCAGGTCGCCCGTGCCCGCGGTGCGCGTCGGGTCGTGCTCGCGGTCCCGGTGGCGCCGAAGGATGCGGCGTCTCGCGTGCCGTCGGCCGACCAGCTCGTGGCGGTCGAGGTCCCGGACTGGTTCATGGCGGTCGGGCAGGCGTACGCCGATTTCCGCCAGACGACCGACGACGAGGTGCTCGCGCTCCTCGAGGCTGCGCGACGGAGGACGGCCCGGTCGGCCCCACCGGCCGACCCGGAGGGCGGCGATCGGGGTCACGCGCCGCCCGAGCCGGGAGCGCCGCCCGAGCCGGGATCACCGCCCGAGTGAGGCGCCCGCCCGCACGAGGTCGGCGACCGAGGCATCCGGGAGGTACGCGCGCGTGAGCGCCAGGCCGATCCTCGCGAGGTCGCCGCCGTCACGGTAGAGCAGGTACATCGGCTCTGCGCGCGGGCGGAACTTCTGCTTGAAGCGGTGCAGCGAGCGGAAGCCGTAGGCGGGTTCGAGCATCCCGCCGAGCCGATCGAGGAGGGCGTCGACGGGTGTGAACTCGTCGGGGTCCGCGGGCGTCGATCGGGCGAGCGGGGCACCCGACAGCGACAGGAACCGCGCCCCCTCATCGCGGAACGCGAGGGCCGACGACGCGATCAGGAACTCCATCACCGGCGGGAACCCGCCATCGCGGCGCCGCATGAGGTCGAGGGTCCACCCGTCGACGTCGCCGCCGACGCGGTACACGGGCAGCCAGCTGAGGAACCCCTCGATCGACCCGTCGCGCTCCGCGAATGCCATCCGAACGGCCGGATCGAGCGCCTCGTCGACCGTGCCGAGGGTGAACCGCATCTCGGGCAGGTCCTTCCCGCCCACCCATTGCGCCGAGATCGCGTCGACCTGCGCGCGGACCCGGCGCGGCTCGTCGGCCAGCGCGCCCGTGCGGAACACGACGCCCTCGCGCTCGGCCCGGTTCAGCGCCTGCCGGGCGGGCGACCACGCCTTGCCGGTGAACTCGAGCCCGGGCAGGTCGACGATCGTGTCCTCCGCGATCTGCGCCGCGCGCCACCCCGGCGGCATCGCCGCCCTCGCGCGCTCGGTGGCGCCGAAGACGCACGCGACGTATCCGGCGCGTTCGACGGTGTCGACGAACTCCGCCAGCGTCGCGGCCATGCGGTCGTCGGGGGCGATGGGGTCGGAGAGCGCGATGGCGACGCCCTGGTGCGTCTGGTAGGCGACGCCGGTGCCGGGCGCCGACCCGAGGAAGAGCCGGTCGTCGGGCCAGGTCGCCATCCACGAGAGCGGACCGCCGCCGGTCTCGCGGACGAGTTCGCGCGCCGTCTCCGCGAGCGCGCCCGGTTCCTGTGCGTCGCGCGCACCGGGCATCCGTCGCCGCAATCGGGCGCGGTACGCGCGCCGTGTGATCACGAGCCATGCGAGCACGAGCGCCCAGAGCACCGCCGTCGCCACCGACAGCGAGAGCGCGTCCGAGATCGCGTCGATCTCGTCGGGCGCGTCGCCGCGCCACGCGGTGAGCAGCAGCAGGGCGACGACGCCGACCAGCACGTTGAGCGCGCCGAGCACGACCGCGCCGCTCCAGGCGAGGCGGATGCCGCGGCGCAGGCCGTTCGCGACGACGAGGATCAGCACCGCATCGAACGCGACGTCGATGAACTGCACGCCCGCGGGCTCGCTCGCGCCGAACGGTCCCGACGTGGGGACCAGCGTGAGGATCAGCTGAGCCGCGCCGAGCGCGAGCAGTGCGATCCAGGCCACGAACCGCTGCTCCCGGACCGTCGGGCGCGTGAGCGTGCGGGCCTCCACCAGGAGGACCGCGACGACCGCGACCGCGTGCTCGACGTCGGCGAGCGACCCGAGGAACAGGACGCTGACCGCGCTGAACGCCACCAGCACGAGCACGGCTCGACCTCGCCACGGGGTGCGCAGCGAGAAGGCGGCGAGCGCGATGCACGCGAAGACGCCGCCCGACGGGCCGACGTCGACGACGGTGAGGAGCGACTGCGCCCACGGCGAGCCGAACGCGGCGAGGCCCGCGACCACGAAGGCCGCCCCGACGATCGCCACCACCTGCCCGACCACGAACGCGGCGGCTGCGGTGAGCGACCCGCGCCGCAACTCCAGCCAGCCGACGCCGGCCACGACGACGACGAGGAAGAGGTATCCCCACGGCACGGCGACGAGGAAGGTGCCCGTCGCGATCGTCCACCACCGGCCGTCCTGGAAGGAGGGGACGCCGTACGCGAAGGTCGCGTACCAGTCCTGCTCGGATGCCGCCGTGGTGAGTCCGCCGGTGGCGATCCCGACGACGACCAGCGCGAGGGTGAGCCCGAGCGTCACGGGCAGTGCGCCGATCGAGCGCAGCACGCGGCGGGTGCGCCCGGCGCGTGCCGAGCCCTGCTCGGGCCCGGTACGGACGGATTCGGCGGTGGACGGGGTCGCGGCCGTCATGGCGCAGAGTCTTGCACGCGCGCCGCCGGCCCGCGCGATCGGCGCCGTGCGGCGCGGAAGCGCGTAGCGTGGTCGCATGCCCGACTACGGCCGCCCGATCGAGTTCGGAACGTTCATCACGCCGTCGGCGCTCGATCCCGAGCACACCGTCGAGCTCGCGGTCGCCAGCGAGCGCGCCGGGCTCGAGCTCGTCACCTTCCAGGACCACCCCTACCAGCCGCGGTTCCTCGACACGTGGACGCTCATGAGTTGGGTCGGGGCGCGCACGAGTCGCATCCGCATCTCGGCGAACGTGCACAACCTGCTGCTGCGTCCGCCGGCCGTGCTCGCGCGCGCCGCGGCATCCCTCGACCTGCTCACGGGCGGGCGCGTCGCACTCGGCCTCGGCGCGGGCGGGTTCGCGCCCGCCGCCGTTGCGATGGGCGCCCCGAGCCGCACGCCCGCCGAGCAGGTGGGGGCTCTCGGCGAGGCCATCGCCGTCATCCGCGAGCTGCAGGACACGGATGCCTCGGGCGGCGTCTTCCTGCACAACGAGCACTATCCGATCCGCGGCGCCAAGCGCGGGCCGGCGCCCGTGCAGAGGCCTCTGCCGATCTGGCTCGGCGTCCTGAAGCCCAGAGGTCTGCGACTGATCGGGACCGCCGCCGACGGCTGGCTGCCCTCGTTCGGTCGGCTCGAGCACGGCACGGACTCGCTCGACGCCGGGCACGCGATCATCGACGAGGCGGCGGTCGGCGCCGGGCGCGAGCCCCGGAGCATCCGTCGCCTGCTCAACGTCGGGCCGCGCGACGCCGATCCCGAGATCCTCGCCGAGCTGGCGACCCGGCACGGGGTCGACACGTTCATCGTGGTCGGCGACGACGAGGCCCTGATCACAGACCTCGGGGCGCGCATCGCGCCCGAGACACGCGCACTGGTGGCCGAACGGCGGGCCGCGGCCGGCTGAATCACCGGTCTCGTCGGCGCCCGGCCCTCCGCATCGCAGATCGGGACGTCCGTCCTCTGGACCTCGCGGCCTCGGCGCGCGACGATGGACGCACGGAACCGCACCGGCGCGGGAGGCCCCATGAACTCGGCATCGCCCCAGACCCACCGGACCGTCGCCCTCGTGGGCGCTTCGGGCTCGGGGAAGACCACACTCGCGGAGGCGCTCCTGCATCGCGCCGGCGCGATCCCGCGGGCGGGGTCCGTCGAACAGGGGAACACCGTCTGCGACCACGAGCCCGAGGAGATCGCCCGCCATACGAGCCTCGGGCTCTCGCTCGCCCACCTCGACTGGGCGGGGCCCGACGGCACGGCCTACACGATGACGCTCGCCGACACCCCGGGACATCCGGACTTCGTGGGCGCCGTCGATGCGGCGCTGTCTGTGGCGGATGTCGCGCTCATCGCCGTGAGCGCGGTGGACGGCGTCGTCGCCGGGACGCACTCGGCGTGGGAAGCGGCCGCGGCCGCCGGCGTGCCGCGGGTCGTCGTCGTCACGCAGGAGGACAAGGCGCGGGCCGATTTCCGTGGGGTGCTCGCACAACTCCGCGCCGAGTTCGGTGAGCACCTCTGGGCGCTCGAACTGCCGATCGGCGAGGAGGCGTCGTTCCGCGCGATCGCGGACGTGCTCACGGAGCAGGCCCACGTCTACGACGGCGACGGGACGCACCACGACGAACCGCTTCCACCCGAGGCCGAGGCGGAGGAGCACGCGATGCACGTCGAGGTGACGGAGGACATCGTCTCGCACGACGATGCGCAGCTCGAGGCGTACCTGGAGGGCGACGAGCCGTCGCCGGCCGAGCTCGAGCGGACGTTCGCGCGCGAGGTCGCGGCCGGCGAGGCGGTGCCCGTGCTCGTGTGCTCGGGGGCGACCGGGACGGGCGTCGACCGGGTCGCGGACCTCGTCTGCGAACTGACGCCCGCCGCGACCGATCGCGACGGGCGCATCCTCGTCGGGGAGGGGTCGGGTGGTTCCGAGCTGAAGGTCGCGCCGAACGAGGCCGGGGACACGCTCGTACACGTCTTCCGGACGGTCGCCGATCCCTTCGTGGGTCAGGTGTCGATGCTCAAGGTGCTCTCCGGCACGTTGCGGACGGGCGACAAGCTGCGGAACGCCACCACCGGCGCCGACGAGCGGATCCACGGGCTGTTCCGTCTCCGCGGCGCGGAGCACCTGACGGCCGGGACGCTCGCTGCCGGCGAGGTCGGTGCGGTGGCGAAGCTCACGGGTTCGCCCTCGGGGTCGCTGCTCTGGTCCCGGCCGACGGGCACCGCACGGCCGGCGGCGACGCCGCCCCGCCCGCCGGTCTACGCGGTCGCGCTCGAGCCGGCGTCGCAATCGGACGACGAGAAGCTGCCCGTCGCGCTGGCCAGACTGACGGCGGAGGATCCGACCCTCGTCGTCGACCGCGCGGGCGAGCACACGGTGCTCCGCGGACTCGGCGACACGCACGTCGCGGTCGCGGTGGAACGACTCGCGCGCGTGTTCGGCGTGCACGTCGAGACTGCGCCGGCGCCGGTGGCGTTCCGGGAGACGATCGCGGGCTCCGCCTCGGTCGAAGGCAAGCTGAAGAAGCAGTCGGGCGGACACGGACAGTTCGCGGTCGTGCAGCTCACCGTCTCGCCGCTGCCGCCCGGCGAGGGATTCGAGTTCGTCGACTCGGTCACCGGTGGGGCGGTGCCACGGCAGTACATCACCGCCGTCGAGAAGGGTGCGCGCGATGCGCTCGCATCGGGTGGTCCGCAGGGGCATCCCGTCGTCGACGTGCGGGTCGAGCTCACCGACGGCAAGACGCACTCGGTCGACTCGTCGGACATGGCCTTCCGGACGGCCGCCTCGATCGGCGTGAAGGCGGCGCTCGCCGAAGCCGGGACCGTGCTGCTCGAGCCCGTCTCGAGCGTGACCGTCACGGTGCCGAACGACCTGCAGGGCGCCGTGCTCACCGACCTGTCGGGGCGTCGGGGTCGCGTCAGCGCGACCGAGGCAGCTGCGGATGGCCGGGCGCGGGTGGTCGCACACGTGCCCGAGTCGGAGCTCACGCGGTACGTGCTGGACCTGCGCTCGATCACGGCCGGCCAGGCGGAGCTCACCATCACGCCCGACCACTACGCGAAGGCGCCGAGTACGGCGCGCGCCTAGCTCGGCACCGTACGACCGCTCGCGTCGGCGCCGCTCGCCTCCGCACCTGCCCGCGCCCGGCGCGGGCGCCCGCGCCCGGCGCCCGCGCCCGCGCCCGGCGCCTCCGCGCCCTCCCGCGCCTGCGCCCGCGCCCGCGCCGCTCACGCTGCCGCATCCGCCATCTGCACTTCGAACCGCGCCCGGCCGCCGAGCCGGGGCACGCGCTCGGGATCGACGTGGGGCGGTGGGATGAACCAGATCGCATCGGATTCGGCGCGGATCTCCCAGCCTTCACGGTGGATGAGGTGGTGGCAGAAGCTGCAGAGCAGGACGCCGTTCGCGAGGTCGGTCGGGCCGGCATCGCGTTCCCACCAGCGGATGTGATGCGCCTCGACGTAGCCGACGTTCTGTCCGCATGACGCGCAACCGCCGTCGCGCTCGCCGAGGGCGAGGCGCTGCGCCCGGGTGAAGAGGCGCGCGCCGCGGCCGAGGTCGAGCGGAAGGCTCGGGCCACCGAGCACCGCGGGAATCAGCTCGGCGTCGGCGGAGAGCCGCCGGGCGGTCGCCGCGGAGATCGGCTGGTCGAGTCCATCGATGCGGGCGTCACCGAGCCCTGCCACGAGCGTCGCAAGGTCGACGCGGACCACCACGGTCGTCTTCGCGAGCGGCGCCACGCTCTGCTCGCAGCCGAGGACATGACGTGCGATCGCGGCGAGCGCATCGGCCCGCAGTTGGGGGATCGACCGGCGATCGTCGACCACCTGACGTGGGTCGCCTGGTCGCGGTTCGCGCCTCCGCAGCGCGTCGCCGACGAGCGCCTCGACGGCGGCCTTCACCGGTGCCGCGCTCTCCGCATCGAGCCGTGCGTGCAGGTGCACGACGCCGTGGCGATCCTCGCGGATGGTCAGCGAGCGCTCGTCGCGCAGTTGCTCCTCGCGCGGTTCGACCCCGTCGGCGTCGAGGCGGGCCTCCGCCTCGCGGACGCCCCGGACGAGGAGTTCGAGCGGAGCCCGTTCGGCGAGCTCGGCGAGCGCCGCCTCGGCGACGCCCAGGAGATCGGCGTCGGCGCGGATCGCCACGCGGTCGAGCATGGTCGTGATCGTCGAAGCGGCCTCGACGCTGATCGCGGCTCGGTCGAGCGCGGACGCGACGTGCGGCCGACGAGACGGCATCCGCTCGCCCACGAACGACTCGCGCGTGGCAGTCGCCGAACCGACGGCGATCAGTCGGGCCGCGTCGCTGCGCGAGCCGCCGGTGGATGCCGCGACGAGCCGCCCGGCGTTGTGGTGGCCCTGTGCCTTCGCCAGGCCGAGCTCGCCGAACTCGGGCCCGGATCGTCGGGCGACCTCGGCGGCCGCCCGAGCGAGCAGCGCATCGACGCCGCGCCGCACTGCTCCGAGTGCATCGACCACCCGGACGAGCCCGGCATCGCTCGCCTGCTCGAGTTCGCGCTGCGCGTCGCCCGGCATGGACCCGAGGGCCGGCGCAGCCTCGACCCACGCGGCACGCAGTGCATCGAGCTCTCGCGAGAGCGTCGCCAGGGGTTCCTCCATGCTTCGATCCTGCACCCACCCACCGACATCGGGATCGTCGGGAAATCAGCCGTGGATCAGGTATTTTCCTGTGGAGATGGCAACAGATCCGGGCCTTGTGGAGGACGAGTCGACGACGAACGCCCGCGGCCCCGCGCTTCACTCGCGCTTCCGTGCCACGCCGTAGCCAGGGCCACCGAAGCGCCGCCCGCTTGCCCCGCCCCCGCGCGACCCGTCAGTGCCCGCCCGCCCCGCAGTGCTCGCGGGCCCCAGTGCCCCCCCCCGCAGTACTCGCGTGCCCCTCAGTGCCCGCCCGCCCGTCAGTACCCGCCCGCCGCGAGATGCTGGCCCGCGACCGCGAGCGCATCCGCCACCGCCGCGGCGTCCTCGCGCACCGCGCCCACGGTCACGCGCACGTACTCGTGCGCGTCCGGCCGGGCGGCGCCCGCCACCGGCGACCCGTTCGCCGCCGCGAGGAACGGCGTCCCGCCCGCGACCCGGATCCCGGCCGCGGCGAGCTGCACGAGCGTCGATCGCTCCGAGAGCACCGGCATCCACAGGTTGATGCCGTCGGCATGCATGACCGGGATGCCGCGCGACCGCAGCGCCTCGCCGAGCGCGCGCTGGCGCGTGTAGTACGCGCGCCGCGCTTCGGCGACGGCATCGATGGCCGCGCCATCCGTCAGCAGGTCGAGCAGGATCGACTGCAGCATGCGCGAGGTCCAGCCGGGGCCGACCATGCGTCGCGCCATGATCCGGCCGATCAGGTCGCGCGGGCCGCCGACGGCGGCGATGCGCAGGTCGGGGCCGTGCGACTTCGAGAAGCTGCGCACGTGCACCACGCGGTCGGGCAGGTGCGCCCCGAGCGTGACGTCGCCCTCGGTCGAGATCAGCCCGGAGTGGTCGTCCTCGACGACGACGAGGTCGAGACCGTCGTCGTCCACGGCCGAGCGGATGACTCCCGCCAGCGCCGCGGCGCGCGTCGCCGTCATCGACGCACCGGTCGGGTTCTGGGCGCGCGGCTGCAGCAGGATGGCCGCCGGCCGGCGCCGCAGTACGGCCGCGAGTCCCTCGGGCGACATCCCGTGCTCGTCGATCGCGACCGGGACGGCCTCGGCGCCGAGCAGGTCGAGGAGGTCGAGGAACGGCGGGAAGCCGGGGTGCTCGACGACGACCCGGTCGCCGAAGCGGACGACCTGGTCGAGCGTGCGCGAGATCGCGTCGAGCGCACCGTCGACGACGACGATCGACTCGGCCTCGCTCGGCCACGACCGACGCAGCACCGCGGCCAGGGCGGGAAGGACGGGCTCCGCCTGGTAGCTGCCGACGTCGGCTCGCGCCGAGACGCGCGACAGCGCGGGGCCGAGGGCGGGCAGCAGGAGCGGGTCCGGGGTTCCCCGCGAGAGGTCGAGGCGCACGGGGTCGTCGGGCGGCGCCATCCCGCGCATGCGCATCGCGGGGCCTGCGGCGGCGTCGCGGCGGACGAAGCTGCCCGCGCGGCCGCGCGACTCGATCAGTCCGGCACGCGCGAGCGCCTGCCACGCCTGGCTGATCGTGGCGGGGCTGACCCCGAGCGACGAGGCCAGTTCGCGAACGGTGGGCAGGCGCATCCCCGCCTCGAGCTCCCCGCTGTTCACGAGTCGGGCGAGGTCGGCGGCGATGCCGCGCGGAGTCGTGTCGGCAAAGGGTGCGAGGGAGGTCAGCTCGGAGACATCCACTCGAATACCTGATCGCACCATTGCCTCCTCACGAAGCAAGGGACAGGATGTTTAACCACCGCGTCACAGACTGAAACAAAAGAGAAATGTTCAAGCCGAAGAATAACAGAACGGGTCGCAAGCCCCGTTCGGCATCCCCCGCAGGCCTCCGGCCCGCGGTCGCACTCGGCACCACTGCTCGGCGTCCCCGCGCGCACCGCAGGCACTAGCGCTCCACGCCTGCACCGCTGGCGGCAACGACGCCGACCGACCCAGGAGGCACCATGACGATCGTTCGAGCGGCCATCACCCAGACGAAGTGGACGGGTGACAAGGAGTCGATGCTCGACAAGCACGAGCAGTTCGCGCGCCAGGCGAAGGAGCAGGGCGCCCAGGTGATCTGCTTCCAGGAGCTCTTCTACGGGCCCTACTTCGGCATCACGGAGGACGTGAAGTACTACGACTTCGCCGAGCCGGCCGACGGCCCGATCGTGCAGCGCTTCGCCGCCCTCGCCAAGGAACTCGAGATGGTCATGGTGCTGCCCATCTACGAGGAGGAGCAGCCCGGCGTCTACTACAACACCGCCGTCGTCGTCGACGCCGACGGCACCATCCTCGGCTCGTACCGCAAGCACCACATCCCGAACCTCGACAAGTTCTGGGAGAAGTTCTACTTCCGCCCCGGCAACCTCGGCTATCCGGTGTTCCAGACGGCCGTCGGGCCGATCGGCGTCTACATCTGCTACGACCGGCACTTCCCGGAAGGATGGCGCGAGCTCGGCCTGAACGGCGCCCAGATCGTCTTCAACCCGAACGCGACCAAGCCCGGCCTCTCCAACCGCCTCTGGGAGATCGAGCAGCCCGCCGCGGCCGCCGCCAACGGCTACTTCATCGGCGCCGCGAACCGCGTCGGCCTCGAGGACAACGAGTACGGCGACCTCGCCGTGGACTTCTACGGCAAGAGCCAGTTCGTCGACCCGCAGGGCAACATCGTGGGCGACTACGGCTCGGAGACCGACGAGGAGGTCGTGGTCCGCGACCTCGACATGGACATGATCCGCAACGTGCGCAACGCGTGGCAGTTCTACCGCGACCGCCGACCGGAGTCGTACACGTCCATCCCCAAGCCGTAACCCGACGAGCGCGAAGGAGCGAAGCGCATGGCCACCACCCTCATCTCCGGCGGCACCGTCGTCAGCGCCACCGGCCGGTCCGCGGCCGACGTGCTCGTCGACGGCGAGAAGATCGTCGCCGTCCTGCAGCCCGGCAGCGAACTGCTCGGCACGGATGTCGCGGCATCCGTCGACCGCGTCGTCGACGCCACCGGCAAGTACGTCATCCCCGGCGGCATCGACGCCCACACGCACATGCAGCTGCCGTTCGGCGGCACCGAGGCGTCGGACACGTTCGAGTCGGGCACCATCGCCGCCGCGCACGGCGGCACCACCTCGATCATCGACTTCGCCGTGCAGACCTACGGCCAGCGACTCGAAGACGGGCTGGCGGCGTGGCACGAGAAGGCCGGCGGCAACTGCGCGATCGACTACGGGTTCCACCAGATCGTGGGCGACGTCAACGAGGCATCGCTCGAGGCGATGAAGAAGCTCCCCGACGAGGGCGTCACGAGCTTCAAGATGTTCATGGCCTACCCGGGCGTCTTCTACTCGGATGACGCGCAGATCCTGAAGGCCATGCAGGTGTCGCGCGACACCGGCATGCTCACGATGATGCACGCCGAGAACGGCCCGGCGATCGACGTGCTCGCCCAGCAGCTCGTCGACCAGGGCAAGACCGACCCCTACTACCACGGCATCGCCCGCGCGTGGGAGATGGAGGAGGAGGCGACCCACCGCGCGATCATGCTCGCCAAGCTCACCGGGGCGCCCCTCTACGTCGTGCACGTGTCGGCCAAGCAGGCCGTCGAGCAGCTCGCCTGGGCGCGCGACACGGGCCAGAACGTCTACGGCGAGACCTGCCCGCAGTACCTCTACCTCTCGCTCGAGGACCAGCTCGGCGCGAAGAGCGACGAGTGGGGCACGTTCGAGGGCGCGAAGTGGGTGTGCTCCACGCCGCTGCGCAGTCGCGCCGAGGGCCACCAGGACTCGATGTGGCAGGCGCTCCGCACGAACGACCTGCAGATGGTCTCGACCGACCACTGCCCGTTCTGCATGAAGGACCAGAAGGAGCTCGGCCTCGGCGACTTCCGGAAGATCCCGAACGGCATCGGCTCGATCGAGCACCGGATGGACCTCATGTACCAGGGCGTCGTCACCGGCGAGATCACCCTCGAGCGGTGGGTCGAACTCACGAGCACGACGCCCGCGCGCATGTTCGGCCTCTACGGCACCAAGGGCGTCATCCAGCCCGGTGCCGACGCCGACATCGTCGTCTACGACCCGAACGGCCACACGTCGATCGGCTTGGACAAGACGCACCACATGAACATGGACTACTCGGCGTGGGAGGGCTACGAGATCGACGGCAAGGTCGACACGGTCATGAGCCGCGGCAGGGTCATCGTCGAGGACGACGCCTACGTCGGCGCCAAGGGCGACGGGCGCTACCTCAAGCGCGGCCTGAGCCAGTACCTGATCTGAACATCCCGACCCGACAGAACAGAAGGGAGCAGCGGATGGAATTCGGAGCGGTCCTGCAGACCAACCCCCCGGCCTCGCGCACGATCCAGCTCGCCAAGCTCGCGGAGGTGCACGGCTTCAGCCACGTGTGGACGTTCGACTCGCACATCCTCTGGCAGGAGCCATACGTCATCTACAGCCAGATCCTCGCGCAGACCCAGCGCATCAAGGTCGGCCCGTTCGTGACCAACCCGGCCACGCGCGACTGGACCGTCACGGCCTCCGTCTTCGCGACGCTCAACGAGATGTTCGGCAACCGCACGGTGTGCGGCATCGGCCGCGGCGACTCGGCGGTGCGCGTCACGAACGGCAAGCCGACGACGATGACCGAGCTGCGCGAGTCGATCCACGTGATCCGCGAGCTCGGCAACTCCCGCTCGGTCGAGTACCACGGCTCCGAGATCCAGTTCCCGTGGAGCCGGGGCTCCGAGCTCGAGGTGTGGGTCGCGGCCTACGGTCCCATGGCGCTCCGCGTCGCGGGCGAGGTGGGCGACGGGTTCATCCTGCAGTTGGCCGACCTCGACATCGCCGAGTGGATGATCACGACGGTCCGGAATGCCGCCGAGAAGGTCGGGCGCGATCCCGCGTCGGTGAAGTTCTGCGTCGCGGCGCCCATGTACATCGGCGACGACTGGGCGCACATGCGCGACCAGTGCCGCTGGTTCGGCGGGATGGTCGGCAACCACGTCGCCGACATCGTCGCGAAGTACGGCGCGCACGGCACGGTGCCCGACGCCCTGACGGACTACATCCGGGGCCGGCAGGACTACGACTACAACGAGCACGGCCGGGCGGGGAACACCCACACCGAGTTCGTGCCCGATGAGATCGTGGAGCGGTTCTGCGTGCTCGGCTCGGCCGATCAGCACATCCAGAAGCTGAAGGCCCTCGCCGAGCTCGGCGTCGACCAGTTCGCGGGCTACCTCCAGCACGACAACAAGGAGGAGACGCTGCGGGTCTACGGCGAGACCGTGATCCCGGCGCTCTCCGAGCACATCACGGCGAAGCGATGACGGCAGCCGCGATCACGCCCCGAGCAAAGCGCGCGCACCGCTGGCGTGCCGTGGTCTGGGGCGTCGTTGGCGTCCTCGCGCTCGCCGCCCTGTGGGAGCTGTACAAGCTGGTCGGCCCCGCCGACGGCTGGCTGGTGGGGGCGCAGGAGGGCGTCACCGGGAGCGGCATCCGCCTGCTCCCGCGCACGAGCGACCAGGCGATGCCGCACACGTGGGACATGGTCGCCCGGGTCATCGAACCCGTCACCCGGGCGCAGGGCGCGCTCCCGCTCGGCGTCGTGGTGCTCCTCGCGGCGCTCACGAGCCTGGGGATCGCGGCGCTCGGATGGCTCGTGGGCGTCGTCGTCGGGTTCGCGCTCGCGCTCCTCATGCTCGGCTTCCGCATCGCCGAGCGCGCGGTGCTCCCGTTCGTGATCCTGAGCCAGACCGTGCCGCTCATCGCGCTCGCGCCGCTCATCCGCAACTGGGGCTCGCGCCTGGAGTTCGGCGCGTTCTCGTGGGAGAGCTGGATGTCGGTTGTGGTCATCGCGAGCTACCTCGCGTTCTTCCCGGTCGCCGTCGGCGCCCTGCGGGGCCTGCAGTCGCCGGATGCCGCGCACCTCGACCTCATGCGCAGCTACGCGGCCGGATGGTGGACCACGCTGTTCCGGCTCCGGATGCCCGCGAGCGTGCCGTTCCTCGTGCCCGCACTGCGCCTGGCCGCCGCGAACGCCGTCGTCGGCACCGTGGTCGCCGAGATCTCGGTCGGCTTCACGGGCGGCATCGGCCGGCTCATCCTCGAGACCGCGGTCGCCGCCTCGAGCGACCCCGCCAAGCCCTGGGCTCCGATCCTGGGTGCGGTGCTGCTCGGGCTCGTCGCCGCCGGCTTCGTCGCCCTCCTCGCCGCATTCCTCAGCCCGTTCCGCCGACAGGAGACCGTCGCATGAGCAGCCCGTCCCCGAGCACGCCCGCACCCGAGCAGACGGGCGCCACCGGCATGGCCGGGACCGCCCCCGCCGGGGCCGCCACCGACGCTGCGACCGAGGCCGTCGTCGCCCGCGGGGTCGAGCGCGTCTTCGCGGGTGCGAAGGGTGCCGAGGTCACGGCGCTCACGGGCATCGAGCTCACGGTGCGCGCCGGCGAGTTCGTCTCGCTGATCGGGCCGTCGGGCTGCGGCAAGTCGACGCTGCTCCGGCTCATCGCCGACCTCGACACGCCGACCGCGGGCGAGATCCGGGTCTTCGGCAAGACGGCGGCGCAGGCCCGCATCGACCAGTCGTACGGCATCGCGTTCCAGCAGGCCGGGCTCCTGCCGTGGCGCACCGTCGCCGCGAACATCGAACTCCCGCTGCAGCTGCACGGGGCGGATGGCGCGACCCGCCGCGCCCGCGTCGCCGAGCTGCTCGACCTCGTGGGCCTCGCCGACTTCGCGAAGCACTACCCCGACCAGCTCTCGGGCGGCATGCAGCAGCGCGTCGCGATCGCGCGGTCGCTCGCCGAGCAGCCGCGACTGCTCCTCATGGACGAGCCGTTCGGTGCGCTCGACGAGATGACCCGCGAGCGCATGCAGACCGAGCTGCTCCGCATCCGCGCCGAGACCGGCGCTGCGGTCGTGTTCGTGACGCACTCGATCCCCGAGGCCGTCTACCTCTCCGACCGCGTCGTCGTGATGTCGCCCCGGCCCGGGCGGATCACCGACGAGGTCGACGTGCGCCTCGGCGACGCCGCCGACCGCGGCGAGGACCTCCGGGAGGACGCCGCCTTCTTCGCCGGCGTGACGGCCGTGCGCGAGGCCCTCCACGGCGCGGAGTCCGCACCGGCCGCCGGCGCGGCGAGGGGGGTGGACGTGCGATGACGAGTGCCGCACCCGAGCGCGTCGACGCGCCGCCGCCCGAGGCGGACCCGGCGATCGCGATGCCCGGGCTGGAGGCATCCGCCGCCCCGCGTCGGCGCCGCGCGACCGGCGACGGCCCGCTCGCGCGCTTCGCCAGGCTCGTGCTGCCGCCCGTCGCGCTGTTCATCGTGCTCGTGCTCCTCGCCGAGCTCGTCGTGGTGGCTGCGGGCATCCCGCCGTTCGTGCTCGCGAGCCCGTCCGCCATCCTCGACCAGCTCGTGCAGTACGCCCCGCAGGTGCTCGCCGCGACCCTCGCGACCGGCCTGAACGCGCTCATCGGCCTCGTGATCGGCGCGGTCATCGGCGTGCTGCTCGCGATCGCGGCATCCCTCGGCCGGCCCGTCGACGGCATGCTCGCGCCGGTCGTCGCCGCCGTGGCGGTCGTGCCCATCGTCGCCCTCGCGCCGGTGTTCTACACGATGTTCGGCTCGACCTCGGAGGTCGCGCGCATCCTCATCGCCTCGATCGCCGCGTTCGTGCCGGTCTTCCTCAACACGCTCCGCGGCCTTCGGCAGGTGCGACCCGTGCACCGCGACCTCATGCGCTCGTACGCCGCGACTCCGTCGCAGCTGACGAGGCTCGTCACCATCCCGTCGGCACTGCCCCACTTCTTCACGGGCCTCCGCATCGCCTCGTCGCTCGCCGTGATCTCCGCCCTCGTCGCGGAGTACTTCGGCGGTCCCCGTCAGGGGCTCGGCTCGGCGATCACGACCGCCGCCGCGTCGAGCGCGTACGCCCGCGCGTGGGCGTTCGTCATCGGCGCCATCCTGCTCGGCCTCGTCTTCTTCGTCCTCACCAGCCTGATCGAGAGGATCGCCTCCCGACACCGATGACCCCGCCCGGCCCGAGCCGGGACCCCAGCCCGCCGGCCGACGCCGTCCGGCCCCAGCCACCGGCCCAGCCGGTCGGATCCCGCACCACGAGCACCACCACCACGAGAGGAATGCACATGAAGCGCAACCGGATCCTCGCGGGCGCGGCGGCAGCAGCCGCGACCGCGCTCGTGCTCGCCGGCTGCTCCGCAGGGGGCAGCGACTCGGGCGACGACGGCGGCGACACCGCCGACGGCGAGCTCACGCCCGTGACCCTGCAGCTGCAGTGGCTCACGCAGGCGCAGTTCGGCGGCTACTACCTCGCCGAGGCGAACGGGTACTGGGAGGAGCTCGGCCTCGACGTCGAGATCATCCCGGGCGCGGTCGACATCGTCCCGCAGGACGTGCTCGCCGCAGGCGACGTCGACTTCGCGATCGCGTGGGTGCCCAAGGCGCTCGCGTCGATCGAGGCGGGGGCGAACATCACGAACATCGCGCAGGTCTTCGAGCGCAGCGGCACGTTGCAGGTCGCCTGGGCCGACAGCGGCATCGCGGGGCCGGAGGACCTCTCCGACAAGCAGATCGGCAGCTGGGGCTTCGGCAACGAGTGGGAGCTCTTCGCGGGCCTCACCGAGGTCGACGCGTCGGGCTACACGATCGTGCAGCAGAACTTCGACATGAACGCGCTGCTGAACCGCGAGATCGACGCCGCGCAGGCGATGACCTACAACGAGTACGCGCAGTTGCTCGAGGCAGTGAATCCCGAGACGGGCGAGCTCTACCAGCCCGAGGACTTCTCGGTCATCGACTGGAACGAGGTCGGCACGGCCATGCTCCAGGACGCCATCTGGGCGAACACCGAGCGCCTGGAGTCCGACCCCGAGTACGCCGAGACCGCGGTCAAGCTCATCCAGGGCGCGATCCTCGGCTGGATCGACCAGCGCGACGACCCGCAGGCCGCGGCCGACGCGGTGACCGCCGCCGGCTCGACGCTCGGCACGAGTCACCAGCTCTGGATGGCCAACGAGATCAACAAGCTCATCTGGCCCTCGACGAACGGCATCGGCCACATCAACGAGGACCAGTGGGACGAGACGGTCGAGATGGCCCTCATGACGAAGAACCAGGACGGCGCGCAGGTCATCACGACCGACCCGCCGGACACCGCGTACACCAACGAGTACGTCGACGAGGCCATCGCGAACCTCGAGGCCGACGGCGTCGACGTGCTGGGCGAGTCCTACGCGCCCATCGAGGTCACCCTCACCGAGGGCGGCAACTAGCAGACGGATGCCGCGGGGCGCGGCTCGCACGGCCCGCCCCGCGGCATCCACCCCACGAAAGGCGACGACGCCCATGACCGAGAACCTGACCGCCGACCTCGACGCGCTCGCGCGCGAGCTCGACGCCGCACACGTCTTCCACTCCTGGTCCGCGCAGGGCAGTCCGCCGCAGCTGGTCGTCGCGAGCGGGCGCGGCACGAAGGTCTGGGACCACGCGGGCCGCGAGTACCTCGACTTCTCGAGCCAGCTCGTCAACGTGAACATCGGCCACCAACACGCAGCGGTCGTCTCGGCGATCCGCGAGCAGGCGGAGCTGCTGGCCACGATCGGCCCGCCGACCGTGAACCTCGCGCGCGGCGAGGCCGCGAAGCGGATCACCGACCGGGCGCCCGACGGCATGTCGAAGGTGTTCTTCACCAACGGCGGCGCCGATGCGAACGAGAACGCGATCCGGATGGCACGACTGCACACCGGCCGCGACAAGGTGCTGTCGACCTACCGCTCGTACCACGGCAACACCGGCGCCGCGATCGTCTCGACGGGAGACTGGCGGCGCATCCCGAACGAGTTCGCCCGCGGGCACGTCCACTTCTTCGGGCCGTTCCTGTACCGCTCCGAGTTCTGGGCGACGACGCCCGAGGAGGAGTCGGAGCGGGCCCTGCGGCACCTGCGCCGCGTGATCGAGGCCGAGGGGCCGGCGACGATCGCGGCCGTGCTGCTCGAGACCGTGCCCGGCACGGCGGGCGTGCTCGTGCCGCCGCCCGGCTACCTCGCCGGCGTCCGCGAGCTCTGCGACCGGCACGGCATCATGCTGATCCTCGACGAGGTCATGTGCGGCTTCGGCCGGACGGGACGCTGGTTCGCGTTCGACGGCTACGACGTGCGCCCCGACCTCATCAGCTTCGCGAAGGGCGTGAACTCCGGCTACGTGCCCGTGGGCGGCGTCGTCATCTCCGACGAGATCGCCGCGGACTTCGACGAGAAGGTCTTCCCCGGCGGGCTCACCTACTCGGGGCATCCGCTTGCGATGGCCTCGATCGTCGGCGCGCTCGATGCCATGGAGTCGGAGGGCATCGTCGACCACGCGCGCCGCGTCGGAGCCGAGGCCATCGCGCCCGCGCTCACCGAGCTCGCCGAGAAGCACGCGGTGATCGGCGAGGTGCGCGGCGAGGGCGTCTTCTGGGCGCTCGACCTCGTCGCCGACCCCGAGACCCGGGAGCCGCTGCCCGCCGCGGAGGTCGGGCGCATCAAGGGCGCGCTCATCGAACGGGGCCTGCTGCCGTTCGTGGCCGAGAACCGCATCCACGTCGTGCCGCCCTGCGTGGTCACGGCGGAGGAGGTCGAGCAGGCCACCGAGATCTACGACGAGGTGCTCGGCACCGTCGCCGTGTGACCCCGGAGCCCGCGGCATCCGTCCGGGGCCGCCGCGGCTCCATCCATCCCGAACGACCCGGACACCTCGATTCGAGAGGAACGAGACCATGACCGACACCCAGACCGCCCCCAGCGCCGGAGGCACCGCGACCGCCGAGATGGTGGAGCACTGGATCGACGGCGCGCCCGCCTCGGGCGACTCCGAGCGCACCGGGCCCGTCTACAACCCCGCGCACGGAGTCGAGCAGCGGCGCGTGCGCTTCGCGTCGACGGAGGACGTGGATGCCGCGGTCGAGGCCGCCGCCCGCGCGTTCCCCGCGTGGCGCGACGCCTCGATCGCGAAGCGCCAGCAGATCATGTTCCGCTTCCGCGAGCTGCTCGCGTCGCGGACGGAGGAACTCGCCGCGATCCTCACGAGCGAGCACGGCAAGGTGACCGCCGACGCGCTCGGCGAGATCGCGCGCGGCCTCGAGGTCGTCGAGCTCGCGTGCGCGATGCCCGCCTACACGAAGGGCGAGTACTCCGAGAACGTGTCGACCGGGATCGACGTCTACTCGCTCCGCCAGCCGCTCGGCGTCGTCGGCATCATCAGCCCGTTCAACTTCCCGGCGATGGTGCCGCTGTGGTTCTTCCCGCTCGCGATCGCGACGGGCAACACGGTCGTGCTGAAGCCGTCGGAGAAGGACCCGTCGGCCTCGGTCTGGCTCGCGCGCCTGTTCCAGGAGGCCGGGCTGCCCGACGGCGTGCTGAACGTCGTGCACGGCGACAAGGTCGCGGTCGACGCGCTGCTCGAGCACCCGACGGTCCGCTCGATCTCGTTCGTCGGCTCGACGCCGATCGCGCAGTACATCTACGCGACGGCCACCGCGAACGGCAAGCGCGTGCAGGCGCTCGGCGGCGCGAAGAACCACATGCTCGTGCTCCCCGACGCCGACCTCGACCTCGCGGCCGACGCCGCGGTCAACGCGGGCTTCGGCTCGGCCGGCGAGCGCTGCATGGCGATCTCCGCGGTCGTCGCGGTCGACTCGATCGCCGACGAGCTCGTGTCGAAGATCAGCGAGCGGATGTCGCGGCTCGTCACCGGCGACGGCACCCGCGGCTGCGACATGGGTCCGCTCATCACGCGGGAGCACCGCGACAAGGTCGCCGGGTACCTCGACGTGGCCGGCGAGGACGGGGCATCCGTCGTCGTGGACGGCCGCGACCCGGACGTGGACGGCGAACCGGACGGGTTCTGGATGGGGCCGACCCTCATCGACAGGGTGCCGACCTCGTCGGCCGTGTACCGCGACGAGATCTTCGGCCCGGTGCTCTCGGTCGTGCGCGTCGACGGCTACGAGGACGGCCTCGAGTTGATCAACGCGTCGCGGTACGGCAACGGCACGGCGATCTTCACGAACGACGGCGGCGCCGCGCGGCGCTTCCAGCGCGAGGTGACGGTGGGCATGGTCGGCATCAACGTGCCCATCCCCGTGCCCGTCGCCTACCACTCGTTCGGCGGCTGGAAGGACTCGCTGTTCGGCGACGCGAAGGCCTACGGCCCGCGCGGCTTCGACTTCTTCACGCAGGAGAAGGCGATCACGTCGCGCTGGCTCGACCCGAGTCACGGCGGGCTGAACCTGGGCTTCCCGCAGCACGACTGAATGGCGCGGCCGACGCGTTCGAGTGTCGTTTCTGCGGTGGAGGCCGGTTCGACCGAGCACTCCACCGCAGAAGCGGGACTCGGTTGCGCGCGTCAGGCGAGCGCGCTCCGCGCGAGTTCGAGTGCGGAGCGCACCGTCTGCTCGACGACCTCGGACGGGTCGCCCTCGAAGCGCCAGACGGCTTCGCCGAGTTCGTCGCCGACCGCCACCGCGGCGTAGACGGTACCGGGCGGCAGCCCATCTTCGGGTTCGGGGCCGCCCACGCCGGTCACGGCGATGCCGACGTCGGCACCGAGCACCCGTGCGACGCCGGTGGCGAGTTCCCTCGCGCACTGCGCGGTGAGCACGGAGGTCGCCGTGACCCCGAGGAGCTCGCGCTTCACGCGCTCGGAGTAGGCGACGACGCCGCCCGCGAACCAGTCCGACGCCCGCTCGCCGCGGCCGAGCGCGCTCGAGATCGCGCCGGCGGTGAGCGATTCCGCGGTGGCGACGAGCATCGCACGCTCGCGAGCTCGATGCCCGATCTCGTCGGCCAGTGACTGGAGGTCCTCGTGCACGGTCATGGCCCCATCCTGCGTGCGCGGGCCGGACCCGTCACCCGGGTTGACGCGACCGGCCGACCGACACGTGCACGGACCTGCCGGCGTGGCGGTCGACCGAGCGTGCGCTCGACGCGATCGCCTGGTCAGCGCGACGGCGAGCGGGCGGCGAAGCGCGCGATCGCGGCCCGCGCGTCCGGGGTCTCGATCGCCGCGCCGATCGTCGCCGCCTCGTCGTCGAGGGAGGCCTGGAACGAGCGCGCCTGCCCGGCGTGCACCAGGCGCTTGGCCTGGCCGAAGGCGTGCGTCGCGCCGGCGAGCCATCCGTCGGCGATCTCGCGAGCCCGGGCGTCGAGCGCCTCGGGCGCGACGACCTCGGCCACCAGGCCCCAGTCGAGCGCCTCCGCCGCGGAGAGCGTGCGCGAGGTGAGCGTGAGCTCGAGCGCACGGCGCACGCCGACGGCCTCGGGCAGGAGCGTCGACACGCCGCAGTCGGGCGTGAGCCCGATGTCGCTGTAGCGGCTCGCGAACGTCGCCCGCTCGGAGGCGACCACGAGGTCGGCCACGAGCATGAAGCCGAGGCCGCCGCCGGCGACGGGCCCCTGCACGGCCGCGACGATGGGCTTCGTGCTCTCGCGGAGCATCCGGTGCCCGTCGTGGATGCGGTCGGCGAGCCGGCGGACCACGTCGGCGGGCCGCTCGCCCATGGCGCTCGATCCGGCCAGCTCCGACATCGCGACGACGTCGCCGCCCGCGCAGAACGCGCGGCCCGCGGCGTCGAAGAGCACCGCGCCGATGTCGTCGCGCCCGGCGATCTCGTGCGCCAGGTCCTGCCACCGGGCGATCGCCTCGGGGTCGACCGCGTTGAGCCGGGCCGGGCGGTTCAGCGTCACGTGCGCGAGACCGTCGCCCACGTCGAACAGGATCACGTCGTCGGGCATGCTCGGATGCTACTCCGGCCGCGTGCCGCCCGCGGGCGACGTCGGCGCAGCCGACGGCCGGGCCCGGCAGCGGTCAGTCGGCTGCCTCGGCTGCGGAGCCCCCGCCGCGGGACGGGTGGTCGTACGACTGCTCGAGCCGCGCGGCGCGGTCGACGAGGACCTCGAGCACCGTCCGCACGGCGAGCCGCTCCGCGACATCCGGCCGCACCAGCGCGAAGATCTGGCGCACCGACGCCACGCCGCGCAGCGGCTTCAGCACGATCCCCTCCGGGACCGCGCCCGAGGTGTACCGCGGCACGAATGCGATGCCGAGGCCCGCCGCGATGAACGCCTCGACGATGCGCATGTCGCTGAACCGCTGGCTGACTTCGACGCGTCGGCCGCCCGCCTGCTCGATCGCGTGCAGGATCCGCTCGAACGGGAACCCGGGCGGGACACCGAGCCAGGTCTCCTCGACGAGGTCGGCGGGGGTCACGTGCGCGCGGCCCGCGAGCCGGTGGTCGGCGGGCAGGCCGATGTCGAGCGGCTCGGTCAGCAGGGGGAGCGCGCGGAGGCCGCGGCCACCCCACGGCAGTTCGCCGGGCATCGTGTGGGCGAGCACGATGTCGTACTCGTTCGTGAGGTCGGGGAACTCGGCGAGTTCGGGGTCGAGGTCGGTGGCGCGTACCACGAGGCCGGCGACCGAGCGGAGGTCGGCGAGCACCTGCGGCAGGAGCGTCGCGCCGACGGTGGGGAAGGTCAGCAAGGTGACCTCGCCGCTCGGGTGGTTGCGGAACTGGTCCCACAGGGCCGAGGCGCGTTCGAGGGCCACCGCCACCTCGGTCGCGCTGCGCGCGAGTGCATGCCCGGCGCTCGTCAGCACGACGCCGCGCCCGCTGCGCTCGGTGAGCGGCATGCCCGCCTCGCGCTCGAGCACCTTCAGTTGCTGCGAGACCGCCGACGGCGTGCGGCCCGTGGCCTCGGCGACGGCGGTCACGCTCCCGCGTTCGGCGAGTTCGCGGAGCAGGTCGAGACGGCGCACATCCATGAAGGGATGCTACATCATCAGTGTAGTTCCGTGAGATTGTGCTGAACGGTTTCGCCGTGCACAATAGATGACGTCGGACACGTGCAAGGGCGCACCGAGTCGCCCGACATTCCAACGATCTCCTCGAAAGGAACCGCCGTGTTCACCGTCTTCGCCATGCTCGCCGCCGCCTCGATCGCCGGCATCGTCAGCTCCATCGTCGTCACCGCGCGCGACGGATACCGTCGCCAGCCGCGCGAGACCTTCGCGCGCACCGTCTAGGTCGCGCGTCGCGGGGCCGCCACGGCCCCGAGCAGGGCCGCCGTGCGGGGGAGGGACACCCGGCAGGGCGGCCCTTCGCATACCCGCGGGCTCTGCTCGGGCCCCCTCGACACGCACTCCCCGCCGGGACTACCGTGACCGCACCACCGGGGCGCGGGCTGCCCGCGCCCGCACGACGCCCCGGCGCGACCGGAGGAGCGAGCGGATGCCCACCAGCCCCACCCCACCGCCATCGGCGGACGCCCCATCGACGTCGGAGGATCCGGCGCTGCTCAGGGCGTTCCTGCTCGGCATCGCGGAGGGCCTCACCGCCTCGGACGAGACCACGGACCGGATCCGAGCCGAGGTCGTCGAGGTCGCCGACGCATACGGTCTTCACGACGTCGACGTCGTGGTGCTGCCGACGATCGCCATCGTCCAGACCGGTCGCGCCGAGTCGGCCCGGCTCGCGCTCACCTCGGTCCGCGCGTCGTTCCGCTTCGACCAGATCGCCGCGATGGCCCGCCTCGTCCGATCGGCGAAGACCGCCGAGATCGAGCCGGCCGAGGGCATCCGTCGCCTGAACGAGATCGGCGCCATGCCGCCGTCCCGGCACTGGTTCATGCGGACGCTCGGTCACGCCTTGCTGGTCGCGGGCCTCGCGCTGCTGCTCGCCCCGAGCTGGCAGGCGGTGGTCGTCGGCTTCGGCCTCGGCGCGATCGTCGGGATCGCGAAGCTGACCCGGTCGCAGACGCTCGCGCTCATCCTCCCGGTCGCCGCGTCGTTCGTCTGCGCGCTCATCGTCTTCCTCCTCGCGCCGCTCGTCGCGATCGGCGACCCGCTCCGACTGCTCATCGCGCCGCTCGCCACCTTCCTGCCGGGGGCGATGCTCACCACCGGCGTCCGCGAACTGGCCGCCGGTCAGATGGTCGCGGGCTCCTCGCGGCTCGGAGCGGGCGTCGTCCAGCTGGCGCTGCTCGCCCTCGGCATCCTCGCCGCGGGCACCGTGATCGGCATCGGCGAGGACCAGTACGTGCCCCGAGAGGTGCAGCAGACGCTGCCCTGGTGGGTCGCCGGCATCGGGCTCGTGCTCTACGGGCTCGGCGTGTACCTGCACTACGCGGCGCCCGGCCGTTCCTACGGGTGGGTGCTGCTCGCGCTGGTCGTCGCGTACTCGGCCCAGCAGTTGGGCGCGCTGGTCCTCGGCGCGCCGACCAGCGGGTTCCTCGGTGCGCTCGCCGCAACGCCGCTCGTCCTGTGGATCGAGGACCTCCGTCGGGGCGCGGTGCCGTCGCAGCTCACGTTCACCCCGGCGTTCTGGATCCTCGTGCCCGGCGCCGCGAGCCTCGTCGGGGTCACCGAGGGGGCCGTCGAGCAGTCGGCGGGCATCGACGACGTCACGACCGCCTTCGTCGCCGTCATGTCGATCGCGCTCGGCGTCTTCATCGGATCGGCGCTCTACCGCTTCCTCCGGCGCAGCGCGGCGGAGATCGCGGACTTCCACGTGGACCTGCCCGCGATGCTGGGCACCGTGGACCGATCGCTGCGTCCCGGCGTCGCAGACGCCGGCCCCGGGGCGGCGCGCGACCGGGAGTCCGAGCCGAACGCGAACCCGGAGCCGAACCCGGAGCCGAACCCGGAGCCGGACCCGGAGCGCACCGACCCCGGATCCTGAGGCCGCTCGCATCCGTCGACGTCACGCCCGGACTCGGCCGGCCGCGCGTCGCACCGCCCGGGCCCGCGTGCCCCGTCGTACGGTGGCCGCAGGTCAGCGACGCGAGGAGAGCGGATGTCGGACGTCGAGGAGCGAGCCGTCCTGCGTCGGTTCCTGCTCGGCCTCGCCGAGGGGATGAATGCGGCGGGGGAGGCGGTGGATCGCATCGGCGACACCGTGGACGCCGTCGCGCGCGCCTACGGCCAGGACGACATCGACTTCGTCGTGCTGCCGACGGTGATCATCGTCCAGGTCGGCGGCGGCGAGGAGGGTCGCGTCGCGATCCGCTCGGTCCGGGCGACGTTCCGGTTCGACCAGATCGCCGAGCTGTACCGGCTGATCGAAGCGGCTCGACGTGCGATGGTCGCCCCGGCCGAGGGCATCCGCCGCCTGAACGAGATCGGTGCGATGAACCCCCGGCACGGATGGCTCATCAGGACGCTGGGGCACGCGATCCTCACCACCGGGCTCGCCCTCCTCCTCGCGCCGACGGTCGAGGGCGCGATCGTCGCGTTCGGGCTGGGCGCCTTCGTCGGCCTCGCCAAGCTCGTCCGGTCGCCGACGCTCCAGCTCGTCTTCCCGGTCTTCGCGGCGTTCGCCTGCGCGCTGTGCGTCTTCCTCCTCGCGGAGGTGATCGAGATCGGCGATCCGATCCGACTCCTCATCGCCCCGCTCGCCACCTTCCTCCCGGGCGGAGTCCTGACCACGGCGACGATGGAGCTGGCCGCCGGGCAGATGATCGCCGGCGCAGCGCGCCTGGTCTTCGGCATGGTCCAGCTCGCGCTGCTCTCGTTCGGGATCCTCGCCGCAGGCACCGTGGTCGGCGTCTCGAGCTCGACGTACGTGCCGCTCGAGCCGTCGTCGGGCCTGTCGTGGTGGGTCGCCCCGCTCGGCGTCGTGCTGTTCGCGATCGGCAACTACCTGCACTTCTCCTCGCCCCCGTCGACGTTCGGCTGGGTCCTGCTGGCGATCGCGGTCGCCTATGCCGGCCAGGCCGCGGGCACCGTGCTCGTGGGGGCCACCGTGAGCGGCTTCATCGGCGCGCTGGCGATGACCCCCGTGGTCCTGTGGATCGCGAGCCTGCGGCGCGGCGCCCCCTCGCAGCTGACCTTCCTCCCCGCCTTCTGGATCCTGGTTCCGGGCGCGGCCGGGCTCGTGGGACTGACGGAGGCCGTCGGCACGGCGGCCGGCCTCGAGGACTTCGCCACCGCGCTGACCGCGGTCATGTCGATCGCGCTCGGCGTCCTCATCGGCACGGCGTTGTACCGCGTCGTCCACCACGGCGCCGAGGAGATCGCGCAGTTCCACGTCGACATGCCCGCGGTGCTGCAGGACGAGGATGCGCCGCTCTGGACGCGCCTCGTGCCGGGCACGCCGCGATCGTTCTGGGGCGGCGGCCGTCGTCGGCGCTCGCGACCCGTCGAGGTCGCCGGAGCGGTTGCCGAGACATCCGCACGTTCCTCTCAGGCGGTGGAGTCTTAGAGTATTCGGGTGACTTCCCGGAATCCCCAGTCCGCCGAGGCCCGCCGACAGCTCATCGAGCACATCTCGAGCGAGGCGGTGTTCCACGGCGACTTCACGCTGACCAGCGGCAAGAAGGCGTCGTACTACGTCGACCTCCGCAAGGTGAGCCTCGACCACCGCGTCGCGCCGCTCATCGGCCAGGTGATGATCGACCTCATCGCCGAGGTCCCGGACGTCGTCGCCGTCGGCGGCATGACGATGGGGGCAGACCCGATCGCGACGGCCGTGCTGCACCAGGGTGCCGCGCGGGGCCTCGCGTACGACGCGTTCGTCGTGCGCAAGGAGCCGAAGGACCACGGTCGCGGCAAGCAGGTCGAGGGGCCGGATGTCGCCGGCAAGCGCGTCATCGTGCTCGAGGACACCTCGACCACGGGCGGGTCGCCGCTGAAGGCCATCGACGCGCTGCGCGCCGTCGGTGCCGAGATCGCTGCCGTCGCCGTCGTCGTCGACCGCGACACGGGCGCACGCGAGGTCATCGAAGCCGCGGGGGTCCCCTACCTCGCGGCCATCGGCTTGAAGGATCTGGGATTGTCATGACGGAACGCGACGGACGCTACGACGCGAACGGATTCGACGACGACACCGACTGGCTGATGAGCCAGCTCGGCAGCGGTCGTCGACCCGACCTCGAGGGCCGTCAGGGCCCGCAGCAGCCCGTCGCACCAGTTCCGGAGCCGCCGCGCGTCGACCCGGCACCGCCCTCGCGGCCCCGTCGTCGCAGCGAGGAGTCGCTCGACTGGTTCTCGGTCGCCGAGCCCGCCGCGGCGGATGACGCGCCGACGCGAGCGCTGCCCGTGGTGGGCGAGCCCATCGAGCGGACCGCGTCCGCGCCGGAGGACGTGCCGGCTCCGCCCGCCTGGAACCAGCCGTCGTGGAACGCACCGGTGTGGAGCAGTGCGCCACCGGAGCCGCCGCGCATCGCGGAGCCGCCCGTCGAGGACCGGCTGACGTCGGTCGAGGCTCCCGTCGGCGGGATCGTGCCCCCTGCGTTCACGAGGCGGCCCGAGCCCCCGGAGGCGCCGCCCGGGCCGGTCACGCCGCCCGCGAACTTCGCGTTGACCTGGGGCGACTCGCAGGAGGAGCAGGCGCTCGACACCGAGGAGGGGCTGCGAGCCGCCTTCCGCCAGCTGGCCGAGCCGTCGGCCGCCCCGTCGGCCGCCCGGGAGCCCGAGCCGAGCCTCCGGCCGGGACCGGAGGAGCCCGCTGATGGATCCTCCTTCGACGGGTACGCCGCTCCGCCGGTCGCGCGTCGCTCATTCACGCCCGCGACGCCGTCGGCACCGGCCGCGCCGGATGACTTCGCCGACGAGCTCTGGTCGGCGCTCCATGAGGACGACCAGGCCGACGGCGAGCAGCACCCGGACCGCGACGAGCGCGACGAGCATGGCGTCTACGCCGAACAGGGCGCCTACGCCGAGCAGCGGGCGTACGACCGCACCGCGGCCCATGATCGCCGAGCGTACGAGCAGGGCTCGCCCTCATCCGACGGGTACGAGCAGGGCGGCTACGAGCAGGGCGGCTACGAGCAGGGCTGGGCGGATGACGCCGGCTACGCCGATCCGGCCGCGCCGGACGAGACCACGGCCCCGGGCGACGCCGGACGCGGCGGATACGCCGGCGACTTCGACGCACGGGGCGGTTCGTACGACGGCGGCGCGGGTCGCGGCGGCGGCGGGTTCGGCGGCGGCTTCGATCGCCAGGGCTACGACCGCGACGGGTACGACCGGGACGGCTACGACCGCGACGGGTACGACCGGCAGGGGTACGCGCGGCCGGCGTACGATGCCCCCGCCTACGACGCCCCCGCCTATGGTGCGGGAGGGCAGTACGACGGCGCCGCGTACGGCTCCGGCGAGGGCGAGGACCCGCGTGCCGTCTTCGGCGACGCGGGTTTCGCGACCGACGGTTTCGGCGCCGCGACCGATGAGGACGCCGACGCCGACGGGTTCGGTCCCGACGCCTATGCGGACACCGGGGCGTACGGCGACGAGCCGTTCGGCGCGCACGACGAGGCATCCGCCCACGATGACGGGTACGACCTGCGCGAGCTGTGGCGTCAGGGCGACGACGGAGCGCAGCCCGGCGGAGCGTGGACCGAGGAGCAGTCGGACTGGCGGCACGAGGTGGGGGAGCCGACCGCCGGCCCGGCCGACGACGTGCGCTGGTACGCCGACGACCTCGCCGATCGGCGACGCGGCCCCGAGCCCGACCACCCGTCGGCCGAGCAGCCGTCCGATCCGTGGAACGCCGACGAGTCGCCGCGGGCCAGGGAGTTCGCGCAGGCGGGCTACCTCTGGAACCTGACGCCCGACCCCGCCGGTCGCGACCCGAAGATCCCGGTCGACGACACCGGCGACGACGAGCCCGCACCCGGACCGCGCCGCGGTGCCGCGGTGCCGAGCCGCGCCGACGACATCGACGACCCGTTCGGCCCGGACCGCCGCGACGGGCGGCCCGGCGACGTCGACCAGCCGGCCGTCGCAGACCGGCCCGCGTTCGACGACCCGTGGGGCGCGTCCGACGTGGACGCCCGGACCTCCGAGCGCCGAAGCGGAACCGAGCCGGCAGGGCAGGGTGCCGGCGACGACGGCCTCGCCGCGCTGTTCGGCGGTGCGGGCTTCGGGGCGACCGGACCCATGTCGGTGGTCGACGCATCCGCTCGGGGCGACCTCGACGGGGCCCCGGCGCGCGAGACCGGATACGGCTACGATCGCCCCGACGAGGATCCCTTCGGACGCGACCCGCGCGGCGGATGGGATGACGGGTACGGAACCGCCCGGGCGGCGCAGCCGCGTCCCGGCGACGACGGCCGGGGCGGTTACCGTGCCGCGCCCGCCACCCGCGCCGACGACGACGCGAACGGCCGCTCGCCGGTCAAGATCCTGACCTGGGCGGCCGGCGCGCTCGCGCTCGTCGTGCTCGTCGTCGCCGTCGTGGCGTTCGGCACGCGATTCCTCGCGCCGGGCGATGCGGGAACCGCAGCGCCAGTGGCGACCGAGGAGCCCGTCGCGGCGCCGACCGCACCGCAGCCCGCCGGCGTGCACTCCTGGCAGGCGCTGTACGGCACCGAGTGCCTCGAGCCCTTCGACTCGGCATGGGCCGAGGAGTTCACGGTCGTGGACTGCGCGAGCCCGCACACGGCGCAGCTCGCCTACCGCGGCACGTTCGCGGGCGACGAGTCGGCAGAGTTCCCGGGCGAGGCGGCGTTGGCGACGCAGGCGCAGGAGCTCTGCGCCGCCGAGGGCGTCATCGATCCGGCCGCCGCCGCAGGTGTCGGCGACCTGCAGATGCTCACGGCGTTCCCGGTGACCGCCGAGCAGTGGGACGCGGGCCAGCGGAACTACTACTGCTTCGTCGAGCAGGTGAGCGGCGAGCCGATGACGGTCAGCCTCGCCGGCGCCGGACCCGCCGCGCAGTGAGCCGGCTGGTCGTCGTCGGTTCGGTGAACGTCGACGCGACGAGTTACGTCGACGCCTTCCCGCAGCCCGGCGAGACGATCCACTCGCACGGCTACCGGGTCGCGCTCGGTGGCAAGGGCGCGAACCAGGCCATCGCAGCGCACCTCTGCTCGGCCGACGTCGAGTTCGTCGCGCGCCTCGGCGACGACGCCGCGGCCGAGGTCGCGCGTGCGGCGTTCGCCCGGTTCGGGCTCGCGACGGACGCCGTCGCGACCGTGCCGGGGGCGCCGACCGGGGTGGCGCAGATCACGGTGGCGGCGTCGGGCGAGAACACGATCGTCGTCACCGCGGGGGCGAACGCGGCGGTCGGCACCGATGCCGTCGCCGCCGAACGCGAGCGCATCGCCGCCGCCGACCTGGTCCTCACCCAGGGCGAGCTCCCCGTGCCGGCCATCGAGGCGGTGGCCCGCGCGTGCGACGGGGCGGGCACCCGGTTCGTGCTGAACCTCGCTCCGCCCGTCGATGTGGCCGGCGCAGCCGTCGCGATCGCCGATCCGCTGGTCGTCAACGTCCACGAGGCGCGTGCGGTCGGGGTGGGTGCGGACCTGCCCGATGACGCGCCCGCCGCGGCATGGCGGGATGCCGCGGCATCCGTCGTCGGCGAGCTCGCGCGCTCGATCGTCGTGACGCTCGGCGCCCGCGGCGCGGTCGCGGCCGACGCGGACGGGTCGTGGATCGCCGCGGCGCCCGAGGTGGACGCCGTCGACACGACGGGCGCGGGGGATGCCGCGACCGGCGCACTGGCCGCGATGCTCGCCGAGGGCCGCGCCCTGCCGGACGCCGTGCGCGTGGCCGTGGCCGCGGGTGCGATCGCCGTGCGGTCGCGAGGCACCGTGGACTCGTACGCCGGGCGCGCCGACATCCTCGCCCTCGCCGAACGGACGGAGACCCGATGACCGTTCCCGTGATCGTCGACTGCGACCCCGGTCACGACGACGTCTTCGCGCTCTGGCTCGCCGCCGGTCGCCCCGAGCTCGACCTGCTCGCCGTGACCACGGTCGGCGGCAACGTTTCGCTCGAGCACACGAGCCGCAACGCGCGCATCGCCCTCTCGGTGGCCGGCGTGACGGGCGTCCCCGTGGCCGCCGGCGCGCCCGGCCCGCTCGCGCGCGAGCTGTCGACGGCCGAGTGGATCCACGGCGAGAACGGGCTCGGCGGCCCGGAACTGCCCGATCCCGACGCGGGTCCGTCGCCGGTCCGGCTCGACCCGCGCACCGCGACCGAGCTGATCGCCGACACGCTCGCCGCGGCATCCGAGCCGGTCGCGATCATCGCGACCGGGCCGATCACGAACGTGGCCGTGCTGCTGCGCGAGCGACCCGACCTCGCGCCGCGGATCCGCGAGGTCGTCTGGATGGGCGGTTCGACCGACCGGGGCAACGCGACGCCGTACGCCGAGTTCAACGCGTGGGTCGACCCCGAGGCGCTGGATCTCGTACTTCGGAGCGGGGTCCGGTTCACGATGGTCGGACTCAACGTCACGCACCGTGCGCTCGTCACGGCCTCCGTTCGCGAGCGCCTCGCCGCGATCGGGAACCGGACGGCCCGGTTCGGCGACGAGCTCCTCGAGTTCTTCTGCCGCACCAACGACGAGGTGTTCGGCATGCCCGACGGACCGCTGCACGACCCGGTCGCGGTGGCGGTGCTCGCCGATCCCGATTCCGTGACGGTCGCGCGCACGCGACTCGACGTCGAGCTGGTCGGGTCGGAGACGGTCGGGGCGACCAGCGTCGACCTCGACGGCATGCTCGGGCGCGAGGCGAATGCGTTCGTCGCGGTCGGGATCGACGTCGACCGATTCTGGGCCGGCGTCGAGGCCGCCGTGGCAGGGTTGGCCTGAGGGGGCGCGCATGGACTGGACCTTCTGGATGGCCGGAATCGTCATCGTCGGCCTCGTGATCGTGACGCAGGTCTTCTTCCACGAGAGCCGATGGTCGCGGCGACCGCGCGAGGAGGAGCCGATCGACGCCGATGCGCCGATCGACGCCGACGCGCCGATCGACGCCGACGCGCCGATCGACGCCGACGCGCCGGGCGACGCCGACACGCCGGGTGACGACCGCTCGCGCTGATCCCCGCCCGGCCCCGGGTGCCGACCTCGACCCGCCTCGCTCGGGCTACGCTCGTCGGGTGACCTCCCGCGACGGCGCGATCGGATCGGCGCGCACCCAGCTGACCGCGCTCGTCGGCGACGACGAGCTGCGCGACCTCTGGCGCGCGGCGCGGCCGCCGGTCGACCCCGAGGCGGCCCGCGCCGCCGCCGTGCTCGTGCTGTTCGGCGTGCTCGACGGCCTCCCGAGCGACCACGAGGCGCAGGCGGCGGCGGTCTCGCGCGACCTCGACGTGCTGCTGCTCGCGCGGGCCGACACGTTGCGCTCGCACGCGGGCCAGATCGCGTTCCCTGGCGGTCGGGTGGAGCCCGGCGATGCGGGCGTCGTCGACGCGGCACTCCGCGAGGCGCGCGAGGAGACCGGCCTCGACCCGTCGGGCGTCGAGGTGCTCGGCGAGCTCGACCCCATCCCGCTCGCGTACTCGCGGCACCTCGTGACGCCGGTGCTGGGCTGGTGGGCGCAGCCGAGTCCGGTGCGCGCGGTCGACGTCGCCGAATCCTCGGCCGTGTTCCGGACCCCCGTCGCCGACCTGCTCGACCCGGAGAACCGGCGCACGACGGTGCTCCGACGCGACGGCGAGGAGTGGCGCGGGCCGGGGTTCCTCGTCACGTCGGGGGGCGCCGACCGGCTGGTCTGGGGCTTCACGGCGATGGTGCTCGACGTGATGTTCGACGCGCTCGCCTGGACCGAGCCGTGGGACCGCGGCCGCGAGATCGACCTGGCCTGAGCGATTACAGGTCGGACTCGACCGGTTCGCTCCAGACGAGGTCGGTCACGCCCGACAGGATCTCGTCGGGGCGGAAGGGGTACTTCTCGATCTCGCGCGTGTCGCTGATGCCGGTGAGCACGAGGACGGTGTGCAGGCCGGCCTCGATGCCCGCCACGATGTCGGTGTCCATGCGGTCGCCGATCATCGCGGTGTGCTCGGAGTGCGCGCCGATCTTGTTCAGCGCCGAACGGAACATCATCGGATTGGGCTTGCCGACCACGTAGGGCTCCCGCCCCGTCGCCTTCGTGATGAGCGCCGCGATCGCGCCCGTCGCGGGCAGCGGCCCGTCGGCGCTCGGCCCCGTGGCATCCGGGTTCGTGACGATGAACCGGGCACCCGCGCCGATGAGGCGGATCGCCTTCGTGATCGCGTCGAACGAGTAGTTGCGGGTCTCGCCGACGACTACGAAGTCGGGGTCGGTCTCGGTCATGACGAAGCCGGCCTCGTGCAGCGCCGTGAGGATGCCGGCCTCGCCGATGACGAACGCCGACCCGCCGGGCACCTGCTGCTTGAGGAAGTCGGCGGTCGCGAGCGCGGAGGTCCAGATGCGTTCCTCCGGCACGTTCAGGCCCGAGGCGCGGAGCCTCGCCGACAGGTCGCGGGCCGTGAAGATCGAGTTGTTGGTGAGCACGAGGTAGGGCGTCCCCGAGTCCTCCCACTGCTGCAGCAGGTCGGCGGCACCCGGGAGGGGGTGGTTCTCGTGCACCAGCACCCCGTCCATGTCGGTGAGCCAGGCTTCGACCTCTTCGCGTTTCGCCATGCGCACAGCCTAGGCTGCGCGCGTCACGGCACGATGAACAGCGGATGCCGCGTGCGAGTCGGACGGCGCGGCGAGGCGCTAGGGGTGCAGCAGTTCCTGCCAGTTCTCGGGGACGCTGCCGTCTGGCCCGGGGCAGGCCTGCTCCTCCGGGCGCCACCGCGGCGGGGCGAGCGGCACGCGCCGCGCGCCGCGCTCCTCCGCGTAGTCCCAGAACCACTCCTCGCCCGGTTCGAACGAGGCCGCGACCATGTGCCCCGTCTCCTCGGCGTGACGGCGCGCGTGCTGTCCGGGCGACGCGTCGCAGCATCCGATGTTCCCGCATTCTGCGCAGCGTCGCAGGTGCCACCACCAGCCGCCGTGGTCGAGGCATTCGGCGCAGCCGGTGCCGGACGGCGCGGGCGCGAGGACGGGCGGGGCTTCGGCGTCGGACGTCGGGTCCTGGCCCGGCTCCGGCGCGGCGGGCACCACGGGGTTCATGCGTACACCTCCGTCGTCGCCAGCGCCCGATGGACGGAGGCCACCGCGCTCGACCCCTCGCCGACCGCAGCGGCCACGCGTTTCATCGACCCGCGCCGCACGTCACCTGCGGCGAACACGCGCGGGACCGAGGTCTCGAAGGGGAGCGGCATCCGTCCGGCCGAGCGCCACGCGTCCCCGAGGGAGAGCACGTCGGCGCCGGTGCGGACGAAGCCGTCGTCGTCGCGCTCGAGGTCGGCGAGCCAGTCGGTCGCCGGCACCGCGCCGATGAAGCAGAACAGCGCGCGGCAGTCGACCGTCTCGTCGACGGCGCCCGTGAGCGTCACGCGCGAGAGCGTCTCGTCGCCGTCGAGCGCGGTCACCTGGGTGCCGGTGTGCACGTCGATGCGCGGGTCTTCGCGGATCCGGTCCACGAGGTAGCTCGACATCCGATCGGCGAGGTCGCTCGACCGCACGACGAGTCGCACGCGGCATCCGCCCTGGGCCAACGCCAGCGCGGCCTGCCCGGCCGAGTTCGCGCCGCCGACGACGACCACGTCGGAGCCGGAGGCCTGGCGGACCTCGAGGGCCGTCGCGGCATGGTGGATGCCGGCGCCCTCGAACTCGTCCCAGCGCGCGATGGGCAGCCCGCGGTACGCGACGCCGGTGGTGACGACGACCGCGCGGGCGCGGACGATCGCGCCGTCGGCGAGGAGCAGGCGGTGCACGCCGCCCTCGGGGTCGAGCCTCACGACCGGGCACGGCGCCGCGATGCGCACGCCGAACTTGAACGCCTGCAACGACGCCTGCGAGGTCAGGGCGTCGCCGCTGACGCCGAACGGGAAGCCGAGGTAGTTCTCGATGCGGGAGGTCGTCGCCGACTGCCCGCCGGGTGCCACGGCGTCGAGCAGCACGGTGCCGAGCCCCTCGGAGGCGCCGTAGATCGCGGCGGCGAGGCCTGCGGGCCCGGCGCCGACGACGGCGAGGTCGAACTCGGTGTCGTCCTCGGCGGCGTAGGCGAGTCCGAGCATCTCGGCGATCCGGCCCGGCGTCGCGTTGCGGATGATCTCGCCCTGCACGATCGCGACCGGCAGGTCGTCGCGCGTGTAGCCGTGCGACCAGATGTCGTGCGCGAGGTCGGGGTCGTCGACGTCGATCCAGGTGTGCACGAGCTCGAGTCGCTCGGCGTAGCGCCGCAGCGCCTGCGACTCCTGCGCCTGCGACCCGACGAGCTTCAGCGTCCACGCGGCCGGGCCGTGCCGGAGCAGCTCGCGGCGGGCCCAGAGCGTGCGCAGCATGAGGTCGCAGAGCTCGTCGTCGTCGGCCATCATCTTCTGGAGCGCGTCGTGGTCTATGCGCAGCACGCGGCCGGGAGCGGTCACGCGCGCCGTGAGGAACGCGCGCTGCCCGTTCAGCAGGCCGAGTTCGCCGACGAACGTGCGAGGGCCGAGTCGGGCGAGGGCCGTCTCCTCCGTCCACCAGAGCGCCTCGCGGACGACCTCCACCTCGCCGGTCTCGACGAGGATCAGGTCGTACGACCGGTCTCCGGCCGTGAAGAGGACGTCGCCTCCGGCGACGTCCTGCGGCACGCCGTAGCGTCTGAGTCGCGACCACTGCGCGTCAGTGAGTTCCGGGGTGATCTTCTCGCCGGCACCGCCCATGCCCCCATCCTCGCGGACGGAGGGCGCTTGCGGGAGGGGGTTCAGCGACTGCTCAGGCCGTGATCCAGATTCCGGCGGCGGCCGGGCGCGGAATGGCGTGGTCGGCCCCGTCGAGCTCCACGCCGACCGAGGCGGTCGCCGAGGCATCCGTCACCCGCAGTTCGCGGCCCGGACCGACCCCGGCTGTCTCGAGCTCGCGCAGCACCGCGGGGTCGCGATCGCTGATGCGGATGACGCGGCCGACGTGCCCCGTCGGCGCCTCGTCGAGGCGGACGGCGGGCTCGCTCACGAGCGTGCCGTCGGCGCGGGGGATCGCGTCGCCGTGGGGGTCGCGCTCGGGTCGGCCGAGCCGTTCGTCGATCGCCTCGAGCAGCCGGTCGGAGAGCGCGTGCTCGAGCACCTCGGCCTCGTCGTGCACCTCGTCCCACGTGTAGCCCATCTCGCGGACGAGCCAGGTCTCGATGAGCCGGTGGCGGCGCACGACCGCGAGCGCGCGGGCGCGCCCGGCGTCGGTGAGGCGGATGGCGCCGTACGGCACGTGCTGCACGAGCCCCTGTGCGGCCATCTTCTTCACCATCTCGGTGACGGACGAGGGGGCGACGCCGAGCGCTGCGGCGAGCCCGGACGGGGTGATCGCCTCGGGCTGCCACTCGGTGTGGCCGTGGATCGTCTTGAGGTAGTCCTCGACGGCGGGGCTGCTGGTCGCGGGCATCGGCCCCAGACTACCGGCGTCCATTCCGGCGGATATACGATCCGGCGCGCCGTGGATCCCGGGCGTCCGGTGGCGCGGCCGATCGCATATCCGCCGGAATGGACGGGCTCGGGCCTGCAGGGGAGGGTCGGGGCGGATGACTCGGGGTTGACCGTTCCCCCGTTCGGGGGTAGCGTCGCTCGGGCACGGAAAGCGCTATCCCAATCGGGATGGTCTGATCCCACGACGGGCCCTACGCCCAGCAAAGGATTCGATGATGAATCTCGGACACCATCCGTTCCGCGCAGCCCTGGCGGTCGTCGCCGCCGGGTGCCTGGTCGCCGGCGCCGCGCAGTCCGCGAGCGCCGCGCCCCCCGACGCCGGCCCGCCCGCCGGCACGCCGCAGCTCGAGGCGCTCGACCGCGGTCTCGTGGCGGTCTCGACCGACGAGGGCGTGTTCCTGTCGTGGCGCCTGCTCGCGTCGGAGGCGACCGGCGCCACCGGGACCGGCCTCGCCGGCCCCGACTTCGCGGTCCACCGCGACGGCGAGCGGGTCGCGATCGTCACCGACAGCACCAACTTCGTCGACGTCGAGGGGTCGGCCACGGCCGAGTACACCGTCGCGCCGATCGTGAACGGCGTCGAGCTCGAGGCGAGCGCCGCGGCATCCGCCTGGGCCGACGGCTTCTACGACCTGCCGCTGCAGAAGCCCGCCGACGGCGTCACGCCGGTCGGCGAGGCGTTCACCTACTCGGCCAACGACGCGTCCGTCGCCGACGTCGACGGCGACGGCGCCTACGAGTTCATCGTCAAGTGGGACCCCTCGAACGCGAAGGACGTCTCGCAGAAGGGCTACACCGGCACCGTCTACCTCGACACGTACGAGCTCGACGGCACGCTGCTGAACCGCATCGACCTCGGCGTGAACATCCGCGCCGGCGCCCACTACACGCAGTTCATGACCTACGACTTCGACGGCGACGGCCGCGCGGAGACCATGCTCAAGACGGCGCCGGGCACGACGTCGATCACCTACGGCGAAGACGGCACCGTCGCCGCCGAAGCCCCGATCACGATGCCCGAGGCGGATGTCGCGGCCGGATACTCCCACGACGACGACTACCGCATGAGCGCCGACGACTACCGCGAACACCTCGTCGAGTTGTTCCGGGGATGGAGCGAGCACCCCGAGGTGGTCGCCGGGAACTGGCCCGCGACGCTCGAGGAGGCGTTCGGGATCCCGGTCGCGCACGAGTACCCGCTGTCCGAGGCGAGCGCCGAGGAGCTCGTCGACCACTTCATCGACGTCTACGCGCCGAGCCGCAGCAGCCGCAACGACCTCACCACCTTCGAGGGCTTCATCGTCGACGGCCCCGAGTACCTGACGGTGTTCGACGGCGAGACGGGCGAGGAGCTGCAGACCATCCCGTACAAGCCGGGCCGCGGCGACGACGGCCTCATGTGGGGCGACTACGCGATGAGCCGCATCGAGCCCGGCAACCGCGTCGACCGCTTCCTCGCGGGCGTCGCCTACCTCGACGGCGAGCACCCGTCGGCCGTGTTCGCGCGCGGCTACTACACGCGCACCACGATGGTCGCGTACGACTGGGACGGCGAGGCGCTGCAGGAGCGCTTCTTCGTCGACTCCGGCCACGCGCCCATGTCGAATCCGTTCAACGACTCCCCACACGGCGTCGACGGCACCGACCCCGAGTACGGCGGCATCACGACGCAGGGCTTCCACTCCCTAAGCGCGGCCGACGTGGACGGCGACGGGAAGCACGAGATCGTCTACGGCGCGGCCACGATCGACGACGACGGCAGCGTGCTCTACAGCTCGTACGACGTGCTGCCGGACGGCAGCGCCGCGCCGGGCGAGCTCGCGCGCCTCGGTCACGGCGACGCGATGCACGTGACCGACATCGACCCGACCCGCCCGGGCCAGGAGATCTGGACCGTGCACGAGGGCGGCGCGTGGGCGCCGTACGGCTCGGTCATGCGCGACGCGGCGACCGGCGAGATCCTGTTCGGCGCCTACTCGGGTCGCGACACCGGCCGCGGCATGATCGGCGACGTGCGGGCGGATGTCGCGGGCATCGAGGTGTGGGCGAGCATGCCCGGCGGCACCGACGCGAGCGGCCTGCTCTCGACCGAGGGCGACATCCTCTCCTCGGCGACGCCCGGCACGAACCAGTCGATCCGGTGGGCGGCCGACCTCACGACCCAGATCGTGAACGGCAGCGGCAACGCGACGCCGACCATCGACGACTGGACCCGCGGCACGCTGCTCCGAGCCGACGGCACGCGCACGAACAACGGGACCAAGGGCAACCCGTCGCTGGTCGCCGACGTGCTCGGCGACTGGCGCGAGGAGCTCCTCGTCCGCACCGTCGACTCGACCGCGCTGCGCATCTTCACGAGCACCGAGGTGACCGGGCACAAGCTCACCACCCTCATGCACGACGCGCAGTACCGCGCCGAGGTCGCCCGCCAGAACACGACCTACAACCAGCCGTCGTACACGTCGTACTACCTGGCGAGCGACATGGACTTCGGGAACGTGCCCGTGCTGACCACGCCGTCGACGCCCGTGGGCCCGAAGTTCAAGGACCGCCCGGGCACCGGCCACGACGAGGTGCAGATCCCGCACGACCCGGCGTTCGCGTACTCCGTCGACGGCGAGTTCGTCGAGAAGGGCAAGTTCGACGCCGAGGGCGAGGTCACCGTCGTGGCCGTGCCCAAGGCATGGATCTCGCTCGCCGACGGTGCCGCCGCCGAGTGGACGGTCGCCTTCGACGACTGAGCCCGAATCACGGTGACGGATGCCGCGTGCCGCGCGCCGCGGCATCCGTCACCGCCCACGACCCCGTCTCGGGGGCGCGATCCGTGCCGCGCTCCCGAGACGGTCCCCGTCAGGCCGGCTGCCGCTCGGCCTCGGCCGGCTTCGCCGCAGCGCCCCGGCGGCGGCGCGCGGCGGCGAGGCTCCGCCCGATGACGCCGTGCCGCGGGGCGAACAGGTACACGAGCGCGAACACGACGCCCATCGTCAGCACGACCATGCCGCCCGAGGCCGCGTCGAGGTAGTAGCTGGCGTAGATGCCGACGATCGCGCAGCCGGCGGCGATGGTCGGCGAGATCAGGAGCATGCGCGCGAACCGGTCGGTGAGCAGGTACGCCGTCGCTCCCGGGATGATGACCATCGCGACGACGAGCACGACGCCGACGGCCTGGAGCGCCACGACGACCGTGAGCGCGAGGAGCGCGAGCAGCAGCGCGCCGAGGGCCTTCGGGTTCAACCCGATCGCGTGCGCGTGCGTCGGATCGAAGGCGTAGAGCGTGAGGTCGCGGCGCTTGAGCACGAGCACGACGAGCGTGAACGCCCCGAGCACGAGCACCTGCACCAGGTCGGCCGCGCTCACGCCGAGCAGGTTGCCGAACAGGATGTGGCCGAGGTCGGTCTGGCTCGGCACGACCGAGATGAGCACCAGGCCCAGCGCGAAGAGCGTCGTGAAGACCACGCCGATCGCGGCGTCCTCCTTGACGCGGCTCGTCGACCGGACGAGGAAGATCAGCGCGACGGCCGCGAGGCCGAACGCGAGGGCGCCGACCGCGAACGGCGTGCCCAGCAGGTACGCGATCACGACGCCCGGCAGCACGGCGTGCGAGACCGCGTCGCCCATGAGCGACCAGCCGATGAGCACGAGCCAGCAGCTGAGCACGCCGCACACGATGGCCGCGGTGATCGTGACGAGGAAGGCGCGCTGCATGAAGTCGTAGCCGAGCGGCTCGAGCAGCAGGTCGAGCGGCATCTCAGTCGCCCCCGTCCGTCGGTCGCCGCGTCGCGAGGTCGAGGCCGAACGCCCGGGCGAGCTGCTCTGGCTGCAGCGCCTCGGCGGGCGTGCCGTGCAGCAGCACGCGCCGCAGGAGGAGGATCGCCTCGTCGGCGAGCCGGGGCAGCGCCTCGAGGTCGTGCGAGGACACGAGCACGGTCGCGCCGCCGTCGGCGAGTTCGCGCAGCAGGTCGGTGATGGTCGCCTCGCTGCGCCGGTCGACGCCCGCGAACGGCTCGTCGAGCAGGAGCAGGCCGGCGCCCTGCGCGAGGCCGCGCGCGACGAAGGCGCGCTTGCGCTGCCCGCCGGAGAGGGCGCCGATGCGGCGGTCGGCGAGATCGGAGAGCTCGACCCGGTCGAGCGCCTCGGCGACGGCCTCCCGGTCGGCCCGGCGGGGTCGTCGCGTGAAGCCCTGGAATCCGTAGCGGCCCATCATCACGACGTCGTGCACGCTGAGCGGGAACGACCAGTCGACCTCCTCGCTCTGCGGCACGTAGCCGACGACGCCCGCCCGCCGCGCCTGCCGCGGCGACATCCCGGCGATCGAGACCGACCCGCGATCGGGACGGACGTTGCCCATGATCGCCTTGAACAGCGTCGACTTGCCGGAGCCGTTCATGCCGATGAGGCCGCAGATCGTGCCGCGGCCGAGCGTCAGGCTCACGTCGTCGAGCGCGAGCACGTCGCCGTAGTGCACCGTGATGCCGTGCACGTCGAGCGCGGCGCGCGTCTCCGGTCGGGCCGGGCGGCGAGCGGATGTCGCGGCGCCGCTCATCGCGCGCCGCCGGTGAGCGCCTCGGTGATGATCTCCGCGTCGTGGCGGAGCAGGTCGAGGTAGGTGGGCACCGGGCCGTCGGGCTCCGAGAGCGAGTCCACGTACAGGACGCCGCCGAACGCGGCATCCGTCGCCTCGACCACCTGCTGCATGGCCTCGTCGGAGACGGTCGACTCGCAGAAGACCGCGGGCACGCCCTGCTCGTCGATGAACTCGATCGTCCGGGCGACCTGCTGCGGCGTCGCCTGCTGCTCGGCGTTCACGGCCCAGAGGTACTGCTCGGCGAGGCCCGCGTCGCGCGCGAGGTAGGAGAACGCGCCCTCGCAGGTCACGAGCGCCCGCTCGTTCGGGGGCAGCTCGGACAGCTCGGCGATGAGCTCGTCGTGCACGGCCTGGAGTTCGGCGCGGTAGGCCTCGCCGTTCGCGGCGAAGTCGTCGGCGTGCGCGGGGTCGAGCTCGGAGAAGGCCTCGACCATGTTGTCGACGTAGACCTGCGTGTTGAGCGCCGACATCCATGCGTGGGGGTTGGGGAGCCCCTCGGCCTCGCCGTCGGCGATCGGCATCACCTCGACGCCGTCGCTGACGACGACGTGCGGCACGTCGAGGTCGGCGACGAATCGTTCGAACCACGCCTCGAGGTTGAGCCCGTTGTCGAGGATCAGGTCGGCCTGCGACGCGCGACGGAGGTCGCCGGGCGTCGGTTCGTAGCCGTGGATCTCGGCGCCCACCTTCGTGATCGACTCCACGCGGAGGTGGTCGCCCGCGACCTCCTCCGCGATGTCGGCGAGCACCGTGAAGGTCGTCAGGACGACCGGTCGCCCGTCGCCCTCGCCGTTCGCGGAGACGCCCGAGCAGCCGCTCAGGGCGAGGGCGGCGGCGATCAGGGTCGTGACGACGACGGCACGTTTCGGCATGCCGAAATCCTACCGACTTTTCGGCACGCCGAAAGCACGCGCGATCCACGCCCGTTCGGCGATCCGTCGCCGGGGCCGTCGTCGAGCGACGCGCACGCACTAGCGTGGTCGCGTGAGCGATGACCGAGCGGATGCCGCGGGGGCCGAGCCGCGGCACGATGCCGCATCGCACGGCAGCAGCGAGGCCCACGACGAGCCGCAGCTCCCGCTCCACGGGGTCGGCCCATGGCCCGGGGGGCGCGCGGCCTGGCCCGACGACGCGCGCTACGACTCGGAGCTGCTCGAGCACGGCGACCGCCGCAACGTCGTGGACCGCTACCGGTACTGGTCGCTCGAGGCGATCGTCGCCGACCTCGACACCCGGCGGCACCCGTTCCACGTCGCGATCGAGAACTGGCAGCACGACCTCAACATCGGCTCCATCGTGCGCACCGCGAACGCCTTCGCCGCCGAGACGGTCCACATCATCGGCCGGCGCAGGTGGAACCGCCGCGGCGCCATGGTCACCGACCGGTACCAGCACCTGATGCACCATCCGGATGTCTCCGACTTCACGGCCTGGGCCGCGGGCGAGGGCCTGCCGGTCATCGCCGTCGACAACGTCGACGGCTCCGAGCCCGTCGACCTCGTCGAGCTGCCCGAGCGCTGCGTGCTCCTCTTCGGCCAGGAGGGGCCGGGCCTGAGCGACGAGGCGCTCGCGGCGGCCGACCGCGTGGTCGAGATCACGCAGTACGGGTCGACCCGGTCGATCAACGCCAGCGCGGCCGCCGCGATCGTCATGCACGAGTGGGCGCGGCGGCACGCGCGCAGCTGACCCGAACCCGGATTGGCCGCACGGACAAGAGCGGCCTACCATCGGAGCATGGCCACCCGACTCGACCCCGCCGAGCGACGCGAGCAGATCATCGCCGCGACGCTGCGCCTGGTCGCCCGCGACGGCTTCGCGCGCGTCACGCTCCGCGACGTCGCCGCCGAGGTCGGCGTGGTCCACGGGCTCATCCGCCACTACTTCGCCACGCGCGAGCAGCTCGTCGCCGCCGCGTTCGACGCGGCCGTGCTCGCCGAGGCCGCGGAGGACGAGGAGCTCGCGACCCGGCTGGAGCCGATCCCCGCGCTCGCCGACTGGCTCTCCACCACGCCGCGCGACCACTACTTCGTCTGGATCGACGCGTGGAGCGAGGCGCCGCGCAACCCCGAACTGCACGCGTCGCTCACGCGCCACCACCGCGAATCGGATGTCCGCCTCGCGGGCATCATCCGCCGCATCGTCGACGCCGGCGACGCCTCGAGCGCCGACCCCGAGGCCGACGCGCGGACGCTCACCGCCCTCATCGACGGCCTCGCCGTGCAGCACCATGCGCTCGGGCTCATCGACGAGGACGAGGCCGACCGGATCGCCTTCCGCACGGCCGAGGCGCGCCTCGGACTCGAACCGGGCGCGCTCGTGCGCACCCGAGCCACGCCGGAGCGCAGCCGCTGGGCCGTCACCCACTGAGCCCGTCCGGCGCCGGCAGCGCCGCGACGGGCAGGGCGGGGGGCGTGCGTGTCGCCGCAGCGCGGTGAGGGAACGGGTCGACACTGGTCCCGTGCCGATCATCGACAACGCCGTGTACCGCGACGGGCTCCGCGTCGCGACGCCGGCCTCGCTCGAGGAGACGTTCGAGACCCGGGAGCGTCATGGCGGCGGATTCGCCTGGATCGGGCTGTACCGCCCGACCGATGACGAACTCGACGCCGTGCAGGCCGAGTTCGGCCTGCACCACCTCGCAGTCGAAGACGCCCGGAAGGGACACCAGCGCCCGAAGCTCGAGCGATACGGACAGACGCTCTTCGCCGTCCTGAAGCCGGCTCGGTACCTCGACGACGTCGAGCAGGTGGAGTTCGGGGAGCTGCACGTCTTCGTGGGACCCGGGTTCGCGATCACCATCCGGCACGCCGAGTCGCCCGACCTGACTCGCGTGCGGCGTCGCCTCGAAGGGACGCCCGAACTCCTCGCCAGGGGCCCCGAGGCGGTGCTCTACGCCGTGATCGACGAGGTCGTCGACGAGTACGGGCCGGTCGTGTCAGGTCTCGAGAACGACATCGACGAGATCGAGCAGCAGCTCTTCGACGGCGACCCCGCGGTCACGCGCCGCATCTACGACCTCGCGGCCGAGGTCATGGACTTCCAGCGGGCGACCAAGCCCATCGTCGGCATCCTCGATGCGCTCGAGCGCGGGTTCGAGAAGTACGGCGTCGACCTCGAGCTGCAGCGCTACCTGCGCGACGCGGATGACCACGTGCTCAGGATCGTGGACCGAGGCGAGTCGTTCCGGCAGCTCCTGCAGAACGCGCTCGCCGTGCACTCGACGCTCGTCACGCAGCGACAGAACGACGAGATGCAACGGCTCACCGAGACGAGCCTCCGCCAGAGCGAGGAGGTGAAGAAGATCTCCAGCTGGGCGGCCATCATCTTCGCACCCACGCTCATCGCCTCGATCTACGGCATGAACTTCCGCTTCATGCCCGAGCTCGATTCCCCGCTCGGGTATCCCCTGTCGCTCGTCGGCATGGCCGCCTTCGCGACCGCGCTCTACGTGGTCTTCAAGCGCCGCAACTGGATGTAGGCGTAGCGTGGCTGCATGACCGAGATCACCGACGATCTTCCCGCCCGCCTGCTGCACGAGGAGCACGCCGGATGGCGCGCCATCCTCGACGGACGCGGCGGCGAGCACTACGCCCGCGCCATGACCCGTGACGCGCTCATGATCGTCGAGGGCGCGGTGCTCGGCCGCGACGACGTCATGGCCGCCTTCCGGAGCACCCCGCCCTGGGACGCCTACGAGATCCACGAGCCGGCGATCGTGCGGCTCGGCGACCGGGCCGGCATCCTCGCCTACCGCGCCACCGCGCGCCGCGGCGACGAGGTCGCTGACCTGCGGATGTCGACGACCTACCTCTACGACGATGGCGCGTGGCACGTGGCCGCGCACCAGCAGACGCCGGCGTAGCGGCATCCGTCGCCGCCGTCGCCGCCGCCTCTACTGGAGCGCGGAGGTGAGCCGTGCGATGCCGTCGAGGAACGTCGCCGAGGCGGGCTCGCGGTTCCACTCCTCGAGGGTGAGCTCGCGGCCGAGCTCCCGGTAGCGCGCCTCGACGGCGCGCATGCCGGCGACGAACGAGGCGCCCCGCACGAGCATCGTGACCTCGAAGTTCAGCGCGAACGACCGGATGTCCATGTTGCTCGAGCCGATCACGGCGACGTCGTCGTCGATCGAGAGGTGCTTGGCGTGCAGGATGAAGGGCCCCGGGTAGAGCCAGATCCGGACGCCGGCCGTGAGGAGCGCGCGGTAGTACGAGCGCTGGGCGTGCCACACGCCGCCCTGGTCGCCGATCTCCGAGACGAACAGCTGCACGTCGAGGCCGCGCAGCTTCGCCGACGTGATCGCGTAGACCATGGCCTCGTCCGGCACGAAGTACGGGCTCGTGATGATGACGCGCTCCTGCGCCGAGTTGACGAGGGTGAGGAACTGCCGCAGGTTGTTCTCGCTCTCGAACGCCGGGCCGCTCGGCACGACCTGGCAGTCGATCGCGTCGGCGGAGGTGTCGACGGGCAGTTCGGTCGCCGGCACGTTCGCGTCGTCGCCGAGCACCTCGCCCGTCTCGGCGTACCAGTCCGAGCGGAAGACCGCGTTGAGCTCCGCCACGGCGGGCCCGCTGACCCGGGCCACGAGCTCCTGCCACTTCAGGCCGCGCTTCAGGTTCTTCGGGGAGTCGTAGCTCCGGTCGATGAGGTTCTGCGAGCCCATGTGGCCGACCGTGCCGTCGACGACGAGGATCTTGCGGTGGTTGCGCAGGTCGGGGCGCTGCCACTGGCCCTTGAACGGCCGCACGGGCAGCAGGTAGTGCCACTCGACGCCGATGCGGTCGAGCTCGGCGACGGTCGCCTTGTGCAGCGGCACCTTCGACGACGCGATGTGGTCCATGAGCAGTCGCACGCGGACGCCGCGGCGGACCGCGTCCTCCATCGCCGCGAAGAACCCCCGCGTCGTGTCGTCGAGCGCGACGATGAAGAACTCCACGTGGACGAACCGCTTCGCCGCCGCGATGTCCGCCGCCATCGCGTCGATCGAGCCCTGGTAGTCGTCGATCAACGTCGCGCGGTTGCCCGAGGTCGCGGGCAGGCCGGTCAGCTTCGTGTTCTGCGCCACGGCTCGGTCGAACCAGGTCGGCCAGCTCGCGTGGTCGGCGACGAGGTCGACGGCGTCGGCCCGCTCGGCGATCATCCGGTCGGCCTCCTCCTGTCGCGCCATCCGCTGCTTCGGCAGCCGGATGTTGCCGATGAGCAGGTACAGCAGGATCCCGACGAACGGGATCAGGAAGATCGCGAGCAGCCACGCCATCGCGGCCGTCGGCTTCCGGTCGCGCGGGATGATGATCAGCGCGGTGATGCGGATCGCCAGGTCGACGAGGATCACGAGACCCCCGACGACCGCCGCCCACTCGCCGCCGCTCACCGAGTCACCTCGACAGCACCCATACGATCGCCCCCAGTCCACGAGTCCTGAAGGCGATCGTATTGGTGCGAGGGCGTCCCGCGTCAGTCCATGTCGGGATCGTTCACCGACCCGAACGGCATCGTCATCCAGCTCGTCCAGTGGGTGGATGTCGCGGAGGAGGCGACCACGGGCTGAGGCGACTGCCCGAAACGACGCGACCCCCGCACCGATCCGGGTGCGGGGGTCGTCGCGTGCGTGCGCGTGCGTCAGTCGGTGCCGAGGTCGAACGCGGCGGCCTCGTTCGCGGCATCCGTCGCGGCGTCGAGCGCGGTCTCGGCCTCGCCGGCCGCGATCTGCGCGGCTTGGCCCGACGCGATCTCGCCCACCAGTTGTGCGGTCGCGCCGCCGACGATGCCGAGCGACGCGTACTGCTCGAGGCGTGCGCGAGAGTCGGCGATGTCGAGGTTGCGCATCGTCAGCTGCCCGATGCGGTCCTCGGGGCCGAACGCCTGGTCGCCGACCCGCTCCATCGAGAGCTTGTCGGGGTGGTAGCTGAGCGCCGGACCCTCGGTGTTCAGGATCGTGTAGTCGTCGCCGCGACGCAGGCGCAACGTCACCTCGCCCGTCACCGCCGAGGCCACCCACTTCACGATCGACTCGCGGAGCATGAGGGACTGCGGGTCGAGCCAGCGGCCCTCGTACATCAGGCGCCCGAGGCGGCGGCCCTCGTTGTGGTAGTTCGCCACGGTGTCCTCGTTGTGCACTGCGTTGAGCAGCCGCTCGTACGTGACGTGCAGAAGCGCCATTCCCGGAGCCTCGTAGATGCCGCGCGACTTCGCCTCGATGATGCGGTTCTCGATCTGGTCGCTCATGCCGAGGCCGTGGCGGCCGCCGATGCGGTTCGCCTCGAGCACCAGCTCGACCGGGTCGTCGAACTCGACGCCGTTCAGGGCGACCGGGCGACCCTGGTCGTAGCGGACGGTGACATCCTCCGCGGCGATCGCGACCGACTCGTCCCAGAACCGGACGCCCATGATGGGCTCCACGATGGTGACGCCGGCGTCGAGGTCCTCGAGCTTCTTCGCCTCGTGCGTCGCGCCCCAGATGTTCGCGTCGGTGGAGTACGCCTTCTCGACGGAGGCGCGGTAGGGCAGGTCGCGGGCCTGCATCCACTCGCTCATCTCGGTGCGGCCGCCGAGCTCGGTCACGAAGGCCTGATCGAGCCAGGGCTTGTAGATGCGCAGCCGCGGATTGGCCATGAGGCCGTAGCGGTAGAACCGCTCGATGTCGTTGCCCTTGTAGGTGGAGCCGTCGCCCCAGATGTCGACGCCGTCCTCCATCATCGCCCGGACGAGCATGGTGCCCGTGACCGCACGACCGAGGGGCGTGGTGTTGAAGTACGTCTTGCCACCCGAGCGGATGTGGAACGCGCCGCACTGCAGCGCGACGAGGCCCTCCTCGACGAGCGAGGTCTTCACGTCGACGAGCCGGCTGATCTCGGCGCCGTACTCGAGCGCGCGACCCGGAACGGCCTCGACGTCGGGCTCGTCGGGCTGGCCCAGGTCGGCGGTGTAGGTGCACGGCACGGCGCCCTTCTCGCGCATCCAGGCGACCGCCACGGAGGTGTCGAGACCCCCGGAGAAGGCGATGCCGACGCGCTCGCCGACGGGAAGGCTCGAGAGGACTTTCGACATGCGCTCAAGCCTACTTGCGCGCGTGCGCGCGAGACGACGCGTCGTCGACGGCCTGAGTGGGCCGTCGCCGGGCAAGGGCTATCCCCCGGACGGGGGACGCCGATAGGCTCGCCGAACCGGCCGCGCGGCCCTACACCGACGCCGCCGATCGTCGCATCCACTGGACACGCCGGTCCGACGGTTCATGCTGCCGTCGGTGCACCACTCCACGCACATCGAACGGAGACAGGATGAGGAACCACAAGGTGATCGGCGCGGCATCCGCCGTCGCCCTGGCCGTGGGCCTGGTCGGGACGGCGGCAGCCGTGCCCGCCGCCGCGGTCGGCCCGGAGAGCACCTACCTCGTGCTCGCGCCGCAGGGCGCGAACACGAAGGCCGCGGCCAAGCGCGTCGCGGCCGCCGGCGGCACGGTCGTCGCCAGCTACGACCAGATCGGCGTGCTCGTCGCATCGTCGACGAACACGGCGTTCGAGACCTCGGTCGTCGGCTCGGGCGTCCAGTCCGTCGCGTCGACCGACGGGCTCGGCACGACGCTCATCGACGACGAGGTCATCGAGGCGCTCGACGAGACCGCCGTCGAGGCGACGGGCGACCCGACCGCGGAGCCCTACTGGGGCTACCAGTGGGACATGGAACAGATCGACGTGCCCGAGGCGCACGCCGTGACGACGGGCGACCCGTCGGTCGTCGTCGGCGTGCTCGACTCCGGCATCGACTGGACGCACCCCGACCTCGCGTCGCAGGTCGCGTACGACCAGAGCGCCTCGTGCCTCGGCGGCGTCGTCGACACCGACCCGCAGGCGTGGAAGAACACCACCTCGTCGCACGGCACGCACGTCGCCGGCACCATCGCCGCGGCGATCAACGGCGTCGGCATCGCGGGCGTCGCGCCCGGCGTGAAGGTCGCCTCGGTCAAGGTCGTGAACGACGACGGCTACATCTACCCCGAGGCCGCGATCTGCGCGTACCTGTGGGCCGCCGACCACGGCATGCCGATCACGAACAACAGCTACTACATCGACCCGTGGGAGTTCAACTGCGTCAACGACCCGCGCCAGCGCCCGGTCTGGCAGGCCGTGCAGCGCGCGCTGAGCTACTCGCAGTCGAAGGGGACGCTGACGATCGCGTCGGCGGGCAACAGCAACGTCGACCTCCAGCACAAGTTCATCGACTCGAGCAGCCCGAACGACGGCAGCTACCCCGTCGAGGACCGCACGATCACCGGCGCCTGCCGCGACCTCCCGGCCGAGGCGCCGGGCGTCGTGACGGTCTCGGCCGTCGGCCCGACCGAGCAGAAGAGCTACTACTCCTCCTACGGCCAGGGCGTCGTCGACGTCACGGCTCCCGGCGGCGACACGCGCTTCCGTACGGGCGGCGCGTCGTCGACGATCACCGACGCCGTGCTCTCGACCGTCCCCGGCGGTTGGGGCTGGTCGCAGGGCACCTCGATGGCCGGCCCGCACGCGGCCGGCGTCGCGGCGCTCGCACTGTCGGCGCACCCCGACATGAAGGTGGGCCAGCTCGCGTCGTTCCTCGAGCGCACGGCGACCGCGCTCGAGTGCCCGGAGGGCGTCTACGAGCCGCGCCCGGGGTACCCGGCGACCTGCACGGGCGGCGAGCGCAACGGCTTCTACGGAGCCGGCAACGTCAACGCGTTCAACGTCGTCCAGTGACGCGCTGAGCAATCGATCCTGAGGGGTCGGGCCTTCGGGCCCGGCCCCTCTCGCGTGTCCCGCGGATGCCGCGGCGTAGGCTCGGGCGCATGGACGCCGACGCCCGCGCAACCGGGCCGTCTCCCCGCGACGGCTACACGGCCGAGCAGGTCCGCGCGGCCGAGCGCCCTCTGCTCGAAGCGGGCGAACCGCTCATGCAGCGCGCGGCGCTCGCGCTCGCCGACCAGGTCGGGCGTCTCATCGCGTCCGCTCGGGGGTCGTTTCACGACACCACGACGGCTGGAAGCCCGTCGGCGCGTCGCGAAACGACCCCCACGGGCGGCGGTGGGGCGACGGATGCCGCGCCGCGGCCGCGCGTCGTCGTGCTGGCCGGGTCGGGCGACAACGGCGGCGACGCGCTCTTCGCGGGCGCCCACCTCGCCGCGCGGGGCGCCGATGTGCGGATCGTCGCGGTGGGATCGCACCTCCACGGGGGCGGTGCGGCAGCGGCTCACGCCGCCGGTGCGACCGATCTCGACCCGGACGACGCCGAGGCGTTCGACCGCGTCGTCGCCTCCGCCGACGTCCTGATCGACGGGATCCTCGGCATCGGAGCGGCCGCGAGCCCCGCGCTGCGGGGCACGGCGCGCGAGGTCGTGGCGCGCGTGCGCGGGGTGCTCGGGCCCGACTGGGTGGCGCGCGTGGCGCGCGGGACGAGGCATCCGCTCGTCGTCGCGGTGGACCTGCCGAGCGGGATCTCACCCGACGACGGGAGCGTGCCCGACCCGACGGTGCTGCCCGCCGACGTGACCGTGACGATGGGCGCGGTGAAGGCCGGGCTGCTGCTCGGACCCGCGGTGGAGGTCGCCGGCCGCGTGGTGCTCGTCGACCTCGGCCTGGGGCCGGCGCTCGCCGGGGTGCAGCCGGTCGTCACGAGCGGATGGCGGCACGAACTGCCCTGATGCCGACGGTGCCCTCCCGGGCCGCCGGAACCCCATAGGTTACGGTTGAGTGTGACTCAGGAACAGACCCCACCGGAGGCCGAGGCGGTGCTCGCCGACGAACCCGAGGTCAGGCGCGCGCTGGGCGAAGCCGACCGGGCGGCGGTCGCCGGGGTCGTCGTCGAGCATCCGTCGTCGCCCCTCGCCTGGGCCGAGCTCGCGGACCTCGCCGACTCCGAGGGCCGCGTGCTCGACGCGTTCGCGTACGCCGTCGTCGCCGTCGACCTCGCGCGCCGCTCGCTCGAGGCGTCCGGCTGGGAGCCCGGCTCGCCGGTGTCCTGGTCGGAGGAGTCGAACCGGGCCTACCTGCGGGCGCTCGACGCCGAGCGCCGTGCCGCGACGCGGCTCGGACTCGAGGAGCGCGCCCGCCGCGCGGCATCCGACCTCGAGGCCGCCGACGCCGAGGCGCCCGCACGGATCGCGTCGGAGTACACGCCCACCCAGGCCATCACCATCGTCGGTTCCGCCGCGGCGCCCTTCGCGCCGGCCGGCACCGAGGCCCGCACCGGCGAACCCCTCGCCGAACCCGATGCCGCCGACGCGGCAGGAGAGGACTGACATGCCCGCAGTCGTGCTGATCGGAGCACAGTGGGGCGACGAGGGGAAGGGCAAGGCGACCGACCTGCTCTCCTCGCGCCTGGACTACGTCGTCAAGTTCAACGGCGGCAACAACGCGGGGCACACCGTCGTGGTCGGCGACGAGAAGTACGCCCTGCACCTGCTGCCCTCCGGCATCCTCACGCCCGGCGTCACGCCGGTGATCGCGAACGGCGTGGTCGTCGACATCGAGGTGCTCTTCGAGGAGATCGAGGGCCTCGAGTCGCGCGGGGTCGACACGTCGCAGCTGAAGATCTCGGCGAACGCCCACGTGATCACGCAGTACCACCGCACGCTCGACAAGGTCACCGAGCGTTTCCTCGGCAAGCGCCAGATCGGCACGACCGGCCGCGGCATCGGCCCGGCGTATGCCGACAAGATCAACCGGGTCGGCATCCGGATGCAGGACCTCTTCGACGAGAACATCCTGCGCCAGAAGGTCGAGGGCGCCCTCGACCAGAAGAACCACCTGCTGCTGAAGGTCTACAACCGCCGCGCGATCGAGGTCGACGAGATCGTCGACGACCTGCTCGGCTACGTCGAGCGCCTGCGCCCCATGGTCACCGACACGTCGCTCCTGCTGCACCGCGCGCTCGAGGCCGGTGAGACCGTGCTCTTCGAGGGCGGCCAGGCCACGATGCTCGACGTCGACCACGGCACCTACCCGTTCGTGACCTCGTCGAACGCGACGAGCGGCGGGGCGGTCACGGGCTCGGGCATCGCACCGAACCGCATCGACCGGGTCATCGGCATCGTGAAGGCGTACACGACGCGCGTGGGCGCGGGACCGTTCCCGACCGAGCTCTTCGACGAGTGGGGCGAGTTCCTCGCCGAGAAGGGCCACGAGTTCGGCACCACCACCGGTCGTCGTCGCCGCACCGGATGGTACGACGCGCCCATCGCCCGGTACACCGCGCGCATCAACGGCGTGACCGACTTCGTGCTCACCAAGCTCGACGTGCTCACCGGCATCGACCGCATCCCGGTCGCCGTCGCGTACGACGTCGACGGCGTGATCATGGAGGAGGTGCCCGTCTCGCAGTCCGACTTCCACCACGCCAAGCCCGTGTACGAGGAGTTCCCCGGCTGGACCGAGGACATCTCCGGCGCGCGCTCGTTCGACGACCTGCCGCCCAACGCGCAGAGCTACGTGCGGGAGCTCGAGGCGATGTCGGGCGCCCGCTTCTCGGCGATCGGCGTCGGCCCCGGTCGCGACGAGATCGTGCAGCTGCACGACCTGCTCGACTAGCGGCGAGCCGCCGCGCGGCGCCGCCGGGTCGAGTTGGCGGCGCCGCCGGGTCGAGTTGGCGGCCCCGCCGGGTCGAGTTGGCGGCCCCGCCGGGTCGATCTCGCGGCCCCTGCGGGTCGATCTGGCGGCCCCCCCGGGTCGATCTGGCGGCCCCCCGGGTCGATCTGCAGGATGAGGTGGCTGCAGGGCCTGGTCGGACGGGCATGGCGCGTGTCATCCTGCGAATCGTTCGAGGCCGCCGCCGTGCGCGCTGGGCCGTGGCGAGGGACTCGTGTCGGGAGCGCTGCGGGCGAGAACTCGCTCGGCCAGCTGCGCCTGCGGCGCACACGCGCGTGCGCCGCGTGCCAGACTTGCCGGGTGCCCGCCAGTCGCCCGCTCGTCCACACCATCGAGGGTCGCCGCGTGGTGCTCGCACCGCTCAGCGAGGCCGACTTCCCGGCCTTGCGCGCGGCGATCGGCCGGCCCGAGGTCTTCGCGGGCGGGTTCGGCGGCGGCCCGTCCGCGTACCCGGCGGATGACGCGGCGTTCGACACGTTCGCTCGTGCGTCCTACACCCCGGCGCTCGACGCGATCCCGTTCGGGGTCCGACTCCGCGGCGGGCCGGACGACGGCGCACTCGTCGGCGCGACGAAGCTCGGCGACCTCGACCTGCCGAACGAGTCCGCCCACATCGGCTGGACGGGCTTCGACCCGCGCGTCTGGGGCACGGCGGTGAACCCCGAGGTGAAGCTCCTCATGCTCGGCCTCGCCTTCGGCCACGGCTTCGGCCGGGTGAAGCTGCAGGCGGATGCCGTCAACGCACGCTCGCGCGCGGCGATCGCGAAGCTCGGTGCGAGCTTCGAGGGCATCCACCGTCGTGCAATGCGCCGCCCCGACGGCACCTGGCGCGACACGGCGGTGTACTCGATCCTCGTCGACGAGTGGCCCGCGGTGCGGGCCGGTCTCGAGGCGCGGCTCGCGGCGTGGCGCGACCGTCCGGTGACGCTGGGCGACCCCCTCGAGGCAGGCCGAGGCCAGGGATAGTCCCCGCACCTGCCTGATCGCCGATGTCACTGCCCCCAGAACGGGGGAAATGGTCCGGGAGCATCTTGCCGCGTCCCATCGCGCCGAGTAGGCAGTGCGTGTCAGGGGGGACTCTCTGGCATCGGACACGGGGGAGCGGGCGCTCGGGGGAACGCCCGCGGTGCGGATGCCGGCGGCATTCGCGCGCCCGTTCGACGTCGAAAGGCACGAACATGCAACGGACCCGAACGGCGGCCATGGCGGTCGCCGGAATCTCGCTCGCCGCGCTCATCGGGGGCGCGACGCCCGCTGTCGCCATCGGCGGCACGGCCTACATCAACCCCGTCGATCCGGCAGGGCTCGCGCAGACGCTCGTGGGTCCCGGTGTGGCGATCTCGAACGTGACCTACGTCGGCGCTCAGATCGGCGCCGGGTCCTTCAGCGGCGGGGCGGCCTCGGTCGGCTTCGACGCGGGCGTGGCGCTCGGCAGCGGCGACATCGCCGACACCGTCGGGCCGACGAACGACGCGCCCGGAACCGAGACCCAGATCGGCACCGCCGGAGATGCTGATCTCACGGCCCTCGCAGGGTTCCCGACCTACGACGCCGCGGTGCTCGAGTTCGACTTCACCGTTCCGGCCGGGGCGACCACGATCTACTTCCGATACACCTTCGGCTCCGAGGAGTACAACGAGTTCGTCAACACGGAGTTCAACGACACGTTCGCGTTCTACGTGAACGGCTCGAACTGCGCGGTCGTGCCGGATCCGGCCATCCCGGGCAATACGCTGCCGGTGACGGTGAACTCGGTCAACAACGGCAATCCCGGCGGCGACCCGACGCCGACGAACCCGGGCCTGTACCGCGACAACACGGCGAGTCCGAACCCGTTCCCGACGGAACTCGACGGGCTCACGATCCCGCTCACGTGCATGGCGCCGGTCGACCCGAACATCACGAATCACATGAAGCTCGCGATCGCCGACGCCAGCGACGCGCGACTGGACAGTGCGGTGTTCATCGAGGCGGGTTCGCTCTCGATCACGCCTCCAGGCGGCAGCGGCAAGGTCACGGGCGGCGGCCGACTCGACCTCGCCGACGGCGCGGTGACGTTCGGCACCACGGTGATCCGTGACGAGCAGGGCCTCCGCGGCAACCTGCAGGTGAACGACCACCGTACGGGCGACAAGTTCCACGGCTACGACGTGCTCGCGTTCTCGCAGAGCGGCAACGAGGCGACCTGGTCGGGTGACGGACGTCTGAACGGCGAGGACGGGTACTCGTTCGAGGTCACCGTCGTCGACAACCGCAACGGCAACTCGGCCAAGAAGGGCGCCCCCGACACGATCTCGATCGTCATCACCGACGACACGGGGGCCGTGGTCTGGAGTCTCGACCCGGCGGTGCAGCTGCTCAAGGGCAATGTCACGGTCCACAAGTAGATGGGGATGCCCGGCCCTGCACGCCTCGAGCGTGCGGGGCCGTGGCCTGCGCCCTCGATCCCGGTCGGCTCGACGAAACGCCGAGGGCGCCCCGGCGCGATCAGCCCCGATCTCGCTCGGGCAGGTGCAGCCGGGCGAGGAAGGCGTCGGTCCCGCGCGGCATCCGCCGCCGGTCGGCCCGGGAGACGAGCACGGTCACGAGCACCGCGATCGGCACCGTCCAGGCGGCGGGCTGCTCGATGAGCGGGCGGATGGCGGGCGCCGCCGCCGTGAGGAGGGCGCCCCCGAGGATCGCCGCCCCCGAGAGCGTCGCGCCGGTGGCCATGCCCGCGATGGCGCCCCGCGCGGTGAGCCCGCGCCACCAGATGCCGAGGATGAGCACCGGGCAGAGCGTCGATGCCGTGAAGGCGAAGACGAGCCCGACGCTCCCGGCGAGCCCGGCGGGTTCGGTCGCGAACGCGACGACGAGCGGCACCGCGGTCGAGGCGAACGCCGCGATGCGGAAGCCGCGGACGCTGCCGCCGAGGAGGTCCTGCGAGATGACGCCCGCGACCGAGACCACGAGCCCCGACGAGGTCGAGAGGAACGCGGCGAACGCGCCGCCGATCACGAGGGCCGTGAGCAGGTCGCCCCAGACGCCCGGGAGCAGGCGATCGGGCAGCACGAGCACGAGGGCGTCCGCGTCGCCGGGCGTCGCGAGGTCGGGGGCGAACGCCCGGCCGAGCAGCCCGAACAGGGTCGGGAACGCGTAGAACACCGAGAGCAGCACGAGCACGATGACGGTCGTGCGCCGAGCGGCGGGGCCGTCGGGGTTCGTGTAGAAGCGCACGAGCACGTGCGGCAGCCCCAGCGTGCCGAGGAGCAGCGCGACCATGAGCGACACGGTGCGGTAGATGTCGAGCGCACCCGGACCATCGGACGCCGGGAACGCCTCGGCGGGCGGCAGCGCCGGCTCGACGGCGCCCGTGACGAGGAGCAGCGCGATCACCGGCACCGCGATCGCGACGAGCTTGAGCCAGAACTGGAACGCCTGCACGAACGTGATCGAGCGCATGCCACCCGACGCGACGACGACCGCGACGAGCGCCGCGACGGCGACCGATCCGACCCAGCTCGGCAGGCCCGTGGTGATCCGCACCGTGAGCGCGGCGCCCTGCAGCTGCGGCACGATGTAGAGCCAGCCGATGACGACGACGAGCACGCTCGTCACGCGGCGCACGGCGACCGACTCGAGGCGCGCCTCGGTGAAGTCCGGGATCGTGTACGCGCCCGACCGCCGGAGCGGGGCCGCCACGAAGAGCAGCAGCATGAGGTAGCCGGCCGTGTAGCCGATCGGGAACCACATGCCGCCCGCGCCGGTGAGCAGGATCAGGCCGGCGATGCCGAGGAAGGACGCCGCCGAGAGGTACTCGCCCCCGATCGCGGACGCGTTCCACCACGGCCGCACCGTGCGGCTCGCGACGTAGAAGTCGCTCGTCGTGCGCGAGATCCGCAGCCCGTAGACGCCGATGAGCACCGACACGAGGGCGACGGCCGCGATCGCCGCGTAGCCGATCGCGGGGCTCACTCGTCCTCCGCGAGGGAGCGGTACCGGGCCTCGTTCCGCGACGCCGCGCGGACGTAGAGGGCGGCGATGCTGATCGCCAGCGGGTACACGCCGAAGCCGAGCAGCAGCCACGAGACGGGCACACCGGCGATGAACGCCCCGTCGAGCCCCGGTGCGGCGACGACGGCCACGACGAAGACGAGCGTGGCGAGCACGAACCCGCCGGCGCAGATCAGCGCGAGCCGGAGCTGCGAGCGGATCAGCGAGCGCACGTACACCGAGTGGATGTCGGTCGGGCCGGTGTCGGTCCCGGGGCGGCGCACGCGCGCCGCGGGTCGTCGAGCGGATGCCGCGGCGGAACCGTTGCGCGGAGCCGTCACCCGAACCCGTGCCGGCGGTGTCGACGGCGGGGGAGCGTCGCCGCCCGATGCCTCGTCGCTCACGGCCGTGCCCGCGGCGTCGCCGCCTCGAGTCGTTCGCGGAGCCCGGGCAGCAGCCGCCGGCTCACCGGCAGTTCGGCCTGGCCGACCACGATCGTCGGCCGGTCACCGCCGAGGCGCACGCGCGTCACGTGGGGGAGCGCCACGAGGTACGACCGGTGCACGCGCACGAAGCCGGCCTCGGCCCACTGCCGTTCGAGATCCGACATCGGCACGCGCACCAGGTAGCTCGCCTCGTCGGTGTGCAGCCTGGCGTAGTCGCCCTGCGCCTGCACGTACCGCACGTCGTCGCGGCGGATCATGCGGGTCGTGCCGCCGAGCGTGACGGCGATCATCTCCGGGCGCGAGGCCGCGGCATCCGTCGCCTGGCCCTGGCCCATCGACTCGACAACGCGCGTGACCGACCGGTGCAGCCGCTCGGTGCGCACGGGCTTCAGCAGGTAGTCGACGGCGGCGAGGTCGAACGCCTCGAGCGCGCCCTCCTCGTCGGCCGTGACGAACACGAACGCCGGCCGGTGCTCGAAGCGCTGCAGCGCGCGGGCGAGGTCGAAGCCCGACAGGCCGGGCATGTGGATGTCGAGGAATGCCGCGTCGACGGGCTCGCGCGTGAGGATCCGGATCGCCTCGGCACCCGACGTCGCGCGGTGGATGGTGCCGATCCGCGGGTCCTGGCCGAGCAGGAACGCGAGCTCGTCCACCGCGGGCTGCTCGTCGTCGGCGATGAGGACCGAGATCACGGCACCAGTCTCCCATCCGGTTCGGCGGGTCGGCCCGCGCGGGTGTCGACGGATGCCGCGGAGCGGCCGGGCTGCGACTTCGGCACGCGCATCCGCACCAGCGTGCCCGCCCCCACGTTCGTCTCGACGACGAGGCCGTGCTCGTCTCCGTAGACCTGCCGCAGGCGTGCATCGACGTTGCGGAGGCCGACGTGCTCGCCCGGGGTCCCGCCGGCGAGCACCTGTGCGGCGACCTCGGGGTCGATGCCGACGCCGTCGTCCTCGACCGTGATCTCGGCGAACGCGCCGCGGTCCTCCGCCGTGATCGTGATGCGCCCGCCGCCCTCCTTCGCCTCGAGCCCGTGCCGCACCGCGTTCTCGACGAGCGGCTGCATCGAGAGGAACGGGATGACGGTCGAGAGCACCTCGGGTGCGACCTGCAGCGTCACCTGCAGCCGATCGCCGAAGCGCGCCCGCTCGAGCCTCAGGTAGGAGTCGATCGAGCGCAGCTCCTCGGCGACGGTCGTGAAGTCGCCGTGGCGGCGGAACGAGTAGCGCGTGAAGTCGGCGAACTCGAGTACGAGCTCGCGCGCCGTCGCGGGATCGGTGTTGATGAACGACGCGATCGCGTTCAGCGAGTTGTAGATGAAGTGCGGGCTGATCTGCGCGCGGAGCGCCCGCACCTCGAGCTCGGCGAGCGCCGCTCGCGACGCGTCGAGTTCACCGAGCTCGACCTGCGCGGCGACCCACTCGGCGACCTCCCCCGTCGCACGCACGAGCCCCGCACGGACCCGCCCCGCGAAGGCGACGACCGCGCCCACCGCGACGCCGTCGGCGACGATCGGCGCGGCCGCGGCATCCGTCTCGCCCGACGGAGTCGGCACGCGTCGCTCGACCTGCGGCCTGCCGGTCTCGACGGCCTCGTCGGCGAGCCGCTCCGCGGCGGAGACGAGCGTCTCGTCGCCGTCGACGGCGACCGGGCCGCCCGTCATCACGAGCGCGAGGGTGTCGGCGCCGAGCATCGCCTTCAGGTGCCGCGCCGCGCGCGCCGCATCCGTCTCGGTCATGTCGCCCCGCAGGTGCTTCGCGGCCCGCGAGGCGAGGTGCAGCGTCTCGTAGGTGGCCCGCTCGGCGTCGGTGCCGAGGTCCTTCGACTGCACCGCGAGGCGCCGGAGCAGCACCACGACGCCCACCGCGAGGGCGCCCGCGACGACGCCGACAGCGGCGGCGAGCAGCATCGACTCGGGCATGCACGTCACTGTAGCCGTCGTTCGTCGCCGCTCCCCGCCGTTCGTCGCACGGTCGGCGCCGTTCACCGACGACGAGCGGTCGGGCCCCCCGGCGCGGCATCCGCAGGTTCAGCATTGGACGCATCGCGACCGCAGCGGTGCGGGGCCCACCCCCGGCCGCACCCCCTCGAAGGAGAGACGCCATGGGCAATGAGGCCCTGAGAGCGGATGTCGACCTGAGTCACGTCGACTACCCCGCCGTGCAGCAATCCCCGGAGTTCCAGGAACTCCGCAGGACCCACCGCAGTTTCGTCTTCCCCGTCCTCGCGGCGTGCCTCGTCTGGTACCTCGCCTACGTGCTGCTCGCCGTCTACGCGGTCGACTTCATGTCGACCCGCGTGTTCGGCAGCGTGAACGTGGCGATGCTCCTCGGGCTCGCACAGGTGGTCACCACCTTCGCCGTGACGATGTGGTACGTCCACTACGCCAACACGCGGCTCGACCCGCGTTCGGAGCGGATCCGCACCGAGATCGAGTCCGGCGACTTCGAGACCGAGGGGGCGGTGCGCTGATGTTCGCGTTCGAAGCGGCGACGAGCTCGCCCGGCAACCCCTGGCTCAACATCGCCATCTTCGGCGCGTTCGTCGCCGTGACGATGGTCATCGTGTTCCGCGCCAGCCGGAGCAACAAGACCGCCGCCGACTACTACGCGGCCGGACGCTCGTTCACGGGTGGCCAGAACGGCTCGGCCATCGCGGGCGACTACCTCTCGGCGGCGTCGTTCCTCGGCATCGTCGGCGCGATCGCCCTGAACGGCTACGACGGGTTCCTGTACTCGATCGGCTTCCTCGTGGCCTGGCTCGTGGCTCTCCTGCTCGTCGCGGAGCTCCTCCGCAACACGGGCAAGTTCACGATGGCCGACGTGCTCTCGTTCCGGCTGAAGCAGCGGCCCGTGCGGATCGCCGCGGCGACGACGACCCTCGTCGTGTGCTTCTTCTACCTGCTCGCGCAGATGGCCGGCGCCGGCGGCCTCGTGTCGCTGCTGCTCGGCGTCGGCGACCAGGTCGGCCAGGCCGTGGTCATCACGGTGGTCGGTGCGCTGATGATCCTCTACGTGCTGGTCGGCGGCATGAAGGGCACCACCTGGGTGCAGATCATCAAGGCCGTGCTGCTCATCGCGGGCGCGGGCGTGATGACGATCTGGGTGCTCGCGCTCAACGGCTTCGACTTCTCGGCGCTCCTCGACAAGGCCGTCGCCGTGGCCGAGAACCCGGCGATCCTCGACCCGGGCCTGAAGTACGGCGTCTCCGAGCTCAGCAAGATCGACTTCATCTCGCTCGGCCTCGCGCTCGTGCTCGGCACCGCGGCGCTGCCGCACGTGCTCATGCGCTTCTACACGGTTCCGACCGCGAAGGAGGCCCGCAAGTCGGTCGTCTGGGCGATCTGGCTGATCGGCATCTTCTACGTCTTCACGCTCGTGCTCGGCTACGGCGCGGCGGCCCTCGTGGGCCCTGCGGTCATCGCGGCCGCACCCGGCGGCCCGAATTCGGCGGCACCGCTGCTCGCGTTCTCGCTCGGGGGTCCGGTGCTGCTCGGCCTGATCTCGGCCATCGCGTTCGCCACGATCCTCGCGGTCGTCGCGGGCCTCACGATCACCGCGGCGGCTTCGTTCGCGCACGACATCTACGCGTCGGTCGTGAAGAAGGGCAAGCCCGAGCCGGGCGCCGAGGTGAAGGTCGCCCGCCGCACCGTGGTCATCATCGGCGTCGTCGCGATCATCGGCGGCATCGGCGCGAACGGCCAGAACGTCGCGTTCCTGGTGGCGCTCGCGTTCGCGGTGGCCGCCTCGGCCAACCTGCCGACGATCGTCTACTCGCTGTTCTGGAAGGGCTTCACCACGAAGGGCGCCCTGTGGAGCATGTACGGCGGCCTGATCTCGGCGATCGTGCTCATCGTCTTCTCGCCGGTGGTCTCGGGCTCCGAGACGTCGATGCTGAAGACCGAGGCGATCGACTTCGCGATCTTCCCGCTGTCGAACCCGGGCATCGTGTCGATCCCGCTCGCCTTCCTCCTCGGATGGATCGTCAGCCGGTTCGACAAGACGGTGGAGAGCCCGGAGAAGCAGGCCGAGATGGAGGTCCGCTCGCTCACCGGCCTCGGCGCCGAGAAGGCGGTGAGCCACTAGAGACTCCGGCGGCCGCTCCGGGATGGGGTAGCGGGCGGCCGCCGGACACGACTGCGACGGGGTGGGACCGCCTGCCCACGACCTCGTCGCCGGCACGACGGGGGCGGATGCCTCGGGCCCACGGCCCGGCATCCGCCCCCGTTGCGCTGCGTGCGTGCGCGGTCTTCGCCGGCGCTGCGGAACCGTTCCCGCGACGCTGCGGAGTCGCGTCGCGACGACGCGCGCAGAATCGTCGCGGTCGGATGGCCTCTCCGTCAGTGGAGGGAGAAAGGTATTCCCGGGATACCTCTCTCCCTGCCCTGAAGGTGAGGGCATGGGCCGAACTCGGCCCGGGGCCGCGGGCGACCGCGCCGAGCGGCGGTGGTGAGACGCCGATGCGCGGATGCCGCCGCGCTTCGCACGTGGCATGACGGGCTACTCGACCACCGGGTCATCCCTACATGTTGATCATGTGCCCCGTCAGCCCGTGGAACGCCTCCTGCAGCGCCTCCGAGAGCGTCGGGTGCGTGTGCACGTTGCGGGCGAGCTCGAGCGCGCCGAGGTCCCACTTCTGCGCGAGCGTGAGCTCGGGCAGAAGTTCCGAGGCGTCGGGGCCGATGAGGTGGCCGCCGAGGAGCTCGTAGTGCGTCGTGTCGGCGACGAGCTTCACGAAGCCCACGGGGTCGCCGAGTCCGTTCGCCTTGCCGTTCGCGGTGAACGGGAACTTCGCGGTGATCACGTCGTAGCCCTCGTCGCGGGCCTGCTGCTCGGTGAGCCCGAACGAGGCCACCTGCGGCGAGCAGAACGTGGCGCGGGGCATCATCCGGTAGTCGCCGAGCTCCATGGTCTCGGCGTCGGCGATGGTCTCGGCCGCGACGACGCCCTGCGCCTCGGCGACGTGCGCGAGCATGAGCTTCGCGGTCGCGTCGCCGATCGCGTAGATGTGCGGCACGTTGGTGCGCATGCGCTCGTCGATCGCGATGGCGCCCCGCTCGGTGAGCTTCACGCCGGTCGCGTCGAGGCCGAAGCCCTCGACGTTCGGGGCGAAGCCGACGGCCATGAGCACCTTGTCGACCTCGAGCGAGCCGGGCTGCCCGTCGGAGCCCGTGTAGGTCACGGTCACCTTCGAGCCCTCGTCGGTGACGGTCTCGACCTTCGTGGAGGTGAGGATCGGGATGCCGAGGTTGCGGTACTGGCGGGTGATCTCCTTCGACACCTCGGCGTCCTCGTTCGGCAGCGCGCGATCGAGGAACTCGACGACGGTGACCTCGACGCCGTAGTTGCGCATCACGTACGCGAACTCCATGCCGATGGCGCCCGCGCCGACGATCGCGATCGAGCCGGGCAGGTCGCGAGTGAGGATCTGGGTCTCGTACGTCACCACGTTGTCCGAGAGCTCCACACCCGGGAGCAGGCGCACCTTCGATCCGGTCGCGATGATCGCATTGTCGAAGGTCAGCGATTCGACCGAGCCGTCGGACTTCGCGACGTCGATGCCGTTCGGGCCGGTGAACGAGCCGCGACCGTCGAACTCGGTGATGCCGTTCTTCTTCATGAGGAAGTGCACGCCCTTGACGTGCTTCTCCGACACCTGGCGGCTGCGGTCGTAGGCGGCGCCGAAGTCGAAGTGCACGTTACCGGAGATGCCGAAGGTCGAGGCCTGCGCGTGGAAGATGTGCGCGAGCTCCGCGTTGCGCAGGAGCGCCTTCGAGGGGATGCAGCCGACGTTGAGGCAGACGCCGCCCCAGTACTTCTCCTCGATGACGGCGACCTTCCGGCCGAGCTGGGCGGCGCGGATGGCGGCCACGTAGCCGCCCGGACCCGCGCCCAGGACGATGACGTCGAAATGGCTGGTCATGGCGCCAAGCCTAGGCGGGGCGAGCCGGATCGGCACGGGTGGGGCCCGGAGCGGGCACCGTGCCCGACGCGCCGACCGGTCTCCCGCCTGCCAACCTTCGGCGGGTTCCGGACATCGCAGCCGGCAGCCCTCGTGGACGTGCGCCGCCGGTCGTACCGTGAACGGGTGAGCACGACCACCACCGGCACCGCCCTCCGCGCCCCGTCGTCGACGGGCGCCGCGCCCCGCGGGGGCGGCCTGCGCACCTGGGCCCAGTTCCTCGCGGCCGGCCTCGTCTGGGGTGCGAGCTTCCTCTTCATGGCGGTCGCGCTCACGGGCATCTCGTTCACCCAGGTCGCCTGGACGCGAGCCGTGCTCGGCGGGCTCACGCTCGGCCTGGTCGTGCTGATCGCGCGGCCCCGCGTCGCGGGCGGACCGGTGCTGCCGCGCCAGCCGGTCGTGTGGCTGCACTTCCTCGTCATCGGCGTGCTCGGCTGCGTCATCCCGTTCCTGCTGTTCTCGTGGGCGCAGCAGACCGTGACGTCGAGCCTCGCGTCGATCCTGAACGCCACGACGCCGATCATGACGGCGCTCGCGGCGACCCTCGGGTTCCGCGTCGAGCGGCTCGATGCGTCCCGGTGGCTCGGCGTCCTCGTCGGCATCGCGGGCGTCGTCGTCATCATCGCGCCGTGGTCGTCCGAGCTCGGGGGCAGCCTCGCGGGTCAGCTGGCGTGCCTCGGTGCGACCGCCTGCTACGGCGTCATGTTCGGCTACACGCGCAAGTTCCTGAGCGGCCGACCGATCGCGCAGACGACCTTCGCGTTCCTGCAGGTCGGCATGGGAGCGGCCGTGATGCTGCTCCTCACGCCGATCCTCGCGATCGGCCCGGTCGCGCTCGACGTGCCGATCGTCGCGAGCCTCGCCGTCCTCGGCATCCTCGGCACGGGGCTCGCCTACGTCTGGAACATCGGCGTCATCCGCGACTGGGGCCCGACGAACGCCTCGACGGTCACGTACGTCACGCCCGTGGTGGGCGTGGTGCTCGGCGTGCTCGTGCTCAGCGAACGGCTGTCGTGGAACGAGCCGGTCGGCGCGCTCGTCGTCATGCTCGGCATCCTGCTGGCGCAGGGGCGGGTGCGGATGCCGCTCGCGCGCCGTCCGGCGATGACCGGCTGAGGCGGCCCCGACCTCGCAGGCCCGGCCGACAGCTGCTCGCTCGGCGACCGGTCGGCTCTGTGCAGGCGCGGCGCGATGTGGTGAGGTGAGCAGGTGACGAGCGCCTCGCAGCCCGCCTCCGATTCCATCGCCGACGCGACCTCGTCCGCGGCGGACCTCGCCGCGGCGTTCCGCAGCGGTGCGACCACGCCCGTGGAGGTCGCAGAGGATGCGCTCGCGCGCATCGCGCGGTTCGAGCCGGTGGTGAACGCGTTCTCCGACCACGATCCCGAGGGCGTGCGAGCGGATGCCGCGGCGAGCGTCGAGCGCTTCCGCCGCGGTGCCCCGCTCGGCCCGCTCGACGGCGTGCCCGTCACGGTGAAGGAGAACATGCTGCGCGCCGGCATCCCGGCCAGGGCGGGCTCTGCGGCATCCGCGCCGATCGTGCCGGACGCCGACTCGCCGATCGTGGCCCGCCTGCGCGAGGCCGGCGCCCTCATCCTGGGCTCGACGACGATGCCCGACTGGGGCATGCTCTCGTCGGGCGTCTCGAGCCTGCACGGCGTCACGCGCAGTCCGCTGGATCCGACGCTCACGGTCGGCGGCTCCAGCGCCGGCGCCGGCGCGGCCGCCGCTGCGGGCTTCGGGCCGATCCACCTGGGCACCGACATCGGCGGTTCGATCCGGTTCCCGGCGGCGTGGCTCGGCCTCGCCGGGCTGAAGCCCAGCGCGGGGCGCGTGCCGATCGATCCGCCCTACCTCGGTCGGGTCGGCGGCCCGATCGGCCGTCGCGTCGCCGACCTCGCGGCGGCGATGGCAGTGATCACCCGTCCCGATGTGCGCGACCACACGTCGCTGCCCTACGAGGAGCTCGAGTGGACGGACCCGGTGCTCGACGTGCGGGGGTTGCGGATCGCCGTGCACACCGACGCCGGCGCCGGGTTGCCCGTCGATCCCGAGGTCGCCGCCGCGGTGCGGGCGGCGGCCGAGCGGTTCGCCGCAGCCGGCGCGGAGGTCGTCGAGCTCGTGCCGTTCGTCGATGACGGCCTGCTCGGTCAGGTCGATCGATTCTGGCGGGTGCGGTTCCGGCGCACGTTCGACGCGCTTCCGCCCGCGGCAAGGGCACGCGTCCTGCCGTACATCGCGCGCTGGGTCGCACCCGGCGCCGGCGTCACCGGCACCGACGTCCTCGCCGCCTACGACGACATCGGGGAGCTCCGGCACCGGACGGTCCTCGTCACGGCGCCGTTCGACGCCGTGCTCTCGCCGGTCGCGCCCATGGCGGCGTTCCCCGCCGAGCGGCCGATGCCGTGGGGCGAGGGCGACCTGGGGATGGCGCACATCGCGTTCACGCTCCCCTACAACATGTCGGGCCAGCCGGCCGCGAGCGTCAACGCGGGCACGACGGCCGACGGCCGCGCGATCGCGCTGCAGATCGCGGGCCGGCGGTTCGCGGATCTCCGGGTGCTCGCGCTCGCCGCGTGGTGGGAGCGGGAGCGGCCGGCGCAGGCCTCGGCTCCGGCGATCCCCGTCGCGCGTTGACATCCGATCGCCAACATGGTTGGTTAATTACTGAAGTAACTAACCAATGAACTGAAGCGAGGTGCCGTGGACGAATCCCGGCCGATCTTCCTGCAGATCGCGGAGCAGATCGAGAACGACATCGTCGACGGCCACGTCGCCGAGGATGCCGCGATCCCGTCGATCAACGAGTTGGCCGCCTTCCACCGCATCAACCCCGCGACCGCGCTGAAGGGCGTGAACCGACTCGTCGAACAGGGACTCGTGGCCAAGCGCCGCGGGGTCGGCATGTTCGTCGTGCCGGGCGCTCGCGAACGGCTGATCGAACGTCGCCGCGCCGAGTTCGCGGCCGAGTACCTCCGACCGCTCATCGTCGAGGCCGCGAAGCTCGGCATCGGCGTCGACGAGCTCGCGGGCATGGTCCGCGAGGAAAGGATCCTGACATGACCACCACCGTCGTCCGTGCGCGCGGGCTCACCAAGCGCTACGGGTCGTTCACCGCGATCGACGGCATCGACCTCTCGCTCGACGAGGGCCGCATCTACGGCCTGCTGGGTCGAAACGGCGCCGGCAAGACGACCGTGATGCAGCTGCTCACCGGGCAGATCTTCCCCAACGGCGGCGAGCTCGAGGTGTTCGGTCGCCCGCCGGCCGAGCACGCCGACGTCCTCCGCCGCATGTGCTTCATCGCGGAGGCTCAGCGCTATCCCGAGGACTTCACGCCGGCGCACGTGTTCCGTTCCGCGCCGTGGTTCTTCGAGCACTGGGATGCCGCGTTCGCCGAACGGCTGATCGCCGACTTCCGGCTGCCCGTGAAGCGCCGCATCAAGAAGCTCAGCCGCGGGCAGCTCTCGGCGGTCGGCGTCATCGTCGGCCTCGCGTCCCGGGCGCCCATGACCTTCTTCGACGAGCCCTACCTCGGCCTCGACGCCGTCGCGCGCCACATCTTCTACGACCGGCTGCTCGAGGACTACGCCGCGCACCCGCGCACCGTCGTGCTGTCGACGCACCTGATCGACGAGGTCGCGAACCTCCTCGAGCACGTGATCCTCATCGACCAGGGCCGGATCCTGCTCGATCGCGATGCCGACGAGGTGCGCGGCAGCGCGACCACGGTCGCGGGTGCGCGGGCGGCCGTCGAGCAGTTCGTGGGCGAACGCCCGGTGATCGGTCGCGAAGGCCTCGGCGGCCTGGCATCCGTCACGATCGACGGCCGGCTCGATCACGCCGAGCGCGTCCGCGCGGCAGAACTCGGTCTCGAGCTCGCGCCGGTGTCGCTCCAGCAGCTCATCGTCCACCTGACCGGCGCCGAGCTCGCCGAGTCGAACCAGAAGGAGGTCGTCGCATGACCGCCACCGCAAGCGCCACCGACTCCGCACCCGCCCGGACGGCCGACGCGTCGAGTCGTTTGCGACCGAACGAGATCCTGCGCATCGTCCGTCTCCACACGGTCAATCCGGCGATCTTCTTCGGCGTGCCGTGGATGATCCTCGGGGGCGCCTGGGCCGTCACGATGATCATCGCGCTCATCATCCAGGGTGCCGCGGGTCCGCTCGATCCGACCGAGACCGGCTTCGAGTACAGCTGGGCGGTGCTCTCGCCGCAGTGGTACCTCATCGTCGTGGGCGTGCAGGCGGTGTCGTACACCTTCCCGTTCGCGCTCGGCTTCGGCGCGACGCGACGGGACTACTGGCTCGGAACGAGCGCCATGTTCGTGATCGTCTCGGTCATGTACGCCGCGGCGATCGCCACCCTGCTGCTCGTGGAACGGGCGACGAGCGGCTGGGGGATCGGCGCCGGCATGTTCGACGCGCTCTGGTACGTGGGGGCCGACTGGGGCACGGCCTTCTACACCACGTTCGCGCTCCAGCTCCTGGTGCTCTTCATCGGTGCCGGCGTCACGACCGTCTACATGCGCTGGCGCATGCGGGGCATGCTGACCGTGCTCTTCGGCGGCGTTGCGCTGATCCTCGCGATCATCGCCGTCCTGACCTTCACCGAGACCTGGGAGGCGCTCGGCGCGTGGCTCGCGTCGATCGGGGTCGTCGGCGTGTTCACGCTCGTGCTCGCGACCGCGGTCGCGTGGGCGATCGCCGGGCTCCTCGTGATCCGGCGGGCGACGCCGCGATAGGGGCCACGGCGTCCCGAGGGCGCGGCATCCGGCTCGGATGTCGCGCCTTCGGAGTGCTTGGAATACCCCAATGGGGTATATGGTTGGGTTGGAGACAGGTACCCCACTGGGGTACTCTCGACCCGATCCGATCCAAGATGAGGAGGACTCCATGACCGAGCGCGAGTACCAGGTGACCGGCATGACGTGCGGCCACTGCGAGCTGTCGGTGCGCGAGGAGGTCGAGCAGCTCTCGGGCGTGACGGGCATCCGGGTCTCGGCGGCCACCGGCTCGCTGACCATCTCGGCCCCGAACGACCTCGACGACGCCGGCGTGATCGCCGCGGTCGAGGAGGCCGGCTACTCGGCCGTGCGCGTCTGACGGCGATGACGGACCTCGTGACCGGATCCGCCGACGAGCGGGTCGTCGAACTCGAGATCTCCGGGATGACGTGCGCCTCGTGCGCGATGCGCATCGAGCGCAAGCTCAACCGGCTCGACGGCGTGTCGGCGACGGTGAACTACGCGACCGAGAAGGCCCGCGTCGCCGCGCCCGCGGGCATCGGTGCGGCCGACCTCATCGCGGCGATCGAGGCTGCGGGCTATCGCGCCGAGCTCCCGCCGCCCCCCGTGACCGCGGGTCGCGGGCCGGTGGGGGCGGCGGGTGGCGCGGACGAGGACCATGGCGCGGGGGGCGCCGGAACGGGGCGCGCCCATCAGCCCCCGACCGAGACCCGCGCCGACGCCGAGCTCCGCTCCCTCCGCACACGGCTCATCGCGTCCGTGGTGCTCGCGGTGCCGGTCATCCTCCTCGTGATGGTGCCGGCGCTGCAGTTCACCTACTGGCAGTGGGCCTCGCTCGCGCTCGCCGCGCCCGTCGTCACGTGGGCGGCGTGGCCGTTCCACCGCGCGGCCCTCGTCAACCTGCGGCACGGTGCGGCGACCATGGACACCCTCGTCTCGCTCGGCGTGACGGCGGCGTTCCTGTGGTCGCTCTACGCGCTCTTCCTCGGCACGGCCGGCATGCCCGGCATGGTGCACGGGTTCGAACTCACGGTCGCCCGGAGCGACGGCGCGTCGAACCTCTACCTCGAGGTCGCCGCCGGCGTCACGATGTTCGTGCTGCTCGGCCGGTACCTCGAGCAGCGGTCCAAGCGCGCCGCGGGGGCGGCGCTCCGCGCGCTCGTCGAGCTCGGCGCGAAGGATGTCGCGGTGCTCCGCGACGGCATCGAGACGCGCATCCCCGTCGCCCAGCTCGCGGTGGGCGACGTGTTCGTCGTGCGCCCGGGCGAGAAGATCGCCACGGACGGCGTCGTGGTCGAGGGGCGCAGCGCGGTCGACGCGTCGCTCGTCACGGGCGAGTCGGTGCCGGTCGAGGTCGAGGCCGGCGACGCCGTCATCGGTGCGACCGTGAACGCCGGCGGGCGACTCGTGGTGCGCGCGACGCGCGTGGGCGCAGACACGCAGCTCGCGCAGATGGCCCGCCTCGTCGAGGACGCCCAGGCCGGCAAGGCCCGGGTGCAGCGGCTCGCCGACCGCGTCGCGAGCGTGTTCGTGCCGATCGTCATCCTCATCGCCATCGGCACCCTGGTCGCCTGGCTCGTCGCCGGGTTCCCGGCCGCCGCCGCCTTCACGGCGGCCGTGGCCGTGCTCATCATCGCCTGCCCGTGCGCGCTCGGCCTTGCAACGCCGACCGCGCTGCTCGTCGGCACGGGTCGCGGCGCCCAGCTCGGCGTGCTCATCACGGGGCCGGAGGTGCTCGAGTCCACGCGCCGCGTCGACACGATCGTGCTCGACAAGACGGGCACCGTCACGAGCGGGCGGATGTCGCTCGCCGGCGTCCACGCGGCCGACGGCGTCGACGAGGCCGACCTGCTGCGACTCGCGGGCGCAGTGGAGCACGCCTCCGAGCATCCGGTCGCGCGGGCGATCGCCGCGGGCGCCGCCGACCGGGTCGGCGCCCTGCCGACGCCCGATTCCTTCGAGAACCGCCCCGGGCTCGGCGTGCACGGCGTCGTCGACGGGCACCTCGTGCTCGTCGGTCGGCCCGCGCTGCTCGCCGAGTGGGCGATCGAGCCCGACGCGGCGGTCGCGGCATCCGTGGCCGTCGCGGAGGCCGAGGGGCGCACGGCCGTCGTCGTCGCCTGGGACGGCCGCGTGCGCGGCGCGCTCACCGTCGCCGACGCCGTCACGCCGACGAGCGCCGACGCGGTCGCGCGGCTGCGGCGGCTCGGGCTCGAGCCGATCCTGCTCACGGGCGACAACGAGACCGTCGCGCGCCGGGTCGCGGCGGAGGTCGGGATCGAGCGCGTCGTGGCGGAGGTGCTCCCCGCCGACAAGGCGGCGGTCGTCGCACGCCTGCAGGCGGAGGGGCGGTCGGTCGCGATGGTCGGCGACGGCGTGAACGACGCCGCAGCGCTCGCGCAGGCCGACCTCGGCGTCGCGATGGGCACGGGCAGCGACGTCGCGATCGAGGCCGCCGACCTCACGCTCGTCCGAGGCGACCTCCTCGCGGCCGTCGATGCGATCCGGCTCTCGCGGCGCACGCTCGGCGTCATCCGCGGCAACCTGTTCTGGGCGTTCGCGTACAACGTCGCCGCGATCCCGCTCGCGGCGCTCGGCCTCCTGAACCCGATGCTCGCGGGCGCCGCGATGGCGTTCTCGAGCGTGTTCGTCGTCGGCAACAGCCTGCGCCTGCGGGCGTTCCGATCGGCGGTCCCCTCGCACGGATGACGCGAGCGGTCCACCCCGTCGCCCTCGTCGCCTAGGGTCGAAGCATGACCGCCGAGACTCCCGACCGCGCCGCCGCTCCCAGCCAGTCGCGGGGCGACGGCGCGGTCGACGAACGCGACGCGGCGATCAGCATGCTCCTCGGCATCCGATCGAGCATCGACAACATCGACGCGGCGCTCATCCACCTGCTCGCGGAGCGGTTCAAGTTCACCCAGCAGGTCGGTCGCCTGAAGGCCGAGCACGGTCTGCCGCCGAGCGATCCCGACCGCGAGAAGCGCCAGATCGAGCGACTCCGATCGCTCGCGGAGGACGCGCACCTCGACCCCGCGTTCGCCGAGAAGTGGTTCAACTTCGTCGTGGCCGAGGTGATCCGGCACCACGAGGAGATCGCCGACTCCGGGTCGGACCGCGCGTGAGCTGGTACCCGACGCCGGTCCCGCCGCAGGCCGGGCGGCAGGTGCTCGTCACGGGCGCGAACGCCGGGCTCGGGTTCTTCACCTCGGCGCGGCTGGCGCGCGCCGGCGCGCACGTCACGTTGTCGGGCCGCAGCCCCGAACGGCTCGCGGCGGCGGTCGCCGCGATCCGCGAGCGGATGCCGCGCGCCTCCGTCGACACGCTCGTGATCGACACGTCGTCGCTCGAGTCGGTGCGCGCGGGCTCCGACCGCCTGCTCGACCGCGCCCCGCTCGACGCGGTCGTCCTGAACGCGGGCATGGTGCACACCCCGAGCGAACGCCGCGAGTCCGTCGACGGCAACGAACTCGTGTTCGCGACGAACGTGCTCGGCCACTTCGCGCTCCTCGCCGAGGTCGTGCCCCACCTCGCGCGCGGCGCACGCGTCGTCTCCGTCGGCTCGCTCTCGACCCGGCTCTCGACGTTCCGCGTCGACGACCTGCAGCTGACGCGGTCGTACGACGCGTGGCGTGCGTACGCGCAGTCGAAGATCGCGGCCACCTCGCTCGCGTTCGAGCTCGACCGGCGCCTGCGCCGTGCGGCGACGGATGCCGCCGAAGCGGTCGGCGCGGCATCCGTCACCCCGCGCGTGCACAGCATCGTCGCGCACCCGGGCTACGCGATCTCGGGCCGCACGCCGCGCGTGCCGGGCGTGAACCAGCCTCCGACGGCCGACCGGTTCGCCGACGCGCTGCAGGCCGCGTGGGCGCAGGGCAAGCATCGCGGCGCGGAGCCGATCGTGCACGCACTCACCGCCGACGATGTCGAGGGCGGCCAGTTCTGGGGCCCGAAGTGGATGGTCAAGGGCCCGCCCCGGTTCGCGACCCCGACTCGCACGAGTCGCGATGCGCGCATCGGCGCCCGCGTCTGGGCCATCGCCGAGGAGGCGGTCGGCCGAACCTTCGACGTCGGAGCGGGCTCGTGATCCGAGGGGCGGTCTCGCGCTGGTGGTCGCAGCCCGGCGTTCGGCTGCGGATCGCCCGCGTGGTCGTCGTCATCGGTGTCGTGCTCGGCCTGTTCGGCGTGCTCAGCGGACGATACGGCTTCCTCTTCGCCGGCATCATCGTCGTCGGTCTCGGTGCGGGGCTCGGGCCGGCGCGCATCCGGAAGCGCCGCGAGTAGGTTCCGGGCGGTCCGACCGCGTAGCGTGTCGGCATGATCAGCCGCGACCTCGCCCTGCAACTGCGCGATGCGGGCCTGGTCTGGCATCCGGATTCCGGCGACCGGTTCCAGCTCGACCTGACGAGCGACGTCGAGGCCGAGGTCGAGGCCGACACGTTCACCGTGAGCGAGATGACCATCGAGACCCGTCGCTACTCGACGGGAACCATCCTCGCGTTCAACGGCACGACCGAGTGGGCGCTCGACTCCGTCGCCCTCGCCGACGCGGTCTGGCTCCCCCGCGAGGACCAGCTGCGCGACCTGCTCCGCGCCACGTTCCGGAGCCTCCGCCGACTGCCCGACGCGTTCGAGGTGTCGATCGAGGTCTCGGGCGAGTCGCTCGCGTTCGAGCACCCCGACGCTGCCGAGGCGTATGGGATGGCGCTGCTCGACCTGATCCAGCGCGCGCGCTGACGCCGCGCACGCGCTGATGCCGCGCGCGCTGATCGCGCGTGCCGTCGGGGCGCGCTGCTCCCCGGCGGCGCGCCGTGATGACCGCGCGAGTGCCGGCCGGCCCACACCCCCATCCGGCGCCGCGGCGATCGAGAGTCCGGGACGGTCTCTCGTTCGGAGCAGGGAGAAAGGTATCCCAGTTCCACCTTTCTCCCACCGCTCGCCGCAACACCATCGACCTGACGGAGGTTCGACCGGCGCGCGGTTCGGCGACGCGCTCGCACGAGGGTGCGGGCGCGGTGCGTAGGCTCGATCCCGTGCACGACGAGGACGCTGATGGGCCGCCCACGGGCGGCGGGTCAGGGCCGGCCGCAGGGCCGGCGGCAGCCGCGGCCGCTCGGGCTCGCGCGGCCGTCGAGCGGGCCGTGCGGGCGCTCGCCGAGGCATCCGCTCGGACCGAGACGCTCGCGGAGTTCGTACCCGGGCGCCGCGTGCTGGGGATGCCGCGCGCGCCGCGCATGCGGGTCGTCGGGCCGGTCTGGCGGCTCGGCGTGCTGCTGCTCGATTCCGGTGGCCGGCTCTACTCGCTGGGGCGGGTCGTCCGCGCAGAGAAGGCAGTCCGGCGGAGCGTGCTCGCCCGATCGGTCGCCGAGCAGCGAGCGTACCGTGCGGCCGCGATCCGCGGCGGCATCCCCGAGGGCGCGAGCGTCGTGTTCGACGCCGTGGCGCTGGACCTCGACGTCGATGCGCTCCTCACCAGGCCGGGCGCGCTCGTGCTCACCACGAGCGTCGACGGTTCGGCGGCCGTCGGCGTGCGCTGGAACCCGACCTCTCCCGACGCGGTGCTGCCGCTCGAGTCCTACCTCGCCGAGCGCGTCGACCTGCTCGCGCATCCTCCGCAGGGCGCGTGACCCGCTGCGGCGGGCCGCCTCCGGCAGCCCGTCCTCGGCCGTCGCCTCACGGCTGGCATCGAGTTGCCACCTGCCGCGCGAGTCAGGCGCGTCGAGCGCCCGCGTCGGACTCGCCGTCGGTGTCCGTCCGGCTCGGGCGCTGCTCCTGTTCGGCGATCGACTCGACGACCGACTCATGCAGTCCGCGCTGCCCAGTGTGCAGTTCCTGGTATGTCTCACCGGCGCTCATGAGCGGGCCGAACGCCGCGCGGGCGCGCCGTCCCCGGGGCGCGCGGATGGCGCGCACCGCCATGCCGACCACGAGCGCAGCGCCGAACAACGCGATGAGGCCGCCGACCGCGATCTCCATCAGAACCCGAAGGCGGTGATGGCCGGCAGGCCGCCGTCGCGCCATCCCTCGAGGGCGAACCGCTCATGGTGCACGAGCCGCTCGGGCAGGTCGTCGAGCGCGAACCACTTGAGTGCGCTCGCCTTGTCGGGCTCCTGCAGGGCCGGGATGCCGTGCCACGACTGCGCCGCGAAGAACACGTCGAGCCGCTGGTCGACCGGCCGGCCGGTCGACGCGGTGCGGTGCATCGCCGTGATCGGCTCGAGCTGGGACGGGTCGACGACGACGCCGATCTCCTCGAGCGTCTCGCGCACGGCCCCCGCCATCAGCGTTTCGCCAGGATCGACATGGCCGGCTGCGGACGCCGCCCACCAGCCGTCGTAGTAGCCGGTATTCGCGCGCCGCTGCAGCAGCACCCGAGCGCCGTCGACGAGGAACACGTACGCGGCCGGGATCAGCGCGAACGTGCCGTGCTCCGCCGCGTACGCGTCCGAGTACGTCTGGCGTTCGTCGTCCGGCATCCGCCGTCCTTCGATCGGGTCGCCGCTCAGTACCCGACGACCGGGCCGAACGCGTCGGCGAGCGGCGCGCGGTTCGCGCCGCGGAGCTCGTCGACCGACACGGTGAACGCGCCCTGGATCTCGAGCGAACCGGATGCGGCGTCCGTCACGCCGATGCGGCGCACCGGGTAGCCGCGGCCCTCGCAGAGCCCGCGGAACTTCACGTCGTCCTCGCGGGGCACGGTCACGATCACGCGGCCCGTCGACTCCGAGAACAGCGCGGTCGCGAGATCGATCCCCGCGTCCTCGGTGACCTCGCCGAGGAACACGCGCGCGCCCACGCCGAAGCGGCCGACGCCCTCGGCCAGCGCGATCGCGAGGCCGCCGTCGGAGAGGTCGTGCGCCGAGTCGATGAGGCCCTCCAGCGCCGCGGCGCGCAGCAGCTCGGCGAGCTGCTTCTCGCGCCCGAGATCGACCACCGGCGGCACGCCGCCGAGGTGGTCGTGCACGACGCCCGCCCAGGCGGAGCCGTCGAGCTCGGCGGAGGTCTCGCCGAGCAGGTAGATGTTGTGGCCCTCGTCCTGCCAGCCCGACGGCACGCGGCGGGCGACATCGTCGATCACGCCGAGCACCGCGACGACCGGCGTCGGGTGGATCGGCACGTCGCCGGTCTGGTTGTAGAAGCTGACGTTGCCGCCCGTGACGGGGATGCCGAGCTCGAGGCATCCGTCGGCGAGGCCCGTGACGGCCTCGGCGAACTGCCACATGACCTCGGGGTTCTCGGGCGAGCCGAAGTTCAGGCAGTCGGAGATGCCCATCGGAGTGGCGCCGGTCACGGCGACGTTGCGGTACGCCTCGGCGAGCGCGAGCTGCGCGCCGCGGCGCGGGTCGAGCTGGCAGTAGCGGCCGTTCGCGTCGGTCGCGACGGCCACGCCGAGGCCCGACTCCTCGTCGACGCGGATCATGCCCGCGTCATCCGGCGCCGCGAGCGCGGTGTTGCCGAGCACGTAGTGGTCGTACTGGTTGGTGATCCACGCGGCATCCGCCTGGTTGGCCGAACCCACGAGCTGGAGGAACTGCGCGCGCAGCCCGTCGCCGTCGTCGTCGGCCGGGCGGGCGAGCCCCGCAGCCGTGTCGGCCTGCAGTGCGTCGAGGTAGGAGGGGACGGTCATCGGGCGCTCGTACACCGGGCCGTCGACCGCGACCGTGCGCGGGTCGACGTTCACGATCTCCTGGCCGCGCCACGTGATGCTGAGGCGACCGGTGTCGGTGACCTCGCCGAGCACGCTGGTCTCGACGTCCCACTTGCCCACGACCTCCATGAAGCCGGCGAGCTTCTCGGGGCGCACGATGGCCATCATGCGCTCCTGGCTCTCCGACATGAGGATCTCCTCGGGCGTGAGCGACGGGTCGCGCAGCAGCACGTCGTCGAGCACGATCGACATGCCGCCGTCGCCGTTGGCCGCGAGTTCGGAGGTCGCGCACGAGATGCCCGCCGCGCCGAGGTCCTGGATGCCCTCGACGAGGTCGCCCTGGAACAGCTCGAGGCAGCACTCGATGAGCACCTTCTCGGCGAACGGGTCGCCGACCTGCACCGCCGGGCGCTTGGTCGGGCCGCCCTCGGCGAACGTGTCGGACGCGAGGATCGACGTGCCGCCGATGCCGTCGCCGCCCGTGCGCGCGCCGAACAGCACGACCTTGTTGCCGACGCCCTTGGCGTTGGCGAGGTGGAGGTCTTCATGCCGGAGCACGCCCACGGCGAGCGCGTTCACGAGCGGGTTCTTCTGGTACACGGGGTCGAACCAGGTCTCGCCGCCGATGTTCGGCAGCCCGAGGCAGTTGCCGTAGAAGCTGATGCCCGCGACCACGCCGTGCACGACGCGCGCGGTGTCGGGGTCGTCGATGGCGCCGAAGCGCAGGGCGTCCATGACGGCGACCGGGCGCGCGCCCATCGAGATGATGTCGCGCACGATGCCGCCGACGCCGGTCGCGGCGCCCTGGAACGGCTCGATGAAGCTCGGGTGGTTGTGCGACTCGATCTTGAAGGTGACCGCCCAGCCCTCGCCGATGTCGAGCACGCCCGCGTTCTCGCCGATGCCCACCATGAGGTGCTGCTTCATCTCAGGTGTGACCTTCTTGCCGAACTGGCGCAGGTGCACCTTGCTCGACTTGTACGACGCGTGCTCGCTCCACATGACCGAGTACATGGCGAGCTCGGCGCTCGTGGGGCGGCGGCCCAGGATGTTGCGGATGCGCTCGTACTCGTCGGGCTTCACGCCGAGCGCCGCGTACGGCTGCTCCTTCTCGGGCGTCGCGGCGGCGACCTCGACGGTGTCGAGCACCGGCGTCGTGGGGGCTGCGGCCTCGTCGTGGGCAGCGGTCGTGGCGGGTGCGTCAGTCACGGTGTGGCGAGCTCCTGGAAACGGCGGCGAGACGGATGCCGCGGGCGGATGCCGGTCTCCCCGAGTCTACCCGCCGTGCTCAGGTGAGCAGCGCGCGTGCGGACCCTCGCGCCGGCCCCGCCCGGCCCGGCCGCCCGCTCGGCCCGCCCGGCCCCGCCCGCCCGCCCGGCCCGCGCGGCCCCGCCCGCCCGCCTGGCCGAAGTGAGGTTTCTGCGCCAGAGCCGACTTCGAAACTCCACTCAGGCGCAGAAACCTCACTTCGAGTGCGTCACTCGGCGCGGGAGAAGGCTGCGGCGCGCTCGACCTGGTCGCGCGTGAGCGCGACGCCCGTGTAGCGCTCGAACTGGCGGGCTGCCTGGAGCGCGACGACCTCGGCGCCCGTGATCACGGGGATGCCCGCGGAGCGGGCGGCCGCGATGAGGGGCGTCTCGGCGGGGAACGCCACCACGTCGAAGACCGTCGAGGCGCGCTCGATGAATCGTTCGCCGAACGCGAGCGCAGCGGCATCCGCCCCCTGCATGCCGAGCGGCGTGACGTTCACGATGACGTCGAAGGATGTCTCCGGCTCGTCTCGCACCCACGAGTAGCCGTACTTCTCGGCGAGTGCCGGTCCGGCCTCGACATTGCGGGCGAGCACCGTGAGGTCGTCGAAACCCGCCCCGCGGAATGCGGCGACCACGGCCTTCGCCATGCCGCCCGACCCGCGCACGACGACGCGCGCCGCGGGGTCGAGGCCGTGCTCGGCGATGAGCTGTGCGACCGCCTCGTAGTCGGTGTTGGATGCCGTGAGCCGGCCGCCGTCGTTCACGATCGTGTTCACCGACTCGATCGCGGCGGCCGACGGTTCGAGCACGTCGACGAGCGGGATCACCGCCTCCTTGAACGGCATCGACACGGAGCATCCGCGGAAGCCGAGCGCGCGGACGCCCCGGATCGCGCCCTCGAGGTCGTCGGTGGTGAAGGCCTTGTAGAGGAAGTTCAGGCCGAGCTCGTCGTAGAGGACGTTGTGGAACCGCGTGCCGAGGTTCGACGGGCGACCGGAGAGCGAGATGCAGACCTGCATGTCCTTGTTGAGGATCGGCATGCCGCCATTCTCCCCGCACCGCCTGCACCGCCTGCGCCGCCTGCGCCGCCTGCGCCGGATGCACCGCCTGCACCGATCGGACGGGATTCGGCGGCGCCGGGGTGCGTAAGGCGCCCATCCTCGTCCAATCGACGAGCGTGGCGGGAGGGAGGGAGGCCGGGAGGGAGGGAGGCGGGGAGCGGAGGGCGGGGAGAGGAGGGCGGGGAGCGAGGCGGGGAGAGGGGGGCGGGCAGGGCGGGAGCCATGCGCGCCGGGATATGTTGTGAGAGCGCTCTCTTTGTGTTCGGTTCGGCGAACGGTTTCCCGTGCGCGGCGCCAGGCGACCGGTCAGCCGGTCATCGATCCCAGTATCGACAAGGGGCTTGCGGGAAACGTCGAGGCCTGCCTACCCTGTCGGGGACCATCTCGGTCGATCCCTTCACCTACTGCAATGGAGCACGAATGGACTCGAAGAAGAGAGCGCTCTCACGGCGAACGGCCGCGACCGTGGCGGCGGCAGCCGTCGTCGTCGCACCGTTCGCCGCAGCCGCGCCGGCCTCAGCGGCCGGCAGCATCTCCGTGATCGCCGACTTCGAGGGCGGCGCACCGGACGGGTTCTTCTCGTACGGTTCGGCCGGCTTCGGCATCGTCGACGTCGCGGCGGGCTCGCCCGACGCCAAGCCCGGGCAGGTCGACCCGACGAAGGTCGTCTCGTACGGCTGGGACGTCACCGCGTCCGGCTCGTTCGGCGGCGTCGGACAGACGTTCGCCGGCGCACGCGACGTCAGCGCGTTCGACGGCGTCACGCTCATGGTCGACGGTTCGGGCAGCGGCGCCGTCTACCAGGTCGAGCTCTTCGACGGCGGACCGAACGCCGACGCCTCCGAGCGGTTCGACGTCGACATCGTCGACGACACCGACGGATGGAAGGAACTGCGGCTGCCGTGGTCGGCGTTCACGCGCGCGACCGACTTCCAGCCCGGCGGCGCGCCCGACGACGGGCTCGGCCTCACGTCGCTGTGGGGCTACGCGATCCCGGCCGTGAACGGCGCCGACACCATCCGGGTCGACGACATCGCCGTCTACTCCGACACCGACCTCACTCCGTCCGTCTCCTTCTCGGCGGGCGCCGCCTCCGCGATCGAGGGCGACACGATCGACGTGGAGGTGCGGCTCGACCTCGCGTCCGCCTCGCCCGTCACCGTCGAACTCGGCGCGTCGGATGGCACCGCGACCCTCGCCGACGGCGACTACGCCGACCCGGCGACGACCGTCGAGTTCGCACCCGGCGAGACGAGCCGCATCGTCCAGGTCGCGACGACCGGCGATGACGTCGAGGAGAGCGACGAGACCTTCACACTCGACCTCTCCGCACCGTCGGGCGCACAACTGGGCTCGCTCACCGCGCTCGAGGTCACGATCCTCGACGACGACGGCGAGGTCGTCGGCCCGCCGGACGGCCGGACGACGATCGTCGACGATCACGAGGCGCCGCTCGTCCGCGGCGACGCCGGCGGCATCCCCGTCGGCTGGTTCGAGGCGCAGGACCCGAGCAGCACCGTCGCCTTCGAGCGCACGGATGCGACGCCGGCGCCAGTCCCGGGTGCCCCGGCCGGCAACCACGCGCTGCGTGCCGACTTCGACGTCACGAGCTTCGGCGTCGTGGTGCGCAACTTCACGAACGAGACGGCCGACGCCTGGACCACCCAGGACTGGACGACCTACGAGGGCATCGGGTTCTGGATGTACGGCAACGGCTCGGGCACCGACCTGTTCCTCGACCTGCTCGACAACCGCAACCCGGGCTCGACGACCGACGACGCCGAGCGCTTCGTCGTGTCGTTCTCCGACGACTGGCGCGGATGGAAGTTCCTGACGTTCGATTTCGACGAGTTCTCGCGGAAGAACATCGGCAACAACGCGCCGAACGACGGCCTCACGCTCACCGACATGCACGGGTACGCCTTCGGCTCGCTCCGGACGACGACCCCGCAGACCTTCCTGTACGACGACGTGCTCGTCTACGGCGAAGCGGAGCCGCCGGCGCTCGCCGTCGGATTCGACCGCTCGGGCTACGAGGTCGACGAGGGCGACAGCGTGACCGGCGTCATCCGCCTCAATCGGGTGGCCGAGACGGATGTCACGGTCGACTGGGCCGCCGAGGTCACCGAGGCGCGCACCGCCACCGAGGACCTGTCGGCGACCGCCGACCGCGACTTCACGCCCGCGAGCGGCACGATCACGATTCCCGCCGGCGAGCGCGAGGCGACGATCGAGCTGCCGACCATCGAGGACGGCAAGCACGAGGTCGACGAGACCTTCATCGTCCGGCTCTCCGACCCGCAGGGCGCGGAGTTCGGCTTCGTGCGAACGGCCACGGTGAGCATCCAGGACGACGACCCGATCGACGCGTCGATCGTCGAGGACTTCGAGACCGAGCCGTGGCTGTACGACGTCACCGGCAACGCCGAGCTCACGACGCGCGAGATCGCGGCGGGCGACGCCGACGCCTACGACGGCCAGGCCGCCTACGAGGGCGTCGCCGACTTCACGCACACGGGCACGGCCACGATGACGCGCGAGTTCGCCGGCGGCCAGGACTGGTCCGATGCCGACGGCATCAGCTTCATGGTGAACGGCACCGGGAAGCCCACCCGCATCACGGTGGGCATCCACGACGACCCGGCGCCCGACGGCGGCCCCGACACGTGGGAGCTCGCGTGGAGCGACGAGTTCGACGGACCCGCGGGCGCGCCCGCGAACCCGGAGAACTGGACCTACGAGACCGGCGGATGGGGCTGGGGCAACGACGAGCTGCAGTACTACACCGACAGCACCGACAACGCGGCGCTCGACGGCGACGGCAACCTCGTCATCACGGCGCGCGAGGTCGACGGCGAGCAGGCCGGACTCGAGTGCTGGTACGGCCCGTGCGAGTACACCTCGGCGCGCCTGATCACCGAGCAGAAGCAGGAGTTCGAGTACGGCCGTATCGAGTCGCGCGTGCAGCTGCCCGAGGGCAGCGGCATCTGGCCGGCGGTGTGGTCGCTCGGCACCGACTTCCGCGAGGTCGGCTGGCCGCAGACCGGCGAGATCGACGTCATGGAGTACGTCGGGCGCCTGCCGAACGAGGTCTTCGGCACCATCCACGGCCCCGGCTACTCGGGCGGGCAGTCCTACGGCGGCATCTACGACTTCGGTCAGCCGGTGCCCGAGGGCTGGCACGAGTTCGCCGTCGAGTGGACCCCGGAGGAGATCGTCTGGTCGGTCGACGGCATCGAGTACCACGAGGCCGTGCCGGCGGATGTCTCGCCGAACGAGTGGGTCTTCGACCACCCGTTCTCGCTCATCACCAACATCGCGGTGGGCGGCAACTTCGGCGGCGCCCTGGGCGACGACCTCGACTTCCCGCAGTCGCTCACGGTCGACTACGTCCGCGTCTACCAGGCGCCCGACACGGCGGAGCGGTTCACGGCCGGCATCGTCGACCGCACGGCCGGCTGGCACGAGGTGACGATCCCGTTCGACGCGTTCACGCGGGCCGACGAGCAGCCCGTGGGCGCCCCCGACGACGGGCTCACGCTCACGGACGTGCAGGGGTACTCCCTCACGTTCGCCGGCAAGGGCACGCACTCGATCGACCGCGTGACGGTCGACTGACCGGACCCCGGTAGCCCGACAGACAGGGGCGGGGCGGATGCCGCGGCATCCGCCCCGCCCTTCGGCATGCGGTCAGTCGCGCCCGCCGGGCGGGCCGATGAGGAGCAGGATGGTGAAGACGGCGGCGATGCCGATCACGGCGGCCACGGTCAGCAGCAGCGGACGCGCGAGGAACCAGTGCAGCATCCGGTTGATCACGTTGCGGTCGGCCGGGTGGTCGGTCGGCTCGCGCCGCCACGCCCCGTCGAGCCTGCCGCGGCGCAGCAGCCACACCTCGAACGGGATCGTGGCGTAGGGCACGATCGCGAAGACGACGCCCAGCACGATCAGGCCGAACGGCCAGCGCTGGTTGACGCCGACGAGGGCCGCCGTGAACGCGTACCCGAGGAACACGAAGCCGTGGATGGAGCCGCCGACGAGCACGGCCCAGTCGAGGCCGAGCGTGGCGCGCATGATGAGCGCCGTGATGAGGATCGTCCACGTGATCGCCTCGGCGACCGCGAGGAGGCGGAACAGCCGCTTCGGCGTGAGGCCCGGCGCGACGGAGGTGACGGGCGTCGTGACCGGCGGGAGCCGGAGTGGATCGGAGGGAGTGGCGGTCGTCGGGTTCGATTCGGGGGAACTCACGCTTCCATCCTGCCCGCGTCGACTGGGCGGATGCATCGAACGAACGGCTGATCGGATGCCGAGCCCGGGGCCGGACGCATGAGATGCCGTGCCGACGGTGCTGCCGCGGTGCGGTCGCCGCGGGTAGGGTGTGCCGGTGGACGATGACCAGGTGCGCGCCCTCGTCGAGTCGAGGCTCGTGACGATCCCGGACTTCCCCGAGCCCGGCGTGCAGTTCCGCGACCTCACGCCGGTGTTCGCGGACGGCCTCGCATTCCGCGCGCTGTCGTCCGCCCTGATCGCTCCGTTCGCCGGGCGATTCGACGTCCTGGCCGGGCTCGAGGCTCGGGGCTTCCTGCTCGCGGGGGCCGCGTCGGCGCTGTGCGGCGCGGGCGTGCTCCCGGTCCGCAAGGGCGGCAAGCTGCCGCGCGCGGTGCTCCGCGAGGAGTACGACCTCGAGTACGGCACGGCCGCGCTCGAGGTGCACGACGGCGAGCTGCCGCCGGGTTCGCGGGTGCTGATCATCGACGACGTGCTCGCGACGGGCGGCACGGCCGGGGCCGCGGCGGCGTTGATCGAGCGGGCCGGATGGCGCGTCGCCGGCGTCTCGGTCGCGATCGAGTTGCCCGCGCTCGGCGGCCGCGATCGACTCGGCGATGGGGTGGAGATCCACAGCCTCCTCCGGTACTGAACTCGGCACGGCCGGAGTACCGTCGGCCCCATGAGCGCATCACCGGATTTCAGCGACCTCACCGCGACGTACGTGAACTGCACGCTCAAGCGGTCGCCCGAGGTCAGCAACACGCAGGGCCTCATGGACGCGAGCATCGCCCTCATGAGGCAGCACGGCGTCGCGGTCGAGACGATCCGCTTCGTCGACCACGACGTCGCGACGGGCGTGTTCCCCGACATGCGCGAGCACGGCTGGGCGACCGACGCCTGGCCCGGCGAGATCTGGCCGAGCATCCGCGACGCCGACATCCTGGTCATCGGCGGGCCGATCTGGCTGGGCGACAACTCGTCGGTCACGAAGCGGCTCGTCGAGCGCCTCTACGCGATGAGCGGCGAGCGGAACGATCGCGGTCAGTACGTCTTCTACGGCAAGGTCGGCGGGGCGATCATCACCGGCAACGAGGACGGCCTCAAGCACTGCGCGATGAACCTGCTGTACTCGATGCAGCACATCGGCTACACCATCCCGCCCAGCGCCGACGCGGGATGGATCGGCGAGGCGGGTCCGGGCCCGAGCTACCTCGACGAGGGCTCCGGCGGGCCCGAGAACGACTTCACCAACCGCAACACGACGTTCATGACCTACAACCTCATGCACGTCGCCAAGCTGCTGAAGGACGCCGGCGGGATCCCCGCGGTCGGGAACCTCCGCGACGCGTGGGAATCGGGTGAGCGCTGGGGCTACCGGCCCACGCCCGATCACCCGAACCCCGAGTACCGCTGAGCGCGTCGGACCGGTGCTCAGTCCGCGTCGGCTGCGCAGCGGAAGCCGAGGTGCGTCGTCGACGAGTCCTCGGCCTGCGACGATCGTGCGGCCGGACGGTAGCGCCGGCAGTACTCCGGCGCGCAGAGGTGCGAGCCGCCCTTCGTGACGTGCAGCGCGCGCGAGGGGGCCGCGCCCGCGAGCAGGTCGGCGCGCTCCCCGCGGTCGACGGATGCCGCGCCCGGGGGCACGTGACGGGGCGTGAACGGGTCGGAGGTCCACTCCCACACGTTGCCGATGACGTCGACGAGTCCGAACCCGTTCGGCGGAAACGAGCCGACGGGGGAGGTGCCGCCCCAGCCGTCGCTGCGGTAGGGGAACGAGCCCTGCCAGGTGTTCGCCATCACGACGCCGTCGGGCATCCGCTCGCGGCCCCACGCGTACTCGGCGCCGTCAAGCCCGCCGCGCGCCGCATACTCCCACTCGGCCTCGGTGGGCAGGCGTCGACCGGCCCACTCGGCGTAGGCCGTGGCATCCGCGAAGGCGACGTGGACGACCGGGTGGTCGGCGCGGTCCTCGATCCCCGAGTCCGGCCCCAGCGGGTGGCGCCAGTCGGCGCCGGGAACCCAGCGCCACCACCGGCGCCAGTCGCGGAGGTCGACGGGGCCGTCGGTCGGCGTGAAGACGAGGGACCCCGGAGCGCGCTCGTCCTCGGGGACGTCGGCGAACTCGACCGGGTCGAGCGGCCGCTCGGCGGTGGTGACGTACCCGGTCGCGGAGACGAACTCGGCGAACTGCGCGTTCGTGACGGGATGGCGCTCGATCGCGAACGGTGCCACCCGGCGTTCGTGCTGCGGCGCCTCCTCCGGGTAGTGGACGTCGCTGCCCATGCGGAACGTGCCGCCGGGGAGGGGGACGAGCTCGGTGAGGGCCATCCGTTCAGGCTACCGGCGTGCGCCGCGGCATCCGCCGCTGCCCTGGCCGCCGCCTCGTACCAGTGGGATACTGCGGGCATGGCGCGGCACGATCCGACGGTGGATGCCTGGTTCGAACGCTACGACAACCCGCAGCGCGAGCTCGTGATGGCGGTTCGCGACGCCGTGCTGGAAGCCGACGACCGGGTGACCGAGACCATCAAGTGGCAGGCGCCGACCTTCGTGTACCGGGGCAACATCGCGTCGTTCTATCCGAAGTCGAAGGCGCACGCCAGCCTCATGTTCCACCGCGGGGCGGAGCTGCCCGATCCCGAGGGGCTGCTCGAGGGCGAGGGGGATGTCTCGCGCGTCGCGAAGTTCGCCGACCCGGCCGACCTCGAGCGGAAGCGGGAGGCGCTGCAGGCGCTGGTCCGGGCCTGGATCGCGGCACGCGACGCGGGCTGATCGCTCCGCGGACGCCGACCCGCCGGGCATCACGCCACTGGCCGTCTCCTCAGCATGCGCTGGGCAGGCCCCGAGAGGACGCGGCTCGGCTTGCATCGACCACCGGGGCCCTGCGTACGCTGGTGGGCCCGACCGGAGGAGTTCCCCGTGCCCGACGCCAGCACCTGGGAGACGATGCTCGTCTTCGTGATCGCACTCGTCATCGCGGTCATCGCGACGTTCGTCGTCTCCGCCATCGCCTCGATCATCGTGCGTGCCGCCTCGCGACACCGCGACTGGGCGGGCATCCTGATCCGGCGCGCGAGGTGGCCGTTCCGCACGGTGCTCTTCATCGCGGGCGCGTGGATCTCGATCGCGTTCGCCTTCCCCGATGCGAGCTGGCGACCCCCGGTCGACCATGCGTTCCTCATCGCCATGATCGCCGCGGGCGCCTGGCTCGTCGCGCAGTCGTTCCTGTTCCTCGCCGACCTCGGCGTCAGCCGGTACCGGATCGACGTCGCCGACAACCGGGTCGCGCGCCGCGTGCACACGCAGTTCCAGATCGTCCGGCGCCTCGTGGTCGTCGTCATCGTGATCCTCGCGGTGGGCGCCATCCTGCTGACCTTCCCGGGCGTTCGCGCCGTCGGCGCGAGCGTGCTCGCCTCGGCCGGAATCGCGTCCATCGTCGCCGGTCTCGCCGCGCAGTCCGTGCTGGCGAACATGTTCGCCGGAATCCAGATCGCGTTCAGCGAGGCGATCCGCGTCGACGACGTCGTGGTGGTCGAGGGCGAGTGGGGTCGCATCCGCGAGATCACGCTCACCTATGTCGTGGTCGTCACGTGGGATGAGCGCACCGTCGTGCTGCCCTGCACGTACTTCACGACGAAGCCCTTCCAGAACTGGACGAAGTACGGCAGCGCCCTGATCGGCTCGGTCGAGCTCGACGTCGACTGGCGTATCTCGACGGACGCGATGCGCGACGAGCTCGACCGGGTGCTCGAGGGCACGGAGCTCTTCGACGGGCGCACGAAGGTGCTCCAGGTCACGGAGGCGACCGGCGGGCTGGTGCGGGTCCGCGTCCTGGTCAGCGCGGCGGATTCGGCCGCGCTCTGGGACCTGCGGTGCCTCGTCCGCGAGGACCTCGTCGAGTGGATCCGCGAGCAGGACGCCGGGGCGCTGCCGCAGCAGCGCGTCCTGGTGGGCGCGGACCGCGCCCACGGCGCTCGCGAGGTCGAGGGCACCCGGGCGGGCGAGCCCGCCGACTCGGGCAGCTCCGCCACGGGCCGGTCGCCTGAGTCCACGCCCGAGCCGAAGCCCGTGACCGGGCCGACCAACCGAGCCGGCCTGTTCTCGGGCACCGCCGACGGCGAGCAGCGCGCCTCGGAGTTCACGCAGGCGATCCCGGTCCAGGATCCGGACGGGGATGGGATCGGGGATGACGACGCATCGTCTCGTCGCACCGCCGGCGGCCGCGGTCCGGACGATCGGCGCGACTCGAGCGATGAAACGGGGACGCGCGTCCCTTGAGCGGCGGAGGAGATCCTCCGTAGGCTCGCAGCACGCTCGCGGGAAAGCCTCTTCCGGGTCGCTTCCCCGGGAGTCCGCGCCGCCTTCACCGGCGCGTCGAACTCACAGGGGAGAACTCGATGTCCACAGGCCCGACGCCCACGCACCACCGACCCCGCACCGCCGCGCTGGCCGCAACCGCGATCCTCGCACTGGCCGGCCCGCTCACCGCCGCCTCGCCGGCGCTCGCCGACCCGAACTTCCCCTCCACCGAGGGGAACACGAACACGGCGAGCATCGCGACCTACGACGACCTCATCGCCGAGCTCGAGCGACTCGAGCACACCGCCCGCTTCGGCGTCGACGTGAAGACGCTCGCCGAGGTCGGAACCGCGGTCTCGACGTCGGAGGCCGGTCGCGACCTCTACGTCGCGACCGTCGGGGACGGCCCCGAGGCGGTCTGGCTGCAGGGTCGGATCCACGGCAACGAGCCGTACGGCACCGAGTCGCTCCTCGCGGTCCTCAAGGAACTCGGCACCAACGGCTCGCCCGACTGGACGCTGCTCCGCGACACGTACACGTTCCACGTGATCCCGATGTACAACCCCGACGGGTCGGAGCTCAACATCCGCCACACGATCCTGCAGGACGGCTCGGACGCGCGGATCGACCTGAACCGCGACTGGGGCGTCGGCAAGTTCGCCGCGGCGGAGTCCGAGGCGTTCTACGAGTACTGGACGATGGTCGACCCCGCGTTCGCGGTCGACATCCACCACCAGGGCCTGAAGCGCGAGTACGGCACGGGCGACGACGTCACCCTGTCGCTCGGCATCTCGCTCGCCCCGGGCGGGCCCACGCTGCCGGGCGTCGAGGGCGGCGCGTACGACGTGCTCACGCGTCAGATGCACGTGCACGTCTACGACGAACTCGCGAAGTACGGCTACGTGAACATGGATCGCTACCAGGTCGGCGGCAGCCTCGAGATCGACATCAAGGGCGGCGTCGTCTCCGCGATGATGCTGGGCCTCGACCATGACGGGCTGAACCCCGAGGGGCACAGCAACCCGGCGATCTTCTTCGAGACGAGCGGCAACACCAGCGACGGCAGCCTCGGCCAGAAGGCCCGCGGCAAGTCCATCAAGCAGAACGTGATCGCCCTGCAGGAGCTCCTCACCGGCATGGCCACGGGTGAGGTCCAGCAGGAGGACCCGGCCCGCTGGGAGGAGATCCCCCACGCGCCGGTGACCGGCTACCAGACCGACACCGGGGTCATCCCGCTTCCGTAGGTCGCTTCGACGAGGGCCGGGTCGCCGTGTGCGGCCCGGCCCTCGGGCTGCCCGGCGATCCTCGAGGCGGGCGCTCGGACCGAGCGATCAGAACGACTGCGCGGTCCCCGTGCCCGCGTCGTCGTCCCCGTCGCCGAAGCCCGGGCGCTCGCCGCGCTCGCCGCGCTCGCCGGAGCCCGGCCGGCCGCCGGGTCCGAAGCCGTCGCCGTCCTGGTCGTCGCCGAAGCCGGGGCCGGATGGTGCGCCGGTCCGGATGCCGAAGACGCCGTTGAGCAGGGCGGACGCGGTTCCTGCGGCGAAGCCGGCGGCGAAGAAGAGCAGTGCGACGACGAGGGCGCCGACGACGACGACCCAGACGCGGCGGTACCAGGGCGTCCGGGCGGGATCGCGCGAGGATCCGTCGTCGGTGGGCGTGGTCTGGGAGGTCATGGTCGGTCCCTTCGAGCAGGTCTCGTGCGGAGCATCCGCATCGGTACGTCGCCGATGGTCCGCCGCGACGCTATGGGCGGGCTTTGGCGCAGCACGGCACCGGCCACGAAGGTGAACCATCGGTGCAGTTGTTTTGAGTCACTCAAAACAACTGCTACGGTGAAGGCATGCACACCGAGACCCCCCGCGGCGACGCCGAGGCGCGCCTCCGCGACGCGGGTCTCAAGGTCACCGCTCCGCGCCTCGCGGTGCTCGACGCCGTCAGCGACCATGGTCACCTCGACGCCGAGGCCGTGCTCGCTCGCGTCACCGGCACCCTCCCCGGCACGTCGCTCCAGTCGGTCTACAACGTGCTCGGCGCCCTCACCGACGCCGGCCTGCTCCGCCGCATCGAGCCCGCCGCGTCGCCCGCGCTCTACGAGAGCCGAACGGGCGACAACCACCACCACGTCGTCTGCACGAACTGCCGCGCCGTGGCCGACGTCGACTGCGTGGCGGGCGAGCCGCCCTGCCTCGCGCCCTCCGATGCCGCGGGCTTCGCCATCCACACCGCCGAGGTCACCTTCTGGGGCCTCTGCGCCGACTGCCAGCGGGAGGCCGCCGGCTAGCCCGGAGGCATCCGCTCGCCCAGGCGCGCTCGCGCGCCGACCGCCCGACCGGGGCGGTGCTCGTCGTGCCCGCACGTCGTGCTCCGCCGCGCCGCGGCATCCACCCACCGAGAAGAGAAGGACGACATGTCGAACCCTACGACCCCGCCCGTGACGACCACCCAGACCGGCACGCCCGTCGCGAGCGACGCGCACTCGCTCACGGTCGGCGCCGACGGCGCCACGGTGCTGCACGACCGCTACCTCGTCGAGAAGCTCGCCCAGTTCAACCGCGAGCGCATCCCGGAGCGCATCGTGCACGCGAAGGGCGGCGGCGCATTCGGCCGGTTCGAGGCGACCCACGACGTGTCGGCCTACACCCGGGCCGCGGTCTTCCAGCCCGGCACGGAATCCGAGACGCTCCTGCGCTTCTCGTCGGTCGCCGGCGAGCAGGGCTCGCCCGACACCTGGCGCGACGTGCGCGGCTTCTCGCTGAAGTTCTACACGACCGAGGGCAACTACGACATCGTCGGCAACAACACCCCGGTCTTCTTCATCCGCGACGGTGCGAAGTTCCCCGACTTCATCCACTCGCAGAAGCGCCTTCCCGGCTCGGGCCTGCGGGACGCCGACATGCAGTGGGACTTCTGGACGCTCTCACCCGAGTCGGCGCACCAGGTGACCTACCTCATGGGCGACCGCGGCCTGCCGAAGTCGTGGCGCGAGATGCAGGGCTACGGCTCGCACACCTACCAGTGGATCAACGCCGCCGGCGAGCAGTTCTGGGTGAAGTACCACTTCCGCTCGCAGCAGGGCGACCTGCACCTCGACGCCGAGACCGCCGAGGCGATCGCGGGCGCCGACGCCGACTTCTACCGCCGCGACCTGTACGAGGCGATCGAGCGCGGCGAGCACCCGAAGTGGGACCTCCACGTGCAGGTCATGCCCTACGAGGACGCCAAGACCTACCGCTTCAACCCGTTCGACCTCACCAAGGTGTGGCCGCACGCCGATTACCCGTTGATCCCGGTCGGCACGCTGACCCTCGACCGCAACCCGCAGAACTTCTTCGCGGAGATCGAGCAGGCGGCGTTCTCGCCCGCGAACACGGTGCCAGGCATCGCAATCAGCCCCGACAAGATGCTCATGGCGCGCGTGTTCAGCTACCCCGACGCGCAGCGCTACCGCGTCGGCACGAACTACACCCAGCTGCCGGTGAACGCACCGCACGCGGCATCCGTGCACAACTACTCGCAGGACGGAGCGGCCCGCTACCACTTCAACGCCCCGACCGCGCCGGTCTACGCGCCGAACTCGGTCGGCGGCCCGGTCGCGTCGGCGGATGCCGCGGGCGAGGGAGGCTGGGAGGCCGACGGGTCGCTCGTGCGCACGGCCTACACGCTGCGCGCGGACGACTCGGACTTCGGCCAGGCGGGCACGCTCTACCGCGACGTCTACTCGGCCGAGGCCAAGGCGCGCTTCCTCGAGACGCTCTCGGGCCAGGCGAACGCGATCACGGTCGACGACATCCGCGAGCGCTTCTTCCAGTACTGGACGAACGTCGACGCGGGCCTCGGCGCCGCGCTCCGCGACGCCTACGCCACCGGGGTGAACGCCGATGCGCCGCAGCAGCCGGAGGCCGACGAGGCGGACGAGGCGGACGAGGCCGCGGCGTAGCCCGCAGCAACGAGGACGGCGTCCGGGTCGCGGCGCGGCTCGGACGCCGTCGGGCCGGGCGGGCAGGGGCCTCTGCGCCGGGGAATCCGGCCCGCTATTCGGCCGTCGAACCGGCCTGAGCCAGCACGATGCGGGCGCGCCCCTCGAGGCGCGCGAACGCGGCGCGCTCGTGCGCGTCGTAGTCCGCGGCGGCGACGCTCGCCACGAGTCGATCCAGCTGATCCTCGAGGACGCGTCGATGCTCGGCCCGCGTCGAGTGGCGCCCGACGTCGTCGATCAGGTCGAACAGCCGGGTGGCCACGTCGGGATCCGAGGCGCCGTAGCGCCGGACCTGCTGCAGCCCGACCTCGACGAGCTCCGCGAAGTCGTGGTGCACCGGGACGACGCGCGCGGTGCCGTCCTCGTCCGCGTACGCCGGCGCCGCCTCGGGCAGGTCCGCGAGGTCGGCGAGCACGGCGGCGATGTGGCTCAGCGCGTGCACCGCCGTCGTCGGGTCGTTCACACCGGGCGAGAGCGCCTTGGCCGCGATGTCCGCGAGCTGGCGCAGTCCGAAGCCGATGTCCTCAGGTGAGGTCCGTTCGTAGTCGACGTGGTAGGCGTCGATGACGGCGGACTCGAGCGCCGATCGATCGGCGCGCGTCGGCCGGTCGGCCGCGGCATCCGTCGTCGTGCTCGACGGCCACCACTCCGCGACCGGCGTGCCCTCGATCACGCTCGCACCGATGCCGCGGAGCTCGCGCACGACCACGTGGTGCTCGCGCGCGGCCTCCACGAGCGCGTCGCGGTCGATCCCCGTGACGAAGCCGGAACGTCGCGCGAGGACCGCGCGCGCACCCACGGGGCGATCCGGAGCGGCGGCCGACGGCCGGTCGTCTGCGCCGACGAGTGCGATGGTCCGCGTCGTGTCGCGGTGGACGTCGCGGAGCATCGTCTCGACCCGGAGGCGGCTGGCGAGATGCGCGAGGAACAGCACGAGCATGAGGACGCTCGTCAGGGTGAGCACGAACGCGACGGTCACCGCCAGCCGGGGGACGGCCCCGCCCGTGTCCGAGACGGTGCGGAGCACGGTGAGCGAATAGGCGAACGTGCCGAGGAACGTCGCGAGCGTGACGTGCACCATGCGGTCGGAGGCGAACGTGCGCAGGAGTCGCGGGGAGGCCTGGCTGCTGGCCAATTGCAGGGCGACCACGGTCAGCGAGAAGGTCAGCGAGGTCGCCGTGATCAGCGATCCGGCGATCGTCGTGAGCACCGCCCGCGCGGCGTCCGTGCCGCCGCTGAAGAGGATCGCCTCCAGCTCGGCGGGCAGTCGTTCGTCGACCGCGATGTCGAGGATCGGGATGAGGATGCCCGCGATGACCGCGGCGACGATCGCCGCGACCGGGAGCGGCCAGATCCGCGACGAGATCGACTCGGACAGCGTGGCCCACCAGCGGCGTGCTCCGTCGGATGTCGGCATCGGCACCTCCCGCGCGTCAGCCTACGGGAGGCGTGCCGCGCGGGGAGGGGCCTTGACGCGGTGCGGCCGAGCTGCGCGCTACGCCTCGACGAGGGTGCGGCGGATGACGCTCGTGAAGAAGCCGAGGCCGTCGACGCCCGACCGCATCGCGGCCGCGGTGTCGGGGCCGAAGCCCGGCTCGACCGCGTGCTCGGGGTGCGGCATGAGGCCGACGACGTTGCCGGCCGCGTTCGTGATGCCGGCGATGTCGCGCAGCGACCCGTTGGGGTTCACGCCCACGTAGCGGAAGGCCACGCGACCCTCGCCCTCGAGTCGGTCGAGGGTCTCCTCGGAGGCGATGAACCCGCCCTCGCCGTTCTTCAGCGGGATGACGATCTCCTGGCCCGCCTCGAAGTCGCCGGTCCACGCGGTCGACGTGTTCTCGACGCGGAGGACCTGGTCGCGGCAGATGAACGAGCCGTGGTCGTTGCGGATCAGGCCGCCCTCGAGCAGGTGCGCCTCGGCGAGCATCTGGAAGCCGTTGCAGATGCCGAGCACCGGCATCCCGGCGTTCGCCGCGTCGACGACCTCGGTCATGATCGGGCTGAGCGACGCGATCGCTCCGCAGCGCAGGTAGTCGCCGTAGCTGAAGCCGCCGGGGAGGATGAGGGCGTCGACGCCCTCGAGGTCGTGCGAGCCGTGCCAGAGCGCGACGGGCTCGCCGCCGGCGAGCCGCACCGCGCGCTGCGCGTCGCGGTCGTCGAGCGAGCCGGGGAAGGTGATGACGCCGATGCGCATGGCCACGGGCCTCAGTGCGTCTCGCCCGCGGGGGCGTCGTAGCCGTCGTGGTGCTCGGCGGCCTCGGCGGCGGCCTCGGCGTTCGACTGCTCGTAGTGGATGCCCACGACGTCCTCGATGACCGAGTTGGAGAGCACGTGCTCGGCGAGGGCGGCGACCTCGGCGCGCACGGCGTCGTCGACGGGGCCGTCCACGGTCAGCTCGAAGCGCTTGCCGACCCGGACCCCGCTGATCGACTCGTGCCCCGTGCGGGAGAGCGCGCCGGCGACGGCCTTCCCCTGCGGGTCGAGCAGTTCGGCCTTGGGCATCACTTCGACGACGATGGTGGGCACCGCGGTTCTCCGTTCGGTGTCGAGGGTGTGGATGCGTCGATTCTATCCGCCGGTGAACCCGCTCCGTCGCCCTCGTGAGCGCTCCGGCCGTAGACTGCGGCCGTGCCCGGCTCGACGTCCCGGCGCGAGCGGTTGTCGGCCGCGGATGCGTCGAACATCGTGATGGAAGCGCCCGATCAGGTGAACGCGTTCCTGATGGCGGGAGTCCTCGCGCCCGGCGGCCCGGTGGGCATCGACGGTCGGGTCGACGTCGCGGCACTCCGAGATGCGATCCGGGCGCTCCTGCCGGAGGCGCCTCGCCTCGGCGAGCGCGTCGTCCGCGACGGGCGCGGGTACGTCTGGGAGCCCGTCGCGCCGGATCTCCGGCGACACGTCCGGACGGTCGATGCGGTCGACGGCGTTCCGGGCCTCGAGGCGTTGTGCGCACGACTGATGGTCACGCCGTTGCCGCTCGACCGGCCGCTCTGGGAGCTGCTGCTCGTGCCGGGCGTCGCCCCCGAGCGCACGGGTGTCGTGTTCCGCATCCAGCACGCCATGGCTGACGGCCTGGCCGCCGTGCGCCTGGTCGAGGTGCTCCTGCGAGCGGACGGGTCGCGCTCGGCGGATGCCGCGCAGCCGCAACGTCCGCCGGCGGCCGGACCGGTCCGCGGGCGGGACCGCGGCGCGCGGCTGCGGAGCCTGGCGTCGGGATGGCGCCGCACGCTGGAGATGTTCCGGCGGGCGGTCCCGCCGACCGCGCTCCTCGGGCCCATAGGTCCTCGGCGGGGCGTGGCGTTCGTCGACGCGCCGATCGGCCCGATCGCGGCGGGCGCGGCTGCGGTCGGTGCGACCGTCAACGATGCGCTGCTCTCCGCGGCCGCCGTCGGGGCCGAGGCGGCACTCCGCGAGCGCGGCGAGCCCATGCCGCCGGTGCTCCCGGCGAGCGTGCCCGTCGCGCTCGCCGACCGGGGACGGTCGGGCAACGCCGTGGGCGTCATGCTCGTCCCCGTGCCGACCGGCGTGGCGGATCCGGCGGCGCGACTTCGTCGGGTCGCGGAGTCGACGCGGAACCGCAAGGCGGACGCGCGAGCGCGCGGGTCGTTCGAGCTCACCCGTACGCACTTCGGCACGCGCGTCTTCCGGCGCCTCGCACGGCACCAGCGGCTGGTCGTCATGTTCGTGACGAACGTGCCCGGCCCGCGCCATCCGCTGGCACTGGCGGGCGCACCGCTCGAACGCGTCTGGCCGCTCGCCGCGATCCAGGGCAACGTGCGCCTCGGCGTGGCGGCGATCTCCTACGAGGGGATGCTGCGCTGCGCCGTGCACTGCGACGCCGACGCCGTCTCGGCGCCCGTCGTCGCGGACGCCCTCAGGCGAGAACTCGGCCGGATCGCCGCACTCGCGTGAGCGATGATGGTCAGCGGCGGAAGAGCGCGCGCACGATGGCGCCGAGTCCGATGAGGAGCACCACGCCAGCAGCCGCCGCGACCCCGATCACGAGCCCCGGGTTCTCGCGGTACTTCTCCTCGATCCAGTCGCTCGCGTCGTCGATGAACTCACCCGCGTCGTCCATCGCGTCGGCGGCGAGCGCCTTCGCCTGGCTCGCTGCGTCGGATGCCGCGGCGGCGACCTTGTCGGCCGCGTCGCTCGCGGCCCGGGTGACGTCGTCGAGCGTGCTCGCAGCCTCCGCCGCGGCCGCGTCCGCGGCCTCCTTCGCCTCGCCGATGGCCACCGAGACCTGCTCGTCGAGTTCCTCGACCTTCTCGTTCTTCGCATCCGTCATGGACCGCTCCCTTCCATTCGACTCGCGTGTCCGGTCATGCTACGCGCCGTGTGTTCCGGCGGTGTGAACGGGTGCCGAGGCGCGCCGGTCATCGCCGCCCGATCGCCCGCACGATGGCGCCGAGCACGACGACGCCGACGACGGCGGCGCCGATCACGACCCCGGGGCGGGCCCGGTACTCCTGCTTCACCCGCTCGGTCCACTCGCCGGTGACTCGCTTCGCGTTCTCTGCGAGCTGGTCGAGGTCGGCGTTCTCCGCGGCGTCCTTGAGCTTGCCGGCGGCCTGCCGTGCGGCGTCGGCGGCGGCGTCGGCCGCCTTGGTGATCGGCGAGCCGGACGTCGCGCCGACGGAGTCGACCGCCTCGCGCTCGCCGTCCGGCCCGGGCCCCGCCGGCGCGGCGTGGGACTCCCGGCTGGGGGCGTCCTGGCCGACGGCGTCAGCGCCGACGGGCGGCGTCGGCGGCATGGTCGCGGTCGCGGTGGCGGGCGTGCGCTCGTCGTCGTTCGTGCTCTGGTGGCTCATGCTCGTCGCTCCTGTCGTTCCGGGGCGTCCGCGCGCGATCAGCGCGCTGTGCAAGGAGTCTTCCGCCGCGCGGCCACCTGCGTCGAGGCGTTGACAGGTGCCGGCGAACCGGGTTATCCCGCGCCCGCCCGACCCTCCGGCGCTACCCGAGCCCGGCGCGCTCGGCGAGCACCTCGCGCAGCACCTCGCGCGTGGCCTCGAGGCCGCGGTGGACCTCCTCGAAGCTCGTCGACAGCGGCGCGAGCCCGACGCGCAGGCCGCCGACGTCGCGGTAGTCGGGGATCACGTCGCGCTGCCAGAGCCGGGCGGTGACCTCGCGCATCGCGTCGTGCTGCAGGATCACGTGGCCGCCGCGATCCTCCGCGTCGCGCGGCGATCCGACGGTCACGCCGAGCGGGGCGAGCCACTCGTCGGCGAGGTCGATCGCGTAGGCGGTGAGCGCGATCGACTTGGCGCGGATCGCCGGCATCCCGACGTCCTCGATCATGGCGAGGGTCTCCTGCATCGCGATCATCCCGGTGATGGGCGACGTGCCGCTCACGAATCGGCGGATGCCGGCCGCGGGCACGTACTCGGGGCCCATGGCGAACAGGTCGGCCGTGCCGAACCAGCCCTGGATCGGCTGCCGCAGCACCTGCTGGAGGTCGTCGCGCACGTACGCGAACGCGGGGGACCCCGGCCCGCCGTTCAGGTACTTGTAGGTGCAGCCGACGGCGAGGTCGAACCCCCAGCGGTCGGCGTGCACCGGCACGGACCCGGCCGAGTGGCAGAGGTCCCAGAGGATGAGCGCGCCGGCGTCGTGAGCGATGCGCGTCAGCTCGGGCGCGTCGGCGAGGTAGGCGGACCGGTACGACACGTGGTTCACGACGACGAGCGCCGTGCGCGGCCCGGCGACCTCGGCGAGCTGCTCCGGGGTGACGCCCCGTTCGAGGTCGACGTCGATCCACCGCAGGCGGCATCCGGTCTCGTTCGCGATGCCCTCGAGCACGTAGCGGTCGGTGGGGAAGTTGTCGCGGTCGACGACGATCTCGCGGCGCTGCGGGTCGCGTGCGATCTGGGCGTCGACCGCTGCGCGCGCGAGCTTGTACAGGAGCACGGTCGTCGAGTCGCCGATCACGGTCTGTCCGGCCTTCGCCTCGATCACGGCGCGGCCGATGCGATCCCCGATCTCGTACGGCAGTTGCAGCCAGGACTCGTCCCAGCCGCGGATGAGCCGGCCGCCCCACTCCTCGCGCATGAATCGCTCGACGCGCTCGATCGCCGAGACCGGCGGTCGGCCGAGCGAGTTGCCGTCGAAGTAGACGAGTTCGGTGTCGGCGCCGACGAAGCGCGTGCGGAGGTGCGCGAGGCCGTCGGCGCGATCCTGGCGTCGGGCGTAGGCGAGCAGCGGGTCCATGGTCAGCGGAGCTCCAGTTCCTCGGTGGGCACGAGTCGTGCCGTGGCGAGCCATCGGGCCACGGCGTCGGGGTCGACGAGGTCGTCGTCGGCCGGTGCGGGGTCGGGGACGAACGTCGCGACGCCGGCGTCGGCCCAGTCGGGCGTGCGCTCGGGCCACGGGTCGGTGAGCGCGGCGATGACGGCGGATGCCCCGAGCCCGGCGCGCACGAGCGCGGCGACCTCGTCGCGGTTCACGCCCGGTTCCAGCTCGCCGTTGCCCGCATCCGTGCCGTACAGCACGCGTCCGCCTGCGGCGTGGAAGCGGCGCACGTTGTCGATCGCGGTCCGGGCGGCGGATGCGTCGTCGCGCATGTGGATCGCGAGCGTCGAGATCCACGCCTGACCGGCGGCCGCGGCACGCGCGATCACGTCGTCGCCGAGCCGTTCGGTGAAGGGCGCGTGCACGAGCACGTCGGCGCCGGCGTCGATGGCGAGTTCGGCCATCCGCTCGCCCTCGGCGTGCACCGCAACGGGCAGCCGCGCGGCTCGGGCGGCGGCGACGACCACGTCGAGGGTCGCCCGGTCGAAGGCGGGCCCGGCGACCGCGTTCAGTGCGACCTTGACGACGGATGCCCCGAACCGCCGCTGCTCGTCGACCGCCGCCTCCACGGGGCCGCTCAGCGCGTGGTGCCGGCGCTCGCGCCGGTCGTCCGCGTCGTCGGAGACGGGGTCGAGCTCGCGCACGCTCCCGACCGGTGCCCAGGGCCGGCCCGCCGGGTACCCGCCGCGCGCGGTGAGGAACGCCCCCGCGTACCGCACGCGGGGCAGCCCGTCGGCGCGGGCGATCGTCGCGATCGCACCGGGGTCGGCGCCGAGGTCGACGACCGCGGCGATGCCGTGGGCGACCGCCGGCGCGGCGTCGGCGAGCTGGAGGTGCACGTGGTGGTCGATGAACGGCGGCAGCATGACGCCGGTCTCGCCCGGGTGGTCGCCGTTCAGCGATCGCCGCACCCGGCGTGCGAGCGGGCCGAGCTCGTCGTGCGGTCCGCTCGACGCGGCCCGGGCGTCGGGCTCCTCGTGCAGGGGGTCACTTCGCGACATCCGCACCGCCCCCGTCGCCTCGTCGTGTCGTGGAACGACCCCCTCGCACGCCGCTCACCCCGGGATCTCGGTGCGGACCGCGTACAGCTCGGGGAAGAAGGTGAGTTCGAGCGCCCGCTTGAGGAACGGCGCGCCGCTCGATCCGCCGGTGCCCGTCTTCGAGCCGATGATGCGCTCGACGGTCTTCAGGTGGCGGAACCGCCAGAGGTGGAAGTTGTCCTCGAGGTCGACGAGCTCCTCGCACGTCTCGTACGCGGCCCAGTTGTGCTCCGGGTCGGCGTAGATCGCCGCGAACACCGGAACGAGGTCCTCGTGGAACGTCCACGCCGTCGTCACGTCGCGGTCGAGCACGTCGGCCGGGATGTCGTACCCGGCCCGGGCGAGCAGCCGGAGGAACTCGTCGTAGAGGCTCGGCGCCTCGAGTGCGCGGCCCACGATCGCGCTCGCCGCGGGATCCGCGTCGAAGACCTGCAGCATCTTCGCGTTCTTGTTGCCGAGCGTGAACTCGACCGCGCGGTACTGGTACGACTGGAAGCCCGACGCGTTGCCGAGCACACCGCGGAACTGGGCGTACTCGCTCGGCGTGAGCGTCGCGAGCACCGACCACTGCTCGGTGAGGGTCTTCTGGATGTGCTTCACGCGGGCGATGCACTTCAGTGCGGGGGCGAGGTCGTCGGCCCGCATGAGCTCGCACGCCGTCTCGAGCTCGTGCAGGACGAGCTTCAGCCAGAGCTCCGTGGTCTGGTGCTGGATGATGAACAGCAGCTCGTCGTGGTGCTCGGGCCGCGAGATCGGCCGCTGCGCGGCGAGCAGCGTGTCGAGGTCGAGGTAGCCGCCGTAGTTCATGCGGTCGCTGAAGTCGGTGACGACGGATGCCTCGATGCGCCTGGTGTTCGCCTCGACGCCGGGTTCGTCCGCCGCGACCGCTCGGTCGTCGTTCGGTGCTGCCACGCGGCCAGCCTAGCCACCGGCCGTCCGCGTTCGTCAGGGCGTCGAGTGCTCACGCGTCCGGGGTCCCGGACGCATGGCTCGGCACCGCCGCCGGCGTCGGAGGCCGGGCGTAGGGTCGGTCGCATGCGCGAGGAGTACCGGTTCACGGCGGTGGTCTACCGCTGGGAGGAGCGTGCCGCGGATTCGTGGTTCTTCGTCGACGTGCCGGAGGGTCTCTCGGAGGAGATCCGCGACCGCCCGCGCATGCCGCGGGGGTTCGGCTCGGTGCGCGTGTCGGCGACGATCGGCGGCACCACGTGGCGGACGTCCATCTTCCCCGGGAAGGAGCGATACGCCCTTCCGCTCAAGCGCGCCGTGCGCGATGCCGAGGGCATCGAGGCGGGCGATCCGGTCGACGTGCACCTCGAGACGCTCGAGTAGTCGCCGGAGGGCATCCGGAGCTGCGGCCTCCTGTCGACCGCGAAGTGGTGCGGCGGGCATCCCCCGGAGCAGGCATCCGCCCCGTGCCCGCCGCACCGACGCCCCTCCCCCGAGCGGGCGTGCGTCTCCCGCCCTAGGGAAAGCGGAGTCGACACTCCGAATCCTAACCGATCCGGACAACGACCGCGTCACGATGACTTCCGGCCCGACGTCGCCCCGTCCCGCGGGCGTACGCTGGGACCGTGACCACGACCGTGCCGTCGCGTCGGGACGCCCGCCGCAACCATGAGCGCCTCCTCGTCGAGGCGAGGCGCCTGTTCGCCGAGCGCGGCATCGATGCGCCGCTCGACGAGCTCGCGAACCGCGCAGAGGTGGGCGCGGGCACGGTGTACCGGCACTTCCCGACCCGGGATGCGCTGATCCGGGAGCTCTACGACACCGGGGTCGACGACCTGCGTGCGTTCACGACCCGCATCGCCGAGGCCGAGAGCGGATGGCACGCCATCGAGGTGTGGCTCGAGACCCTCTCCGCGTGGCTCATCGAGCGTCCGTACCTGCCCGCGGTCATGCGCCGCGTGGCCGAGCTCGATCCCGACCATCGCCCCGGCACCGAGCTGCAGGCGGTCGCCGACGGCATCGTCGCGCGGGCGCAGGCCGAGGGCGCCCTCCGTCCCGACGTCACGTCGGTCGACATCAGCGTGCTCGTCGACATGCTCGGCTCGCTCGGCCAGTACGGCGGAACGTACCTGCCGTTCTGGCGGCGCCAGCTGGCCATCATCCTCGACGGGTTGCGCGCGCGGCCCGACGGCCACGAGCTCCCGGGCGTCGCGCTCGACTTCGGCGAGTTCCACGACATGTCGCACCGGAAGCGCGCCGAGGACTGAGTCGGGCCGCGGGTGCGCTACTCGGAGGCGCGCACCTCGACGACGTTCGCCCACGGGTCGTCGAACGCGAGCGTGCGACCGTCGTCACGCGACGGCACGCGGAAGTGCGCCATCCGCTCGCCCAGCTCGCCGAGGTCGTCGGCGGTCGGTACCACGATCTCGACCTTGCCGAGGCCGAGCGCGAGTTGACGGCGCCCGGCGCCGCGACTCTTCCACGTGTTCATGGCCATGTGGTGGTGGTAGCCGCCGGCGCTGACGAAGAGCGCCTGGTCGCCGTAGGTCGCGGTCTGGTCGAAGCCCAGGCGCTCGACGTAGAACTCGCGCGCGCTCGCGACGTCGCCCACGGACAGGTGGACGTGTCCAACGCCGGCGCTGCCGAGCCCGGTGCCGGCCGCCGCGGCATCCGCCCCTCGCTCGGTGAGGTGCTCGCGGAGGTAGCCGTTGGGATCGAGGAAGATCGTGGCCATCTCGACGGTCCCGTGCGTCCAGCTCCACGTGGACCGGTCGCGGTCGAAGTAGAGCTCGACGCCGTTGCCCTCGGGGTCGTCGAAGTAGAACGCCTCGCTCACGAGGTGGTCGGCGCTGCCCGTGAAGGTCCCGGGGTGCTTCGACGCGACCGAGAAGAGCGCGCTGGCGAGCGCCTCGCGGGTGTCGAACAGGATCGCGGTGTGGAACAGCCCCGCGCTGCGGGGCGACGCGTGCATCAGCTCGGGCGCGTGCTCGAGGATGACGGCGGGCACGCCCCCGCGCCCGAGGACCGCGACGGGCCCGTCGTGGCTCAGGAGCTCGAGCGTGACGCCGTCGCGGTAGTACCGGATCATCGCGTCGAGGTCGGCCACGCGGAGCGTCACCGGCCCCATCGCGGTGTCGGCGGCGAGGCGGTCGGGCGTGGGGCCGGAGGCGGCATCCGAATCAGTTGTAGGCACAACTATTTCAACCACGTCCCCTCGGCGACTATTCCTGTCGACAGCGACCGCGCGTCAGAGCCCGAGCGTGAGGCGCTCGACGAGCGCCCGGTAGCGCTCGGCCGTCTGCTCCACGATCTCCGTCGGCAGCGTCGGCGGATCCTCGTCCGCCGCCTGGTCCCAGTTCGCGGCCAGCCAGTCGCGCACGATCTGCTTGTCGAAGCTCGCCATGCGGATCTCGGGCGACGCGCCCGTCAGGTACGCCTCGAGGTCCCAGTAGCGGCTCGAGTCGCTCGTCAGCACCTCGTCGGCGAGCGTGACGATGCCGAGCTCGCGGTCGGCGCCGAACTCGAACTTCGTGTCGGCCAGGATCAGGCCCCGTTCCTCGGCGACCTGCGACGCATGCTGGAAGACCGACAGCGACACCGCGCGCAGCTGCTCCGCGACCGTCTCGCCGACGAGCTCGACGGTCCGCTCGTACGAGATGTTCTCGTCGTGCTCGCCGAGCGGCGCCTTCCACGCGGGCGTGTACACGGGCTCGGGAAGGCGGTCGCCGTCCTGCAGCCCCTCGGGGAGCGGCAGCCCGCCGATCCCGCCCGTCGCGACGTACTCCCGGTACCCGCTGCCCGTGAGGTAGCCGCGCACGACGCACTCCACGGGGAACATGTCGAGTGATCGGCAGAGCATCGACCGCTCGGCGACCTCGTCAGGGATCGCGGGCACGTCGTAGCGGTCGTCCTCCGCGTAGGCGAGGTGGTTCGGCACCTCCGGCAGCTGGTCGAACCACCAGCGCGTGAGCGAGGTCAGCAGGGCGCCCTTGCCGGGGATCGCGGGCTCGAGGACCCGGTCGAACGCGCTGACCCGGTCGCTCGCGACCACGAGCACGACGGGCGACAGGCTGAGCGGGTCGCCCGTCCAGGTGTCGTCGTCGGTCATCAGGGCGGTCGGCACGTAGAGGTCGCGCACCTTGCCCGAGTACACGTGGGTCCAACCGTCGAGATCGCCGGTGTCGGTCATCCTCGTCTCCTCTCGGTGTCGCCCGCGGTCGCGTCAGTCGGCGACGCGTGCGGCGATGTCGGTGCGGTACTGCCCGCCGTCGAGGCGGAGCTGCCCGATCGCCTCGTAGGCTCGGCGGCGCGCCTCGGCGAAGTCGTCGCCGACCGCGACGACGTTGAGCACCCGGCCGCCGGTCGCGATGAGGTGCGGTTCGGCGTCGTCGGCGGTCGAGCCGACGGCGGTCGCGGCGTGCGCGAGGTGCACGCCGGGCACGGATGCCGCGGCGTCGAGCCCGTCGAGTCGGCGGCCGGTCTCGGGCGACTCGGGGTACCCCTCGCTCGCGAGCACGACCGTGACGGCCGCCTCGGGGCGGAACTCGGGCCGGGGCAGCTCGCCGAGCCCGCCGGTGGCGGCCGCGAAGAGCAGCCCGGAGAGCGGAGTGGCGAGCCGGGGCAGCACGACCTGCGTCTCGGGGTCGCCGAAGCGCGCGTTGAACTCGATCACGCGGATGCCTCGACTGGTCAGGATGAGCCCCGCGTACAGGAGTCCGATGAACGGCGTCTGCTCCTCCGCGAGCTGCTTCACGGTCGGCAGCGCGATCGTCTCGATGACCTCGTCGACGAACGCCTCCTCGCTCCCGAACCGCTCGTCGAGCCACGGCAGGGGCGAGTACGCGCCCATGCCGCCGGTGTTCGGGCCCGCGTCGCCGTCGCGGAGGCGCTTGTAGTCCTGGGCGGGGGAGAGGGGCAGCACGTTCGTGCCGTCGGAGAGCAGGAAGAGCGAGACCTCCTGGCCGTCGAGGAACTCCTCGACGAGCACCGGCCCCTGCTGGAGGTAGTGCGCCGCGTGCGCGATCGCCGCCTCGCGATCGTCGGTGACCAGCACGCCCTTGCCTGCGGCGAGACCGTCGGCCTTCACCACGTACGGCGAACCGAACTCGTCGAGCACCTCGGTCACCTTGGGCAGCGAGTCGACGAGGCTGGCACGTCCGGTCGGCACGTCCGCCGCCTCCATGATGCGCTTGGCGAAGGTCTTCGAGCCCTCGAGTGCGGCTGCGGCCCTGCCGGGCCCGAAGACCGCGATCCCGCGCGTGCGCAGGGCGTCGGCGACGCCCGCGACGAGCGGGGCCTCAGGGCCGATCACGACGAGCTCCATGTCGTTGTCCATCGCGTAGTCGGCGACGATCACGGGGTCGGTCGGATCGAGGGCGATGGTCTCGACGCTGCCGCGTGCCGACGAGGTGGGGGATGCCGCGATGCCCGCGTTGCCCGGCGCCGCCACGATCTCGTGGCCGGCCTCCTCGTCGAGCAGGGCGAGGATGATGGCGTGCTCGCGCGCGCCCGAACCGAGGACGAGGATTCTCACCCGCTCAGGCTACCGGACCCCCTCGGAGCACACGCGGTCGGTGACGCCGGCGCCGTCGTGCGGGAGGATGGAGGGATGCCGCGGAGGATCGGAGACGTCGAGGGCCGCGACGCGGTCGCGTCGGTCGTGCGAGCGGATGCCGCGGCATCCGTCGACCGGACCACGCTCGCGCTCGCGGTGCGCTACACCCTGCAGCTGCTCGCCGAGCGCGCACCCGGCGGAACGGTCGAGGTGCGCGTGCCGCCGTTCGGGGCGGTGCAGTGCATCGAGGGACCCCGGCACACGCGCGGCACGCCGCCGAACGTGGTCGAGACGGATGCCTCGACGTGGCTGGGCCTCGCGACCGGCTCGCTCGCGTGGGGCGACGCACGCGCCTCCGGAGCCGTGCACGCCTCGGGGCAGCGCGCCGACCTCGAGGGCGTGGTGCCCGTGATCGACGCCGCCCGGCTCGCCTGAGCCGGCGACGGTCGCGCCGGCCGCAGCCGCGTGCGCGAGAATGGACAGGTGAGCGATGCGAACCGTCCCGAGCCCGCCGCCCCCGGCGAGTCGACGCAGCCCGACGCGACCGCCTCCGCCGCCGACGCGGGCGCACCGCGCGCCGACGAGCCGGCGGCGACGACGCCCCCCGAGGCATCCGTCGCTCCGTTCGATCGGGAGGCGCCCGGCGACGGCGAGCCGACTGACGGAGCCCGCCCCAAGGTCGAGCGCATGGACGTCGACCCCGAGACCGGGGAGCACCTCGAGACCGACGTGACGAGCGACGCCGTGACCGTGCGCCGGTCGCCGAGGTACGGCAGCTTCCTGCTGCTCGGTGCGGCGCTCGGCGTCCTGGTCGCGCTGATCCTCACGTTCGCGTTCCCCGAGAACGACGAGTTCGACCGCGGTCAGGTCTTCGGGTTCCTGCTCCTGTGGTGCGGGGCGGGCGGGCTCGCCCTCGGCGGCATCGCCGCACTGGTCATCGACCGCGTGCTGTCGAAGCGCCGTGGCACGGCCGTCGCCGAGCACGAGTCGACGCACTACGTCGACGGCGACCCGGAGTCCTGATCGGCGCGGGCGGCGAGCAGCAGCCGCTCGAACGTCCCCACGCTGCCCTCCGCGCGTTCGAGGTCGACGCGGCCGAGCACCTCGTGCCAGTCGCCAGCCGCATCGCGACCGAGCACCACGGGAAGGCCCGTCGACTCGACGGCGGCGGACTCTGCGGCATCCGTCACCTCGTTGCGATGCCGGAGGGCGAACGGCACTCCGAGTCGGCGCACCATGTCGTCCCACTCGGGCTTCCGGCGCCACGTGTGCGTGATGTCGCAGAGCGCGCACTCCGCGGTGCCGAGGAAGTGCCCGACGAGGTAGGCCAGTTCGCCGCGGACGCCGCCGTCGGCGTCGTAGACCCCCAGGTACTCGACATGCTCGCCCATCGGGCCAGCGTGGCACGCTCGATCGAGGACGGGCTGTGAGCGACGCCGGCCCGCGTCAGCTGAGCTGCGTGCGCTCGACCCAGTCGAGGTACTCGGGCGTGACGGTGCCGGTCACGTAGTCGCCCGTGAAGCACGACAGGTCGAGGCGGTCGATCGACGTGCCCTCGGTGATCGCCGCCTGGAGATCCGCGACCTCCTGGTAGATCATGTGGTCGGCGCCGAGTTCGCGGGCGATCTCGGGGATCTTCCGGTCGTGGGCGACGAGCTCGGCGCGGCTCGGCATGTTGATGCCGTAGACGTGCGGGAAGCGCACGGGCGGAGCTGCCGAGGTGAAGGTGACCTTGTTCGCGCCCGCGGCGCGGGCCATCTCGACGATCTGCTTCGACGTCGTGCCGCGCACGATCGAGTCGTCGACGATGAGCACGTTCTTGCCCTTGAACTCGGTGCCCATGGCGTTGAGCTTCTGCCGGACCGAGCGCTTGCGCGCCGCCTGACCGGGCATGATGAACGTGCGGCCGACGTAGCGGTTCTTGTAGAAGCCCTCGCGGTACTCGATGCCGAGCTTCTGCGCGACCTGCATGGCCGCCGGGCGCGACGAGTCGGGGATCGGCATGACCACGTCGATGTCGCCCTGGTCCATGTGGGTCGCGATCGTGGTGGCGAGGCGGTCGCCCATGCGCAGGCGCGCCTCGTACACCGAGATGCCGTTCATGATCGAGTCGGGGCGCGCGAGGTAGACGTACTCGAACGAGCACGGCACGAGGCGCGGGTTCGCGGCGCACTGGCGCGAGATCATCTGGCCGTCGAGCGTGATGAAGATCGCCTCGCCGGGCTCGACGTCGCGCACGATCTCGTAGTCGCCGTTCTCGAGCACGAGCGACTCGGAGGCGACGATCCACTCGTCCTTGCCGGCATCCGTCGTGCGCTTGCCGAGGATGAGCGGGCGGATGCCGAACGGATCGCGGAACGCGAGCAGGCCGTAGCCGGCGATCATCGCGATGACCGCGTAGGAGCCCTCGACGCGCTCGTGCACGTGCGAGACCGCCTGGAAGACCTGGTCGGGGTCGAGCTCGAGGCCCGTGATCTGGCCCTGCAGCTCGGTGGCGAGCACGTTGAGCAGCATCTCGGTGTCGCTCGTGGAGTTCACGTGGCGGCGGTCGATGCGGAAGAGGTCCTCCGAGAGCTCGCGCGTGTTCGTGAGGTTGCCGTTGTGGACGAGGATGATGCCGTACGGCGCGTTCACGTAGAACGGCTGGGCCTCCTCCTCGCGCTCGGCGGCGCCCTTCGTCGTGTAGCGGACGTGGCCGAGCCCCATGGTCCCGAGCAGCGACCGCATGTCGCGTGTGCGGAACGCCTCGCGGACCTGGCCGCGAGCCTTCGACATGTGGAAGACGGGGCCGTCGGCGGTGGCGATGCCCGTGGAGTCCTGGCCGCGGTGCTGCAGGAGGAGGAGGCTGTCGTAGATCTGCTGGTTGACGGGCTCGGTGGAGACGATGCCGACGATGCCGCACATGCGAGCGATGGCTCCTCGGGGGTGTGGGGAAGCGTCCGAGCTGGACGATACATCCTCGCATACGCGCGCGTGTGAGCCGGCTGTGCGGATGCCGCTGCTCACCTGAGCGGCGGCCCGCTCGCAGGGCCGGCGGTCCGACCTGCGGGCCATCCGAGACCAAACGATGAACGTACCTCGCCGGCGATCCATGCGGGGAGGATTTTCCGGATCCCTCTCGTCGGTTCTCGATTTCCGCGAAGGATGCCTCGGCCTCTCCCCCCGAACGGGGGACGTGTGCCACGCTCTCCCGCATTCGCATAACTGCGGCGCGGCGACCGTTCGGGGGGACCGCCGCCGCCTGCTCAGAAAGGGCTCACTCCATGAAGCTCACCTCAGTGCGCGCCGCGCTCGCCGGCGCCGCCCTCATCGCCTGCGGGCTGCTCGCCGCGCCGACCGCCGCATCGGCCGCGCCGCCCGCGGTGCCGCCGGGCGTCGACCAGCGGGCCGTGCCCGCCGCCGAACGGGCCGCTGCCGCCGGCTACTGGACCGCCGAGCGCATGCGCGCGGCGACGCCCGCCGACATCCTGCTCGCCGGCAAGTCGGCATCGACGCCGGCCGCCGATGTCGCCGCCGGTGCACCGGTCACCTACGGCAAGCCGGCTCCGGCTCCGGACCTCACGCCGATGGCCGCGAGCGAGGCGCCCGTGCCGAACATCGGCAAGGTGTTCTTCACGCTGAACGGCCGCAACTACGTCTGCTCCGGCAACTCGGTCAGCTCGGCCAACGGCAGCGTCGTCGCGACGGCGGCGCACTGCGTGCACGGCGGCAAGGGCAAGTACGCGACGAACTGGACGTTCGTGCCGGCCTACGAGAACGGCGCCGCGCCGTACGGGCAGTGGGTGGCGACGAAGCTCGCCGCGCCGCAGCAGTGGACCAAGCGCGGCGACATCACGTACGACACCGCCTTCGCGACCGTCGGCACGCTCGCGGGCAAGACGCTGCAGGCGACGGTCGGCGGGACGGCCATCTCGTTCAACCAGGCGCGCGGCCTCTCCTACGAGGCGTTCGGCTACCCGGCCGCCGCGCCCTTCGACGGGCAGACGCTGAAGTCGTGCGCGGGGACCGCGACCGCTGACCCGTACGGGCAGACGCAGTCGCAGGGCATCCCGTGCGACATGACCGGCGGCTCGTCGGGCGGCCCGTGGTTCCTCGGGAACGGCTCGCAGAACTCGGTGAACAGCTTCGGCTACAACAACATCCCGAACGTGATGTTCGGCCCGTACTACGGCTCGGTCGCCCAGTCGACCTACGCCGCGGCGGCGGCATCCTGAGCGCACGCCGAGGCCGCTGAGCGCGGCCGCCCGATCGCGAAGCGCCTCGCACCGAGGGACCGGTGCGAGGCGCTTCGTCGTGAGCGAAGGAAACCGGGGCTTGCTTTTCGACTTTGTTTAGTTCTAAATTAACTCTTGACCACGCAGGACGACCTGCTCCACGGACACAGAGGCATCGATGGCGATCCACTCCAGCAACCGAACCGACGTCAACCGCTCGGCGATCCTCGCCCGCCTCGGCGCCGACGGCCCCGCCTCCCGTGCCGAGCTCGCCCGGGTGCTGACGCTCTCGCCCGCGCTCATCACGCAGCTCGTCAAGGAACTGCTCGCCGACGGGCTGCTCGTCGAGCTGGACCAGGCGCCCTCGAACGGCGGACGCCCCGCGCGGATGCTCGGCCTCGCGACCTCCGCGGGCCACGCGATCGGCGTCAAGGTGGTCGCCGACCACGTGGCCTTCGTCGAGGTCGGCGTCGACGGGCGCGTGGTCCGGTCGGCGAGCGAGCCGTTCGACGCGACGTCCAGCATCTTCATCGCCGAACTCGTCGAACGCATCCGCGGGTTCATCGCCGCGGGCGACGGCACCACGGTGCTCGGCCTGGGCGTCGGCGTGCCGGGCAGCGTCGACGGACTCGGGAACGGCGTCGTCGACTCGGCTCAGCTCGGGTGGAGCGGCGTCGAACTCGGCGACGCCCTCCGTCGCGCGACCGGCCTGCCGGTCGTCGTCGAGAACAACGTCAACGCGCTCGCCGTGGCCGAGCGGCTGTTCGGCCTCGGCCGCTCGCACGACAACTTCCTCGTCGTCACGATCGGCACCGGCGTCGGCGCCGGCGTCGTGCTCGACGGCACCGTGCTGCGCGGCGCATCCGGCGGTGCGGGGGAGATCGGCCACTTCCCCGTCGCCGACGACGGCCCGCGGTGCGGATGCGGCAACGACGGCTGCCTCGAAGCGCACATCGGCGAGGGCGCGCTCGTCCGCGACGCGCGCCGGCGTGGCGTGATCGGGCCGGAGGGCGGAATCGACGACCTGCTCGACGCGGCGGATGCGGGGGAGCCGGACGCGACCGCGATCTACGGCGAGGCAGGGCGACTGCTCGGCCGCACCCTGGCCGGCATCGTGCACACCGTCGACCCGGCCCTCGTGGTCGTCCTCGGCGAGGGCACGAACGGATGGCGCCACTGGTCGCCCGGGTTCGAGCCCGCCTTCCGATCCCACCTGCTGCGGCACCGCCGGAGCCTGCCCGTCGAGATCGAGACCTGGCAGGACGAGAGCTGGGCGCAGGGCGCCGCCGCGCTCGTGCTCGCGATGCCGTTCGACGCCGCGGGCGCCGCGGGCGACCAGGGGCGACTCATCCGCGAGCGCCTCGTCGGCCAGGTGGTGCGCCGATGACCGCGCTCATCGGCGAGGCCGCCGCCGAGGTCGGCGCCGAAGCCCGTCCCGCCGCATCGCGACGCCGGCCCGCGCGGACGCCGGGCCGTCGCTCGCGCCGCATCCGCTACGCCCTGACGGTGCTGGCCTTCCTCCTGCCGAGCGCCGTGCCGCTCCTGCTCTTCGTGCTCGGCCCCATGGTGGCCGCCGCGTGGATCAGCCTCACCGAGTGGAACCTGCTCGCACCCGCGACGTGGGTCGGGCTCGACAACTACGCGAACCTGCTCACCGACCCCGAGACCGCCGACGTGTTCCTCCACACGCTGTACTACATCGTCGGCTACCTGCCGCTCGTGTACGTCGGCGGCCTCGCGATCGCCCTCGCCCTGAACACCGCGCTGCGGGGCCGGACGGTGCTCCGCGGCGTGTACTTCCTCCCCGTCATCACGAGCTGGATCGTCGTCGCGCTCGTCTGGCGGTGGCTGCTCAACCCGTCGAACGGCGTGGTCAACACGGTGCTCGCCTGGTTCGGCATCGACGGACCCGGCTGGTGGACCGACCCGGCCTGGGCGATGCCCTCGATCATCCTCGCGTCGGCGTGGAAGGACCTCGGCTTCGTCATGGTGATCCTCCTCGCGGGACTCCAGGCGATCGACCCCGAGCTGCTCGACGCCGCCCGCGTCGACGGCGCCGGCTGGTGGCGCCGCCTGTTCTCGGTGACGCTGCCGCTGCTCTCTCCCGCCACCTTCTTCGTCATCGTCATCTCGCTCATCAACGGCTTCCAGGTCTTCGACCAGGTGTACGCGATGACCGGTGGCGGCCCCGGCGGGGCGACGCAGGTGGTCGTGCAGCAGATCTACGACCTGACCTTCCGCTACGGCCGGGCGGGCGAGGCGTCCGCGCTCTCGTGGCTCCTGTTCGTCGTGATCCTCGCCGTGACGGTCATCCAGATCCGCGGCCAGCGCAAGTGGGTGAACTATGGCTGAGACGACGTTCGCACCGACGACGGCTCGGGCCGGAGGCATCCGTCGACGCACCGACGCCGCGCGGGCGGCGCTCACCCGAAGCGTGCTGCTTCACGTCGTGATGATCCTCGGCGCCCTCGCGATGTTCTTCCCGTTCTACTGGACGGTCGTCACCTCGCTGACCCCCGGCAGCGGACTGGGCTCGACGCCGTCCCTGATCCCCGCCGACGCGAGCCTCGAGGCGTACCAGCGGCTCTTCGCCGACCTGCCGTTCGCCCGCGTCGTCGGCAACAGCCTGCTGCTGGCGACCGTCACGACGCTCGCCCAGCTGTTCACGAGCGCGACGGCGGCCTACGCGTTCAGCCGCCTGCCGTTCCGAGGACGCACGGTCGTCTTCGGCATCTACCTCGCGACCATGATGATCCCGCTGCAGGTGCTCGTCGTCCCGCTCTTCGCCGAGTTGCGCGCGTGGGGCCTCGTCGACACGTACCTCGGAGCGCTGCTGCCGACGCTCGCGGCGGCGTTCGGGGTGTTCCTGCTCCGCCAGGCGATGAACCAGGTGCCGTTCGAACTCGACGAGGCGGCGGCGCTCGACGGCGCCGGTCACTTCCGGATCTTCTGGACCGTGATCCTGCCGAACATCCGGCCGGCACTCGCGACGCTCGCGGTGTTCGCCTTCATGGGCAGCTGGAACAGCTTCCTCTGGCCGCTCGTCGTGCTGCGCTCGCCCGAACTGCAGACCCTGCCCGTCGCCCTCGCCGGCCTGCAGGGCCAGTACACGACGCAGTGGGACATCGTCATGGCCGGCTCCGTCGTGAGCATCCTCCCGATGCTCGCCATCTACCTGTTCGCCCAGAAGTACGTCATCCAGGGGGTCGCCAACACCGGTCTCAAGTGAGCCGGGCGACCTCCGCCCCGAGTCCCGGACACCACCCACCATCCACCCCAACCCACGCCTCACCCCTATCGAAGGAGATACGCACCATGAGGACCACAGCACTGGCCGGCGTCGGCATCGTCGCCGCCACCGCCCTCGCCCTGACCGGCTGCTCGGCCGGCGACTCGTCCGGCGAGGCCGACGGCCCCGTCACGATCACGTACACGAACTTCATCTCGAACGGCGGCAACGAGGAGAACCTCCAGGCCATCGTCGACGCCTTCGAGGAGGAGAACCCCGACATCACGGTCGAGGTCACGACGCTGCCCTACGCCGACTACGGCACGGCGCTGCAGACCGACCTCGCCGCGGGAACCGTGTCGGACGTGTTCGACATCGAGTACGCGAACTTCGCGCAGTACCAGGCGAACGGCGTGCTCGCAGAACTCGACCCCGAGGACCCGTCGGCCTATCGCACGAGCGTGCTCGAGGCCTACCAGTCGGATGGCACGCAGTACGCGCTGCCCAGCTCGTTCTCGACCGTCGTGCTCTTCTACAACGCCGACCTGTTCGAGGCGGCGGGCGTCGAGACGCCGACCGCCGACTGGACGTGGGCCGACGAGCAGGCCGCGGCCGAGCAGCTCACCGACGAGGCCGCGGGCGTCTGGGGCGACCACCAGCCCGTGAGCTTCTACGAGTACTACAAGGTGCTCGCGCAGAACGGCGGCGAGTTCCTGAACGAGGACGGCACCGCGGTCGCGTTCAACACGCCCGAGGGCGTCGAGGCGGCCGAGTGGCTCGTCGGCAAGAGCGGTACGGTCATGCCGACGATCGAGGACGGCCAGGGCACGCCCGACTTCGACACGAACCTGTTCCTCGACGGCAAGCTCGCCATGCTGCACACCGGCATCTGGATGTTCGGCGCCTTCGCCGACGTGCCCTTCGGCTGGGACATCGCGGTCGAGCCGGGGAACACGCAGCAGGCGAGTGCGCTCTTCTCGAACGCGGTCGGCGTCTCGGCCGGGTCGGAGCACCAGGAGGCCGCGGCCGCCTTCGCCGAGTACCTCACCTCGAGCGACGTCATGGTGCAGACCCGGCTCGACGCGGGATGGGAGCTGCCGGCGACCTCCGACGAGGCCGCGCTCGACAGTTACCTGACGCTCGGCAACCCCGAGAACCGCCAGGCCGTGTTCGACTCGCTCGAGAACGTGGCGCTCCCGCCCGTGGTCGCCGAGGGCCAGCAGGAGATGCAGGACATCATGACCGAGGAGCTCGTCGAGGCGCAGGCCGGCCGCAAGTCCGTGCAGGAGGCGCTCGACTCCGCCGAGGAGCGCATCAACGCCGCCATCGGCGGCTGACCGCTCGCACCACCTCGGGGCCGGGCGTCCACGCGCCCGGCCCCGCCCATCCACGACGCACGAAGGCAGCACCACGATGACCCTTCCCACGACCGACCGCGCCGCCGAGCAGACCGGTCTCGCCGCGCTCGTCGCCTCGAGCGCCGACCTCATCTCGTCGCTCCAGGACGCCGGCGGCGCCTACCCCGCGAGCCCCACGTTCTCGGCGTACGCCGGGTACAGCTGGTTCCGCGACGGCGCGTTCATCGCCGATGCGATGTCGGCGGTCGGTCGAGCCGAGTCGGCCGAGCGGTTCTTCGACTGGTGCGCCCGTGTGCTCGAATCGCATCGCGACCGGATCGAGTCGATCGCCGCCGCGGCGCGAGCCGGCCGGCCGGTCGCGGACGCCGCGATGCTTCCGACGCGGTTCACGTTCGACGGCCGCGCCGGCGACGACGAGTGGTGGGACTTCCAACTCGACGGCTACGGCACCTGGGTCTGGGCGGTCGCCGAGCACGTGCGACGTCACGGTGCGGATGCCGCGCGCTGGGCGCCGGCGATCGCGCTGACGGTCGACTACCTCGCGAGCTCGTGGCAACGACCCTGCTTCGACTGGTGGGAGGAGCACGCCGAGCACGTGCACGTCTCGACCCTCGGCTGCATCGCGGCCGGCCTGCGTGCCGCGGCCGCACTCGGCGTGCTCGACGACGAACGGTTCGCGCTCGCCGCGTCGACCGCCGCGGACGTCGAGGCGTTCATCGTGGAGCGCGGTGTCGCGAACGGCCACCTCTCCAAGTGGATCGGCTCACCGGCCGTCGACGCGAGCCTTGCGGCGATCGTCGGCGTCATGGAGGTCGTGCCCGCGGCATCCGCCCTCGGCGCCGCCACCGTCGCGCGCATCGAGCGTGAGCTCACCGTCGACGGCGGCGTGCACCGCTTCCTCGGCGACACGTACTTCGGCGGAGGGCAGTGGCCCCTGCTCTCGTGCTTCCTCGGTCTCGCGCACGCGCGGGCCGGCGACGCCGATCGGGCACGCGAGCTGCTCGCGTGGGCCGCCTCGACGGCCGGCCCCGACGGCTCGATGCCCGAACAGGTCGAAACCCACCTCCTCGACGCCTCGCGCGTCGACGAGTGGGTCGAGCGGTGGGGCACGTCGGCCGATCCGTTGGTCTGGAGCCACGCCATGCTCATCCGCCTCGCCGTCGAGCTCGACGGCGCCACCGCACCCCCGCCCGCCCCCGCACCGCAGGAGTCCCCCGCATGATCCGCCACCGCCCGCTCGGCTCCGGCCACCCGTACTCGATCGACACCGAGCAGCGCTGGCCGCTCGACCCCGTCGCCGGCGAGCCCCTCCGGCTGGGCGTCCGCGCGACGCCGGATGTCGAGTCGGTCGAGGTCGAGCTCGAGACGACGGATGCCGCGGGCTCGCGCCGCACCGAACGGCTCCCGCTCGCGCGCGTCGCGCGAACCTCGCGCGGCCAGACCGTCGACGGCGGCCACCTCGCCTCCGCGCAGGCCCGGCTCGCCCGCAGCGCGGGCGGCTGGGCGGTCGAGTTCCCGGCGCCCGAGGCGCACAGCGCCATCCGATATCGCTTCGTCGGACGCACGCCCGACGGCGGCATGCAGCGCACGCGCCGCTTCGAGACCGTCGCCTCGGGTTGGCGCGATGCGCCCGACCACGTCGTCGCGACCGCCGGCGCGAGCCGCGTCATCCCGGGCAGCGTGCAGGTGCTGACCGACGGCGTGCGGGTTCGCCGCATCCGCTTCGCGCTGCCCCTCGCCGACGGCGAGCACGTGACCGGCTTCGGCGAGCGGTTCGACGCGCTCGACCACCGCGGCGCCGAGCTCGACTCGGTCGTCTTCGAGCAGTACAAGAGCCAGGGCGCCGAGCGGAAGACGTACCTGCCCATGCCGTTCGCGCACGTCGTGGGCGGCGAGGGCTGGGGCTTCCACGTCCGCACGTCCCGACGGGTGTGGTTCGACCTGGGCGCGAGCGACCCCGATCGACTGGTCGTCGAGGCCGAGACGGATGCCGCGGCGGGCGACACCGCCGCGACCGTCGCGTTCTACGACGGCGAGCCGCGGGCCGTGCTCGACGCCTTCCTCGACGAGGTCGGCCGGCCGGAGGAGCTGCCCGAGTGGGTCTTCCGCCTCTGGGCGAGCGGCAACGAGTGGAACACGCAGGCCGAGGTCGTGCGGCAGATGGACCTGCACCGCGAGCACGACGTGCCGGTCGGCTCGGTCGTGATCGAGGCCTGGAGCGACGAGCGCACCTTCACCGCGTTCCGCGACGCGCGGTACGAGGTGACGGAGGACGGCGCCCCGCACCGGCTCGCCGACTTCGAGTTCCCGGCTGATGGCGCGTGGCCCGACCCGAAGGGCATGGTCGACGACCTGCACGAGCGCGACATCCGCGTGCACCTGTGGCAGATCCCGCTGCTGAAGGCGCGACCCCACCCGACCGGCCAGGCGCGCGCCGACGCGATCGCCGCCGAGCGCGAGGGCGTCCTCATCCGCGAGCCGGACGCGCGCGGCGAGCTGCGGCCGTACCGGAACCGCGGCTGGTGGTTCCCGCTCTCGACGATGCCCGACCTCACCGACGAGCGCGCCGCGCGATGGTGGACCGAGAAGCGCCGGTACCTCGCGGAGGAGGTCGGCATCGACGGCTTCAAGACGGATGGCGGCGAACATGCGTGGGGGCGGGAACTCGCCTACCTCGACGGCACGCGCGGCGACGAAGGGAACAACCGCTTCCCGGTCGCGTACGCGAAGGCCTACGGCGATCTGCTGCGCTCGGCGGGCAAGGCGCCGGTGACCTTCAGCCGCGCCGGATTCACCGGGTCGCAGGCCCACGGCGCGTTCTGGGCGGGCGACGAGAACTCGACGTGGGAGGCGTTCCGCTGGTCGATGTTCGCCGGGCTCTCGGCGGCGGCCAGCGGCATCCTCTACTGGGGTTGGGACCTCGCGGGCTTCTCGGGCCCGCTGCCGAGCGCCGAGCTGTACCTCCGCGCCACCGCCGCGTCGACGTTCGTGCCGATCATGCAGTACCACTCGGAGTTCAATCACCACCGCCGACCGGTCCGCGACCGCACGCCGTGGAACATCGCCGAGCAGACCGGCGACGATCGGGTGCTGCCGGTGTTCCGCGCCTTCGCGCACCTGCGCGAACGCCTCGTGCCCTACCTCGCGGCCGAGGCGGCCGAGAGCATCCGCACGTCGGCGCCGCTCATGCGCCCGGTCTACTTCGATCACCCGACGCTCGAGACGGCGTGGAGCCATCCGTTGCAGTGGTTCCTCGGCCGCGACCTCTTCGTCTCTCCCGTGCTGATGGAGGGCGAGACCATGCACGAGGTGGCCCTGCCGCCCGGCGAGTGGGTCGACGCGTGGACGGGCGAACGGCGCGACGGCGACGCGATCCTCCGCGTCGAGGTGCCGATCGATCGCATCCCGGTGTTCGTGCGCGCGGCAGCATGGCCCGCACTGGGCGAGGTGTTCGCGCAGTCCTGACCCGCGACCTGCGCAGCGCGCGTTACCGCGCGTGGAGCTCGACGAAGGTGCGCAGCATCCGGCTCGGCTCCGACACGACCTCGCGCGCCGCGGCCGCGAGCGTGAGCTCGAGCTCCCCGTCGGCGAAGTAGCCGTAGCTCGCGTACGCCCGGATCCGCACCTGGATGCCCTCGAGGTCGAGCTCGGGGTGGAACTGCGTCGCGTACACGTTGGCGCCGACGCGGAACACCTGCACCGGACACGTCGGCGAGGATCCGAGCAGGGTCGCCGTCGGCGGGAGGGCCCGGATCGCCTCCTTGTGGCCGACGAACGCGTTGAACGTCTCGGGGAGCCCGGCGAGCAGCGGGTCGGCCGCGCCCGCATCGGTCAGCGACACGGGCACGACGCCGATCTTCTCGGCGTAGCGGCCGTCGATCACGGCGCCCTGATGCGCGCCGAGCGTGCCGACGCCGTAGCAGGCGCCGAGGAAGGGGAAGTCGCGCGCGACGACCTCGTCGAGCAGGCTCGCGAACTCGGCCTCGACGCGGTGCTGGATCGCCGACTTCCGCTCCACCGGGTCGGAGGCGTTGAACGGTCCGCCGCCCACGAAGATGCCCGACAGGGCGTCGAGGTCGAGGCGGGGCATCGGCTCGGCCTCGAGCCGGATGCGGATGAGGTCGCGCTCATCGAGACCGGTGCCGCGCAGGAAAAGGGCGTACTCCTCGTCGGCGGGCTGGTCCTCGGCTCGGGTCGCGAGCAGCACGAACGGCTTCACGGCCCCACGATACGCGGGCGCCCGCCGGGTGTCAGTACTGCGACGGCGTCGGCAGCACGGCCATGGTGCACCGCGAGACGCACACGAGCCGGCCCTGCTCGTCGGTGATGCGGATGTCCCACACCTGCGTCGTGCGCCCTCGGGTGATCGGGCTCGCCTCCGCGTACACCCACCCGTCCGACACCGGGCGGACGTGGTTGGCGTTGATCTCCATGCCGACGCAGTAGTTCTTCGCCGGGTCGACCGTGAACGAGGCGCCCCAGCTCGCGAGCGTCTCGGCGAGCGCGACCGACGCCCCGCCGTGCAGCACGCCCGCCGGCTGGCGCGTCCGGTGGTCGACCGGCATCCGCCCCTTCAGCGATCCCTCCGTGATCTCGGTCATCTCGATGCCGAGGGCGCGGATGAGGGCGTGCTCGCCGCGCGAGTTCGCCCACTCCAGTGAGGGCTCGCCGAACCAGATGCTCATGCGGTCGAGTCTGCCACGCCGCTCCGCGGCGGGCCGCTGCGCGCCGCTGCGGGCGATCGTGATCGCGGGCGACCGGTGCCTCAGGCGAGTTCGGCGATGATCGGGTGGATCGCGTCGTCGAACGCCGCGGCATCCGATCGCAGCGAGTCGGTGACGGCGACGGTCTTCCGCCCGATCCACCAGATGCCGGATGCCGCGAGCGGGAGCACCTCGACGTTCAGCTCGAAGGAGTGCGCGCGCCGGCCCACCTCGCGCTCGTGCTCGGCGATCGAGCCCGCGTAGGCGCGGTACGTGTCGCCGGAGCGTGCGGCCGAGGCCGTGCGGTAGCGCTCGTGCGCCCACTCGGCCCACGCGAGACCCGCCTCGGCGTGCGGGCGGATGGCGGCCGCGAGCGCCTCCGCCCCGGTGACCGGGAGCGCGACGGCGGTGCCGAACTCCTCGACGAGCTCGAGCGGCACCGGCGACGGGTGCGCTTCGGGCTCGACGGTCATCGCCCACCACTCGCGCCACTGCTTCTCGAGGGTGTCGTGCGCGTCGACGTCGCGGGACGCCTCGGGGCCGATGCGGCCCACGTCGCGGAGCCTCGGGAGCTCGGCGGGCGACGCGACGCCGAGCACCTCCCGCAGGTAGAGGGCGAGGAGGGCTCCGGTGCTCGCGTTCTCGCGAATCACCCACGATGGCGTGGCACCCGCGTGCATGCCCGGATTCTACCGCCGGCCCCTGACAGCGGGCCCGAGCGCCGCGCGCCGCGCGGGTACCCTTGACGGGTGAGCGCGAACTCGTCCTATGCCGCTGCCGGAGTCGACACCGCTGCCGGCGACCTCGCCGTCGAGTTGATGAAGGAGGCGGTCGCGAAGACCCACGGGCCGAACGTCCTCGGCGGCGTCGGCGGCTTCGCCGGACTCTACGACCTCTCGTTCGCGAAGGACTACACGCGCCCCCTGCTCGCGACCTCGACCGACGGCGTCGGCACCAAGATCGCGATCGCGCAGGCGCTCGACCTCCACGACACGATCGGGCAGGACCTGGTGGGCATGGTCGTCGACGACATCGTCGTCGTGGGCGCCACGCCGCTCTTCATGACGGACTACATCGCGTGCGGCAGGGTCGTGCCCGAGCGCATCGCCGCGATCGTCACGGGCATCGCGCGTGCGTGCGCCGAGACCGGGACCGCACTCGTCGGCGGCGAGACCGCCGAGCACCCCGGCCTGATGGGCGTCGACGACTACGACGTCGCGGGCGCCGCCGTCGGCGTCGTCGAGGCCGACCGCGCCCTCGGCGCCGATCGGGTGCAGGACGGCGACGTCGTCCTCGCGATCGAATCGTCGGGGCTGCACTCCAACGGCTACTCGCTCGTCCGGCACATCCTCGCGAACGCGAACCTCTCCGTCACGGATGCCTCGCCCGACCTCGGCACGACCTGGGGCGAGGCCCTCCTCGAGCCCACGCGCCTCTACTCCGGCCCGCTCGTGCGCCTCCTCGCGCACGACACCCTCGGCACCGCCGTCCACTCGCTCTCCCACGTCACGGGCGGCGGCATCGCCGCGAACCTCGCACGCGTGCTGCCGCGCGGCTCCTGGGTCGAGGTCGACCGCTCGACCTGGTCGCCGCAGCCCGTGTTCCGGGTGCTGAACGACCTCGCGGGCACGACGCTCGAGTCCACCGAGGGCACCTGGAACCTCGGCATCGGCTTCTTCGCGGTCGTGGCAGCGGATGCCGCGGCATCCGTCATCGCTGAACTCGGCACGCTCGGGCTGCCCGCATGGCAGGTCGGCACGGTCTCGACCGGCGAACGCGACGCCGCGGCATCCGGGTGGGAGCAGGGCGCCAAGGGCGTCGACGGGGGCGCAGTCCGCCTCGTCGGCGGCTACGCGAGCTGATCGCATGCGCGCCGCCGTCTCGATCGGGCTCCCCGGCACCACGTCCCCGGAGACCCTGCGCGCGCTCGCGCCGCGGCTCGAGCGGCTCGGCTTCGACGCGCTCTGGCTGAACGACGTGCCGGGCGGCGACTCGCTCGCGGGGCTCCGCGAGGTCGCCGACGCGACCGAGCGTCTCCGGCTCGCGACGGGGGTGATCCCGATCGATCGCCGACCGGTCGCGAGCCTCGACCTCGCCGGCATCCCGGCCGATCGCACGACGTTCGGCATCGGATCGGGCGGGGCGCACCACCCCGTCGGCGCGATGGCCGACGCCGTCGCAGAGCTCCGCGGTCGCACCGACGCGCGCATCGCGGTCGGCGCCCTCGGGCCGCGCATGCGACGGCTCGCGGCCGAAAGCGCCGACGCCGTCGTGCTGAACTGGCTGACACCCGCCGCCGCGGCCGACGCGATGGACGACCTGCGCCGCGATGCGGGCGACCGCTCCGGCGCCGTCCGCGGCGTCCTGTACGTCCGCACCATCTCGGACGGCGCGGCGCGCGCGGCGCTGCAGAAGGAGGCGGACCGGTACGGCTCCTACGTGTCGTACGCGGCGAACTTCGCCCGCCTCGGCATCCGGCCGATCGACACGACGATCAACCGCGCGTCCGCCCTGCACGCCTACGACGGCGTGGTCGACGAGATCGTGCTCCGCGCGATCACCGCTGGCGGCACGCTCGAGGAACTCGAGCGGTTCGCGGAGACCGCGGCCGAGTGGCGGGCGGCACAGCCGGGCGGGTGAGCCGGCCGTGTGCTCGAGACTCCCGGGCGCCCCACGGTCACCGCACCGTCGGGACGCGGCGCGGCCGCGCGGACACGCGGGAACCCCGGCGCGGTGTCCTCTCGGAATCGCCGCTCAGCCGGGGATCATCAGGAGCGGTGGGACCCGTCGTCGTGCACGTAGGAGTCGTCGTCGGCGTACTCCGCCCACTTCGACAGCTCCTCGTCGGTGTGGTCATGCGAAGCCGTGAGCTCGCGCTCGAGCGCGCTGTAATCGGTGGCCGGGCTGAAGTACTTCAGCTCCCGAGCGACCTTGGTGTGCTTGGCTTTCTGACGGCCGCGCCCCATGCGTGACCCCCTTACGACGTCTGGCCGGATGGGATGGACGTCACCCGGCTCTTTGATAATGAACAATCCCGGCTGGTAGTTTACCACCGCCCCGAGGCCGGATCGGATGGCGCGGCGGCGCTGTGGAGGCCCCGCCCGGAGCCCGATCCGGGCCGCACCACCCCTCCGGGCATGGTGGGATGGTGGGGTGGATGCGATCCCCGACCGCGTGAAGGTCGCGGTGATCGGTGCCGGACAGGCGGGGCTGTCCGTCGCCTTTTACCTGCGACGCTTCGAACTCGTCGCCGACGAGGACTTCGTCATGCTCGATCGCGCGCCCGGACCGGGCGGCGCGTGGCAGCATCGTTGGTCGTCCCTGCGCCTGGGCACGGCGCACAAGGTGAACGACCTGCCGGGCATGGGGGAGCTCGGCATCAGCTTCGAGACCGCCGACCGCGCGCTTCCCGCCAAGGAGGTCGTCGCGGACTACTACGGCAGGTTCGAGGAGCACTACCGGCTCAACGTGCATCGTCCGGTCGACGTGCGTCGGATCAGCAACGACGGGGTCGACCTGCGCATCGAGTACGACGACCTCAGTCCGCAGCCCGTCGAGGAACTGAAGAGCCGCGGCTTCTTCGGTCGCCGTCGCAAGACGTTCGAGGCAGCCGCGCCGCCACCGGCGCCCCGCGGCGAGCTGCGCGCGCAGTACCTCGTCAATGCCACGGGCACGTGGGGTTCGCCGTTCGTGCCGTACTACCCGGGCATGGGCGACTTCCGGGGCCGTCACCTGCACACGTCCGACTTCACCTCGGCCGAGGACTTCCGCGACGAGCATGTGGTGGTCGTCGGCGGCGGCACCTCGGCGATCGGCTTCATGCTCGAGCTCGAGGGCGTGGCATCCGGCCTCACGTGGGTGTCTCGTCGCCCGATCGACTGGCTCGACCGGCAGGAACTCGACCTCGAGGGCGCGTCGGCCGCGGTGTCGCGACAGGACGAGGCGGCCCGCGCCGGTCGCGCGCTGCCGTCGGTCGTGAGCGGCACGGGCGTGCCGAAGAGCCGGCGGATCGCCGCCGGGATCGAACGGGGACTGCTCGCCGCGAAGCCGATGTTCGAGCGGATCGAGGCCGATCGCGTGGTCTGGGCCGATGGCAGCGAGGCGAAGGCCGACGTCATCATCTGGGCGACGGGATTCCGACCCGAACTGCGGCACCTCGCCCCGCTGAAGCTGCGTGAGAAGGCCGGCGGCGTGACCGTCGGGCAGGGCGCCGCCTGGCACGATCCGCGGGTCTTCCTCGCCGGCTACGGTCCGCAGGCCTCGACGATCGGCGCGAGTCGGGCGGGCCGCATGATCGCGCGCCAGATCATGGCGATGATCTAGCCGGCCGGTCACCCGCGGACGACGAGGTCTCGCCGGTCACCCGCGAACCAGCAGGTAGAGGCCGAGCGCGGCGCCGAGGCCGAGTGCGATCGTGACCAGCACGTTGAGAACGGCCGCGCGCCAGCGTCCGCCGTCGGCGAGCTCGATCGTCTCGACGCACCACGTGCTGAACGTCGTCAACCCGCCGCAGAAGCCGGTGACGAGCACGAGCCGCACGTCGTCGGAGACGGCGGCCCGTTCTGCGAGCCCGATGACGGCGCCGGCGAGCCCGGAGCCCACCACGTTGACCACGAGGATGCCGCCGGGCAGGTGACCGGGCCGCACCGGGTACGCCGTCGAGAGCAGGTACCGGATCACCGCGCCGATGGCGCCGGCGACCAGCACGGCCGCGACGACGAGCCCGCTCACAGCGTCGCTCCGTCGTCGGTGACCTCGGTCGGCATCGGCCGGTGCGCGATCACCGAGCCGAGCTTCAGGCCGGCGGCCGCGAGCGCGAGGCCGGCCGCGAGCGACACGCCGAGGTAGAGCGCGGCGAGCGCCGTCGCCTCCTCGCGGTCGAGGATCGCGACGGCGCCCATGACGGCCGAGAGCGTCGTGAACGAGCCGATGAGTCCCGAGCCGACGCCCGCCTTCAGCCACGACGGCATGTTCGGCCGGGTCCAGAGCCCGCCCGCGAGCCAGCCGAGCACGAACGTGCCCACGAGGTTCGCGATCAACGTCGACCAGGGGAAGCCGTCGTCGGCGTGCGGCAGCGCGGTGTCGAGCGCGAGCCTGAGGCCCGTCCCGGCGAGGCCGCCGACGAAGACCGCGAGGAAGGGGGGCACCCGTCGAGGCTACGCCGTGCCGGGTGCGAGAGCGGGCAGCACCCACACGTTCGACGGCAGCCACGTGCCCTTCGGGAACTCGAACTCCTCGACGCGCTCGAGCACGAACCCGGCGCGACGGCAGAGCGCGTTCGACGCGTCGTTGTCGACGCGCGGGTATGCGGCGATCGCCCGTCCGGGATCGGCACGCCGGGCCTCGGTGATGACCTCGGCGAGCGCCGCCCGGGCGTACCCGCGCCCCTGGAACGCCGTCTGGACGGTCCAGCCGACCTCGAACAGCGGGCGCCCGCCGTCGTCACGTGACCAGAACCCGACCGCCCCGACGCCCTCCGGATGCTCCGGCGTCACGATGGCGTACATCTGCGACGAGCCGTCCTCCCATCCGCGAAGGTACCGCGCGTGCCGCGCGAGCAGCTGATCGTCGGACTCGGGGCCGCCCAGGTGCGCCATCAACTCGGGCGCGTTGTTGCGCCGCAGGAGGTCGAGGTCGTCCGTGGACCACGCGCGAAGCGAGACGTCGGTCATGCGTTCCATGCAAGCGGATGCCGCCGACGCGCGCCACCGCCGCTCAGCGCTGCGCGAGCTCCCGCAGGACCTCGGCCCGGACGTCGGCCAGCCGCGAGCGGAGCAGTGCGACGGTGTCGTCGGAGATCCGCGACCGGTGCGCCGGCGTGCGCAGCTCGGTGCGGAGCTGCTGGCGGAACTCGTTCAGCACGAGGTCGGCCTCGTGGACCGCGCGGTTGGACTGCGCGCTCGGCTGGGTGGTGGCGCTCGTGGTCGTGGCGGCCTTCTTCGCCTCGCGCGCCGCCGTGGCGAGCTCGGCCCGAAGGCTGCGCATCGCGGAGTCGACCTCGGCGCGGACGCCCTCGGCGAGTCGTCGGACGGAGTCGGTGACGTCCTCCTCGATGGCGTCGAGCTCGTGCCGTCGGGAGTCGAGCTCGGCGCGACCGGCCTCGGTGATCTCGTACACCGACTTGCGGCCATCCGTGCGCTTGGCGACGAGCCCCTCCTCCTCGAGCTTGGCCAGGCGCGGGTAGATCGTGCCGGCACTCGGGGAGTAGGTGCCCCCGAACCGGTCGGACAGGGCCTGGATGAGTTCGTACCCGTGCCGCGGCTGCTCGTCGAGGAGCGCCAGCAGGTACAGGCGGAGGTTGCCGTGGGCGAAGACGGGCGGGGTCATGCGGATGCCTCGTCGGCGGGAGCGCCGGTCGACGCGGGCTGGCGACGGATCACGGAGATGTCACCCGAGACGCTGTTCGCGCCGAGGTCGAGCCAGACGCCGTCGAGCTCGCCGGTGATGCGCTCGAACCCCTTGCCGAGCGTGCCCTTGATCTGGGTGTCGTCGAGGAGCAGCGAGCCGCTCACGGTGTTGACCCGGTACCGGGCGCCGCTGCCGGCGTCGAAGCGGACCGTCAGGTCGCCCGAGACGGTGTTGGTGTCGATGCGGCCCGGCGTTCCGCGCACGTCGAGGATCATGTCGCCCGACACGGTGTCGGCCTTGAACGAGGAGACCTCGCCCGTCACCGTGATGTCGCCCGAGACGGTGTGCGCGGTCACGCGGCCCGTGTGGTCGCCGATCGAGACCTCGCCCGAGACGGTCGAGCACTCGATGTCGCCGGCGTGGTTGTCGATCACGAGATCGCCGTTGACCGCACTGAACCTGCCGTCGTCGTCGAAGCCCGAGACGAGCGCTTCGCCCGAGACGATGCCGAGCTTCATCACGACGTGGCGCGGCGCCAGGATCGAGATCTCGGCGCGCGCCTGGCTGCGGAAGCCCTTGAAGACCTCGAGGAAGTTGTCCCACCGCAGCTGCGGGTGGTCGATCTCGAGCGAGTCGCCGTCGATCTGGATCATCAGGTCCTTGCCGGTGACGCTCGCGATCTCGACCCGGGCGCCGGGCTCGTCGTGTGCGATGACGTCGACCTTGCCTCCGATGAGGCTGACCTTGAGCTTCCGGACGAGCTCGAGGTCGATGACCCGGGATTCGCCGGGGTTCACGACCCACTTCTCGATGGCCATGTGCGTGCTCCTTCTGGTGGACGGTTCGAGATCACGATATATCGCGTTTCATGGTGAGTCAAGATATATCGCGTTTCGGGCTGGAGCATCGGGCCGGCGGCATCCCGCTTGACCTTGACGTAACGTCAAGTTCTACCGTTGAGCCATCACGTTCGCCGACCACGAGAGGAGGGCGCTATGGACTGGTCGATCCAGGAGATCGCGAAGCTCGCCGGAACGACGAGCCGCGCGCTCCGTCACTACGACGACATCGGGTTGCTGCCGCCGAGCCGCATCGGCGGCAACGGCTACCGCTACTACGACCGGGCCGCGCTCGTCCGGCTGCAGCGGATCCTGCTGCTCCGGGATCTCGGCCTCGGACTCCCGGCGATCGCCGACGTGCTCGCCGGGCAGACCGGCGAGGCCCGGGCGCTCGAGGGCCACCTCGCGTGGCTCCGGCACGAGCAGGAACGGCTGGCGCGCCAGGTCGCGTCGGTCGAACGGACCATCGAAGCACTGGAAGGAGGTGAGGAGATCATGGCGAAGGACATGCTGGACGGCTTCGACCACACGCAGTACCGCGAGGAGGTCGAAAAGCGCTGGGGTCGCGACGCGTACGCGGCCGGCGACGCCTGGTGGCGCGGCATGCGCGACGACGAGCGCGTCGCGTGGACGGAGCGCTCGGCCGCGCTCGGTCGCGACTGGAACGCGGCCGCCGAGTCGGGCGTCGCGCCGGACTCCGCGGAGGCGCAGGCGCTCGCGAAGCGCCACGTCGAGTGGCTGACGGGCATCCCCGGCACGCCGGCGGCGGCGCCCGGCGGCGACGTCAGGGGCTACGTGCTGGGTCTCGGCGAGATGTACGTCGCCGACCCGCGCTTCGCGGCCAACTACGGCGGCGAGCAGGGCGCGACGTTCGTGCGCGATGCGCTGACGGTGTACGCCGAGGCGAACCTGTAGGCGCCCCCGCCCCCGCGCCCCCCGCGCCCCCCGCTCGCTGTTCAGGTTGCCGTTTCTGCGAGGAATCCCGCGTGGATTTCCGTCAGAAGTGGCAACCGACAGCGGGTGGGTGGGGGGAGGCGGCGCGGGGCGTCAGGCCTGCGCGGGCGTGGCGCCCGTGGCGGGCCGCGGGATGTCCCGGTCCCTCGGCCCGCCGCGGACGGCTCGAGCGGCGGACGAGGTGCGGCGCACCGCGAAGAGCGGGATCGTCCACCCGCAGAGCGGCCCGATGAGCAGCGCGAACGCGAGCGTGCCGATGCCGACGTTGCCGCCGAGGAGGAAGCCCGTGACGAGCACCGTGAGCTCGATGCCGGTGCGGACGATCCAGATCTTCCAGCCCGTGCGACGGTGCAGGCCCGTCATGAGCCCGTCGCGCGGGCCGGGCCCGAAGTGGGCGCCGATGTAGAGGCCGGTCGCCGCGGCGAGCACGACGATCCCGCCGAAGAGCATGACGATGCGGGCCCACAGGTCGAGCCCGGTCGGGATCATCCAGAGCGAGAGGTCGGCGAAGGGGCCGACGAGGAGGGCGTTCATGAGCGTGCCGAATCCGGGCTTCTGCCGGATCGGGATCCAGAGCAGCAGCACGATGCCGCTCGTGATGACCGTGATCAGGCCGAACCCGAGCCCCGTCTGCTTCGCGATGCCCTGCGTGAGCACGTCCCACGGGGCGACGCCGAGCTCGCCGCGCACGATGAGCGCGATGCCGAGCCCGTAGAGGGAGAGGCCCACGAAGAGCTGCACGAGCCGGCGCCCGAAGACGGGCGCGGAATCGGTGGTGCGAGGGAGACGGAACGGCATGATGGCAATCCAATCCCTGAATTGGCCTTTCGGCAAGAAGCCAATTCGCCTAAAGTGGCCCGCATCATGGAAGCCACGCTCAGCGCCCGCGCCCTCGAGAACCTGCTCGGCGCCTGGCGCGCCGACGGAGGCAGCGCCTACCGCGCGCTCGCCGACCGCATCCGCCTGCTGATCCTCGACGGCCGCATCCCCGTCGACACGCGCCTGCCGGCGGAACGCGACCTCGCCGAGCGACTCGGCCTCAGTCGCACGACCGTCACCGCGGCCTACCGCGAACTGCGCGACCAGCGGATGCTCCGGAGCATCCGCGGTTCTGGAAGCGTCGCCCGCCTGCCCGGCGCGCCGGCCGTGCTGCCCATCCCGCCGGCGGCCGACTACGTCGACTTCTCCAAGGCCGCGCTGCCCGCGCTGCCGTGGCTGGCCGAGGTCGCGCGCGACGCGGTCGAGGACCTCTCCGCGCACCTCGGCGACTCGGGCTTCGACCCGATCGGGGTCCCGCACCTTCGGGCCGCCGTCGCCGACCGGTACACCGCGCGGGGGCTGCCGACCGAGCCCGAGCAGATCATGATCACGCTCGGCGCACAGCACGCCATCGCGCTGCTCTCGCGCGCGCTCGTCGGCCGCGGCGACCGGGCGCTCATCGAGGCGCCGACCTACCCGCACGCCTACGAGGCGCTCCGCGCCGCCGGTGCACGGCTCGTGACCGTCGCGACCGCGCCGCACGACGCCGGCCCAGAGGGGTTCGGCACCGCCGACGAGGCCGGCGACCTCGTGCGCGCCATGGGCCACGCGAACCCCGTCGTCGCCTACCTCATGCCCGACTTCCACAACCCGACCGGGCGCTCGCTCGATGCCGAGGCCCGCGAGCGGGTGCTCGACGCGGCCGCCCGGCAGGGCACCGTCGTCATCGCCGACGAGACGACCGCCGAGCTCGACATCGACCGCGGACTCGACCTGAAGCCGCTCGCGGCCTACGGGCCGGCCGTCATGGTCGGTTCGGTGGGCAAGACGGTGTGGGGCGGCGTGCGCGTCGGCTGGATCCGTGCCGACCGTCCGCTCATCCGCCGGCTGCTCGCCGTTCGCTCGCCGGGCGACCTCGGCACGCCGATCCTCGAGCAGCTCATCGTCCGGCGACTGCTCGCCCGCATGGACGACATCCTCGACCTGCGGCGCGAGCAGCTGCGCACCGGCCGCGACCACCTCGAGCGCCGGCTCGTCGACGCCTTCCCCGGATGGCACGTGCCCCATGTCGACGGTGGCATCGCGACGTGGGTCGGCCTCGGCGCGCCGGTGAGTTCCCAGCTCGCGCTCGCCGCACGCACCCAGGGTCTGATCGTCGCCGCGGGCCCGCGCTTCGGCATCGACGGGGCCTTCGAGCGGTTCCTGCGGCTCCCGATCTGCTACGACGCCGAGACGACGGATGCCGCGGTGAACGCACTGTCGCTCGCGTGGGGCTCGCTCACCCGCACGCCCGTGCCCGACCAGAGCGTGCTCGCCGCGGTCGTGTAGGTCGACCCCGACGTTCACCTCCCGGCAATCCGGGGTTCGTCGGGCGGGGCGAGAGTGAGGGCGTCCCGAGTCCTCCGACCGAAGGTGATCCATGCTCTCCTCCCGATCCCGCATCCGGCGCCCCGCAGCGCCGATCATCGCGGGCGCCGTCGCCGCGGGCTGCCTGGCGGCGGCTCCGGCGTCCGCCGTGCCCATCCGCACCGCCATCGTCGACGCCCCCGTCGAGGTCGTCGCCGGCGATGCCGCGCTGACGCTGTCACCGGTCGGCACCTACGAGACCGGCGTGTTCGACGCGTCCGCGGCCGAGATCGTCGCGTCCCATGACGGCCGGCTCTACGTCGTCAACGCCCAGGCGGGTCTCGTCGAGGTGCTCGACGTCAAGAAGCCCGGCACGCCCAAGAAGGTCGGCGAGGTCCAGGCAGACGGCGTCGCCAACTCCGTCGCGATCCGCGCCGACGGACTCGGCGTCGTCGCGATCGAGGATGCCGACGACAAGACCGCGCCCGGCAGCATCGTGTTCTTCGACGCCACGAAGAAGAAGCCCCGCGTACTCGGCTCCGTCGTGGTCGGTTCGCTGCCCGACATGGTCGCGATCGACGAGCACGGCACCCGGGCGGTGGTTGCGAACGAGGGCGAGCCCGCCGACGACTTCTCGAGCGACCCGGAGGGCTCGGTCTCGGTGATCGAGTTGCCCGCCACGGTGTCGGCCCCGACCCAGGCGGACGTGCGCACCGCGGACTTCCACGAGTTCGAAGCGGGCGGCTCGAAGGTGCTCGACGAGGACGTGCGCGTGTTCGGCCCGACCCCCGAGGCCGACCTCCCCGTCTCGCGCAACCTCGAGCCCGAGTACGTCGCCGTCGACGGCGACACCGCCTACGTCGCGCTGCAGGAGGCGAACGCCGTCGCCGTCGTCGACCTCGACACGGCGACCGTGGAGGAGATCCTGCCGCTCGGGTTCGTCGACCACTCGTCGGCAGGGCACGGCATCGACCCCACAGACCGCGACCCGCAGGGCGCGCCGAGCTTCGACATCCGCACCTTCGAGGGACTCAAGGGCATGTACCTGCCCGACGGCCTCGTCGCATACCGGGCGGGCGGCGAGACCTACCTGGTCTCGGCGAACGAGGGCGACGCGCGCGAGTGGGGCGACTACGTCGAGAACGCCCGGGTGAAGGACCTCGGCGACGACGGACTGGCGCCGATCTGCGACGCGAGCCCGGCCGCCGGGCTCACCGGCGACGCCGACCTCGGCCGACTGAACGTCTCGACCGCGATGGGCCTGAACGAGGACGGCTCGTGCTACGAGGAGCTCTACGCCTTCGGGTCGCGGTCGTTCTCGATCTGGACGACGGCCGGCGAGCAGGTCTTCGACTCCGGTGAGGACTTCGAGCGCATCACGCACGAGGCCGCGCCCGCCTTCTTCAACTCCAACCACGGCGAGTCGAACCTCGAGGGGCGGAGCGACGACAAGGGACCGGAGCCGGAGAGCCTGGCGATCGGCGAGGTCGACGGTCGCACGTACGCGTTCATCGGCTTCGAGCGCGTCGGCGGCGTGATCGTCTACGACATCACCGACCCGGCGGCATCCACCTTCGTCACCTACCTCAACAACCGCGACTTCTCGGTCTCGGTCGAGGACGACGGCGTCGAGGAGCTCTCGGCGGCCGGCGACCTCGGCCCGGAGGGAGTCGCCTTCATCCCCGCGTCCAGCAGCCCGACCGGCGAGCCGATGATCGTGGTCGCGAACGAGGTCTCGGGAACCACCACGCTGTACGCGATCGACGTGACCTCGTAACCGACGGGCCGAACGCGCCCAGCAGGAGGTGACGGGGCGGTGGGACGAGTTCCCACCGCCCCGTCCGGTCGCGCTCCCCGGGCGCGACCGGCCGCGCCGCGGCCCGAAACGTGCGGCACGGGGATCGAGGGGCGGCATCGCCGCCGGCCGGTGGACCCGGCGCCGGTAGGGCGGCGCCGGGCCATCACCGGATCAGCGGCGCAGTGCGAACCGCCGGACGCCGACGAGCAGTCCGCCCGTCAGCAGGAGGAACAGCGCGAGCCGCTCCCAGAACCCGGTGTCGAGACCGGTCGTCGCGAGCGATCCCGGACCGCTCGCGATGGCCGTGCCGCCCGACGAAGCGACCGTCGAGACCGAACCGTGCGAGCCCGTGGGGCCCGAGTCACCGCCGTCACCCGGCGTGCCGGGCGTCGTCGGGTCGGTCGGGTCCACCGGGTCGGTCGGATCCGTCGGGTCGGTCGGGTCCGTCGGGTCGGTCGGGTCGGTCGGGTCGGTCGGGTCGGTCGGGTCGGTCGGGTCGGTCGGGTCGACCGGGTCCGTCGGCCCGCCCGGCGTCACGACCGTCGTCGAGCCCTCCGAGTGGGAGTCGCCGATCACGGAGACGGCGTTGCCGCCGATGGTGATCGGCAGGGTGAGGTCGGGCAGGATCTGGGTGCCGCCGAGGATGGAGTCCTCGCCGGAGGTCCAGGCGTCGCCCGAGCCGGTGCCGGATCCGGTGCCGGTGGTGACCTCGGTGGTGGCGTCCTCCGAGTGGGAGTCGCCGATCACGGAGACGGCGTTGCCGCCGATGGTGATCGGCAGGGTGAGGTCGGGCAGGATC